>Ga0182021_10001879_pt1 | contig 24378 bp, 24 predicted proteins | sample 612E3MmetaG_FD_120493 | JGI IMG/M metagenome (GOLD analysis project Ga0182021, IMG submission 120493) | Permafrost microbial communities from Stordalen Mire, Sweden - 612E3M metaG (Illumina Assembly) | ecosystem: Environmental > Terrestrial > Soil > Wetlands > Permafrost | place: Sweden... | reverse complement strand
TGCAGGAGCGCATCACCTCGACCAAGAACGGCTCGATCACCTCGGTGCAGGCGATTTACGTGCCTGCCGACGACTTGACCGACCCGGCGCCGGCGACCTCGTTCGCCCATTTGGACGCCACGACCAACCTGAACCGCGCGATCTCGGAACTTGGCATCTATCCGGCGGTCGATCCGCTCGACTCCACCAGCCGCATTCTCGACCCGCGCATCGTCGGCGAAGAGCATTATCAGGTCGCCCGCGACGTGCAGCGCATCCTGCAGACCTACAAGTCGCTGCAGGACATCATCGCCATTCTGGGCATGGACGAGCTGTCGGAAGAAGACAAGCTGACTGTCGCCCGGGCCCGCAAGATCCAGCGCTTCATGAGCCAGCCGTTCCACGTCGCGGAAATCTTCACCAACATTCCGGGCCAGTTCGTGCAGCTCGAGGACACGATCCGCAGCTTCAAGGGCATCGTCGCCGGCGAGTACGACTACCTGCCGGAACAGGCCTTCCTGATGGTCGGCTCGATCGAAGGCGCGGTCGAAAACGGCAAGCGGATGGCGCAGGCGGCCTGATCCGAGGCATCGCGGTCCAGGTTCCCAAACCGGTGACTTTGCACGATCGGTAAATTGACTCGACTCGGGCGCGCCGGGCCGGCATAGATCGGAATTCGTGCGCCCGGTTACCTCCCTTTCGAAGGAGTTTCACCATGGTTGCCGTTGACAGGAAGTTCGATTTCGAGATCGTTTCGCCCGAGCGGCTGGTGCTGTCCGAGCCCGTGGACATGGCTGTCATCCCCGGTTCCGAAGGCGATTTCGGCGTTCTGGCCGGCCACTCCCTCATTCTCTCGACTCTGCGGCCCGGCGTCATCGACGTGTGGCAGGGCGAGCAGGTGACGAACCGTCTGTTCGTGGCGGGCGGCTTCGCGGAAGTGACCGAAACCCGCTGCACCATCCTGGCCGATTCGGCGATCCCGGTCGGTGATATCGATGTGGGCGGCGTCCAGGTCGAGTTCGACCGTTTGCGGGCGGAGTCCGACGCGGCCGAGAGCGACGCGGAACGTCAGGTGATCGCCAGCCGTCTTGCAGTAGCCGAGGCCAAGTTGGCGGCCGCGGGAAGGCCCGTCGGTTGACGGATCCTGCCGGGGAACCGGCGCCCCGACGATATTCCTCGAGGTCCGGCATCGTCGGGCTGCTGCTGATCCCGGCTATCCTCTTTCTGCTTTCTGCTTGCGTACGTCCCCCCGGCGATCCGGAAACCTTGCGGGCTGCTCTCGTGGCGCCGCGCAACGCTCTGGCCGGCATCCCGAAGCTGCCCGGACTGGGCCTGGAGGGCGACGAACCGCTGGGGCGCGGCGCGCCCGAGCCCGTGCGGACGTCGGTTCGCTTCGCCTCCAAGGATGGCGACCTGTTCTCCGGTTCGCCCACCATCATCGAGGCGGCGCTTTATCGTCCGGTCGGGGCTGGTCCGTTCCCCGTGGTCGTGGCGCTGCATGATTGTCTGGGGCTGTATGGACCGACGGGCGCCATGAGCTCGCATATGCGCGACTGGGCCGAACGGCTGGCCGCGCAAGGCTACGCGGTGGTGATGCCGGACAGCTTCAACCCGCGCGGCGTGCCCGAGATCTGCGACCGCGATCCCCAGTTCATCCGCCCCGGCGTGGAGCGCGCCCGCGACGCGGAAGCGGCGCTGGACTGGGTGCAGGCTCAGCCCTGGGCGGACGGCGAGCGGGTCGGGCTGATCGGCTGGGCCAATGGCGGTACGACGGCGCTGACTTTCGCGACCAGCGACGGCAGCCTGCATCGGCGCTTCGGCCAGCCGGATTTTCGCCTGATCGTCGCCTTCTACCCGAATTGCGCGACCCTGACCCAGGCGCCGGGCTGGCGATCGGACCTGCGGCTCGCCGTTCTGACCGGGAATGACGACGATTGGGCGCCGGCTGCCGCCTGCGTTTCGCTGGCGAAGCAGATCGAAAACGGGGGCGGCTCGCTCGATCTGGTGAAATATTATGGCGCCAAACATGATTTCGATGCGCCCGGCATGCCGGTGCATCTGAAGGCGGGATTGACGACGACGAAGAGCGGCGGTGCGGTCATCGGGACCAATCCGCAGGCGCGCGCCGACGCGGTCGAGCGGGTGACCCGCTTGCTGTCGTCGGTCCTGCATCCTTGAAATCCCTGAAACCAGAACGGATTCGAGGGGTTATATCAATGTCTTTTCACCGGCCTCAGCTCGCGATATCATGATTCGGCGAGGGAAGATGGGCGTATGACCACGACCAAGCATTGGACGTTGGACGATATACCGTGGGATCGGTTCGATTCCGCGCGGGTCAATGCGGACCTTTTGAAGGTCGTCAAGGCGGCCTCCCTGGTCGAGTACAACGCCTGGGACTACTCGGCCTATCTCTGCAATGTCTTCAGCGACGATACGGTCTTCCAGGAAAAGTCCCGCGAATGGGCCGCGGAAGAGGTTCAGCACGGTCAGGCGCTGGGGCGCTGGGCGATGCTGGCCGACCCGGATTTCAGCTTTGACGACGCCGTGGAGCGCTTCCGCAGCCGCTATCGCATCGACCTGCAGGCCAACGCCTCGGCGCGCGGTTCGCGGTCGGGGGAATTGATCGCCCGCTGCATGGTCGAAACCGGCACCAGCTCATACTATTCGGCCTTGGCCGACGCGGCGGAGGAGCCGGTGCTGAAGGCGATCTGCCAGAAGATCGCGGCCGACGAGCTTCGGCATTACAAATTGTTCTACACGTACCTCAAGGGCTATCTCGAAAGCGAGAATATCGGGATTCTGCAACGGCTCAGGATCGCGTTCGGGCGCATCGCCGAAACCGAGGATGACGAACTCGCCTGCGCTTATTATGCGGCCAATGCCGCGGTCGGCGACGCCTATGTCCATCAGCATTACAGCCGCGAGTATCTGAGTCGCGCCTACAGCTTCTACCGGCAGAACCACCTCGACCGCGCGGTCGCGATGATCTTCAAGGCCTGCGGATTGCGCCCGCAGACGCCGCTGTTCCGGGTCTCGCAAAAGGCGGCATGGTGGGTGTTCACCGTCCGCTCCCGCCAACTGAGCAAGGCGGCTTAGAGGCGTCTTAGCCGACCGGGTCGCCCAGCAATTTCCGGTAGAGTATCTTGAACGGCCGTTTGATGCCCAGCCGCTCCGCCACGGCGCGCGCGGCGTCCACTGTCTTGTGCGAATAGGTATCCAGCCGGCAACGTAGATAGACCCAAGGGTTGCGCCGGAAATAATGCTGGTTGAACTGACGCAGCGCCTCATCCGTGAAGATGCGCGCGCTGCCAGCGGCCTTGGCCACCAGCGGTGTGAAATGGGGGTAAAGGGCGGTGTTGTGTAGCTCGGTCCGCATGAAATTGCCGATCAGCATGTCGTCGAAATAGCCGTATTTCAGCGTCCTGATCAGAGAATTGCGGGGCGCGTGGAAGACGATGCCGCGTAGCTTCGCGGGTTCCGCGCCGGGAGGCGCCGGGTTGAAACTGATCCGCCGCCTGACACCGCCGACGACGAAATCGAGATAGTCCAGGTGGCCGCGCAAGGTCTCGATCTTCTGGAAGAAGGCGGTCAACTGCTCCCACTCGGCCTCGGTCGGCGCCTCGCTCCAGTCGTCGCCGTTGGTGCCGCCGGTGATCTGGCTGAGGATGGATTCGCCCGAGGGGTGCTTGCGCTCGATTTCCCCGGTTTCCAGGTCGATCACGACGAAGGGCTCGATGGTCCGGATATTCGGGCGGGTCCAGTGGCGTAACACGTCGGCGAAGCCCACCCTGTAGGGATTGGCCCAGACGCTGTCGTCGCGGGCGTAGATATGCTGCGAGGCGGAGCAGACGTAAGACCCCACGCCCAGCCGCTCGGCGATGCGCGCCAGATGCCAGACCATGCCGCGTTTGCGCACGTCGGGCGGGTCGATGAGCTGCTGCCCCTTCTCGTCGACGATGTTGAACATGTCGGCGTCGTTGGAGCAGAGCGCCGCCATATAGGTCTTGGAGCGGTCGTACTTGCGCACCAGGCTCCGCAGGAACCGGTCCTCGCCATAGAGCGGCGAATCATTGAGGTTGACCACCAGATTGTCGCCCGCCTCGATCACCAGAACCGAATCCTGGTTCTCGTTCTCCAGGCACATCGCCTGCACCTTGGGCGAGATCCGATGCCACTGGCGGTATTTCATGACCGTGACATCGAAGCCCTTGCTGGTCAGGAAATTCTTGATGTCGGGCGAATAATGGTCCGGCAGCAGGAACTTCTTGCCCTTGGGGAACAGCGCCAGCGACTGGACATGGAAATGGTCCGGGTGGCCATGGGAGATCCAGAGATATTCGGCCGCCAGCACGGACTTCAACTCGGCCTCGGTCAGCGGCCGGTCGAGCGCCCAGCTGCCATAATAGCAGGTGCCCTCGAGCCACGGGTCGGTGGCCAGCACCGGCTTGTCCTGGTCATAGAAGACCAAGGTGGCGTTGCCCAGCGTTTCGAAGCCCAGGCGCATGGCGGACTCTGTCAGTTATTTATGCGGTAGATTTATCCAAACCCCGGTGGATTGTCAGCGCATTGATGTGGATCAAGATGCGGGCGGGGTTCGCAATTTCGCACTTATGGCGGAGCGCGTTTCCCGGTAGGCTCGCCGAACATGACATCGGGGGAGCTGGCTAATGCGGATGGTTCTGGCGACGGCGATGGCGCTCGCTCTCGCGGGGGGCGCGCAGGCCGCGGATGGGGGCAAGTTCGTGTCGTTTCAGGGCCTGTGGCGGCTCAATGTCGCGGAAACCCGCTATCCGGCCGGCATCGCCATCACCGGCAACGACATGAACGTGACCAAGGATGACGGCGCGGTGCTGCAATATTCCGAGACGGTCACGATGGACGGTAAGGCGACGACCCAGACGTTCGACGGCGCCTATGACGGCAAGCCGCGCCCGATCGACCAGGGCCAGACATTGGCCTTCCGCCACATCTCGGCCACCACCTATGGCGCCGTACGCCACAACGCGGACGGCAAGGTGACGGAGCGCAGCGCCTGCGCCATCTCGGCCGACGGCAAGAAGATGACCTGCCGGGTTTCAGCCTATCCGCCGGGCGCCAAACCGGTGAAGTTCATCGAGGTGTTCGACAAGGCGGAGTGAGCGGCGGCGGTGGACGACCGGCGAATACTCGGCGCTGTTTCAGGGCAGGGAAAGGCGCTTCTCCAGAAACACGCTGGTGGCGATGGCCTGCGGCGGCATGGAGGCGTAGGGCTCGAATATCGGGCAGGGCTGGAATCTGCGGCGGCGGTAAAACCGGATGGCCGCGATCTGGCGCGTTCCGGTCTCCAGCCGCAATGTCGTCAGGCCGGCATCCAACGCCGTCGTGCTCAGCCGTGCAAAGATGGCATCGGCGACTCCCTGGCCACGGACTTCATCGCGCACATACATGCGCTTGATCTCGGCGAAATCGGAAAACAGCGCCACCCCGCCGCAGCCGACCGCCGAACCGTTCAGCCATGCCACGTAAAACCGGATATGCGGCTGAAAGATCGCGTCCAGCGCCAGCCCATGCCGCCGCTCCGGCGGGTAATGCCGGGAAAGCTCATGATCGAGTTCGCCGATGAGCCTGCGGATCTCGGCGTTGGCGGAGGGCGCGGGTTCGATGTGGATGGTGGGGGTTTCGGACATTCCGCGCTATCCGGGGACTGAGCGGCAGCATGAATCTTGCCGAATATGGCGTCAAGCGCCGTTGGCCGTCGCACCCATGCGCATGATCCGGTCCAGCATGTCGGGGATTTCGTAAACGGCGCGATTGTCGAGCCCTCGCGCGTTTTGCCGGAATTGGTCCAGGCGACCGTCGGCCAGCAGGAGCCTCGCCGCCGCGGCGATCTGCCTGAAATCCTTGATGACGATACCAAGGTTCCGCTCGGCCAGCCATTCGGTGTTGTAGCGTTCCTGTGGCATCGTCCGCATATTGCACTCGACAATGGCGGGAAGGCCGAGATGCAGCGCTTCGCTGAGGCTGCCGGGTCCGGGCTTACCGATGAAAAAATCAGCCAAGCTCATATAGTCGGGTACGCAATCCGTATAGCCGACGGCGAGGCAAGATTTTCTGGCTTTCAACGTCTCTCGAAGCCGCTCGTTGCGCCCGCACAGGACGATGGTCTGCAGTGGAAGGCCCGAGCGCTCCAGACGGTCGACGATTTTCACCGAAGTGGTCGATCCATAGCCGCCGAACATGACGAGCGCCGTCGGCAAGTCCGGATCCAGGCCGAACTCCGCACGCTTCAGCCGCCGGTCGCCGCCGCGTTCGCGATAGAAGCTGGGCTTCAGGACCATCCCGGAGGCCTGAAAGATCTGGTTCTCGCGATATCCGGCCGCGACCGCCTGGCGGACAGCCATATCCGTTCCGCAAATGATGAACTGGTCCTGTTTCTCCTGCCAGAAGTGCGGGGGATAGTCCGCCAGATCGGTCATGACCGTGACATAGGGAACCCGAGGGTCCTCTTGCCGCAGCGCGCGAAACATGACGCCATTGAAGTTGGGCACGATCGACACGACAAGATCGGGCAGAGCGCTCCGCCAATGATCCCGCAATATAGCCTCGATATGGTCGGAGTAGAGCTGCACGCCTTTCTGTAATGCCCGCAACATGGCGAGCGATCCGAATGTCCACCCGCGCTTCAAGAGGCCATTATAGAAGTCCTGGGACTGGTGGCCGGTCATGCGATGAAACAGATCGACCGGCTCCAGGATTTCCTGGAGATTGACCAGATCGACGCGCCAATGGGGGTAACGCTCCGCCATAACCTCCCGCAAGGCCATGGCGGCGCTGCGATGCCCGCCGCCGGCGTCGAAATAAACCAGCTGCAATGCACGGGGCGCCGCGGTCACATTGGCGATTCCCTGGGTTGAGGGCGCGCGGCTATAAGAGAAAGCGCGGCTTTTGGTTGACGATGGCATCGGCGACATCCCGCCCGCATGAGTCGTTGCGCAGGTACATACGCTTAAATCCCGCAGGTTTGGAAACAACGTCCACCGGCGTGCATAATTCCTATTGGCTCTGTGTTCCTGTTATGTTCTTTATGTCCGCACGTCGCTCGACCTCGACCCGCCACTGACCGCATGAACCCCGCCGGAGAAGAATTACGCTCCGGATGAGATGCTGCTGGCGCTGACCGAAATGCAGCTGCGCGATCTGATGCGCCTGCGCCGGATTGGCATGAATCCGGCCGAGGAGATCGACACCCGCGTCGCGGAGGCGCGGGAGAAGCGCGAGCGCCAGGAGCGGCGCGACGGGCTAAATGGAGACCGGGACCCGGTCAAGGATGTGAAGTTGCTGGACGCCGCCTATGAGCGGGTGAGCCGGATGGTGCTGCAGGTGTCCGCGATGGAGCAGCATACGCTGCAGGTGCGGGCGGGGCAGCGCGAGACGCTGAAACAGGCGCGGGCGAAGACGAAGAAGGCCGAGGTCAAGCGCGGGGTCGAAGCCGTGCTGGACGCCGCGGCCAAGGTCCCGGCGGCGAAGCTCAGCGCCGAGGGCGCGCGTGTGGCGACCCTGCCGCGCCTGTCGCGGGAGAGCCTGCTGAGCAGCATCTTCATCAATTATGATTTTTCCGATCCGCGGACGGTGGCGACTTTGGTGGCCGAGATCTGCGGCAAGCTGGGCGTGCCGTTTCAGGCGGAGATCTGGCCGAGCACGGCTCCGGAAACCGCGCCGGTCGAGGTCGGGGAACCGGCGAAGGCTGCGGTGAAGCCGCCTCCGCCCCTGCATTCCCGGCCGCCGTTCGAGCGGAGCTCGGTGTCATCGATCGGGCTGATGGCGCAATCGCCGGGCAAACTGGTGCCGAGTGGCGCGAAGGGGCGCGGGCCGCCGTGACCGATTACCCCATCTTGGCGTTTCAATTCACAGTTTTCTGCATCAGTGGATGCGGGATGGCGATTCTACTCCGCGGCGACGGCCTGGAGGGCGGCGGCTTTTTCGGCTTCGATCTGGGCGGCCTTGGCTTCGACCAGCTTGACCAGATGTTCGACGATGCTTTCGTCCTTCAGGCGATGGGCCTGGCTGCCGTTCAGATAAACCTGATGGGTGTTGTTGCCGCCACCGGTGAAGCCGATATCGGTCTCGCGCGCCTCGCCCGGGCCGTTGACGACACAGCCGATGATCGACAGCGACATTGGCGTCGCGATATGCGCCAGCCGCTCCTCCAGGATCTTGACCGTCTCGATGACGTTGAAGTTCTGGCGGGCGCAGGACGGGCAGGAGATGACGTTGACGCCGCGATGGCGCAGGCCGAGCGATTTCAGAATGTCGAACCCCACGCGCACTCCCTCGGCCGGCTCGGCCGAGAGCGAGACGCGGATCGTGTCGCCGATCCCCGCCCACAACAGCGAACCCATGCCGATCGCGGATTTGACGGTGCCGGACCGCAGGCCGCCGGCCTCGGTGACGCCGACATGGAGGGGATAGTCGCAGGCGTCGGCCAACGCCTGATAGGCGGCGACAGCGAGGAAGACATCGGAGGCCTTCACGCTGATCTTGAAATCGAAGAAGTCGTTGTCCTCAAGGATCCGGGCATGGTCGAGCGCGCTTTCCACCATCGCATCGGGGCAGGGCTCGCCGTATTTCTCCAGCAGGTCGCGCTCCAGCGAGCCGGCATTGACGCCGATGCGCATCGAGCAGCCATGGTCGCGCGCGGCCTTCACCACTTCCCGGACGCGCTCGGCCGAGCCGATATTGCCGGGGTTGATGCGCAGGCAGGCGGCGCCGTTCTTCGCGGCCTCGATGGCGCGCTTGTAGTGGAAATGGATGTCGGCGACGATCGGCGCCTTGACCTGGGGCACGATGAATTTCAGGGCGGCGGTGGATTCCTCGTCCGGGCAGGACACCCGGATGATGTCGACCCCGGCTTCCTCGCATTCGCGGATCTGCGCCACGGTGGCGTCGACGTCGCTGGTCAGCGTGTTGGTCATGGTCTGGACCGTGATCGGCGAGTCGCCGCCCACGGGCACGTTGCCGACCATCACCTGGCGGCTCTTGCGGCGATGAATTTCACGATAGGGACGGACGCTCATAGGGCCCTCATGGGGTTTCGATCCGGAGTGGCCGCGGCCGGCATCGTCAATTGACGGGCCGAGCCGCGCTACGCAGGCGATCGGGATCCAGGCTGACGTTGCGGGCGACGCGACCGGGCTCACCGATACGCGGTATGTCAACGCCGTCGACCGCGATGTCAAGGCCGCCGGCATTGCCGGCGGTCAAGGTCAGGCCAGGCTGGTTCGGCGCGTTATAGCGTTCGCCCGCCTTCAGCACGCGGGTGAACAGCAGATTGCCGCCCTTGTCGCGCACCTGGATCCAACTGTCGGCGTTGGCCTTGAGCACGACATGCGCGTCGCTGTCCGCCACGCCATAGCTGCCGGTGGCGGGAGGCTTGGCGGCCTCGCCACTGACGGCCGGCTGGGCCAGATCGGGCAGAGCCGGCACCGCCGCGGCGACCGAGGCAGCCCCGGGCCGGCTTTCAACCGGAGGAACGCCATCACCGGCCGTGACTGTTTCGGTAGTGGGAGCGGCTCCCACAGCAGGAGCTGGCGCGGGCGTCGCCGGCGCCGGGGCGCTGGAGGCGGCAGGCTGCGTTTGGTCGGCGGAAGGGGGCGGGGCGGTGGTGGCGACAGGTCCGGGGGCAGGTTCGGGCGAAGCGGCGCGCTGCAGGCGCTCCGGGACGGCGGGCACCTGTTCGGCGATCGGCCCCGGCCGCGAGACATAGTACCAGCCGGCATAGGTCAGGACCGCCAGCAACAGGCAGATGATCAACAGGGGGCCTGTCGGAACCCGGCTGTCGCGGACCGGCAGGGGGAAATAGAGGTGAGGCTTGCGCGCCACGTCGGACGTTTCCGCCTTGAAACGGACCAGCAAGGCCTCGGCGTCGAGCCCGAGGTAACTGGCATAGGACCGGATGAAGCCGATGGCGTAGGCATGGCCCGGCAGTTCATCGAAGTTGCCGTCCTCGATCGCGGACAGGATGCTGGGGCGGATGCGCAGGACATGGCCGATATGATCGATGTCCAGCGCGCACTCCACCCTGCGCCCGCGCAACGTGTCGCCCACCGAGAGGTGACGCGGCGTCATCAGGCCGTCGCCGATCGTGTCGTAGAGATCAGCGGTTTCGTCGTCTCTGCGCTTGCGTACAGCCATCGGTCAGCCTGCTTTCCGCACGCTTCAACTCTACCTGATTCAATGCGGCTTGCACTCATCGCTGGTCCGGCCGGTCATAAGCCTGGTCCCGGCCGTCAGGACGTTCACACCCGATTCTGTAGCAAATCCTACATGCCAACGGCAACATCATCCACGGCGATCTGATGATCGCGCGCGAAATCGCGCAGTTTGTCACGCAGGCTGTGGTCGCGGGATTTGAGCAGCGGGGCGAGGAAGGTGCGGACCTTGGCTGCGTTCAGGCTGCGCACCATGGCCTTGACGCTACCGACCGCCTGGGGCGTCACCGACAGGGCGCGGGCGCCCAGCGCGATCAGCGCCAAAGCCTCAAGCGGCTTCGACGCCATCTCGCCGCAGACGCAAACCGGAATCCGCGCCGCCTTGCAGCGGTCGAACAGATGCGACAGGGCGTTGAGGAACCCGGGGGCCAGGACGTCGTAGCGGTGCGAGACCTGGGGATTGTTGCGATCGGATGCGTAGAAATACTGCAGCAGATCGTTGGTGCCGAGTGAAATAAAGTCGATGCTCTTGAGCAGGACTTCCAGCTGCCAGAGCAGCGACGGAACCTCAAGCATGACGCCGACCTTGATCTCTGTCGGCAGCGTGCGTCCTTCGCCCCGGGCGCGGTCGAGCTCCATCCGCATCAGGCCGCGGGCCTTGTCCAGTTCGGCAACCTCCGCGATCAGCGGAAACATGACGCTGAGCTCTTGTCCGGCCGCGGCGCGGATCAGCGCGCGCAGCTGAATCCGGAGCATCGCCGGCCGGTCCAGGCCGATCCGGATGGCGCGCCAACCCAGCGCCGGGTTCTCTTCGGCATTGTCGTCGAAATAGGGCAGGGTCTTGTCGCCGCCGACATCGAGCGTGCGGAATGTGACAGGGCGCCCGCCAGACTGCTCCAGGATGGCGGCGTAGAGGTCCGTCTGCTGCCCGACGTCGGGATATTCGGCGCGCACCATGAACGGAATTTCGGTGCGGTAGAGGCCGACTCCCTCCGCGCCGGTCGAATCGAGATGCGCCATCTCGATCAGCAGGCCGGCATTGATCAGGATGGACAGCGGCTCGCCGTCCTGGGTGACAGCCGGCAGGTCGCGCACCTCGCTATAGAGTTGCTGGCGCTCGGCATTGAGCCGCATCGAGCGGTTGTAGCTTTCGACGATGTCTTCGCTCGGCCGGATGAAAACCTGGCCATTGGCGCCGTCGATGATCAGCGGATCGAGCGGTTCGATCAGGGCCATGGCGCGGGCGCACCGCGTCACGAGTGGAATGTCGAGCCCCCGGGCGACGATGGCGACATGGCTCGACGCCGATCCTTCCTCCAGGATCAGCCCGCGCAGCCGGCCGCCGCCATAATCCAGCAGCTCGGCGGGCCCGAGCGAGCGCGCCACCAGGATGGCGTCTTCCGGCAGGCGCAACTCCGGTTCGGCCGACTTTCCGGCAAGATGCTTCAGCAGGCGGTTGGTCAGATCGTCGAAATCGTGCTGCCGTTCGCGGAAATGCGGGTCGGCGATCTGCCCCAGGCGTGCGCGCATGTCGTTGCGCACCCGCTCGACAGCCGCTTCTGCCGACAGGCCTTGAAGGATGGCCTCGCGAATGCGGCCGAGCCAGCCGCGGTCGCGGGCGAACATCCGGTAGCTTTCCAGGATGTCGTTCTGCTCGCCCGATCCGCTGGCCTGGCTGACGACCAGAAGGTCGTCGATCGCGCTGTGCATCGCGGTCACGGCGTCGCGCAGGCGATCGATCTCGGCCTGCGGGTCTTCGGCGACCATCTCGCGCAAGGTCAGGCGCGGCTGGTGGAGCACGGCATGCCCCATCGCCAGTCCGCCGCTTAAGGTCATGCCCTTGATGCGCTGCGGCAGCAGCCCGGCATCGGAGGCCGACGCGATTTCCTGCGGGTTGACGAGGTCGCCGGCGCTGACCAGTTCGGCCACGACCATGGCGATGGTTTCGAGCGTCTCAATCTCGTCGTCGATATAGTTGCGGCGTTGGCGATTCTGGATGACCAGCACGCCGCGCACCTTGCCGCTGCGGATGAGCGGTACGCCGCACAGGGACTGGTAGGGATCTTCGCCGGTCTCCGGGCGGTAGGCGAAGTTCGGATGGCTGGGCGCATTGGACAGCGCCAGAGACCGCGCATGGGCCGCGATCTCGCCGACGATGCCCTCCCCGATCCTGAGACGGGTCTTGTGCACCGCTTCGGGATTGAGGCCGACGGTGGCGAACAGCTCCAGCACCTCGCCCGCCCGCATCAGGTAGCAGGAGCAGACTTCCGCCACCATTTCGGCGGCGATCAGGCGGACGATCTTGTCGAGACGTTCCTGGGCCGTGCCCGATCCGGCCATCAGGTCGCGCAGGCGCGACAGCAGCCGGCGCGCACTCAGGATTTCGGCCGTGGGGTTGTCGGCTTCGCGTCTACGCGACGGCAAAGCACGCCCCGCCACGCCGCCGTCGTCAGGGGTACCGCTCATACCCGCCACGGTCCGCGGCGGATATGCGCACCGCCATTGTTCACCTGCGCGCCTCGCACCGGCGTTCCAGCGACGCTTCCGCCTGACCGATCAGTTCGGCCAGGATTTCGGCGACCGTCTGCTCTTCCCGCACTAGGCCGACGCTCTGGCCGGCCATCAAGGAACCGTTCTCGACGTCGCCGTCGATCACCGCGCGGCGCAATGCGCCAGCCCAGAAATGTTCGATCTCAAGCTGCGCGGCCTTCTGGTCCAGCAGGCCGGCGCCGACCTTGTCGATGACCTCGCGCTGGATATCCATGAAGCGGCGCGTGCCGGCATTGCTGATCGCGCGCACCGGGATGACCGGAAAGCGCGGGTCGAGCTGGACCGACAGGGTGGCGTCCCGGGCCTCGGCGCGGATGAATGCCTGCTTGAAACGCGGATGCGCGATGGATTCGCGGGCGCAAACGAAGCGAGTGCCGAGTTGCACGCCCGCCGCGCCCATTTCAAGGTAGGAGACGATGGCTTCGCCACGGCCGATTCCGCCAGCGACGAACACCGGAACCTGATCGATCACGGGCAGGATTTCCTGCGCCAGAACCGAGGTGGAGACCGGGCCAATGTGGCCCCCGGCCTCCATGCCTTCAATGACCAGCGCATCGACGCCCATGCGCACCAGCTTCTTGGCCAGCACCAGCGCCGGGGCGAAGCAGACGGCTTTCGCATCCGAGTCCTTGATGCGGCGCACGGCGGACGAGGGTGGCAACCCGCCTGCCAGCACGACATGGCCGACCTTGAGCCCGATGCAGACGTCGATCAGCTCGTCGAGCCGAGGGTGCATGGTGATGAGGTTGACGCCGAAGGGCTTGCCGGTCAGCGCGAAGGTCGCCTCGATCTCTTCCCGCAGCCGCGCCGGCTCCATCGCGCCGCAGGCGATGACGCCGAAACCCCCGGCGTTGGAGATCGCGGAGACGAGATTGCGCTCGCTGACCCAGGTCATGGCGCCGCCCATGATCGCGAGTTCCGTGCCGAAGAAGGCGCGGCCGCGCGCCCACAGCTGGTCGAGCTCCGCCCGCGCGGAACCGACTCCGCTGGCGCTCGCCGCCGGTTCGCCCCTAGGCAGGGTTATCTCCGTCACGCGGCGTCGAGACCATAGACGGTATGCAGCGCGCGCAGCGCCAACTCCGTATATTCCTCGGCGACCAGGACGCTCACTTTGATCTCGGAGGTCGAAATCACCTGGATGTTGATGCCCTTATCCGCCAGCGCGCGGAACATCCGCTGCGCCACGCCGGGATGGCTGCGCATGCCGACGCCGATCACCGACAGCTTGACGACATTGGAATCCGCGATGATCCGGTCATAGCTGATCTTGTCGCGCGCGCCCTCCAGCACGGCCACCGCGCGGCCGAGGTCGGCCTTCGAGACCGTGAAGGTCATATCCGTAGTCTTGCCGTCATGGGCCACATTCTGGACGATCATATCGACATTGATCGCGGCGTCGGTCAACGGGCCAAAGATCGCCGCGGCCACGCCCGGGCTGTCGGCCACTTGCAGCAATGTGACCTTCGCCTCGTCCCGGCTGTACGCTATGCCCGTTACTATTTCCTGTTCCACAATCTCATCCTCGTCGACAACCAACGTGCCGGGCAGGTCGCTGCCTACCAGGTCGGAGAAGCTGGATAGAACCTGAACCCGGACGCGGTGATTCATCGCTAGTTCGACGGACCGTGTCTGTAGCACCTTGGCGCCCTGCGACGCCAGTTCCAGCATCTCTTCATAGGTGATCCGGGCCAGCTTGCGCGCCTTCGCGACGATGCGGGGGTCGGTGGTGTAGACGCCGTCCACATCGGTGTAGATGTCGCACCGGTCGGCCTTGAGCGCGGCGGCCATCGCGACCGCCGACAGGTCGCCCGCGCCACGCCCGAGCGTCGTGATGCGGCCGCGATCCGAAATCCCCTGAAAGCCCGCGATCACCGGCACTTCGCCCGCGGCCATGCGACGCTCCAGCTCATCCGTTTCGATCTCCAGGATGCGCGCCTTGGCGTGGACGTCGTCGGTCCGGATCGGGATTTGCCAGCCGAGCCAGGAGCGGGCGTTGACGCCCAGCTTCTGCAGCGCAAGCGCCGTCAGCCCGGCGGTGATCTGCTCGCCGGTTGCGACAACGGTGTCATATTCGCGCGCATCGAACAGCGGGCTGATGGCGCTGCACTGCTCGACCAGCTTGTTGGTCGCCCCGGCCATCGCCGAGACCACCACGGCCACTTGGTGTCCGCGGTCCAATTCCGCCTTGATCTTATGCGAAACACGAATAATGCGGTCGGTGTCGGCGACCGAGGTGCCGCCGAATTTCTGAACGATGCGCGCCACGATACCTGAGGATGAAAAGTTGAGACGGTCCGGCGGCGTTGCCTGAACGAACGGCGCTATCCATACTCCGTGGCGATCAGGACACGCAAGCTTGGCTCTTCGGCCATCGCTCACAAGGTTTCCACGACATGACCGTCACAAATACGATCGACATGGCAGAAATCGGGAAATTCAGCCGAATCGCGGCGAAATGGTGGGATCCGGTCGGGCCGTTCGGCCCGCTGCACCGGCTCAACCCCGTTCGGCTGAGCTATATCCGTGACCGCCTTGTCGCGCATTTCGGCCGCGACGGGCGCGATCTGACACCATTCGTCGGACTGACGACGCTTGATATCGGCTGCGGTGGCGGCCTCGTAGCGGAGCCGCTGGCGCGAATGGGCGCGCTGGTGACCGCGGTCGACGCGGACGCCGCCGCGATCGACGCGGCGCGGGCGCACGCCGCGGAGCGCGCCGTTATGGTGGATTATCGCGTGGGCGCGGTCGAGGATCTGGCGGCGGCTGGCGCTCGATTCGATGTGGTGCTGGCGTTGGAGATCGTCGAACATGTGGCGGACCGCGCCGCTTTCCTGGCGCAGGTGAGTGCGTTGGTGGCGCCGGGGGGGCTCCTGATCCTTTCGACGCTCAACCGCACCCTGGCTTCGCTGGTGCTGGGCGTCGGTGTCGCGGAATATCTTCTGCGCTGGGTCGACCCCGGGACCCACGACTGGCGCAAATTCGTACGCCCGTCGGAATTGGCGCATGAACTTCGCCGATCCGGATTCGATCTGCTCGATGTGACGGGCTTGGTCTTCGACCCGATGCGGGCAGAGTTCCGCCTGAAGCCTGGCGACGTCCGGGTCAATTATTTCGTGGCGGCGACGCGCTCAAGCTGAGCGCTGGACACTCGGACGGTCGCGACTGTCAGGATTGGATCGGGCGCGGGCCGATTTGAATCGGGGCGGTGTCGCGGGACGCTCCTCCGTGGCGCGGCAGGTTATCCAGAGTTTCGAACCACGGCAGTTGTTCCGCGGCGTGCAGATGGGCCTGGGGCGCGAGCGCCGATGGGTCGTCCAGGCTGCAGACATAGAGATCGATGTCGTCTGGGCGTCGGTCCGTCTCGTATGCCAACGGAGAACCGCACGCTCCGCAAAAGCTGCGCCGGACGCCCGGCGAGGATTCGTAAAGCAGTGGCGCGCCTTGTGTGTACCGGAAATCGGCTTTTCGCGTGATGAGGAATGTGGTCGTCGGCGATGACGTAGCGCGCCGGCAGCTTTCGCAATGGCAATACACGACATCCGACGGTGCGCCGGACACCGAGAATGCAATGGCGCGACAGAGGCAATGGCCGGTCAGCTTGCTCATCGCGGCAATCCTGCCGAGTCAAACTGACCAAAACAAGAATGAAAGCGACTGAAAAACCCTAACTGTCGCTCTTCCGCAGCCATGGCACCGCGGCGACGGCGATGCCTTCTTCGCGTAACTCCGCAGCCTCGGACGGAGTTGCTTCACCGTAGATTTCGCGGTGCTCGGTTTCACCGTAATGAATTTTGCGCGCCTCTTCCGGAAAGGCCTTGCCAACATAGTCGCAGGTGTCGGCGATATGCTGGTTCATTTCGGCGATCTTGCTCAGCACCATTTTGACGTGCTCGGGATGCATCTGATCGGTGGAGGGCGGCGCGGGCATTTGCGCCTGTTTGGCGGTGCGTTCGGCCGTACCCCGGTCGGAACGGCCAATTCGCGGCGCCATAGGCGCCTTGCTGACGTTCTCGTCGCCGCAAATCGGGCAACTGATCTGCTTCGCGGCATGTTGCTGATCATAGGTGTCGGAGTTGCGGAACCAAGCCTCGAAATTATGGCTGGCGCCGCAGCGAAGCTCATAGACGATCATGTGCGGGGATGATGGTGCGACAGTGTGTTCATTCGATCCGGACGCTAAACGAAAGCGCGGTCGTCGGCTAGGGGCAGGGTGAAGGGACGCGAATGATGCAGCGCCCGAATCATCCGGCGGGCCTCGGCCACGCGGTCGAGATCGCAATCGGCCACGATGACTCCCTCGGTCTCGCCGCCATCGGCCAGCACCTCGCCCCAGGGCGATACGATCAGCGAGTGCCCGTAGGTTCGCCGCCCGGCGGCATGCTCGCCGGTTTGCGCGGGCGCGATGACGAAGGCGCCGGACTCGATCGCCCGAGTCCGCAACAGAACGTGCCAGTGGGCCTTGCCGGTCGGCACCGTAAAGGCGGCCGGCACCGCGATAACCGAGGCCCCGGCCTGCGCCAGAGCCGCATAGAGCGGCGCGAACCGGACGTCGTAGCAGATGGTGAGGCCCAGCCGCGCATCGCCCGCGTCGGCGACCACCGCCCGGTCGCCGGGCTCGAAGGTCGCGCTTTCACGATAGGCATGCCCGTCGGTCGGGTCGGCGTCGAACATGTGAATCTTGTCGTAGGTGGCCGCGACCTTGCCCGCCGGGTCGAAGAGCATGCTGCGGTTGGCGAGCTTGCCGGTGTCGAGCTTGATCGACAGTGAACCGGCAAGCAGCCAGGCGCCGGTTTCTCGCGCCAGATCGGAGAAGCAGGCGATCCCGGGATGCCCATCCTCGGGCAACGCGCTGGCGAGAAGAGATGCGCGGTCGGCATGCATTCCGCTGGTGTTTTCGGGGGTGGCGATCAGATCCGCACCCTGGTCGCGGGCGCGCCGAATCCAGAGTCGGGTCTCATCGAGATTGGCCGACAGGCTAGGTTTGGCGTTCAGTTGAACGCAGGCAATGCGCAGGTTCATGCCTTTCAGGCTGCCCCGAGCAGCCTGTCGAGCTCGCCACTCCGATCGAGCGCCATCATGTCGTCGCAACCGCCGATGCCCTTGTCGTCGATGAAGATTTGCGGCGTCGAACTGCGTCCCTCCGCCCGCGTCACCATCTCGCGCTTGCGCGATGGGTTCATCATCACGTCGATCTCTTCGTACGCGACGCCCTTGTCGTCGAGCAGGCTTTTGGCCCGATGGCAGTATCCGCAAAAGGGCTGGGTGTAGATTTCAACTTTAGACATGTCGACAATATGGTTCGGAGTGCTGACCTAGTCCAGTACGACGCGCGCCAAAGTCAGCACATCGATCCGCGCCGCTCCGCCGCGCCGAAGCACCCTGGCGCAAGCGGAAACGGTCGCTCCTGTCGTCAGGACGTCGTCGACCAGCACGATGCGCGAGCCCTTGACCCGATCGGCATGGGACGGGTTCAGGCGGAAGGCGCCGGCCACGTTGCGGGCGCGGGCCACGGGACCCAATGTGCTCTGGCTCGGCGTCGCGCGGTGGCGCTCCAGCAGATCGGGCAGATGCATGACACCGGCTTTCTCGCCTGCCGCGGCGGCGATCAGGGCCGCCTGATTATAACGCCGACGCAGCAGCCGCAAGCGATGAAGCGGTACCGGCGTTACGATGTCGGCGTCCTCCAGCAGTTCGGCTCCGGCGCGCGCGACCCAGGCGCCGAAGGCCGGAGCGGCATGCAGCCGGTCGCCATGCTTGAAGCCCAGGATCAGACCGCGGCTGCCGTCGTCATAGATCAGGGCGGCGCGCGCACGGTCATAGGCGGGCGGAGCGGCGTAGCAGGAAGGGCAGCGATGCGCGCCTTCGATGGCGAAATCGAATGGTGCGCCACAACAGGCGCACAGCGGCGGTGCGATGAAGGTCAGGTCCGACCAACATTTGGCGCAGGCCAGCCCGGCCGTATCCACGCGAGCGCCGCAGCCGATGCAGCGCGGCGGCAGAGTCAGGTTCAGCGCCAAACTAGCCCAACGTCGCGCTTGCACGCCGAATGCTGCCGACGTGGTCGTTGAAGCAGCCATCTCAGCCCAGTTTCACCAAGGGAAGGCGCGGCGCGACGGCATAGTTCAGCTGCACGAGAACGATGAACCCGATGCTCCAATAGGTATTAATGAAGCACAGCGCGGCCCCTGTGGCGTACAGAATTTGCGCCACGACGATCCGCCCCTTGACTGCCCGGTCGATGTTCGCGGGCGCATCGTTTTTCAGCAGCCCGGCTCGGACGGCGTAACGCCAACTCCACAGCAGCGCCAGACCAAGAACGAGGATATTGGCCCAGTAGAGGATCAGGGCGAGTCGGTACGAGATGAAGGTTGCGAGCAGCGACGTGGAGAACGGCAGGACCGCGATCGTCGCCAGGAACGCAATATGGATCCAGGCGAAATTTCGGTCAGCGCGCTCCAGGTGGTTAAGCTGCGTCTGCTGGCCCACCCAGAAGATGCCGAGCGTCAGGAAGCTCATCAGGTAAGTTACGATCTCGGGCGCCAGCGCCAGCAGGGCCTCCGCGAGTTCGCGTTCGGTATGCACCGCGGTTCGGCTTGGAACGTGGATTTCGAGCACGATCAGTGTCATCGCCACCGCGAAAACCCCGTCGCTCAGTGCCGCGATCCGTTCCAGGCTCTGGCCGGCAACCTTATTATAGAGGCTCTTCATGCCCTGACTGTGCCACCGCGTAGCGCAGGGTCAAGGCGTTTGCGGGCGGGTGGAGTCGTTCAGCAGCTTTTCCAGATAATCTTTCCAGACCTCCGCCCAGGTATGGGTGCCATGGCCATGGGTCTGGTCGCTGATCGGGATCAGGACGAAGTGCGCGTTGGGCAGCTTTTTCACCTCTCGCTCGGCGATGCCGAGTTCCGGCGGGTTGATGAAATCGTCGGCGGAATTCACCCACATCATGGGCGCCTTGATCGAACCCAGCCGTGCCGACGGGTCATAGTTGCGCGAGGCGGCGACCTGGAAGAGCAGATCGTTGGCGTCGAGTTCGTTCAAATCCTGTTTGTGTATCTGGTCCAGATAGGCGTCGGCGTCGTCGCGGGTCGGGAGACGCTTTTGCATGGCGAGCGGCGCACTGCCGGCGATCGTCAGGATGTTCGACGCGGCCCTGAGCGCCGTCCACGGCTCCTCCTTATAATCACCACCCATCCAGGCCGGGTCGCTCTTGATCGCGTCCATGACCATTCCGCGCCAAACACGGTTGCGCCCGGCGATCTGGACCGGCAGGCAGGCGAGCGGCATCAGTGCGTCCATGAAATCCGGGTGCGTCTCACCCCAGACGAAGCCATGCATGCAGCCCATCGACGTGCCCATGATGAGGCGCAGATGGTCGACTTTGAGTCCCTCCGTCAGCAGCCGGTATTGCGCCTCCACCATGTCGTCGTAGTCATAGTGCGGAAAGCGCGCGCGCAGCCCGTCGCTGGGTTTGGATGACTTGCCGTGCCCAATGCCGTCGGGGAGCACGATGAAGTATTTGGCCGGATCCAGCGTGCCGCCCGGCGTGAAAAGAACGCCCGCGAATTGTGGCCGCAGAAGCGACGTGCCCGCGCCACCGGTGCCATGAAGGATCAGCACGGCGTTGGTGACGTGGCCCTTTGCATCGCGCGCGGCATGGCCCAGCGTGGTGTAGTGAATACGCAGTTCCGGCAGGATCTCGCCCGAAGCGAATCGGAAATCCTTGGCGATGAAATCGCCTTGCTCGGTCTTCCAGGGCTGGTCGGTGGCGGCGCGCGCTGGTCCAGCGAAAATGCCGCCATACAATGACAGGCTGATGACGCAGGCCACGGCTTGGAGCATGGGGAGCCTCCCGACAAATTGACCTAATCGAAGCGCCGACGGGCGCCTCTCTCAGGTAAAATCGTAGGCCCGCTCGCCGTGCATGGAAAGGTCCAATCCCTCATATTCTTCCTCGGCGCTGACCCTGAGCCCGGTGAAGGCGCCAATCAGCTTGACGATGAGGAAAGTGGCGCCGCCCGACCACAAGGCGGTGAGCCCGACCGCCAATGCCTGGATCGTGAGTTGGGACGTGAAATCCATCCCGTTCGCGAGCCCCACGCCGCCAAGCGCGGGAAGAGCGAACCCTGCGAGCAGCAATGATCCCAACATGCCGCCGACCCCGTGCACCGCGAACACGTCCAGGGAGTCATCCACGCGCAGCCGGTGTTTGATCAGAAGCGTGGCAAAGAAGCAGACAAACCCGCCGGCCACGCCGATCGCCATTGCGCCGGCCGGACTGACATAACCGGAGGCCGGCGTGATGGTGGCGAGTCCGGCCACCGCGCCGGTGACGATGCCGATGGAGGTCGCTTTGCCGATCCGAATGCGTTCGATCACGATCCATGTGACGGCGGCGGACGCCGCCGCCAGATGCGTCGCCAGGATCGCCGATGCCGCGGTGGCGTCGGCGGTCAGGGCGCTGCCGCCGTTGAAGCCGAACCAGCCGACCCACAGCATGCCGGCGCCGGCCATCGTGATGCCGGGATTGTGCGGCGGTGTCAGCGCGTGCGGAAAGCCGATCCGCTTGCCGATCATCAGTGCCGCGACCAGCGCGGACACGCCGGCAGTGGTGTGAACGACGATGCCGCCGGCGAAATCGAGCACGCCCTTTTGCGCCAACCAGCCGCCACCCCAGATCCAGTGCGCCACAGGCACATAAACCAGGATCAGCCATATCGCGCTGAACAGGATGACAAAGGAGAACTTCACCCGTTCGGGAAAGGCGCCGATGATCAGCGTTGGCGTGATGATTGCGAACGTCATCTGGAACAGTGCGAACGCGTTCTCGGGCAGGCCCGATCCCGGCTTGTTCGCCACCAGATGGTTCAGGAAGGTCTTGCCGAGGCCGCCCAGATAAGGCGCATCGCCGTCGAAGACCAGGCTATACCCGGCGATGGCCCAGATCAACGAAACGACGCAGCAGATGGTGAAGCTGTGCATTAGAACCGAGAGCAGGTTCCGTGCGCGAACCAGCCCGCCATAGAACAGCGCCAGTCCAGGGAGGGTCATGAACAGGACCAGCGCCGATGCGGTTATCACCCATCCAGTATGCCCGGTATCGACCGCGCTTGCCGTAGCGGCTGACTCCGCGGCCGCGCAAACGGGCGCGATCATGGCAAAAACGCCCGCGGAGCACGCGGGAATGGCCCATTTTGTACGCATATTAGGTTCCCTGACGCTATATCTTCCCGAGGATCGGCCCCTGGCGGCGGGCAGTTGGAAGCGGGATAGTGCACGGACCGGGCGCTTGGCAAGGTGCGCTTTCAATTTGTGAAATCGCTTTTCGCCGCGGTTCTGGGATATGAAGCCCGAATGAATTCGCATCCAACTGGTGGATCAGCGGTTTTTCGACGCCAAAGGAGTCCGGGAGATTAAACGCGGCATTTACGGCCACCCACCGACCGAGCTGGCGGATGGCGGGAGCGACGCGGTGGCCCTTTCCCCTCTCGAGCCCGGCGCGATGCGGTTCGAAGACCTTCCTGACGGCGAATTCGACGCCATCACCATGCTCGCCCCGCCCGGCGTGCTGGAGCGGCGCTATGCTTTGGCGCAGGCCTTGCGGACCTTGAAGCCGGGCGGACACCTGACCGCATTGGCGCCGAAGGATCGCGGCGGGTCGCGACTGGCGCGGGAGCTGGCCGAATTCGGCTGCCCGGTCGAGGAAAGCGCCAAGCGACACCACCGTATTTGTACTGTGACTCGGCAGGGCAAGCCGGTCGGAATTGGGGAGGCTATCGCCGCCGGCAGTCCGCAAATTCCCTCGGCACTCGGCCTTTGGAGCCAACCCGGCATATTCAGCTGGGATCGGCCGGATCGAGGAACGGCGTTGCTGCTGCACCATCTGCCCACGCTTTCGGGCGTCGGCGCAGATTTCGGCTGCGGCGTCGGGACGCTTGCCCGGGCAGTGTTGGAAAACCCGAGCGTGACGCGCCTGGCGCTGATCGATATCGACCGGCGCGCCATCGAGGCCGCACGCCGTAATGTTCAAGACCGGCGCGTGGCGTTCATCTGGCGGGATCTGCGAGTCGGCGAGCGGGCCGAAGACGGCAGTCTCGATTTCGTGGTGATGAACCCGCCTTTCCATGATGGCGGGCAGGAAGATCGCGCCCTGGGCGAGGCCTTCATTCAACGCGCCGCCACGATGCTGAAACCGGCGGGTGTTTGTTGGCTCGTCGCCAATCGGCATCTCCCCTATGAAGCGGCGTTGCGTTCCGCTTTCCGGCGTATCCGGCAGGTGGTGCAGGCGGACGGCTATAAGATTTACGAGGCAAGGCAATGACAGCACCTGCTAAGACGCCGACCGCACGCCTCGACCGGCTGCTGGCCAACCTGGGTTATGGCTCGCGCCGCGAGGTGCAGTATCTGGTCCGGGACGGGGCGGTCGTCTTCGACGGGGAGGTCCAGAGCGACGCCAACCGCCACGTGCCGGTGGTCGCCGATTTGCCGGCGCGACTGACGATCGTTGGCGAGCCGATCGACCCGCCGCCCCCGCTCAATCTGATGCTCCACAAGCCTTTGGGCGTGGTGTGTTCGCACCGCGAACCTGGCCGCAGCGTCTACGAACTGCTGCCGCCGCGCTGGGGTCGCCGCGATCCGGCGCTGTCGACGATCGGCCGCCTCGACATGGATACGTCCGGCCTTCTGCTTTTGACGGATGACGGTGGCTTGCTGCACCGAATCATTTCGCCCAAGGCGGAAATTGCGAAGCGCTATCTCGCCACTTTGGAACGACCGTTGGACGGGAGTGAGGGCGCGTTGTTCGCGAGCGGGACCCTGCTGCTCGAAGGCGAAACCAAGCCTCTGCTGCCGGCCACGCTGGAGGTTCTGACGCCGACGCGGTGCCGGTTGACCATCACCGAGGGCCGCTATCATCAGGTGCGCCGCATGTTCACCGCGATCGGCAACCATGTGATGACGCTGCACCGCGACAGAATCGGGGGGCTCGACCTTCCGGACGATCTGCCGCAATCGACCTATCGCGTATTGAGCGCCACGGAACTCGCGTTGGTGATGGGCGGGTGACGGGGATGGCCGCGACGATCCAAAGTGCGTTCGGCTTGATCGCGCTCGCCACCATCGCCTGGCTGTTCAGCGAGAATCGGCGGGCGGTCAGCTACCGCGATGCCGGAGCCGGCATTCTGCTGCAACTCGTGATCGGCGCCGTGCTGATCAAGTTCCCGGGCTCGCAGATCGTCCTGGTGGCGCTGAACCATGTCGTCGGCGCGCTCGAACGGGCGACATTGGCGGGGACGGGTTTCGTCTTCGGCTATGTCGGCGGCGGTGCAGCGCCCTACGAAGTGGTGCATCCCGGCTCGTCCTTCATTCTGGCCTTCCAGGCGTTGCCGCTGGTGCTGGTGATCAGCGCGCTCTCGGCCGTGCTGTTCCACTGGGGGATACTGCCACGGATCGTCCAGGCCTTCGCTTTCGTGCTCAAGCGGGTGCTCAGGATCGGCGGGCCGCTGGGCGTGGTGGTGTCGTCGAACATCTTCCTCGGCATGACCGAGTCGCCGCTGCTGATCCGGCCCTACCTCGCGTCGCTGACCCGCAGCGAACTGTTCATCCTGATGACCTGCGGTATGGCGATGATCGCGGGTACGGTCATGGTGGTCTATGCCGT
>Ga0182021_10001878_pt1 | contig 24378 bp, 15 predicted proteins | sample 612E3MmetaG_FD_120493 | JGI IMG/M metagenome (GOLD analysis project Ga0182021, IMG submission 120493) | Permafrost microbial communities from Stordalen Mire, Sweden - 612E3M metaG (Illumina Assembly) | ecosystem: Environmental > Terrestrial > Soil > Wetlands > Permafrost | place: Sweden... | reverse complement strand
GCGTGGTTCACGTGCCCAAGACCATCGACAACGATCTCGACCTCGACCCCATGGTCGACACCTTCGGCTACCAGACCGCGCGCCACATCGGCGTGGAACTGGTGAAGAACCTGATGGCCGACGCCAAGACTACTTCACGCTGGTATTTCGTGGTGGCCATGGGGCGCAAGGCCGGGCACCTGGCCCTGGGCGTGGGCAAGGCCGCTGGCGCCACCATGACCGTGATCCCCGAGGAGTTCCCGCGTTGCAAGACCACGCTCAAGACCCTGGTCGACATCCTGGCCGGCGCGGTCATCAAGCGTCTGGCCGAGGGACGGCGCTATGGCTTGGCGGTGCTGGCCGAGGGCCTGGCCGAGAGCGTTCCCGAGGAAGACCTGAAGAAGCTCGGGCCCATCGAGTACGACGACGCCGGCAACATGCGCCTGTCCGAGCTGAACCTGGGCGACGGGCTGAAGAAGGCCACCAGCAAACGACTCAGGGAACTGGGGGTGAGCAAGCTGACCTTCGTGTCCAAAGACATCGGCTACGAACTGCGCTGCGCGGATCCCATTCCTTTCGACATGGAGTACACGCGCGATCTGGGCTACTGCGCGGCCAAGTTCCTTTTCTCGGGCGGCAACGCGGCCATGGTGTCCTTGCAGGCGGGCAACTTCGTGCCCATCCCATTTGCCCAGATGCTGGATCCCGGGACGGGGCGCACGCGCCTGCGCATGGTGGACACCCGCTCCACCCGCTATGCCATCGCCCGGCGCTACATGATCCGGCTGCGGCGCGACGATTTCGATGACCCGGCCGTGTTGGCCAAATTCGGCGGGGTGTGCAACCCGAGGCTGTCGGCCGAGGAGTTCAGGCGGCAGTTCGGCTACGTGGTCGAGAACGAGGCGCCGTCGCTCGACCTTCTGCACGCGCGCGATCGCACACCCACTGTGCGGTGAGTGAACGGTTCGTTCATCGGGTCGATGTCTGTCAACCTGCGCGACCTTGACCTGGCTGGCATGGAAGCGGCGCTCGGCGGCTATGGCGTCGATGCCGCCAAGGCCGCGCGGGTTTTTGCGGCCGTGCAGCGGGATGGCGTGGCCAGCGTCGACCGATGGGATTGGCTCTCCGCCACAATCCGTCGGGCCCTGGCCGCGGACGCGAATTTCCCCGAGCTGGAAACAGTGGAACGAAGGCGGGCCGTGGACGGCTTCGTGAAATACCTCTTTCGCCTGCCTGACGGCGGCTTGATCGAGTCGGTGCGCATCCCGCTGCCTGATCCGGGCGACGCGCGGGCGCTCAAACAGCGCCGTCAACGTGGCGAGGCAACCGGCTTGGTAGCGCTGCCCACGTCGAAATATACCCTGTGCATCAGCTCGCAGTTGGGCTGCGCCCTGGCGTGCGACTTCTGCGCCACCGGCCGGCTGCGACCCGCCGCCGGCGTGCGCAACCTGGCGGTGTGGGAGATGTTGGCCCAGGTGCGGGCCATGCGCGCCGAGGCGGATCACCCGGTGTGTGGCGTGTTGTTCCTCGGCATGGGCGAGCCCCTGCTCAACTACGACAATGTGATACGCGCGGCGCAGATCCTGTCGCACCCGGCGGGTCCGGCCATCGCAGGTGAATCCATTTCCATTTCAACAGTGGGTGTGGCCCCTGCCATCCAGCGCTTTGCCACCGAGGGACATCACTTTCGTCTAATCATTTCACTGGCCGCGGCCACCGGCGAGACGCGCTTGCCGCTCATGCCGGCGGAGAAGCGCTGGCCGCTCCACGACGTGATGGCAGCCGTGCGCGAATACGCCGCCTGCTGCCACAGCCGGGTGACCTTCGCCTACGTCGGGATCTCCGGCGTGAACATGGCACGCGAGCATGCCGGTCGGCTGGTGGAGTTGCTGGCCGGCCTGCGCGCCAAGGTCACGCTCATCGACGTCAACGACGATTCGGGCCGCTACCAGCCGCCCACAAACGACGAAGTGCGGGAATTCCGCGACGAGCTGCTGGCCCACCACATTCCAGTATCCCGCCGCTATGCCGGTGGCCGCGACATCGGTGCCGCCTGCGGAACGTTGGCTGCGACAAGCGTGGGTGGGGTCGTTTTCTAACCGAGTGTGGTCCAGCGCGAAGTCCGCGCCGCTGCGCGCGCCGCCGGCATTCCCAAACCGGCTACGCCCCATACACTCAGGCATTATGCCGAGTCCCCGGTTATGCCGAGTTGTCCGCCATCGCATACAGGAATCGCGGGGATTTCGGGCTCGCCGACGTACCCTACTCGGCATAATCAGAGGCTCTGCAGGAAGGCCAGGAGCTTGTCATCGGGGCGGAAGCGAGTAGGTCGCGCGGCCGTGGGCGCCATTTTGGCGAGCGCCTGCTCTTTGAGCTGAAGGCTGGCGGCGAAGTAAATCTGCGTGGTCTCGACCGACTCATGACCAAGCCAGAGCGCGATCACGGAGCTGTCGACGCCGGCTTGAAGTAGGTCCATCGCCGTCGAGTGGCGTAGCACATGCGGAGACACGCGCTTCTCCCTGAGCGACGGACATCGGATCCGGGCAGCCTGCACATGCTTCGCGAGCAGGTACTCGACGCCGTCGCGACTGAGGATACCGCCCCGCGCGTTGGGGAAGAGGGGCTCGGTCGGGGTAGCAGCGCGTTCGCGCAGCCACGCTCGGAGGACCGCGATGGCCTCTTTGCGGAGGGGCGTGCAGCGTTCCTTGCGGCCCTTGCCGACGCAGTGGACGTGCGCACCGATTCCGAGGACCACGTCCTGGACGCGGAGCCCGACCAACTCAGAGACGCGTAGTCCGGTCTGCACGGCCACGAGGAGCATGGCGCGATCACGCCTGCCGGACCATGTGGTTCTGTCGGGAGCTTCGAGGAGCGAGTCGATCTCGGGCCGGGACAGGAAGTGGACGAGCGATCGATCGTACTTCTTGCCCTGCATCGCCAGGACCCGCTGGATGACTCCGCTGTGATCGGGCGCCTGGAGGGCGGCGTACTGGAAGAAGGAGTGGATCGCCGCGAGCCTCGCGTTTCGTGTGCGCGGAGAATTGCCGCGGTCCTTCTCGAGGTGGTCCAGGAACGCGCCGATCGTCGGCGAATCGAGGTCGTCCAGTGCGAGCGCCGATGGCGCCTTCTTCAGGTGCTGCTGCGTGAAGGCCAGCAGCAAGCGGAAGGTGTCGCGATAGCTCTGCACCGTATACGGGCTTGCCCGGCGTTGGCGCAGGAGATGGTCCACGAAGAAGGACTCGAGCAACGCAGGGAATCCAGGGGAGGGCTTCACGGCGACGGCCTGTCTCGCTCCAGGAGCGACATAGCGAGGCTCATCAACTCCGGCACGGCAGTCAGGTACCAGTAGGTGTCGCTGACGTGAGTGTGCCCGAGGTAGGTCGACAGTTCCGGCAGGTGTCGCTCTACGTCGACGCCCGCCCGGTACCAGCGGAGCAAGGTGTCCACGGCCCAGCGATGACGAAGGTCGTGCAAACGCGGGCCCTGACCGTGACGACCTTCCGGGCCACGAAGCCCGATCCGGCGAGATAGACGGACGAAGATGTCTTCTGCGGTGTTCTTCACCAGCCGTGCACCTGCCTCGTCAACGAGGAAGCTGCTCGTCCGAGGTCTGGGGTGAACGCGATCTCGGAACCGTGTGTACCGGCGAAGCGCCAGCGTCGTCGTTCGATGAACGGGCACCAGTCGGGTCTTCCCGAACTTGGTCCGGCGGATCGTCAAGATCCCTTCCTGGAGATCGACATCCTCGCGGTCGAGGGCGATCGCCTCGCTGATTCTCAGGCCGGCCACGGTGAGCAGGCCGAGCAACGTGACGTAGGTCTGCGCACAAAGCCCGGTCGGTGATGCAAGCCGTGCCGCCGCACACATCAGCCGCGCGATCTCGTCCTCGGTGTAAAGGTAGGGTCGCTTGCGCTGGTATCGAACCCGGAGGAGTCCGAGGGCAGGGACTTCGGTACGAGGGTCGGTGGCGCGCCGATATTGCGCGAAGAGCCGGACCGCCGAGACACGGCTGGCCCAATACCCGGGCTGGGCCTTGCTCGGCAGCACGGCCCACTCGACGACCAGATCGTTGGTAATGAACCGCGCCTCCCGCTGCTCCATGAAGGACACGAACTGCAGCAATATCCGCCCCGAGCGATCGAGCTTGTAGCCCAGACGGCGTCGCAGCGACAGGTATTCCTCGGCAGCTTGGCGGAGCGTATTCATCGCCCACCTCCCGGCCACGTGGGCGCGAGCGAACGTAGCGCCTCGATGTCCACCTTCGCGTAGATCGTCGTCGTGTCGGCGTGACGGTGTCGCAGGACCTGCCCGATTTCGGTGAGGGTCGCTCCTCGACGCAGCATGGAGCAGGCAAGCGCGTGGCGGAGAATGTGCCCGCCCTTGCGTGGTGGGTCCAGTCCGGCGCGTTCCAGTGCCCGCTTCACGATTGTACAGACCGCGCCCGTGTTTGCGAAGCCAGGCCGTGGCGCCCTCGCGCGGACGAAGACTTTCCGACACGAGCATGCTGGACGGCCATGGCGCAAGTACCGGGCGACGGCCTCGCCGGCATCGGCCGGCAACGGAAGAATGTCCTGCCGCCCGCCCTTGCCGCGGACCCGCATCGTGCCGGCGCCCCAGTCGAAGTCTGCCAGATCCAGCCCCACGACCTCTCCACCGCGGAGGCCGAGTCGTGCCATCAGCATCAATACCGCGTGGTCGCGCAGACCGGCTTCGGAGTCTCTTCGTCGACAGCGGCGCAAAAGATGCTCGACGTCTCGCGCTGGGATCGATTTCGGTACCGTTGCGAGGCGCCAGTAGGCGACCGGGGGCACTGCGGCGGCGAGGTCAGCGGCCACGTGTCCCCGCAGGTGCACCCACCGCAGAAATCCGCGCAGTGCGGTTACCATAAGCCTCGCTCTCGACGGATGGACCGCATGGGCATGGCGGACCAGGAACTCGCCCGCATCATGGGGCCCCAGTGCCTCGAGGTGTGTCTCCCCGCCGGCAAAACGCTCCGCGAGGAACGAGCGGACAATCGGCAGGTAGTTGCTCCGTGTCGCGACGGACCGGCCGCGGTCCACCGACAGGTACCGGTCGAACTCCCGCACAATACGGCCGATCGTTGTGTCGTCGACCTTAGTTGGAGGCGGCGGGGCCAGTCCGGCTGAACGGACCTGTTCGAGCAGATCACGCAGCGTCGCCGCGTCGCCACGCCCGGGTGCACAGCGATGGCGTTGCACGAATCCGGCGACGGCCTGCTCGTCGACCTCGCCGACAGCGAGGCCTCGCCGCCCAAGCCAGTGCCCGAACTTCGCCACCACTCGCACCTTCAGCACCACGGTCGCGGGCGAATATCCCTTCTGCGTGAGCATCTCCGCAAACGTGTCCAGTTGCGGACCCAAGGGTCCAGCACGCAGTCGTTGCCATTCCAGAAACTCGTCGTGTATCCAGGGCATATGTCCTCCTTCGGCCCAGTGGCCAGAAAGAGACGACGACGCCCTGGTTATGCCGAGTCTGCAAGCCCATCTGCCGCAGAAGTTGCCGGTGATTGAGCGAGATCGAAAGACTCACTCGGCATAACCGGGGACTCGGCATAATGCCTCCTATGCCGCGCTCGGCATAACAGGCATTCGTTCGCCACCCCGTGCTGGCCGCCCATATCCGTCACGCTGAAACTGAATACGACCTTCTGCTCGCGCGGGGCACGGATCGGCATGAAGCCAGCAGTCGGGTTGCTGGTCTCGTGGATGCCATGGTCACGCGCTGGCTGGGTTGATGGACGAGATCCCCGACCGCGGGAGCTGCGTCGGCGGTATGATGGCGATGGCGAGACGATCGTGAACGCGGATCCATCTTCTGACCATCGAGACAAGGATTTGGCCTCGGCGTGGCGCGCCCTCCTCTGGGTTGGGCTGGCGCTGGGCGTGGTGTACCTGCCGATCTTCTTCGGGCGGATCGTCTTCTTTCGCGACATCGCGCACTGGATTTTCCCTGCTCGCGTTTTCCTGCGCGAGTCCCTGCTGCGTGCCGAGCTGCCTGCATGGAATCCTCTTGAAGGGCTGGGCTTTGCCGTCCTGGCCGAGCCACTCTACGGCGTCTTCTACCCGCCCAATTGGCTGTTTCTACTGGTCGGCCCCAACTGGGTTGCTGCGATGGTCACCTGGCAGGACTTCGCGCATCTTCTGTGGGGCAGTGCGGGCGTGTTCTGGCTGGCCAGGCGGTTCCGGGCCACGCCCGTGTCGGCGGGCATCGCGGCGCTGGCCTGGGCACTGTCGGGCTACGTGACATCGCAGTGGACAGCGGGCCTGCGTCTGCACGCGGCCGCGTGGATTCCCTGGGTAGCCGTCGGGCATCTGGCGCTGCTCGACAGTTTGCGCGCCGGGAGCGCTCGCTGGCGACTGGGTGTAGTGAAGACCGCTCTGCCCACGGCCTTCGCCCTTCTGATGGGCGAACTGTTTCTGGCCATGATGGGGGTCGGTTTCGCCCTGGCGTTGCTGGCGGCCGCGCAGGTGCTAGAACGGCGCGCCGACCCTGGGTTGCCGCGCTTCTCCCGTCGCTGGGCTGCTGCGGTCGCGCTGGCCCTGCTGCTCGCGGGCGGCGTGGGGGCTGTGGTGTTGCTTCCGGCGCGTGCGCTCATGTCAGCGAGCACGCGGGCGGCGCCGCTCGCGCGTGCGGAGGCCGAGGTACATTCGCTGCACCCCCTGCGTCTCATCGAGTTCGCGGCCCCCGGATGCATGGGTGATGCCTACGGCGACTACCCTGCCAGCAAATGGGTGGGCGAGGCGAGCGCCGATGGCTTGCCACTTTCGTATGGCGTGTACGTGGGCGCCAGCGTGCTGGCTTTGGCGTTGGCTGGGTTTCGTCGCCGACGTCCCCTGGTCTTCGTTCTGGCCGGGCTGAGCGGCTTTGCACTGCTGGTTGCCATGGGCAGGCACCTGCCCGTGCACGCCGTCTTCCGGCGCATAGTGTTCCCCCTTTCTTTCATGCGCTCGCCTGAGAAATACACGATCTTGGCCGTGCTCGGGCTTGCTCTCTTGGCCGGGGAAGGCGCTCGGCGCATCCTGTCGGGACCGGCGCAACCCTGGCGCCGGACCGCGATCCTGCTCGCCTTGATCGTCGGGTTCGGGATCGCGTCGCCCTTCATCTTCCCGTTCCCCTGGTCCGGATACATGGTGCATGGACTGCGCCATGGGGCTTTGGCCGTGCTCGCCGTGCTTGGGGTCCAGATCCTGGCGGCGCGCGGTTCGCGCTTCACGCCCGCGTTGCTCGTGACCGCGGTGGCGCTGGATCTTGCGGCAGCCTGCTGGCCCCTGCAGGGTTTTGTGCCGCGCGCACTGGCGGTCGACAAACCGCGGGCTGCGCAGATGGTTCTCGCCGATCATGCGGGTCATGCCGAGCCGGCCCGACTGTTTCGCTCGGAGGCAGTGACCAACACCGTGATGGCGTGGACCAAGGCAGCGAGCCACGCGCAGGGCGAAGCCCGCCTGCTGCAGACTTTGGTCACCAACACGCCCAATGCGTGGGGCATCGCCATGGTGCCGGGCTATGATGCCGCCATTCCCCATCGCCAGGTGCGTGCTTGGGACGCGGGCCAGGCTGATCGGCTGGCGGCCCTGCGGCTTTTCGGGGTGGACTACGCCGTGCTGCCGGTGCGCGATCCACGCGAGCCGGCCGAGCCGCGCGCTGGGTTGCAGCCGCTTTTCGACCCCTTGCCCGGCGCGCGCCTCTATCGCGTGGCGGACAGCCTGCCGCGCGTGTTCCTGGCTGCCCACGCCGAGGTTCTGTCCGACCCAATAGCGCTGTCCCGCTTATACGAGCCGGTCGTGGTGGCGGGGGAAAGCGTGTGGCTGGCGCCCGATGCAAACGCGCGCGAAGTGCTTGCGCCACCACAGCGGGCCGGCAATTGCCGAATAGAATTGTTTAGCAATCGACGACTAGAGGCCCACTGTACTGGTGGGCAACCAGCCCTGGCAGTGTTCAACGAACAGTACGACCAGGGATGGAGTGCGACGGTGGACGGCAGGCCAGCGCCGGTCCTGCGCGCGAACCTGGACATGCGGGCGCTCGCGCTCGCGCCGGGTGCCCACCACATCGTGATGGAGTACAACCCGCCAGGCTTGCTGGCGAGCATGGTTCTAACTCTCTCTTCAGTGCTGGCCTTGCTGGGCTTGGCCTTCGCGCGCCGGCGCGGGCGGAGGTCATCGTGAGCGCGGCGGCTGGGCCCGATTCGGACAAGTCTTCGAACAACTGCCATTCCACGGTGCCGGCGTGGCGCTTGCTGCTGGTGACTGTGGCCATCTTGTGTGTGGTCCATTTTCCAATCTTCTTGGGGCGCATTGTCTTTGGCAGCGACGTAGCTCACTGGATGTTCCCGGCGCGCTGGCTCGTGCGCGATTCGCTGTTGCGCGGCGAATTGCCTGGCTGGAACCCTTTTCAGGGAATTGGCTTTGCCATTTTCGCCAATCCGCTCTACGGCGTCTTCTATCCGCCCAATTGGCTCGCCCTGGTCGTGCCAGCGGACTGGGTGGCCAGCCTGCTGACCTGGCTGGATTTTGCTCACCTGGTGTGGGGTGGAGTGGGGATGTTTTTTCTGGCACGACGACTGGTTGGATCGCCGGTCGCGGCTTGCGTGGCAGCCTTGGCCTGGTCCCTCGCGGGCTATAACACCAGCCAGTGGACAGCGGGGCTGCGCATGGTCGCGGGCGCGTGGGTGCCTTGGGCAGCAGTCGGCCATCTCGCGCTGCTCGATAGCCTGCGCTTGGGCCGTCGTCGGTGGCCCATGGGCGTGGTCAAGGCGGCGCTGCCGACCATGTTTGGCCTGCTGGTCGGCGAAGTCTTCGTGGCCATGATGGGTGTGGGCTTTGGGCTGGCAACGGCGGCCGCGGCAGAGGTGTCGGAGCGCGGTCGGGATCCGGCGCGCGTGCGCCTCCGTGCTCGCTGGCTGGGTGTCTTTGTCCTCGCTCCCGCGCTGGCCGCGGGGGTCGGTGCGATCACACTCGTGCCGGCGAACGCGCTCAAGGGCTCGACCGAACGGGCCGCTCCGCTTTCTCGGGCCGCCGCCGAGGGTTGCTCGCTTCCTCCCGCCCGATTGGTGGAATTCGTTGCTCCTGACAGCATGGGCAACAGCGGCGGTTTCCAGCCCGCGGCGCAATGGATCGCGGAGCCCGGCCTCGACGGCATCCCGCTGTCGCACAGCCTCTACATGGGCGCGAGCGTGGTCGCCCTGGCGTTGGCCGCGTTTGGCCGGCGGCGCTATCTGGCTTCTGTGCTGGGCGTCCTTGGCGCAGGCGCGGTCATGCTGGCGCTGGGCAAATACCTGCCTGTGCACGCCGTCTTCCGGTTGGTGGTGTTTCCCTTTGCCCACATGCGCTTCCCGGAGAAGTACACGGTCGCGCTGGTCGGCTGGCTGGCCTTGCTGGCCGCTTTGGGCACGGCGCGGATACTCGCGGCCGAGCGTCAGCCGTGGCGGCGGGTGGCCGTCTTGCTTGGTCTGTTGCTTGTGCTTGCCATTTTCGCACGCTTCATCTTTCCGGTGGGTTGGGCCGCGCAGGTCACCTGGGGCGCTCTTGCCGGTGGTCTGGCTGTGGCCGGCGTGTTGGCGGTGCAGGTGCTTGCGGCTCGACGGCTGCGGCTTGCCCCAGTCTTGGTCGTCTTGGTTGTGGGCCTCGACCTGGCGGCGGCCACTTGGCCGCTACAGGCTTTCGCTTCCCGCAGGCTTGCAGCCGCGTCGGCCCCAGCGGCGCGGGCAGTGCTGGCGGACAGCCCCGGCCACGGCGAGCCGCCGCGACTTTACCGCGCCAACAATTTGTTGAAGAACGTGGGCGGCTTTGCCCCGGCACTTCCGCCCGAATTGGGCGAACTGCGGCTGATGCAAACCTTCATTACCAATACCGCCAATACCTGGGGCATTGCCACTTTGCCCGGGTACGATGCAGCCATACCGGCGGCGCTCGATCGCATCTGGGAATCCAGGTTGGCCGAGGGACAGTCGGTGCTGCGCTTGCTCGGGGCGCGCTACGCCCTTCTGCCCGTGGACGATCCGCGGGACCCCAAAGAGAAGCGCACGGGAATCGAGCCCATGCTCGATCCCTTGCCGGGCACGCGGCTCTACCGTGTACCAGGCACTCTGCCGCGGGTCTTTGTGGTCGGGCAGGCCCAGGTCGCTGACGATGCGGTGGTGTTGCGCCGGATCCTTGACCCAGCCATCATTGCCGGCAGCGCGGCCTGGCTCGCCCCTGATTCGGGTGCTCAGCCGCTGCTCGGTTCGGCCGATTCACCTCCGGGCACCTGCGCGCTGGAATCCTATGCCCACAATCGCCTGCAGGCGATCTGTCAGGTTCAGACACCGGCGCTGGCGGTGTTCGTGGAACAGTATGAGAAGGGATGGAGCGCCACTCTCGACGGCCAACCCGTGCCCATCCTCAGGGCGAATCTCATTATGCGCGCTGTGGCTCTGCAACCCGGTGAGCACAGGATTGCGATGGAATTCAGAACGCCGGGCTTTCGAGTGGGGGCGCTGCTGACGTTGTTGTCTTTGATGATTCTAATGGTTCTTGCGGTGGCAAACTGGCTTAGTGACCGTACGGCACGGTCAGGCAGCGGACGCCGGCTGGTGGCGTGAACTCCACGGGCAGCCCGCGGCGGGCGTATAGGCGCGAGTCGTAGCCGGTGAAGTACGAACCGAGTCGACACGCGCCCAGGGGACGGTAGTTCCGGTGCAGGGCGCTCTTCCACTCCGGCCGCTCGGGCAGTGGCCAGGTTTCGATCACAAGTGTGTAGCGAGCTTGTTCCAGCCGGGTGAGTACGTCCAGGGCTCCGGGTGCGCCACTGTCCACGAGATGGGAGAAGCTGGTTCCTTCGATCTCGGTTTGTTCTCCGACCAGGAAGTAGACCAGGTCAGGCGAGCTGGCCAAGAACGGACCGCCGATCTTGCGGTGAAAGTCTTGCACGAATCCGTACAAGGTCCGTGCGGCGGCCTCGTCGAATGTCGTGGGCAAAGGAAAGGTCTGTGTGGTGGCAAGCGCGAGGGACAACGCCGCAATCGCTGCCGGCACCACGGGCTGCCAGTTTCTGGCTGCCACCGCGCGCGCCGCCCAACATCCGGCTGCGACCGCCAGAGCTGCGTAGAGGGGCAGCAGGTAGTTCCAAAGGGCTCCCGCTTTGCTAGCCATGGGCAGGATGAGCAGTCCACCGGCGAGCATGAGACAGGCCGGTTCTCGATGGGGTCGGGCTTTGGCCAGGCCAGCCGCCAGAGCCGACACCAGCGCCAGCAAAAGGACCGGCCAACTGCGGAACGAGAAATCGGTGAGGATCTTGGTCAGCAGGCCGGGCTCGCGGCCGTGCAGTCGCCAACCCAGCATGGCGTCCACGAACCCGCCCCCAGTGGCAGCCTGCATGAGTGCGATGGTGGCCAGGCCCGACACGGCCAGCGCCGCGATCAGGCGCCAGGCACCGCGACGATCCACCCAGAACCATCCCAGAACCAGCGGCAGGCCATGGACCGCGGCCGTGGGTTTGACCAAAGCGGCCGCGAGGAGAAGCGCCGTTCCCCCTGCGATCCGCCCGCGTGAAAGCTGGTCCGCGCCGGCCCGCAACTCGCGCGGTAGAAGCACGACAGCGGACCACAGCCAAAGCGCAATCAGGGGACTGTCCATCCTCGCCAGCATGAAATAGGACGCGATATCGAAGATGGAGAGGTACAAGGCCGCCACCGCTGCCGCCCATACCCAGCTAGCCCGACGGCGAACGACGGTCGCAACCGCAAGCGCGCCCAAGAGAGTGCACAGCAGGTTCAGTGCGCGTGCCGCTGCGAGCGGGTGGGCCAGGCGAACCATCGGCGCCAGCAGTGCCGGGTAGAGCGGCCCGTACATCGCCGGGACCGGTACGCCGAGGTCATTGTACAGACTGCCGGGTGCATCGAGCAGGCGGCGGGCAAAATCGAGGTACAGCCCTTCGTCAGGGCTCCAATCCCAAGGGTAGACGATCAAGTCCCAGGCGCAGGCGAGGTAGATCGAAACGACCAGAAGCGAGGCGGTTGCGACGAAAACCGCCTCGGCTAGCCGGACGTGGCGGGAAGCAGGCTGTGGCAGGAAACTTTCGCCGGTTGTATTCATTCAGAGCGTTCTGGAACGCTATGTCCGTCTGTTATCGCAGACGACACCCGTGCTGTTCTGCCCGACAAGCAACGTGAGCCTGCCGAGAGGGGCTGTCAATGGCCGCTTGAACGCGCGAACGCCTTCGATGGTTAGTGTCTTCATGCGTCCACCTTCAAGGCGTGAACGCTAGCACGAATTACTTCGACGGATGGGCAGTGGTCTCGGCCATCTTGGCCCACGAATCGCGCAGGGGCACGGTGCGGTTGAAGACTGGCTGGCCAGGCTTGGAATCAACCGTGTCCACGCAGAAATAGCCGAGCCGTTCGAACTGAAAGCGGGTATCGGGCGCGGCCTCGGCCAGGGCCGGCTCGATCTGGGCATCGGACACCACCTGCAATGAATTGGAATTGAGGCAGGCGCGAAAATCGGCGCCGCCTTCGGCTGGATTGGGCTTGGTAAACAGGCGGTCATAGAGGCGCACAGTCGCCGGTTTGGCGTGCGCGGCCGAAACCCAGTGCGAGGTGCCCTTGACCCGCCGGCCGTCGGGCGCGTCGCCCCCGCGCGAGCCTGGATCCCAAGTGCAGTGCACTTCCACAATTTCACCCGCCGCATTCTTGACCACGCTCACGCACTTGATCAGGCAGGCCCAGCGCAGGCGAATCTCGGCGCCCGGCGAAAGCCGAAACCACTTCTTGGGCGGCACTTCGGCGAAGTCGTCGCGCTCGATGTACACCACCTTGGAGAAAGGAATCTTGCGCGTCCCCATCGCGGGATTGTCGGGATGGTTGGCTGCCTCGAACCACTCCACCTGGCCCTCGGGGTAGTTGTCGATGACCACTTTGAGCGGCCGCAGCACCACCAGGGCCCGCGGCGCGCGCTTCTCCAGATCCTCGCGAATCGCGAATTCCAGCAGGCCCATGTCCACGATGCTGTCGTTCTTGGCCACGCCGATGCGCTCGGCAAAGGCGCGGATGGCCTCGGGGGTGTAGCCGCGCCGGCGCAGACCGCTTAGGCTGGGCATGCGCGGATCGTTCCAACCCGAAACCAGCTTCTCCTCGACCAACTGCAGCAGCTTGCGCTTGCTCATCAAGGTGTAGGTCAGGTTCAGCCGCGCGAACTCGATCTGGCGCGGCCGGTAGGTGAGCGGCAGGTTCTCGACGGTCCAGTCGTAGAGCGGGCGGTGATCCTCGAATTCCAGCGTGCAAACAGAATGGGTAATCCCTTCCAGCGCATCGGAGATGGGATGGGCATAGTCGTACATCGGGTAGATGCACCACTTGTCTCCCGTGCGGTGGTGGGGCGCCTTCTTGATGCGGTAAAGCGGCGGGTCGCGCATGTTGAGGTTGGCGTGTTGCATGTCGATCTTGGCGCGCAGCACGCGTGAACCATCGGCAAATTCGCCCGCCCGCATGCGACGGAAGAGGTCCAGATTCTCGGCCACGGAACGGTTGCGAAAGGGACTGTCCTGGCCCGGCTTGTAGAAGCTGCCGCGGTATTCGCTGATCTGCTCGGCCGACAGATCGTCGACGTAGGCCTTGCCGGTCTCGATCAGGATCTCGGTCAGCCGGTAGATCTCGTCGAAGTAGTTCGAGGCATAGAGCGGCTGACCGTTCCAGCGGAAGCCCAACCAGGCCACGTCTTCCTCGATGGACTGGACGTACTCGACGTCTTCGGTGCTGGGGTTAGTGTCGTCGTAGCGCAGGTTGCACTTGCCGGCATGCTTGGCCGCCAGGCCGAAGTTGAGGCAGATGGACTTGGCGTGGCCAATGTGTAGGTAGCCATTGGGCTCGGGCGGAAACCGCGTGTGCACCCGCCCCTGGTTCTTCCCCTGCGCGAGGTCGTCGTTGATGATCTCTTCGATGAAATTCGCGGATGATGGCGGATTGCTGTCGGGTCCGGTCATGGACGCAAAGCTACGGTCCGAGACGAGCAATGTCCAATGCAAGTACTCGTAGCCCCGCGCCAGGTGCAGGAGATCGTGGCCGTGGTCGTGGTCGTGTTCGAGGAGGGCCGTTACAGTGGTCCGCTATATCCCCGTTGCCACCGCCGCAGGCAACGGCAGGCGTATCGAGAACACAGTGCCGGCTGCGGCACTGGTGGTGAAGCTGACCTGGCCGCCTAGATAGCGCTCGCCCAGCAGCCGCATGCCATAGGTGCCCAGCCCGTGTCCCGTGCCGGCCTTGGTGGTGAACGAGCGCTGGAACACGTGCGGCGCAACCGCCGGCGCGATCTCGCCCGGGTTGTGCACGTGAAACGCCACCGCATCGCTCGACTGGGGGGCGCCGCTCGCACTCGGGCCAGTCTCCCATTCGCACCAAAGGCGGACCTGGCCCCCGACGGGAGTGGCTTCGAACGCATTTTTCACCATGTTGGTAAGCACCCGGCCGAGCAGGACGGGATCGGTGACCAACTCCACGCCTGGGCAGCGATCCTCCACGGTCAGGGTGCGCTGCTGGGCGGCCTGCGTGTCGGCAAACACGCCCTGCAAATCGCCGAGCAGCGCCGCGGGCGTGACCGTGACTCGCTGAGGGCGCAGCGTGCCCTGCTCTGCGTCCAGCAGCGTGCGCTGCAGCTGGATCTCCCGCTCAAGCTGGCCGACCAGGCGACTGATCCGTTCGCGTGCGCGGTCTTGACGCTCGCCCGTCGAGCTGGTGAGCAGGTGGGTCCAGTTGGACAGGGCAGATAGCGTGTTGAGGATGTCGTGGAAGAAGATCCGCTCCAGCGCCTCACGCCGTTTTTCGTGACTGATGTCGCGCAGGGACACCACCGTGTAATCCTTGCCGTCGATGTCCACCTGGGTGGCGCGCACGTTCAGCTCCAGCGCCACCGCGCCTGCGCCGCGCCCCGTGGTCAGTAGGCACTCCTGCTCGACGGTGCGCCTGCTGGCCTGCGATTGCGTGACGGCCTGGTAGGTGCCACAAGCCAGGCAGTGCTCGCCGGCCCCACAGCCCTGCGCCTGTTCGGTTGCCCGCGGACACGAGAAGAACTCGCCGGGCCGTAGCCCGATTGAGTGCCGTTCGTGGCGCAGGTTCTCCAGCAGGGGCGCGCGGTTGGTGGCCAGGATCTGCCGCTCCCGGTTCAGCACCAGCAGTCGGGCATCCACGGCCTCCAGCAGAGCGCTCACGATGGGGCTGTGGCTCACTGTCCGCACCTCTGCCTCAAGCGCGGCAGGGCTGGCGCGTTCGTGGGGCGGAATGGGCGTCACAGGCACGTCTTCACTGTTGGCTTTCACCACCGGCGGGTGGCCGCGTCTTGGTTGACGGTGTTCAAGTCGACCCAACAAACCTAGCACGCGGTTCTTCAGTTGCTCAAAACACCGGAGCGCGGCGCTGCCCTTACCCCAACTTTTCGGCCAAGCCCGACGATCGGGTCAGGCTGGTGCAGACACCGGCAGCCAGGACCTCCGCGCTGCCGCAGATCACGACCGTGTGCCGCGCGCGGGTCAGGGCGGTGTAGAGCAGCTCGCGGGTGAAGAGAGGCAGAGGTTGATCGGGCAAGAGCAGCAGAACCTGGTCATGCTCCGAGCCCTGCGCCTTGTGCACGGTCAGGGCGTAGGCTAGGGCCAAGCTGTCGCCCAGGGTCTCGGGCGAGACAGCCAGCCAGCGCGAGGCTCCTGTGGTGGACAGGCGAAAGACAGCCAGGGGTCGGGCCGTGCGGCCAGGCTGCTTGACTGACAGGACGACCCCTTGGTCTCCGTTCCACAGGCCGCGGTCGTAGTCGTTGCGCAAGACCAGCACAGGCTCGCCGGGAAGAAGTTCGTCGCCGGGGCCGGGGCGCAGACCATGCAGAAAGGTGTTGACCGGGTTGGCGCCGGTGGGCCGCTCGCGGGTCACGCACAGCACGCGCTGGCGCGCAACCTGCGCGTGCAGGCGGGTCAGGCGGTCGTCGTCCTCGCGCGAGAATCCCTCGGGCCCAAGCACGTACTCGTGCTCGATGAGCTGGTCCCACTTGGGCAGAGCAGCGATCGCGTACCAGCGTTGCAGCACGGCCTCGCGCTCTTCACCAGGCACAAGTTCGACGCCGTCGAAGGCCAGCGCCGCAGCCGCGGGCCGCGGGGTGAGCAAGGCCGTCAGCCGGCCGGCATCCCCCGCGCGCACGGCCGCCGCACATTCGCTGATGCGACGGCCGGCAGACTGGGCCTGGTCAGTGCGGAAGCTTCTTTGCAGCCGCACCGCCAGGCAGCCCAGGTCGCGAAACACGGCTCCTGCGTCGACCGAAGGCAACTGGTCCGCATCGCCCAGCAGCACCAACACGGCGTCGTCGCGGAGCGCGCGCAGCAGCTGATCCATGAGCGATAGATCGATCATCGATCCCTCGTCGACGATCACCGCCTGCGCGGCCAGACGATAATTCTGGTGATGCAGGAAGTGACCAGTTGCGGGCGAGTAGCCGAGCAGGCGGTGCAGCGTCTGTGCCGCCGGGCAAGCTGTCTGCAGGGCTCGATCCTCGGCAGACAGCGCGGGCAGGGCGGTCAGGCCGGCGTGGAAGGACTCCTGCAGGCGGTTGGCCGCTTTGCCGGTTGGCGCGGCCAGCGCCAGCTCGGACGCAGGCACGCCCAGGCGCACAAGCCCGCGCGCAAGCGCGAGCGCGATGGTGGTCTTGCCTGTGCCTGGGCCGCCGCTCACCACGGCCAGGCGGCGGGTCAGGGCGGCCGCCACCGCAGCTTGCTGGTCGTCACTCAGGGCCGGCTGGCTTGTGGCCGCGACTTCGGCGACCGCCGCTTTGACGGCTTGCGGGTCCGGGCCAGGCTGCGCTGCCCGTGCCTTGATGGCCGCCGCCAGGCGCGTCTCGCAGGCCAGGATTTTCTGGTGATAGAGGAATTCGCCGTCAACGATGAGCGGCCTGTATTCACCCGGGGCCCCGACCAGCGCGGGCACCCTGCGCAACAGCGCGCGTTCGCCAGGCGCCAGCCGCATGCGGGTGCTGCCCTGACTGCCGCTGACGAGCGAGCGCGCGACCAGGCTGACCAGGTTCTGGCGCTCGGCCTGGCCGATTCCGGCGGCAAGCTGGCCCATCTGCCAGGCCAAGAATGCCTCTTCCTCGCCCAGATCGGCATCGCGCAGTTCCGAAAGCAAGCCGGGCGGATAGGCAACGGCGGGTGCCAGCCGCTGGCGGGCTGTGCCCAGCGGAGACAGGGATGGCGCGGGGTCAGATTTCATGTCGGCGGGTAGAACAGTCTACCGCAACGCGACCTCACCCCGCAGAAGCCATTGCGCAACCGGCCTGCTTACTGGAAGATCAGGCCCATGAAGAAGGACTGGGTCGCCTATCTGCTGGCCGCATTCTCGGTACTTGGGTGTGCCGGGCTGCACCGGTTCTACCTGGGTCGCCCGGTCTCGGGCGTGTTGTACCTGGTTACCTGGGGCTGGTTCGGGTTGGGGACCCTGCACGATCTCATCCGGATGCGCAGCCTGATCAACCGGGCCAATGTGGAGGAGCTAGCCGCCCGGCCCCAGACGGTGCACCTGCACATCCACGGCGGGGTGGATTCCGAGTCGGTCCGCGTGGCGGCCATGAAAGGCATGGCCATGCTCGCCGGTCCCTCCAACCCAGGATCCGAGCAGATCCAGGCGGAACGCGAGGGCGCCATTCTTCGCTGTGCCCAATCCCACGCGGGGACCGTCACCGCCGCACTGGTGGCCCTGGAGGCCAACCTGTCGCTTGATCATGCGCAGAAGGAACTGCGTCGCCTGCACCACGCGGGTTTCTGCACCGTGGACGTTAGCGAAGAGGGCGCCGAGACTTACACTTTCGCAGGTCTGGGCTCGACAAGCCCCTTGGTCTCGTGACCAACCGGTCTACGGATCCCCGACGAAGGTCGTGATGCTGCGTGCGGGGAGAGCAAAAGTGAACCCCTCGCCGATGAGCGGCACGGGGTCTGCGGGTGCCAGGGCAAGGTCCGCGGAGGTAATCCAAGGAGTCATGGCGGGTGGGGCACCGCCGGAAATCGAGAAGATCTGCTCTGCATCAGCGGTGCCCTGATTGATGGCCACGATGACCACGCGTCGGTTATCCGTGAATGCACTGACAAAGACCCAGGCCTGTGGATTTGGGGTCGCATCCACGCGGACGAAGCCCGGACGCACGAAGCGGCTCCAGTTGCCGAGAGCGTAGGCGCGCCGGGCGAGCTGGCCATCGAGGCTGGTGAGTGCCCCGTTGCCCGGCGGTGAATCCTTGCGCGGTTTCAGCCACCAATAGTGCCAGGCATTCACCTCGGCTTTGACCAGGTGATCGTGGATCATCTTCGCCACCACCAGGCCCGAGGTGATGCCGGGATCGCTTCCCTTGGCGGGGTCCGCGACTTCAGTCTCCCACACCTGCTTGCCCAGGTCCTGGGCAGGCGTGTAGAGGAAGGGGGTTCCGCCGTAGTCATGGGTCGCCAGATAGCGGACATACGCTGCGCTTTGCGGATCGGCGAGGATGGGATCGGCAAAACTGGCGAAGTTGTTCCAGTTCGGTGTTTCAGGCGCAAGGATGGGCGTGGCGAGTTGCCGTGCGGTCAGAGCGGGCCCGAGAAAGTCCCGTATGAATTCGACGAGCTTGGCAGGCTTGTAGACACAGGTTTCCCAAGCGGCCTTGAACCCCGGCTCGTTCTGCGCGGACAGGGCCGCAAGGGGGATCCCGGCGGCCGCTATCTGTGCCGCAAAATCCGCGAGCCGGTCGGCCCAAGCCTGGGCCTGCGTGTCGAGCAAGGCACCGCCGTTGATCGTCGAGTTGTTGTCCTTCCACTCTGCTGGTGGTGACCAGGGCGCCGCCCAAACCGACACGCCGCGGGCTGCCGCCATTTGGGCGGTGGCGAGTTCATCTGTGGTTCCGTCAGGAGCGATGCGCAGGCGCAGCAGGGAAAGCCCAAGGCCCGTCTCAGGCGAGAAGAACTGATCGGCCTCGGCGTCGGTGAGGGAAGGTGCGGTCCATGCGCTGGAGGCACCGAAGCCCGTGATGACTTGGTGCTGCGTCCCGAGCGCGATCTCAGCCGGTAGTACCTCTTGCGGCGTCGGCGACGGGGTCACTTTCTTGTCGCCCGCGTTCGGTACGCATGCGGTCGCCAGGGCCGAAACGGCGGCAGCCGCGATGGCAACCCGGTTTGGGGCCACCCGGAGGCGGGGAGGATGCAAAGGACTGCGACTTCTTGACATCGTTTCCACCTAGTCTAGCGGAACATCCTCACGCTATCCGATCTTCAGTGCGAAGGCGGGGGGCTTGTAGTCAGCGCCGTGGTTCGGTAGAAGGAAGGGTCGAAAGGAGACACCACCGTGGCAAGCGAACACGACGAGCCGAAGCAAACCGAAGGAGCACAGGAAGCACCCCAGGAAACACCTCAAGTCAATGCTGCGCTTGACAGCAGGAGGCGTGGCGTCTCGCGTGGCAAGATCTTTCTTGGCTTGGTGGTGGTCGCGGTCGTCATCTTCGCCGCCTATTTCGCCACGCGGAGGGGCGCCCTCTCGCTTGGCCCCGCGACGCCTCCGAAGCCAGCGGCGATCACGCTGGTGACCGCGGATCGTACGGACCTGGACTGCGTGGCTGCGAAAGGCATCCAGGGTTTCCATTGTGGGTATTCCAGCGAGATCACAAATTGGCAGGGCGACGAACAGAACAAGCTGAAGCCGTACTACACCCTGGATCGCCACCTGTATCTTGTTCCGGGTCTCTTCCTTGAGCCGGCCATTGCCAAGCGCTACCAGGCCGAGCTTCCCAACAAGCCACGCGAGCAACTCAAGCGCTTCACCGCCAACTGCCAGATTAGGGTCATCGGCAAGTTGGCCGGGGTGCGCACGCATTGGCAAGCCAACAACGCTTGGTCGAATCCCGAGGATATCGAGGTCGGAACAATCTCGGACTGCAAGATCGACGGCTAGGAGCGTCGTCACAGCATCGGCTGCGCCACCAGCGCCAGCAGCTTGCGTTGGGTGCGTGCCGAAAGGGGAGGGGAGAATCTGTCGGTGGCAAGCGCACCGCCGGCGGCAGCGATCCGGCGCGCGCAGGCGAGGTAGTGCGCATACAGACGCAGACCCTCCGCTACCGCCTCGGATTCCTGGCGCCAACGCTGGTCGAGCTCGTCCAGATCGGCCAGCAACGCGGCGGCTTCGTCCCGCGCCCCCGAGGCCTGGAGGTTCTGGTAGCGGAGGCGCTTTTCCGCCAGGCGCTCGCGCAGATCCGAGAGCGGTGCCGTGGACTGGTCGAGAAACTCGCCCAGTTCCGTCAAGCGAACGAAGACGGCGCTGGCCGCCGACTGCAGGATCGCGCCGTCGACGGGGCCGTGGAGATCCCCGGGGCGGGTGGGCCAGCGCTGCAGGCTGTAGGTGTGCCGGCGGGCCTCCAAGTAGTCCGCCAGGGCCAGCGCCAGGCTTGCCCGTCGAGACTCGGCCTCCGCGGTTTGGCGACGGAGCTGCTCAAGAACCGGCGAACCGCCGACGGTCCCGTGGGCCAAGATCCCAAGCCGAGCCAAGGCCGCCATGCGTTGCTTGTCCGCGGCTTGCCAAGTCTCCCACGCCTCACGCATGGCCCATCCTTGCGCGATCATTATGTCGAGGTAGTACTGGCCGGGCGACTCCATGGTTCCCGCAAGAAAGAGCCCGGTGCGCGTTTCCATGACTTGGCCGCTGTCGCGCGTGGCCAGCATGCGGCTCGACTGAAGAACCGTGGAGAGGCCGGTCTTGCCATAGTCCACGCCCACGCCGGCGGCGAAACGCAGACTGTCGGTGAGATTGCTTTCGGTTTCGAAAGAGGCGCGCAGGGTGATGAAGCGCAGGTGGAGCGGCTGGTTCCGTTTGAGGAATAGACCTGCCCGGCCAGTGAAACCATCGCCATGATATTCCCCCTCTGTCGCCAGCGTTTGGCGCACGGCCAGCACGGCAAAACTGTCCCAGCCGCTCGCGGCAGTGAAGCGATTGAGCCAGCTTTCACGCAAAGCCACGTCAAACGCGCGCTGGACGGATCCCGCTGATGGACGGATCTGCTCCATCAGACCCGCGAAGAGTTCTAGTCCCGGCAGGTTGACGGTGAGCCCTCCGCGAAGGTCAGGCTGCAGATGGTAGCCCAGGTGCGAAAAGGCGCCGTACCAGCCAAGCCGGTAGTCGTTCTCGCGCCAACGCTTGATGGTTCCCGAATTGCTCACTGCACCTGCCTCGAACAGTGCGCCCAAGCCCATGACTGCGATCGCGACCGCGCCACGGTGCGTGCCCAGGTCGTGTTTGAGTTCCTGCCATTGCTCGTCGGTTTGGGGAAAGAACGGCTGTTGCGCCAGCGCGAACACCCCCAGGTCCACGAGCTCGCGGCCGTCGAAGTAGCTCAGGGCTGAGTTGAGGAGCTGGGTGCCAGTGCGTTCGCCGCTCAAGATATCGAGGTCGACGGCGATGAGGGGCAGCGCATCGACCGTCAGATTCTGGATCCGGCGCGTGCGGATTTCGTCGAGACGGGTCATCTGCGCAACCAAGCGGTCGTACACCGGATAGGCCACGTGTTGCGGGGCCAGAGACAGCTTGTAGGTCGTGGAATCCGACAACTCCCAGGGGCTGCCCACCAGGCGATCGATCTCTCCCTCCAGGTCAAAGAGCTCCAGTCTGTTGATGAAAGAGAAGACCTCGCCACGCGTTTTCTCCCCCACTTGGGTGAATAGCTCGGTGAGATAGCGGCCGAAGGGAGAGAGGTTCGACTCCAGCTGACTTGCGCCCGGCTGGGCCAAGGCCGGCAGGCCGCCCGCTGGAACCAGGCCGGGCAGCCAGAACACCGCCACCAGGAAGACTGCGCAGGCGAGCCGGCGGGGGTAGCGCGCGCAAATCGCCTTATTGCGGAATCGCAGCATGGCCGCCGAACCGTGGCACAGTATAACGCGTTTCAGGCCCAAACTGTCTTTCCCAAGCCGCAGTCTGCGGATCAGCGTGCTATAGCACGCGCGTCTATGACCATGTTTTCCGAGCTGGGCCTCGTCCCAGCGCTTGCCGAAGCTATCGCGGCGCGCGGATACCAGACGGCAACCCCTGTGCAGGTGGCGGTCCTCGAATCCAAGGTGCACGGCCGCGATCTGCTGGTGTCGTCGCAAACCGGTTCGGGCAAGACGCTCGCCTTTGGCTCGCTCATTGCCCAGACCTTGCTGGGGGATGGCGCGACTGCTACCGGGGATGGGCAAGAGGCCGCCAGTCCTGCTCGCCGCGTCCGGCGGCCCGCGGCGCTCATCATCGCGCCCACGCGCGAGCTGGCAAATCAAGTGCGCACCGAGCTCGCCTGGCTGTTTGCGCGTACGCCGCTTCACGTGGCGGCGTTCACGGGCGGCAGCGATATCCGGCGCGATCTCAAGAGTCTGCACGCCGGCGCCGACCTGGTGGTGGGCACGCCCGGCCGCCTGGTGGATCTCCTGTCGCGCAAGGCCTTGCATCTGGACGAGATCAAGGCGGTGGTCGTCGACGAAGCCGACGAAATGCTGGACATGGGTTTTCGCGAGGATCTGGAGACGATCCTTGGTGCCGCGACGGCGCGTACGCGCACACACATGTTCTCGGCCACCTTGCCGCGGCCCATTCTCGCGCTGGCGGCCCGCTATCAGAAGGATGCGGCCCGCATCGATGCCCGCAGCCTGGGTGAAGCACCGACTCACGAGGATATTCGTCACGTGGCGTACCTGACCGCCATGGGTGACAGGGGCAAGGCGGTGGTGAATGTGCTCAGGCACAACCCCGCTGAGCGCGCGATCGTTTTTGGCACGACCCGGGAAGGGGTGGCCGATCTGCACCGCGAGCTTGTGCGCCGGGGTTTTCGCGCGGTGGTGCTGTCCGGGGATCGCGCACAGGCCGAACGCAATCGCGCGCTCGAAGCGCTGCGCGCGGGCGAGGCGCAGATCCTGGTGGCGACCAATGTGGCCGCGCGCGGCCTGGATCTGCCCGAGGTGGATTTGGTGGTGCACGCGGATCTTCCGCTCAATGGCGACGCTCTCACCCATCGCAGCGGTCGGACAGGGCGGGCAGGGCGCAAGGGCACCAGCGTGCTCATCGCCAGTCTGGCCGAGCGGCGCAAAGCCGAGCGTTTGCTGGCCTATGCCAAGGTGGAGTTCTTGTGGGCCAATGTGCCCGGGGCCAAGGAGATCAGGGCCCAGGGTGAAAAGCGTCTGGAAGACACGCTGCGGACCGAAGCCGCGACTGAGCCATCTGCCGCGGCTCAAGCCATGGTGGAGCGACTGAGTTCGGACATCAAGTCGGACCGCCTGCTCTTGCTGCTCCTCGATCGCGAGCTGGAGCGTCTGCCCAAGGGCGAGGTGCTGAAACCCGTGGACACGCGCCTGTCCAAGAGCACCGACAGCTATCGCCGCGACGCGGGCCCGCCGCTCTCGCATGCCGAATTCTCGCGCGACGCGGTTGTCTTTCGGGTGAATCTCGGGGCGGAAAGCCGGGCCGAGCCGGGCTGGCTGCTGCCGCTCATCTGCCGGCGCGGCGGGGTCACCCGGCGCGAGGTCGGCGCCATCCGGGTCGGCCCCCAGTCGAGCGAATTCGAGATCTCGGGCGAGGCAGCCAAGGATTTCGCCCTGGCTGCGTCGCAGAACGATCCGCGCGCGCCGCACGTCCACATCGAGGTTGCGAGCCGCGCGCCTGCGCGCCGGCCGGCCCATGACGTCCACGCCAAACCGGACAGGCTGGCTGAGCGCAACCAGTCGCCGCCAGCGAAGAACGCGGACATTCGGAGTGCTCTCGATTCTTCCGACCGAGAAGTGAAGCGAGAGCGAAGCGCGCCGCCGGCGCGCGAACATGGCAAGCCCGCGTCGCGGCCGCGACATGCGCAGGCAGGAGATGGGACCACCGCACCCCTACGATTTGAACGTCGAGCCGGCCCGCCTCACCCTCGTGGTGCATTCGCCAAGCCTGACCCGCTCCCCCATGGTCCACCGCCGCAAGTCCGGTTCGGCGGTTCGCACCGCGGGGGACCATCCGGCGGCTTCTCCAAAGGCCTGCCATTCGCACGCCCTGGCCGGCCGGCCGTCATCCCGGAGGCCGGGGACAAATGGCATCGTAAGCCCGGCAAGGGCCGGCCGCACCGACGTTGACCTCGATAGCGCGGTGCTGGTGACCCGGATCTGCCCGGTGGCAGGCCACTCATCATGTCGGCACGTGCGTTTCTCGACGGACAGCAGACGTGAACGCCGCCACGTTTGCGCGCTGAAGGCAGAGACCGTCCCTGGGATACCGCCGCACCGACGTTGACCTCGATAGCGCGGCGCTGGTGACCCGGATCTGCCCGGTGGCAGGCCACTCATCATGTCGGCACGTGCGTTTCTCGACGGACAGCAGACGTGAGGGCAGCTACATTCGCGCGTCGAGGGCAGACGTCGGCCCTGGCGAGG
>Ga0182021_10001876_pt1 | contig 24388 bp, 16 predicted proteins | sample 612E3MmetaG_FD_120493 | JGI IMG/M metagenome (GOLD analysis project Ga0182021, IMG submission 120493) | Permafrost microbial communities from Stordalen Mire, Sweden - 612E3M metaG (Illumina Assembly) | ecosystem: Environmental > Terrestrial > Soil > Wetlands > Permafrost | place: Sweden... | reverse complement strand
TTTTCCCGCTCGTTCGATAACCACGCTTTCATTTTCCGGCACATTGATTACCAGTGTAGACAATAAATCAATTGTGCCTGTTGAATATTCAATATTACAAAATTATCCTAATCCCTTTAATCCATCAACGACTATTGACTATTCTCTTGCGAAAGAAAGTTTTGTTCAATTGAAAATATATGATGTTTTAGGAAGAGAATTGAAAACACTTATTGATGAAAAAAAATCCATTGGAAAGTATAGTGTTCAGTTTGATGCAACAGGCATAAATTCCGGTATCTATTTCTATAAAATTATAGCGGGAGATTTTATTCGTTCTAATAAAATGATAGTAATAAAGTAATATAACATCGTGCCAGAGATAAAAACGGTACGTTGATAAATATTAGAGAATAATTCAATGAGAGAAGATGCAACAAGACAGAATGATGAATTTATAAATATCAATCAAATGAATATGTTTACTTCCTTAAAAAAGGTATTTGAAAAATGAAAAACTTTCTATATAGTTTTTCAATGTTGGTGCTCATCTTCATTTCTGCAAAAGCACAAAACTTCAGCATCACTATTGATGCACGACGAGATGCTTTTTATGATGGTTTAACCAATCCTAATGATGGTAAGATTTTTATACCAGGTAGGTGTTTCCTGCCGGAAGACACCGGTAACAACGGACGTCCGTGGGGCGATGCAGATATTTCCGGAATAGTATGGACTGCTTGGGATTCTACCTATCTCTACTACTATGTTGAAGTAAAAGATAATATCATTGTCGATAATCAAAAAGATAATTGGTCAAATGATAAATTCGAAATAAAATTTGATCCGAATCCGACATTAAAACTGACGGGACAAGGTAACTGTATTCAGGTTGGCATGACTGCTTACAACCGCGGGATTGCTCAGCTAGACACCGCAGTTGATAATTTGGATTTAGATCAAAAGATTGCTGGTGGCAGAGAGATGATAGATACCGCTGGAAATCCATGGTGGTCTACACCAGATGATTATGCACGAAGAAAAACTGCCGATGGCTATGTATTAGAATTCAGAATTCCATTCAAATATATTAATAAAGGCGCCAATAAGCTTCGACCGGTAGAAGTAGGGTTACAATTCGGAAGTGCGATAAATATCGCTGATAACGATAGTATTGGAAGACAGAATAATCTCAATTGGTCAGCAGGGCATAAAGACGCAGTATGGAATACTCCCAAGTATCATGGCACAGTAACATTATTAGACGGCCATAAGTGTAAATACGTAGCGAAGAGTCTTCAAGTCGATTCTATTGTTAATGACAGCGCATATGCTTGGTATTTTGGCGGCACGTCACCCACGTCAGTCAAAAGTTCTGGTGGAATACCGGACCCGTTCGAGCTCATGCAAAATTATCCCAATCCTTTTAATCCCTCAACGACTATTGGTTATACTCTCGCAAAAGACGGTTTTGTTCAGGTGATACTATATGATGTTTTAGGCCGAGAACTAAAAACAATTATTCACGAAAAAGAATCTATTGGAAAGCATACCGTAAATTTTGATGCATCGGATTTAAATTCTGGAATTTATTTTTATCGAATCACTACTGATGGTTTTGTTAGATCAAAAAAAATGATTTTGATAAAATAGTTTTCGACTATTGCTACGGCAAGATCTTTAATCCATTTTTCGCTGGAAGGAGGATTGGGATGTAAATATGAAGCATAACTATATGGTAGTTGTAAAACATATCTCCTCCGCTGGTTTAGTAGTCCAACAGCTCAAATCTGTGTTATTACATAAAAGAAAGCTTGAGACTGATGAGCAAACCAACGAATCTATGTGTACGAATAAAATAATTTTGCTATCCGTTCTGTTTCAAGATGTCCTAAGAAGTGCAATGTGTTTCACATATAATTTTAAAAACTCTTTTTCCCTTGCTTTTATAAATCCAACTTAGTAATATTGAATAGGTTCAATGTGGTTCAATAATCTTCATACCCAATTAATTTAATTTGAAATTGATTACTTACTCATTCTGGAGAATGTTCATGGATAAAAGTACAATTTTAAAAACAAGAATAGCTGCCTCCGCTATTTTTCTATTTCTGTTGATTCCATCGATATCAAATGCACAGACAGGTTCATTAAAAGGACATATAGTTGATAAAATTACAGGTGAACCGTTAATCGGTGCAAATGTGATTCTTGAAAAAACAAGCTTGGGAGCTGCTGCAGATCGTGACGGTAACTACTTAATCCATAGCATTCCAGCTGGTAAGTACTCTATGAAAGTATCTTACATAGGCTATATCTCAGTAAGAAAAGATATCACTATAGTTCAAGGGGAAGCGTTAGAAGAAAATTATGTATTGGAACCTCAAGCTTTGATAGGCGAAACAGTTACAGTACTAGCGCAAGCACGAGGACAACATGAAGCTATTAATCTACAACTCTCATCCCCCACAATCACAAATATTGTTTCATCTGAGAAAATCAGAGAGTTACCGGATCAGAGTGCTGCTGCAGCAATAAGCCGTTTGCCTGGTATCTCTCTTATGAATGGAGACCAAGTTGTTATTCGCGGTATTCAAGCCAAACTGAATACGATTCTTATAAATGGTATTCAACTACCCTCAACTGATATGAATGATCGTTCGACAAATCTCGGTTTTATTTCGTCCAATATGCTCTCAGGTATAGAAGTCATTAAAGCGCTCACACCTGATTTAGATGCAAATGCAATTGGCGGTGTTGTCAATTTAAAATTAAAAGAAGCACCCAACGATTTGCATTTCGATGTGCTTACGCAAGGCAATTATAATTCTCAAAACCATACGACCGATAATTATAAATTCTGGGCAAGCATTAGTGATAGATTCTTTGATAATAAGTTTGGCGTTTTTATTCAAGGAAATGCAGACCGTTCTGATGTGGGAGATGATAATGCTGCTGCTTCTTATGGACTTTTCCAGGACGAAAAGTATGGCGAGGCACCTTACCAGATGAATAGTTTTACGTTCACACAACAGCAAAATATAATTACGAACACCGGTGGTAGTATTATTCTGGATTATATCCTTCCTCATGGGAAAATCATCTTACAAAATACGTATGCGCATAATATTAGTGATGATGCAAGTTTCATTGATCAACTTCACTTTGATGCAACAGACCTGACGTATTCGTTATTCCGTAACAAATTTAACAAGGATTTAATGATTAACGCATTACAAACAGAATATAATTTTGGTGACGTCAAAGCTGAATTGAGCTTATCTCATTCGTATAGTAACAAAAATACTGATATACGATACGGAGACCCGGGTAATTTTTTTGGTTTTCACAATACAGACCAAAACCATCCATATGGTGTAGACGCTAACGGTAAAACAATAACATATAACAGCGAAAGACAAACCTTAACACCTGAAGATGTATATGGTATACAAATTGACCCAACTGACCCCCTTGATGCTCGGGTAGCGGGCTGGGTTGTTACACGTGCAGAAACGTTTAAGCAGCACTTATATAATTCCTCTCTTGATTTCACCGTACCCGTATCGTTTTCCGAAGATTTTTCATCAAAATTTAAAATTGGAGGCAAGTTTACACGGTCAACACGTTCGAACGATGTTGAAGCATCCTTTGAGGGGGCGGGAGCTGATGATTATTATGCTAATGTCCGAACCTTTTTCCCCGGCAAAGTGCTTGGAGTGAATAATCCTGTTCTCTTTTCTGATCTCCAGAATTATAATTACACACAAGGCCAATATTTTCTTGAAAGCACGTATCGTTTCAAATATGCAATTGATAAAGATAGAATGGATGCATTCATGATTCAGGGAAAGACCGGCTGGCTCAATGCCAGAAATTTTCCGGCTTCGGTAAGAGATGATTTTGATGGTATTGAAATGTTCTCCGCAGGTTATCTCATGGGGAGTTTTAATATAGGCACAAAATTATCATTGATTGCGGGTGGGCGATTCGAACACTATAACATGGATTATCATGCAGTATTTGTGTACGTAACACACGTCGTCTATGGGTATGGAAAGGAATATGATACTTTGAATACAGTGAATCGTAATGATGATCAATTCTTTCCTAGTGCACAACTCCGATATAAATTTACTGATTGGCTTGACCTCAGATTAGCCTATACGACTGCAATATCACGCCCTGATTTTCATGCTATTTTGCCAAACACGTATTATGAAGAAAACAATGGAGGAGAAGCCGGAAATACAAAGCTAAATCCGGCATCATCAACTAACTATGACGCATACTTATCTTTTTATAATAATGACATAGGTTTATTTACCGTCGGCGGTTTTTATAAAAAGATAGAAAATGTTTTCTATCAAGCAGATCTCTACTATCAAAACTTAAAATATTTTAATTTGTCATTCCCGGATTCCTCTGTTTTCAAAGCATTAGGAGCACCTGCGCCAGGCCCATCGGAGAAAATAACCACTTTTCTTAACAATCCTCACCCTGCGTATATACGAGGTATTGAACTCGAATGGCAAACAAATTTTTGGTACTTACCCCAACCGTTAAATGCTTTAGTATTGAATATTAATTATACAAGAGCTTGGTCCGATATGGATTACCAACAAATCATTAACCAACCAATACCTTATCAAGATGGAAGGTTTACAAGGTACCATTATATCACAACAGATACAATACGCAATGCCAGACTCATTTACCAAGGTGATGATATTCTCAATATTGCTCTTGGAGTTGACTACAAAGGTTTTTCAGGGCGTATTTCATTTAATTTACAGGGGAATGTCATTACAAGCGTAGGATCAAGGCCCGAAGAGGATCAATTCACAGGAAACATCTATAAATGGGACTTTACTCTTCAACAGAAATTGCCGGTTGAAGGGTTAAGTATAGCCCTTAATGGTATAAATATTTTCCATAATCCCATTTATACCTATCAGAAATTCCGCAGAACTGTTGGTGGGCCAATTCTTGATAACCTGGAATCAACTGATTATTCACCAAGTATATATGAATTAAATTTGAGATATAGTTTCTAAAAGAGAACCAGAAGTTCCTTGATAATACTTATGTACTATATAAACTGACGTAACTAATCCACTTAAAAATAATAACGAGGTGCTCATGAGAAAAATAGTATAACTAAAAAACAATTTTATTAAACAAATGAGGAGGACTTCATCCTTTAAAAAAAACAGTTTATCTGGTACGTTAACATAATTAGCTTGTTATCAATTAATTGAAGAGGCAGAATATGAAAAAGATACTGTTACCATTTGTGTTGTTGGTTCTATTTTCAACATCAACAATGTATGCCCAAACTTTGATGGATTATGTCCTTAAGGTAAAAGGGGATACTCTGGTTATTAAAGATTACGTAGATATGAATTCCAAATCAAACTCTTTAACAAATGCTCTCAATCTGGATACCGTAAATGTTCCAGCCGGACGCGTTTATGAGTTAAAGGCAAACGGATATTACCCTCTTGCTGTTGACATTACCACATCTACAAAAAGGCCTACTGTAATTGTGGGAGAGGACGCAACACGTTTGGTAAATAATAAAAATGCTGCATCAGCACCCCCGGTAATATGCGGTTCTACTCTTTCAGCTGGTGGTTCAAATACCGGTAAAATATTTTTTTCAAATGATTTAACAATAAAAAATTGCGGCATTGTTCCTGGTGCATCCGATGGTTCTTTAGGATGGCAGTTTTTCGGTTGTTCTGCTCCAAATTGTAGAGTGTTACTTGAGAATGATTTATTTGAGCATACAAATTGGATCTTTATGACTGCCGATAAACCAGGAACTAAGCTTTATTGGAAAGATTGTTATTTTGTAAATATGAGCGGGACAGCTTGTCGGCGTAACGGCGGTGTGTTTGATGGTTTTAGTAATATGGACACAGTGCTCGTTGAAAATTGTACACACATTATGGCTCAGGGTTCTATGTATAAATTCAGAAACTATGTTTATAATAGAATTATCTTCAATCATAATACATTTATTAACTGCGGTGGAACTGTATTTGAAAATATTGGATACGAGAGCAATATGAGTATTACAAATAATATATTTGTAAACAGTAATCTTCAACCTTTTCAGAAATTTGTAGCAGGTGATTGGGGTGAAGTAGATGCCGATACGTTAGTAACAGGTTTTGTGAATGTCCGCGATTTCCCTGACAATACTTACACGGTCGTGCCCAGAAAAATACTCGTTGAAGGAAACGTTATCTATTGGGATAGCAGATTCAATGATATGAATACTACATTAAATACAAATAAAGTGAATGGTTATACTGCCTGGCAATCGCAAATGGTTACAATGAATACCAGATCTCAAGCGATGTTCGATAATAATACAAAATATCCTTATTTAACCGAAGGTGTATGGTACAGGACACTTCCCACTTTTACTAACTCAAGGGATCTTTTAACCACTCAGGCTGATGTTCTAAAAGCATTCCAGGTTGGAACTGTTGATCTCTCGAGCACGAACGTCATGCCTAATTGGCGTTTGGTATATATTGGAGCTGATTATTTTGTTTATTCTGACTGGCCAATTCCGGTTGATCTATCATATAGTAATGCTGATTTAAAAAAAGGTGCGACAGGTGGTTTCCCGGTGGGTGATCTAAATTGGTTCCCGGCTCAAAAAGTAACTTGGCTAGCTCAACGAGATGCTGAGAACACAGCCATAACAAATGCATTGAATAATGGCACTAAAACTATCACAGGTGTTGATGGAGTTTCAAATCTTCCTGAGGTATTCCAGCTGCAACAAAATTATCCGAATCCGTTTAACCCGAGCACAACAATCACTTTCTCATTGCCGCATTCAGCCAATACAAGTTTGAAAGTTTTTGATATGCTTGGCCGTGAAGTAGCGACCCTCGTGAATGGATATACAGCATCTGGTTCGCACAGCGTCCAATTCGATGCAACGAATCTGGCTTCAGGATTTTATTGTTACAAATTAACAAGCGGCAATTTCACGGAAGTGAAGAAGATGATGCTTGTGAAATAAAGATGTAGCTGCAATATTTAATTTTACGTAAGGCCCTGATACTTGTTATCAGGGTTTTATGTTTATTTTGTAAATATTTATTACTATGCATTGTAAAATACAATAAGGTTTTTTGTTCATTGATCATCCTTCTTGACGAATGTATTATATGCCACTACGATTATATCGTTTGCCCAATATTTCTACTCTGTTATTCTTAGTCCTGATTATCTTAATAAATTGTAAAGCTCAGGATACCACTCATCAGAATATCATCGTCAAAATTGCTGGTGATTATTCAATTAGTTTTGCTGAATTACAAAACTTTGTTATAGAACATCATTATGATCTCGCTTATAGAAACAATAAGGCAGAGGCTTACAAAAAAGGTTTAGATGATTTGGTTGTTCGCCATTTGAAAATAATTGATTTTTTTAACCTGGGATTAAACAATAACAAAGAATTGCTTCAGAGCATCAGACGGACAATCAACGAAGAATTAGTGATTCAATATTTTAAAAAACAATTTTATGAGAAATATGTAAATAAAGAATCCATGCAAGATGCATATACGCAAATGGGAAAGGAAGTTATTTATCGACAAATTGTTTTGATAAAACCAAATAACGCTTCACAAAAATTGATAGATTCTTTAAAAATCACAGCGAAAGATATAAAAACAAAAATAGATACTGGCGCAGACTTTGTTGAACTGGTAAAACAGTATTCGCAGGATGATGAATCAGCACGTTTAGGTGGTATGATGCCTCCCATCAACTGGAATGCAAGCATATCAAATATGTCTGATCATATTATTTTTAATCTTGCCGTTGGTGAAGTGCGAATTATAGAGAAGAGTCAATCAATCCAAATTGTGAAAGTTGTCAATATTGATAAAATAAATGTACAGCCATTTGAAAAGGTAAAGGATGATATAATAAAAACTCTTAATGAAAAATATATGGACATGAGTCTTCAAGAGTTTGACAGTACAAAGAATAAATCCATTGATAAAAAAACCTTGAAATGGAACAAGCGGGCATTAGGACTACTGGTCACGTGGTCAAATATTCCTAATTTTTATCAACAATACTATCGTGATACGTTACAACACGCTATTTCACAAGGAAGAAATTTTCTCATTCTGCAGCATTCCAAAGGCAATGTTGATCTTAAAGAGTATCTGCGCTTAATAGATCATGTTTTAATAGTGGGAAACTCTTCTTCATTTAAAGAAGATGATATAAAAAGATTTATCCTGGAAGCAGTACGGACAAATATAATTGTCAATAAAGCGAACGGATTGAATCTTGAGAAAGATATAGTTACTCCCAGGACGACCAATCCTGTTATAAATAATGAAATCGTCAGATTGTACAACAGGCAAATAATTGAAGCACAAATTCCTAAGGCGACCGAAGAAGCGCTCAGGCAGTTTTATCAGGCAAACAAAGATTCTTTGTTTTACCAATTTGCAAAAGTGAATATTTATGCTGTTCTTGCTCCGGATGAGAAAACTATACTTGAATTGAAGCGCAAACTTGATCAGAATGTTCTTTTTGAAAAATTAACGGGTGAAGTATTTGTAAAAACTTTTATCCTGAATCGTGATAGTGTCGTCGAATCGTATTTAAGCATAGAAAAACCATTCCTTGGTAAAGCCGCTTTTAAATTAAAGTTGTATGAAACCGCTGGGCCAATCGAATATGACGATCCTGAAAAAGGGAGACAGTATGCACTCATTAAGTGCATGGCGAAGAGAGAGGAGAAACAACTGCTGTATCAGGATATAGAAAAAACTGTCGCCGATGCATATTTAAATTTCAACAGGGAGAAGATAACCCGCGTTACAGAGGAACAACTGAGGGAAAAGTACCCTGTCATAACCTATAAAGATAACCTCAAACAAAATCTATCCTTCCTTGGAATTACTATACAAGAGTAAGCTACCTTCTTCGGAAATGAAAAATAATAAATTAATCTACTGGAATATATTTATTGTTTCTGCTTCAGTGGTGTGTTTTGAAATCATCTCGACGCGTATCTCATCCGTCATCTTCGTAAACGATTACGCTTTTTTTATTTTGTCTCTTGCCATTCTCGGGCTTGGATGCGGTGGCATCTTTTGTTATTACAAAATAAAAAATACTGAAGTTACCCCTTCGCTGAAGATAATTTCCAGGTCCCTACTCCTTTCCGGCGCTTCCTTATGTCTCTTTATCATTTCAGTAATAAAGCTTTCCATTACTGATCCGTTTATCTATTTCTTTCTTCTTTTCATTCCTTTCTTCTTTGCAGGCATTGCATACGCCCAAGTATTCAAAATTTATGCAGAACAAAGTTTTAAATTATACGCCGCTGATTTATCCGGGGCAGCATTTGGTTCTATCGCATCTCTTGGTTTTTTCAGTTTCTATGGAGCACCTAACAGTATTCTATTATTGGCAGTAATTGTTTTTGCAACAGGTTTAAGTTTTTTATTTAACCGCATGAACTCGAAAAGAATAATTGGAAGTACTTCAATTCTTTTTTTATTACTGAGCGTGCTGATTTATAATGGAAAAAACGATGTTTTAGGCATGGTGCCAATCGGCAATTATCCTGAAAAAGATTTTTTCCATGTTTATCCATACATCAATACACGATGCCAAATTATCGATAGCCGCTGGAGTGTTTATGGACGATCCGATCTGGTAGAATACAGCCATCAGGATGTGGTGAAACAGCTTTTTATAGACGGCGCAGCCGGTTCTCCAATGTATCGGTTTAATGGAAATGTAAATAAACCGGATCGTATTCTTTTAGATCTCTTAGTCAGGCAGCCCAATTCAATTCCATTTCTATTTTTAAAAAAGCATGAAAAAAACAACATGCTTGTCATCGGTCCAGGTGGTGGTAAAGAAGTACTCATGGGATTGTTCAGCGGCGTGGAAAAGATTACAGGTGTAGAAATAAATCCTGATTTTGTTGATATTGTCAAAGAACATAAAGATTTCGATGGGGGCATCTACACGGACTTTCCGAACATCGAAGTTTTGGTGAAGGAAGGAAGACATTATATTAAACAGGTAAATCAAAAATACGATATCATTGCCATGGCATTTCCTTCTACAGAGCAAATACAGAATATTGAAGCTTTTGCAATGAGTGAAAATTATCTTGTTACAAGCGAGGCGATCCATGATTATCTGAATATTTTGACTCCCGCAGGCAGCTTATTTTTAACTGTGCATGATAGATGGGAATTAAAGCGGCTTCTTTCAACTGCCATTTTCACTTTTAAAGAACTTGGGGTCAACAGTAAGGACGCAATAAATCATTTCGCAATACTGGAATCAGATTATGCTCCTACCTTGATTATCAAAAACAATCCTTTTACTGGGGACGATGTTGAGTATTGGCAAAACACGATGAAGAAAATCCCTCGAGAGTTGCCGTCCGTTTCATTTCTTCCATATAGTTGGAATCAACTCGATCAAACTGATATTAACCGGTTTTTGTTGTCAATCAGTCAAGACAACGACTATTTACAAAAATACATTGAACGATATGAATACGATATTTCTCCCTGCAGAGATGACAGCCCATATTTTTATAAGATAAAAAAAGGGGTGCCGGCAGATTATTTATGGCTATTATTTGGCATTGTTTTATTTAGTATTTTTATTATTACACTCCCACTAAAATTAATTGAAAAAAAAGTAAAGAAAAACAATATGCAGTTCATCATAGTTCCTTTGATTGCTTTTATCTGTACCGGTTTAGGTTTTATGATACTGGAAGTTTCCCTTTTTCAAAAACTTGTGCTTTACCTTGGCTCCCCTGCTGTTTCTTTATCGATTCTTCTAAGTTCATTATTAACAGGGATGGGGATAGGTAGTTTTCAGGGAAAGAATATCTATGAAACGAACTCTGCGAAGCGACTTTCTATGATAAGTCTGCTAATCGTGATGAACGGGATTCCATTATTTATTCTTTTTCCTCTTATCCTTTCAAAGTTCTTAATATATAGTTTGGTTGTTCGTTGTACAGTGTGTTTCTTTATTATTCTTCCTTTCGGTTTTTTATTAGGGATTCCTTTTCCTTCATGTATTCAAATATTAAAGCAGGAAAATATGGCAAAATATATTCCCTGGATGTACGGTGTTAATGGCACTATGTCTGTTCTAGGTTCTGTTCTTGCCGTTATTCTTTCGATGCTTTTTGGTTTTACACCTACTTTTTATTTCGGATTATGTTTCTATCTCATCGTCCATATAGTCTTACGTTTTTCAAAATTTCACATTAAAACTACTGATCCTCTCATTTAAATTACATAAAGAGCCACAGAAATTGTCTCTGATACATACTTTTCTTTTGTATCTGTAAATCTGTCTTCCTGCAATCTCTGAATACATTGCAACATTTTGCATTCAACAGCGATTATTTAACACTTGGTAATCCTTCACTTATGCATTTTGAATTACTACTCACTCTGACTTTCATTAGTGTACGTCAGATATAGAAAAAAGCATGAAGAATTGAATGGGGAATGCAATTTAAAAGGATAAGGTGTGTGCTTAATTTCTGGAAGGGAAAATATCAATTCCCTCATATTTGAATATAATTGCATCGTTACACGTTGTTTCGTATCTTATCATTGCAATTGCTCTTGTATGCATTTTACGGCATCGGATGTGCCGATATGATTTCTTTGTGATTTTATTACGTCGCGTAATGGAGAGGTTACTTAAACCGTTTGTCTTTCCGATGTAGAATGCATCGGGAGGCTCCTCTCGAGGGTAAGGATTTTATGGCCAATTTCAGAATGCAACTTGCTATCTTGCGTGAGATTTGGTTTCTTATACACTTTATGAGTGCACTTACTAAATTAAGACAAATTCTATGAAACTCAGCAATGCATTTATTCCAACACTAAAAGAAGTTCCGGCAGACGCAACTATTATAAGTCACCAATTAATGCTGCGTGCAGGATTTATGCGGCAATTAACAGCCGGTGTTTATTCCTACCTGCCGCTTGGCTTGCGGGCAATAAACAATGCAATGAAGATCGTGCGGGAAGAAATGAATGCAATCGGCGGGCAGGAATTACTGCTGCCCGCATTAAATCCGGAATCGCTCTGGATTCAATCCGGAAGACGCAATGTGCCGAACTTCATTCTCAGTATTAAAGAGAGGGACCTGGTGCTTGCGCCGACACACGAAGAAGTCATCGGCTATATTGCAAAAATGCATATTCAATCTTACAAAGATTTGCCGCAGACATGGTATCAGATTCAGACAAAATTCAGAAATGAACCGCGGCCCCGTTCGGGAGTCCTTCGCGGACGGCAATTTATTATGAAAGATTCCTATTCACTGGACCGATCGTGGGAAGATCTGGATACTAGTTATGAAGCGCATGCAGAGGCTTATAGGAAAATATTCGGTCGATGCGGACTGAAGTTCTTCATTGTCGGTGCGTCCAGCGGGGCAATGGGCGGAACGGGTTCGCAGGAATTTATGATCGAATCGGAATCCGGAGAAGATACAACTGCTCTCTGCGACAAATGCGGCTATGCTGCAAACTTAGAAGTTGCTGCTTCCAATCTCCCCAAAATCAGCAGGGTTGAAACCAGTGAGCTGAAGGAACTTTACACACCAAATGTAAAGACCATTGATCAGCTTGTGGAATTTTTAAAGATAGATCAATCCCGGTTTGCAAAATCGCTTGTATACAGGCATAACGGCAAACCGCTCCTTATTCTTATGATGGGGAATGACCAGCTCAATGAATCGAAACTGAGTGCGGCGCTGGGCGGCGGCGATGCATCTCCTATGGGAGCAGAAGAATTGCTGGCTCTTACAGGCGCAGACGGCGGTTCTATCGGTCCGATTAATTTGAAAGGATTTAAGATTATTGCCGATAAACGGTTGGAAGGTGTGAATGCCCTCATCAGCGGCGCGAATCGAAATGATTATCATATCGCGAATATTGATTTAACACGCGATGCGAAGGTTGAAGGGTACTATGACCTGCGCTCAATCGAGGCTGCCGAACCATGTCCCAAATGCTCGGCACCGTTGAAAATATCCAATGCCATTGAGCTTGGACATATTTTCAAGCTCGGCACAAAATATTCTGATGCGCTTAACATCACTTATCTTGATGAAAGTGGTAAAGCAAATCCTGTGATTATGGGCAGTTATGGAATCGGGATGGAGCGTATCGTTGCATGTTATATTGAACAGAATCATGACAAAGACGGCATTATCTGGAACAAATCGCTGGCACCATACCAGATCCATCTCATTGCCGTGAATGTGAATAGCAAAGATGTTATTGCAGCGTCGGACCGTATTTACAATCAGTTGAGTTCGGCTGGTGTCGAAGTACTCTTTGATGACCGAGCAAACATTACCCCGGGATTTAAATTCAAAGATGCGGATTTGCTCGGTATGCCGCTCCAGGTCATTGTGGGAGACAAGGGATTAAAGAATGATCAAATTGAGATCAAACGGCGAAGAACGGGTGAACGGATTCTCGTAAAACTTGAAGATGCCTTTGCAGATATACAAAAGTTGTTAAGTGAGTTAACAGTGAATAGTTAAAAGTAAATAGTCAGCAGTAAGAAAAAATCAGACCTCAAAAACCAAATTACAGACAAAGTACAAATACAATTTTCTAATAATTGATTTTGCAATTGGTACTTTGTTTGGGATTATTGCTTAGTATTTGGAACCTCCTTTTGATCACAAAAAGCTCTATGCAGTTCGTCCATCTTCATAACCACACACATTATAGTCTTCTGGACGGGGCGTCAACCGTTCAGAGTCTCGTCAATGCAGCGGTTGCAAATAACATGCCTGCAGTCGCATTGACGGATCATGGTGTGCTCTTCGGAGCGATTGAATTATACAAGCGTGCCAAAAAAGCAGGCATAAAACCTATCATCGGATGCGAAGCGTATATCGTCACCAAGGGAAGCCGATTTGAAAAAAAAGTAGACGCAAACCGGTTAAGCAAGGGCGAAGGGCGCGGTATTTACAGCCATATTGTTCTTCTGGCAAAGAATGCAGCAGGATACAAGAATTTGAGCTGCCTCTGCACCCTTGGACACACTGAAGGATTTTATTTTAAACCACGAATTGACGCTGACCTTTTGGCTCAATATCATGAAGGAATCATTGCAACAACGGCATGCCAAGCAGGAGTTGTCAATGAACAGCTTGTGAACGGCAATTTTAATGAAGCACTGGAATATGCATCAATTTATCGCGATATCTTCGGCGAGGATTTCTACATTGAAATTCAAAACCATGGATTGGAGAACGAAAAAGCCATTCTGACCGGCGGACCTAAAATCGCGCATGAGCTTGGGATCAAACTTGTCGCCACGAACGACTGCCATTACATCCTACAGGAGCATGCCATCCCGCATAATATCATGCTCTACATTCCGGAAGCAAGCAGCACGAATATTCCTGATTATCAGACACTGAGATATAAAACGGATCAACTCTATTTTAAATCGTCTGCTGACATGGCTGCGTTGTTCAAAGATTATCCCGAAGCGATTCAATCGACGTTAGAGATTGCGGACAAGTGTAATCTCGAAATAGAATTGAAAAAAAATTACATGCCGGCATTTCCCATACCACCGGAAGCAGGTAGTGTCGATCCGAATGAATATTTTGAGAAGCTTGTAAGGGAAAAAATCCCAGCGCGATACAACACAATCACACCTGAGATAGAAGGACGAGTTGCACATGAAATAAACGTTATAAAGAACATGGGATACGCGGGATATTTTCTCATTGTTCAAGATTTTATTAATGCGGCACGCGACATGGGAGTGCGTGTCGGCCCCGGGAGAGGCAGCGCTGCCGGCAGCATTGTCTCGTATGCGCTTGGTATCACAGACGTTGATCCCCTCAAATACGATCTGTTATTTGAACGATTCCTTAATCCGGATCGTGTTTCTATGCCTGATATTGATATCGATTTTGCAGACAATAAACGCGAGAGTGTCATCGAATACGTCAAGAATAAATACGGAGAAAAATCCGTCGCTCAAATTGTTACATTCGGCACGATGTCCGCCCGGGCGGCACTCAAAGATGTTGGACGAGTACTGGGCATTCAATTATCTGTCATTGATTCTATTACTAAGCAAATTCCCGTCGTTCAGGGGAAGGTCATGCCTATCGAAGAGGCATTAAAAACCGTCCCTGATCTTAAATGGGTCAATCAAAGTTCAGATGAAAAGATTCAGCTTCTCATAGATACGGCAAAAGTTCTTGAGGGGATGAACCGTAATCTTTCAACTCATGCGGCTGGTGTTGTCATTGCACCGGGGGACATCGCCGATTATGTGCCGATGTACAAGACACCGCAGACAGAGTATATGACGCAGTACAATATGAAAGACCTTGAAGATGCCGGTCTGCTCAAGATGGACTTTCTTGGTTTGCGTACGCTCACTGTTATTGATAATGCTTTGCAGATGATAGAACAAGTGCATCATGTGAAGTTAGATTTGGATAAACTACCGGAAGCCGATGCTAAAACTTTAGATCTTTTTGCCCGCGGACAAACAGTGGCATTGTTTCAATTTGAAAGCACAGGCATGCAGGATTATTTAAGGAAGCTGAAGCCGACCTCGATCCATGATCTTGTCGCAATGAACGCCCTGTATCGGCCGGGACCGATGGGCAATATTCCGGATTTCATCGACAGAAAAAACGGCAAGCAGAAAATTACCTACCTCCATCCAAAGCTTGAGCCGATACTCAGCGAGACATATGGTGTCATTGTCTATCAGGAACAGGTGATAAAAATTGCAAGTGAAATCGGCGGATTGAGCCTTGCGCAAGCCGATTTGCTTCGCCGGGCAATGGGTAAAAAAGACAAGGAACTGATGGCGAAGCAGAAGAAAGAGTTTGTCGACAGCGCCGTCGTAAAAAATATAGAAAGAAAAATTGCTGCAGAAATATTTGATTTGATCGAAAAGTTCGCCTCCTACGGATTTAACAAATCGCACAGTGTTGCATATTCTGTGCTGGCCTATCAGACTGCATATCTAAAGGCGCATTATCCAGCAGAATATATGGCCGCAACTCTTTCGAGTGAAATGAACGATACCGACAAGATTGTTGTACTCATTGATGAATGTCGCAAGCTCGGGATCAACGTGATGCCTCCCGACGTGAATGAAAGTGATGTTAATTTTATTGTCACACCGAAGGGAATACGCTTTGGTTTGAGCGCCATTAAAAATGTGGGCACAGGCGCTGTAGAACAAATTGTGAAGGCACGAAGCGAGCACGGACGCTTCAAAGATATCTTTGATTTTTGTGTGCGTGTTGATCTTCGTTTGGCGAATAAAAAAACGATTGAAGGACTTATTCAGGCAGGGGCATTTGATTCTCTCCATAACAATCGTGCTCAGATTTTCAGCAATGTTGAAGCGGCAATAGCATACGGACAGGACATGCAAATACAAATTGAAAAAGGCCAGTCAAACTTGTTCGATCTGAGCGGTGCGAAGGTCACAAACCGCCCGATGCTGCGCAATGTCGCAGAGTGGCCGGAAACGGATAAACTTTCGCGTGAAAAAACTGTGCTGGGATTTTATGTCTCCGGTCATCCGTTGCTGAAATATCGGGATGAGATCGATGGATTATCAACAGCAAAGCTCGGTGAAGCAGATTCAGTGAAACCAAATTCCACGCTTCGGGTGTGCGGCATCATTTCCGACATTAAGAAAAAAATAGATAAACGCAACAGAACAATGGCATTTGTGACGATTGAAGATTTTACGGGTAAAGCAGATTGCATTGTGTTTGCCGATGCATTTCAAAAATATGCTGATCTGCTGTACGTCGGTTCGATCGTTATGATGATAGGGAAGAACGACGGTAATGATGAATCGATAAAAGTTATTGTCAATGATATTATCGGCATAGAGGAAGTGCGGAAAAAATATGCAAAAGGGGTCGTCATCAATCTCAATCTCGATCTCACAAAGGAACAAGATATATTTGAATTAGTGAAACTCATTGAACACAATCAGGGCAAGTGTCAATGTCTCTTGAATATCTTAGGTAGCGGATTAGACAACAATTCGATATATTTAGTGCGTAAGTATACTGTTGATCCAAACCGTCGATTTATGGATGAGGTGAAGAAGCTCCTTGGACAAGAGAAAGTGCGTTTAATGGGATAATAAAAAGGAAAAGCATTCATGAAACCAATAGAATTAAACGAAACAAATTTCGAGCTTGAAGTATTAAAAGCAGCCACGCCCGTTCTTGTCGATTTTTGGGCAGTATGGTGTGGTCCGTGTAAAATGATTGCGCCGATAATTGAGGAACTTGCTGCGGAGTACGAAGGCAAATTGAAGATCGGCAAAGTGGACGTTGACAATCATCAGCAGATTGCTATGCAATACGGCATCCGCAGCATTCCCACGCTTCTCGTTTTCAAGGGCGGAAAAATAGTAGAACAGATTGTCGGTGCGTCACCAAAGAAATCACTCGTGGATAAATTAGCAAAGCATTTAAATTGAACGAAATGTAAAAAGCGAGAAGACAGAAGTGTCTCGTCCATTCTCGCTTTTTTTTTTATTCAGATATCGTTTAAGAGAAGAGGTACGTATTGATCACATTCAAAAAAAGAAATGTCACTTGCGGCGAATTACGAAAAAGCCATGTCGGGAAAACGGTCACACTGACAGGATGGGTTGATAAACGGCGCGATCTGGGCGGATTGATTTTTATTGATCTGCGGGATCGCTACGGCAAAACTCAAATTGTGTTTTCACCTGAAAGACATACCGGTGCACATGAAGATGCAAAAGCGCTAAGGTCAGAATATGTCATTTCGGTCACGGGCCTGGTGAATATCCGGCCAAAAGAAACAGAGAACTTGGAAATAGCGACAGGAGAAGTTGAAGTTGATATCAACGAACTGACGATTCTCAACAAAGCGGAAACACCGCCGTTTGCTCTCGATGATTATGTGGAAATTAACGAAGACCTTCGATTAAAGTACCGGTATCTCGATTTACGGCGGCCTTCGGTACAAAACAACTTGATCATGAGGCACAAAACGTATCAGGTAGTGAGAAAGTATTTTGATAGAAACGATTTTTTGGAAATCGAAACACCGATTCTCATGAAGAGCACTCCGGAAGGAGCGCGCGATTTTCTTGTTCCGAGCCGCCTGCATCATGGAAAATTCTATGCGCTGCCGCAATCTCCGCAAACCTATAAACAAATTTTGATGGTGGCTGGATTTGACCGGTATTTTCAAATTGTGAAGTGTTTCCGGGATGAAGATCTCCGCGCTGACCGCCAGCCGGAGTTTACACAAATCGATGTTGAGATGTCGTTCGTTGATGAAGAAGATATTCGCAAGATCACCGAAGGTGCAATAGCTGACATTTTTAAGTCGATTCTGAATTATGAGGTGCCATCACCATTTCCCATCATGACATATACATCGGCAATGGAGCAATATGGAAGCGACAAACCCGATACACGGTTTGGTTTGGAAATCCATGATTGCTCTGACTTAGCCGCGGCATCAGGATTCCGTGTCTTCAGTGATGCAGTAAAAAAAAGCGGAATTGTTGCAGGAATTAATGTTCCGAAACTTGCATCGTACACACGGAGCCAATTAGATATTCTCACAGATTATGTCAAATCGATCGGGGCGGGCGGCCTGGTCTATTTGAGAGTAACGGAAGATAAAGTAGAATGCTCTGCATCAAAATTTATCACGCAGGACGAATCAAACGCACTTGCCAATAAATTTCAGGCAAAGCCGGGAGATCTCATTTTATTAATTTCCGGCCCCTGGCAAAAGGCGTTGACTATTCTCGGGACTCTGCGCCTTGAGATGGCACAACGGTTAAATCTGATTCCGGAAGGGAAATGGAACTTTCTGTGGGTAACGGATTTCCCTCTTCTGGAGTATAGTGAGGAAGAAAAACGGTTCGTTGCTGTCCATCATCCGTTTACCGCACCCAAACCGGAAGATGTCCCATTGCTTGAAACCAATCCGGGGAAGGCACGGGCACGGGCGTATGATTTAGTCATCAACGGGAATGAAATTGCCGGCGGCAGTATCCGTATCCACACACAGGAAGTGCAGAGTAAAATGTTCGGCCTTATGGGCATTGCGCCTGAAGAGGCTAAGTTAAAATTCGGATTCCTGCTGGATGCATTCAAATTTGGTGCACCGCCGCATGGCGGCATTGCTTTCGGACTTGACCGGTTGATCATGCTCATGACCGGAAGTAAATCTATCCGCGATGTGATTGCCTTTCCGAAAACATCGAGCGGCATGTCGTTGATGGACGAAGCACCATCGGTCGTCGATCAGAAACAATTAGACGAACTGCATATTCGATTAAAATAGAACTGTGTTAATTGCGGCCATAGAGATAATGAATGTGATGAAGGATGAGAGAGGAAAAATAATTTGAGCTTTCTTGATTTACGGTCAGAGCTGGAAGAACAACGAAAACGCATCGACGCACTTCGGGGGTATCTTTGACCTCGATAAAAAAGAACAAGAGCTAAAAGAATATCAGGCACGGACTGCCATAGACGGGTTCTGGAATGATAATGTAGCAGCGCAGAAAATCATCCAGCAGATCAATGAACGGAAAGAATGGACCGATGCCTGGAATGTACTTGATGTTCTTTGCCGTGATTCGAAATCGTTGATTGAAATGGCAGTGGAGGCGCAAGAAACAAGCTTTGAAGAAGAAATCAGCCGTGATATAGAAAAGCTTCGCATCGGCATCGAAAACCTCGAACTCAAAAATATGCTGAGCGGTCCGGATGACGAAAAAAATGCATTTCTTACTATTCATTCTGGAGCAGGCGGCACGGAAGCGCAGGACTGGGCGGAAATGCTTTTGCGTATGTATTCCCGATGGTGCGAACGTCACGGATTAAAAATATTTCTTGCCGATATGCTGGAAGGTGAGGGAGCGGGCATTAAAAGTGCGACCATCGAAGTCATCGGCAAGTATGCGTATGGATATTTAAAAGCGGAGATTGGCGTGCACCGGCTTGTACGCATCTCGCCATTCGATGCAAATGCCCGCAGACACACATCATTTTCCTCCGTATTCGTTTACCCTGAAATTGAAGACGATGTAGCAATAGAAATTAATCCTTCGGATTTGAAAATTGACACGTACCGTTCCGGCGGCAAGGGCGGTCAGAATGTTAATAAAGTTGAAACCGCAGTGCGCATCACGCACATTCCTTCCGGCGTTATTGTTGCGTGTCAGGAGGAACGTTCGCAATTTCAGAACCGCGAACGTGCAATGAAAATGCTGAAATCCCGCCTCTATCAAATCCGCCGCGAAGAAGAAGAAGCACGGCTCAGTGCAATTGAAAGTACCAAGAAAAGAATTGAATGGGGAAGTCAGATCAGGTCGTACACCTTTCAGCCCTATCAGCTTGTGAAGGACCACAGAACTGGAACAGAAAAAGGCGATGTGCAGGCAGTGATGGATGGTGCCATTGATGAGTTTATTAAAAGCTATCTTCTCGAATATTCAACGAAACAATAATTGCCGGATGCCCTGTGCGCTTGAAGCTATTAAAAAAGGATGTAACAGATTTCATTGCAGTCCGGCATTTGACTTCGAGGCATAATAGAGGATTTGTTTCTTTTATTACGTTCATCGCAATCATAGGCGTGGCACTGGGCGTTGCCAGTTTGGATATCACGCTTGCTATCCTGGGCGGGTTTGAGAAAACTATCAAAGAAAATGTTGTAAGCTTTACGGCTCATATGCAGTTATTTGCATTTGAAAATGATTTATTACCGGACCCGGCATTAACCATTCAAAAAGTTATAGCACGATTTCCGGAAGTACTTGAGATGGCGCCGTATCTTTCACGCGAAGGAATGATTCGATCAAAATCGGATATTGACGGTGTACTGATTAAAGGCGTCGATCCGACGAACGATATTTCAGCAGCAAAACGAAGACTTGTGGAAGGCGTCTATGATCTTGAGGAGTGCGAAACCGGTGCCCAGCGGGTTATTCTCGGAAGGCGTTTGGCAGAAAAATTGAATGCCCGGCTTAATGATCGTGTATTGATCTATGCACTTGGAGGATCATCGCTCTCGCTTGCCAATACGCGGATCATGCAATTTGAAATCAAGGGCATTTACGAAACAGGGATGGCGGATTATGATGGAAGTGTTATCTATGTGAATTTGAGAAATGCACAGCGCCTCTGTCAGGTAGGGAACACTGTTTCAGGATTTGATATCTTAGTTTCTAACACAGATAGTCTTGCTTCGCTTGCCCAGCAAATTCCTGAATACCTCGGCTATCCCTACTATGCCCGGACAATGTTTCAGCAGTACAGAAATTTATTTGCCTGGGTGGATCTTCAGCGGATTCCTGTCTTGATTATTTTAGCGCTTATCATTATTGTCGCCACTGTGAATATTATCGGAACGTTATTGATGATCATCCTTGGAAAATCACGTGAGATTGGAACGTTGATGGCTCTCGGCATGCAGCGCAGGATTATAGTCCGCGTCTTTCTAAAACAGGGATTGCTTATCGGGATCGTAGGAACAATTCTTGGCAATCTTATTGCACTGGTACTCTGTTGGCTGGAATTGCGTTATCGGTTCTTCCCACTTCCATCGGGAATTTATTTTATGACACACGTGCCCATAGTCCTTTCCATTTTCGATTTTATTCTTGTCAGTGCAGCTGCAATAGGCATGAGCTTTGTTGCTTCCTGGCTTCCATCAAGACTTGCAGCCAAAATGGATCCGATTACACTTATTCGTTTTTCATAATGAGATATGAACATCTTATAGCACTCCGATATTTATTGAGCAAAAAGAATCTGAAATTTGTCTCAATCATTTCGGCAATATCAATTATCGGCGTTACGATTGGTGTCGCAGCGCTCGTTGCTGTGCTGTCGGTATTTAATGGATTTGGAAGCCTGGTTTCGTCGATCCTTATTAATTTTGATCCACATCTGAGAATCGAATATACTCTTCCACTGAATTCAGACAGCAGCAGGGCGATGCTCGAATATATTTCTCAGCAGCCTCATGTGAAAGCATGCTCGCCGTTTGTTGGGGGAAAAGCACTCATCGTGTCAAAAAATGTCAATCGTGTCGTCAATATCAGAGGACTCGAAACAAGTAAAATCCCCATGGTCTCAGGACTTTCAGATAAACTTGTTCTCGGCTCACTTGAATTAAATAATAAACATAGGCCTGGAATTGTTTTAGGTCTTGTTCTTGCAGATAGATTAGGTGTCGTCATCGGTGATACACTTTCTATAGTCAGTCCCTCGGGAGCCGAACTGGCAACAATGCAGTTTGCATTACCGATCATTCGGCGTTTCCAAGTGGTGGGAATTTACGAATCAAATAACAAAGATTATGACGGGTATTATGCATTCACAAACTTAACCGGAGCTCAATCACTTTTCGGCCGTGCAGATCGAATTGACGGGATAGATATTCGTTTGAACCATATCGATAATGCCGATCGCTTAAAGAATGAATTGCAAAAGAAGTACGGGAGGACATTTCGTTATTTAACGTGGTACGATCTGCACAGCGAACTTTTCACCGTGATGCAAATTGAACGCTGGTGTGCATATATTGTTCTCTGTCTCATCATCGCTGTATCTTCATTCAACCTCCTCGGATCATTAACCATGACAGTGATAGAAAAGCGTCGTGATATTGGAATCCTCAAATCAATGGGCGCATCAAGTAAAAGTCTTAAGAAAATATTTGCTCTTCAAGGTCTCTTCGTCGGGATTGTTGGCACTATAGCAGGCACAGTCATCGGATTACTTCTTGTGTATGCTCAATACCGACTTCATGTCATAGCACTCGATACAACTATTTATATCATACCAGCAATGCCGGTTGAAGTGCACATTATGGATGTTATAGTTATTGCAGTCGCTGCAATCGGTTTATGTTCGCTCGCTTCTCGCCTCCCGGCTAAACGGGCGGCAGCACTTGATCCTGTGAAGGCCATACGATGGGAATGACACGCCGCTCGACTCTTCTGACCGGAGAGAATATTTGGAAAGAATACCCGATGGGAAAGAACCTGACACTTCCTGTCCTCAAAGGTGTCGATATTGAAATCCGGCATGGGGAGTTCGTTGTGATTGTAGGTCCTTCTGGTTCGGGAAAAAGTACATTGCTTCACATTTTAGGCGGACTTGACCGGCCGACAGACGGTATAGTGAAGCTTGGTGATAAGAATGTGTTTGCACAGACCGAAGATAAGCTGGCCGTCTTTCGAAATCGTTCGCTTGGTTTCATTTTTCAATTCCATCATCTTCTTCCAGAATTTTCTGCTTTAGAAAATGTTTGTATGCCGGCATTGATTGCCGGAAAAACGATCAAGGAAGCGACTCCCCGTGCTCAAATACTTTTAGAACAGGTAGGCCTTGCAGACCGCGCAGGTCATAAGCCAAACGAGCTTTCAGGCGGAGAACAGCAGCGCGTTGCAGTTGCGCGTGCACTGATGAACAATCCAAAGCTTGTCCTCGCAGACGAACCGTCAGGGAATCTTGATGAGGAGAATGGTTTGAGCCTGCATCGATTGCTGGTGCACCTCTCTGAAGAATTTGGCATGACATTCGTCGTTGCAACGCACAATTTTGATCTCACGAGACGTGCACATCGTGTTCTCCGTCTCTCAGAAGGAAAACTGAATGTCGTAAGGCATCAGTAAAATTATTTTCAGACCTTGACATTGAAAAGAAATGCTTTAAATTACTTTCTAGATCGAGCAATGGTGAATCCCCTGCCGATTGCTTATATGATAGTCAGGCCCGGCGTTTTCCCCAACGTCGGGTTTTTTCATGATTTAACTTGGAGAATACAATGGCTCGAATAGAAAAACGTGTTGTACCGAAACAAAAGCCGCTTATTGGCGGACTTCCATTTACAAAAACAAATTATCAAATCCTTGGTGCAGGAATCCTGTGTATCATCCTTGGGTATGTGGCACTTGGACAAGATCCTTGGGATGGAACAATGCCCCTCGTCGTTGCACCACTCTTATTGGTACTGGGATATTGCGTTCTTATTCCAATTGGAATTCTCTTTCGTAAAAGCACGAGTTCTGAAGTCATTGCGCCAACAAATGACATAAGTGTAGAAAATTCACATTGAATTTCGACGCTCTTTTTTGTATATTCAAACTGTTCGGTACACCAGAACAAGATCTCGATTACTGAAATGTGCGAGTGTGTAGCTCAGGGGTAGAGCATCTGCCTTTTAAGCAGAGGGTCGGTGGTTCGAGCCCACCCACGCTCACATTTCTTTGCCCGGATGGTGGAACTGGCAGACACACCATC
>Ga0182021_10001875_pt1 | contig 24389 bp, 27 predicted proteins | sample 612E3MmetaG_FD_120493 | JGI IMG/M metagenome (GOLD analysis project Ga0182021, IMG submission 120493) | Permafrost microbial communities from Stordalen Mire, Sweden - 612E3M metaG (Illumina Assembly) | ecosystem: Environmental > Terrestrial > Soil > Wetlands > Permafrost | place: Sweden... | reverse complement strand
TACACTCGAGTCCCTACCGCGGGGTGGAGCAGTCCGGTAGCTCGTTGGGCTCATAACCCAAAGGTCGTAGGTTCAAATCCTACCCCCGCTACCAATCGAAAGCACCCGAAGGCCCGGAAGACCTAGGTTTCCGGGCCTTCTACTTTTTGGCGTTCCAACACCCCTTGGCGACACGGAATGGACACCAAAATGACCAAAAATGACCTGATTTGACCCCTCCGATGGCAACTCCACAGGCCCAAGATACGGTCCAGAGAACCTCATCAGAGGGCGTACTCATCCCAAACATCGCCCCCTCATCAGGGCCTATTCGACCAATTATTCGACTCGCATTCGATGCGGGATTCGACTTCCATGAGGCCTATTCAACGCAATCTCAGCTCGGTCGAATAGGTCTCATGGGTATGAAAGATTCAGATCGGCGAGTGGGCCGAGACCAATCCGGGTCAAGTCGCTCTGCTGGGAATTCCCGACGCTTGAGCTTTGCCAGGACATCTGTCCCACCGGTCGGTTCGTGCGTTAAGGACATCGTGGCATCGGAAACCGCAGGTTCTGCGACCTGCGTTCCGTCCTCGGGACCGGCATCTTATGGCAGAGGGTTCGCTTCAAAGTCATCAACATCAAGATGATCAAGATCATCAGGAAGAGTCACGGCTGAGGCTCTGGCATTCAGCCTCCCTGCCTTAATGCCGGTCTGCGGGTTGAGGCATCAGGGGAGCAGGGACCGAATCCGTTGCCAGGTCCCGATATTGAGAACCTCCTTGAATCCCTTGCGCTTCAGAAGCATTACCGCTGATGCACTGCGGCTCCCGGAGGCACAACAGACGAGGACCGGCTTGGCCGGATCCAATTTTTTTGCCCCCTTTTCCAGCTCATCAAGGGGGATGTTGATGGACTTGGGATGTGCCGCAGCCTTGAACTCGGCCTTTGAACGGACATCCACGATCTGTGCCCCCTTTGCCAATAGATCTTTCACATCCGTTGCAGAGGCCGACCTCCGGCTCCAAAGAAAATAGGCCACCACCGCCAAGGGAATCAGGTAGATCCAATGCTCAGCCATCAAGCACCCGCCTTCTGAAGGGCGCTTGTCAGAACTTGGGCTGACTGGACCCCAACCAGGCGCTGCAGAATCTGGCCATCCTTGAGGACCAGAAGGGTGGGGATGCTCTGGACGCCAAATTGAGACGCGATGCCTGGTTCCTCATCCACATTGATTTTGGCCACGATGGCGTTGGGGCCCGCGCCCTTGGCCACCTCATCGAGGATGGGTCCTTGCATCAGGCAGGGGCCGCACCAGGGAGCCCAGAAATCAATGAGGGCAGGCGAGCCGTGGGCGAGGACCTTCTGGAATGCACTCGTGGTTAGGTGGATCACTTCAGACATAAAAACTCCTGTTCAGGAAAGTCCTGGATGAAGCGTCCAGGGACCAAGGTTATGGGCATCGAACCCCATGTTTCTTAGTTCCTGAACTGCCATATGGCTACGGGCACCACTGGCACAACAGACGAGAAGAGGGCGCTCTGCTGGCAGTCGCTCTGCGGCTAAGTGAGACACGAGGTGCAGGGGAAGATGGATGCATTCAGGAAGGTGACCCATTTCAAACTCTGCTATGGATCGCACATCTACTACAACGCCGTCCCGATCAAGCAGGTTCCGGGCTTCGTCTATGGTCAGGAAGGGTGTCATTGGCTACCTCGAAAAAGCCCAGATCAGGCCCATGAAGGCGCCGTAGCTGATGCCCCGGATGGGTGTGGCGGTCAGTGGACAGGTGCCCGTGCTGCAACCAACTATCCGGTGCCAGCCATAGCCGAGGGCACCACCGGCTACAAGGCCAATGGCAAGACGGATCGCTGTGGCCTTCACCGCGAGCACCCGACGGCTGTACCTTCGGGCACTCCAAGCTTCCTCAGGATCGAAGACATGAGGCACCAGTTGGTAAGGCCGCTCTGAAGCAGGTTTGCGCCCACGAAGGCCGTGAACCAGTACCAATTAGGGCTGTGGACATGGGCCAGCCACAGGCTCAACAGGATGAAGATCCCAGCAATGCTGTGGACGATGCGATCGATGGTCACGCGGGCCATCCGTGGCCCGCGCCCTTCAGGCTTCGCTTTCGGCAAGGTGGCACTTCGCGCTTGCTTCGTGCTCATGGTTGGCTCCTATTCATCAGTGGCAATCTTGGAGGCCTCGCGCTGGAGTTCCGCGGCACGGCCGCGGCGGGCGACGAGGTAGTACAGGACAGGGATGGAAGGCACCGACAATAGCGTGGCCGCCACGGATCCGGCCATGAGGCTGATAGCCAGGCCCTGGAAGATGGGATCCGCCAGCATCACGAGGGAACCCACGATCACGGCCGCAGCGGTGAGTAGGATCGGCCGGAACCGAACCACACCCGCCTCTTCCACAGCCAGCGCCAAGGGCATGCCTTCCCGAAGTTTCAGCTCGATGAAATCCACGAGGATGATGCTGTTGCGGACGATGATGCCCGCCCCCGCGATGAAGCCGATCATGCTGGTGGCTGTGAAAAACGCACCCAGCAAGCCATGAGCCGGGATGATGCCGATGAGAGAGAGCGGGATCGGCACTAGGATTACCCATGGAATCTCGAAGCTTTCGAACCATCCCACCACTAGCACGAAGATCAGTACCAGCACGGCTGCGAAGGCCATACCGAGATCCCGGAAGACTTCCAGGGTGATGTGCCATTCCCCATCCCACTTCATGATCAAGTTTTCAGTGTTCTCGGGATGGGCGAGACCCAGGCGGACCACTTCGGCGCCGCCTGTGCCCTTCATGGTGTCGATCTTCTTATTCAGGGCGGCCAGCGCGTAAACTGGGCTTTCGATGGTGCCGGCCAGGTCGGAAAACACATAAGTAACGGGCATCAGGTTCTTGTGCATGATGACCGCGTCGGCCCAGCCCTCCTTCACCGTGACCAGCTGACTGATCGGGATCATGCCCCGGGGACCGGGGACGGTGAGTTGGAGAATCTGGTCCAGGTGCTGGCGCTTCTCGGGCGCGAGCTGCACCACCACGGGCACCTGGCTGGAGCCGCGCAGCACATGGAAGGCACCGGCATTGTAGCCGTAGCCAGCCATGAAGAGCGTCTGGATGACGTGGGTCGGGGCCACTCCGAACAGCGCAGCCTTTTCCCGGTCCAACACCAGGCTAATCTTCGGACTGGTGGTATTGAGGGTGGAATCCACGTCCACGATGCCATCCACACTCTTGAAGGCCTGGAGGACTTCACCCGCGAGGCGGGTCCGTTCGGCCTCGGTGGGACCATATACTTCGGCCACGATGGTATCCATGACCGGCGGACCGGGCGGAATTTCCACGAGCTTCATGCGGGCCCCGGCGGGCTTCGCTATTTTCTCCAGTTCGGGGCGAAGGCGGACCACGATTTCGTGGCTCTGCTCCTTGCGGTCGTGCTTGGAAACCAGGTTCACCTGGATGTCCACCATCTCCGCCTCCTGACGGAGGAAGCTGTGTCGAACCATGCCCACGAAGGTGAAGGGCGCGGCTTCACCCGCATAGACCTGCACGTCCTTGACCGTGGGTTCCTTCAGCAGTCGACGGGCGATGTCCTGACCCACGGCCACGGCATCTTCCTTGGGGGTTCCGGCCGGTAGATCCATCTGGACCATGAACTCCGACTTGTTGTCGAAGGGCAGCATCTTCACCTTCACGACACCGAATCCCACGAGGGACATGGCGCCGATGAGCAACACCACCACACCACCGAAGAATCCCCACCGAACCGTGGGCTTGAATAGTAAGGCCCGGATGACTTTGCGGTAGAGCGCCGAGAGCTTCGTATCTGGGGCTACTTCAGGGTTCTTGTCCTGCCTGTCGTGGACAGGCTCGGGTGCAGCGGTCTCAGGCGTCGCAGGATGAAGACCCGATTCATCGGTCTCCGGGAGATGGGCTTCCTTCCTGAACAGGATGAGGCTCGCCCAGGGGCTGATGACGAAGGCGATGATCAGGCTGAAGATCATGGCCACGCTGGCACCCACGGGGATCGGCCGCATGTAGGGACCCATCAGTCCGCGCACGAAGGCCATGGGCAGGATGGCCGCGATCACCGCGAAGGTGGCCAGGATGGTGGGATTGCCCACCTCGTCCACCGCTTCCACGACCACCGTGGCGAAGCTCTTCCGGTGCCCCGGCAGATGCATGTGCCGGTGGATGTTCTCCACCACCACGATGGCGTCATCCACCAGGATTCCGATGGAGAAGATCAAGGCGAAGAGCGTGACTCTGTTCAGCGTGTAGCCGAACAGGTAGGTGATGAGCAGCGTGAGGGCCAGGGTGACGGGCACGGCCACGCCCACCACCACCGCGCTGCGCCAGCCCATGGCCAGGAAGATGAGGGCGATGACACTGAGCGTGGCGATGAGGAGATGCTCGATCAGTTCATTGGATTTGTCGCCGGCGGTCTCCCCGTAGTTGCGGGTCACCGTGACCTTCAGATTGTGGGGGATGAGGTTGCCGCGAAGGACTTCTACCTTGGCGAGCACCTGTTCCGCCAGAGCCGTGGCGTTGGTGCCCGCGCGCTTGGAAAACGTGATGCTGACGGCGGGCTCGAACCCGGGCCGACCCGACTCGGCGAATAGGACAATCGGAGGCTCCGGCTCTGGCGCGTCCACCACTCGCGCGACATCCGCGAGGTAGATGGGCTTCTGGTTCCGCACCCCCACGACCAGTCGCTTCAGCTCGGCGGCCTGGAGCACATAGCCTGTGGCCTCCAGTTCCGTGCGTTTGCCGTGATCGATCAGGGCACCGGCGGGCAGCTGGGCCTCGGCGGCCTGCAGGGCCGGCTGGAGTTCAGCGATGGAGAAGTTGAGTGACCGCAGACGATCCGGATCCGGTTCGATGCGCACCATCCTCCGGGCGCCGCCCGTGACCTTCACCTGAGCGGTATTGGGTACGTCGGACAACTCGCGCGCCAGCACCTCGCCCATGGTCCGGAGCTGACCGGGGGTCTCTCCTTCGCCATGAATGGTCAAGACCAGGAAGGGCACATCATCGATGGTCTGGAGCTTGATGATGGGCTTCATGGCCCCAGGCGGAAGCATCTGTGGATTGGCCGCCAGCTCCTGGTAGATCTTCACCAGGCTGGGTTCCTGGGGCTCGTTCACCTTGAAACGCACGGTGATGAGCGCCATGCCCGGGCGGCTCATGCTGTAGAGGTACTCGACACCCGGGATGCCCCAGAGGCGACGCTCCATGGGGTTGGTGACCTGGCTTTCGATCTCCTTGGGGCTCGCACCCGGATAGGGAATGTAAAGATCCACCATGGGCACGATGATCTGGGGTTCTTCTTCTCGGGGGGTGATCACCACCGCGAGGATGCCCAGCATCAGCGAGGCGAGTACGATGAGGGGCGTCAGCTTGCTGCGCAGGAAGCCCTTGGCGAGTTTCCCGGCCAGACCCAGCTTGGGTTCAGCGTGCACCTCCTGTGCACGCCCCTCCGGGCGGCCATGGCCTTCGGCCCTGCCGTGGCCCTTCGCTCCTGCTCCGGGCTCACTTGCCATGGTTCACCTCGCTAGGCAACTCGATGGGCTGACCATCCTGAAGCGCGCCCGGGCGGTCGATGATGTTCTCGCCGGATTTCAGGCCGGAACGCACCGGGAGGTAGCTTCCTTCCCCGTCACCCAAAGAGATCCAGCGCAGCTCGGCAAAGCCATCCTTGGCGACAAACACACCGGTGAGCTCACCTCGTTGAACCAGGGCAGTGCGTGGTACAGAGAGTCCCTCAACGACGAGACCAGACACCAGAATTCGCGCGAAGGAGCCCTGGCGAAGCCCTTTGGGCCTAAGCACCTTGGCACGCAGGGTGCCCTTGTGGCTGTAGGGATCACCCCCAGGCGCCATACCCGTGATCTGGGCCTGGCCTTCGACGCCTTCAGACTCGAATTTCACCTTGGCGCCCGCCTTCAAGCCCTTCGCTTCCTGCTCCGACAGGGTGGCCACCAGCTCCTGCTCGCCCTCTCCCACCAGTTCCAGCAGGGGCATGCCGGGTCCGACGAAATCACCTTCGTTGACCTTGCGGGACTGAACTACACCGGAGAAGGGCGCCCGGATCTGGGTGTAGGCGATGTTGGCCTTCAGGGCCGTGACCCCCGCCTGGGCCTGGGCCACCTGGGCCTCAACCTGCTCGAGTTCAACCGGAGTGCTCGCCTTCTGCGCCTGGAGGGCCTGGATGCGGCGGTGGTAGGCCTCGACGGTGGCGAGGCCGGTTTCGGCTGCCTTGAGCTGGCCCTGGAGGTCCTCGTCACCGAGGGAGATCAGCAAGGTACCGGCGGCCACGCGCTGGCCCTCCTGCACCAATACCCGCCGGACCTGGGCGGCCATCCGCGTGGACATCATGGCGGTCCGGGTGGACTGCAGCGTGGCGGCCACCCAGGCGCCTCCCTCAGGCGCACCCTGGGCTACCAGGGAGACCGCCAACTTGGGCAGCTCCTTTACTTCGGTGCGTGCGTCCTTATGGCCGCAGGCAAGGGTTCCCAGGAGCGCGCTGGTCAGTGCCAGAGAGGAAAGGATGGTCTTCATGGATTTACTCCTTCGATGGGGTTGCCGGTGGCCAGATCAAGGCCGGCACGACTTACGCGGATTTCAAACAGGCTCTGGAGAATTAGGGTTCGAGCGCCCTGGATGGCCGCTTCGGCATCGAGCACTTCAATCAAGGGTGCGAGACCCTCTCGGTGGCGGGCTTCTCGGAGTCGCTTGGATTCCTCAGCCGCGGCCAGGGATTCTTTCGCGGCAAGGTAACGGGCATCGGCCGCGATGACCGCCTCTCGTGCCACGCGAACCTCATGTTCTGCCTGCTGCTGCTTGAAGGTACGCATGTCGGTGGCAGCCCGTTCCTGGGCGCGGGCAGCCTTGGCCTTGGCCACATCAGGCGCAGAGAATACCTTCCACTTCATGCCGACGGCAGCCCAGGTCCAATTCCCCTTCTCGGACCAGGAGTGGTGCAAAGTGCCAGCACCCAATTCCAGCCCGACTTCGGGAAGCAGGTTGCCTTTGGCGGCATCGGCGCCTTCCTTGGCGGCCTTGGCCTGCAAATCCGCAGAGACCAGGTCACCTCGGAAAGTGTTTCTCTGTCCATTCTTCACCGATACCGGCGTTTCCGGTTCGAGGGGCGTGGCCAGGGTGCCTTCAACCGGGCCGGACCCGGTGAGTAGACCTAATCCCGATCGCGCCGAGTGCACCTGCTTGATCACATCGGCCTTCTGGGCATTCGCCTGGGCGTGGAAGGCCTTGAGCCGCTGAAGCTCGGATTCGAGCATGAGTCCCTGCTGCACCCGGGCACCCACGAAGTCCTCCATACCCTGGATCCATTGGCAGGTGTCATCCGCCCACTTGAGGGCCTGCTCGGCCACCTGGGTGCCGAAGTAGGCCTGTACCACCATCTGGGCCGTTTCCTGCTTCCGACGCTCCTGGCTGGCCTGCTCCGCTTGGAACATGAAGTCGCCAGCCCGCCGTGCCGCGGTGATGCGGCCGCCAGTGTAGAGGGCTTGCTGAATGACGGCCGATCCACCGTAGGCACCGATGGCATCCGGGTGGTTCAGAATCAGAGGATTGAAATCCGCCATTCCAATGCGGGCCTCGTTCAGCTTGATGCCGAAGGCCATCATGGGCTCGTTGGTCTCCACGCCTTGGGCATTCAAGGTCAATGTGGGAAGCCGCAGATCCCGGAAGCCATCGGCCTCGGCCTGACGGCTTTCGACCATGTCCTGACCCGCCCTGAGGCCGGCCTGATCCGTCCAGGCCTTCTGGATGGCGCGAGACACTGTGAGGGATTCCTGAGCGGAGAGGCTCGCCCCCACCACGAGCAAGGATGCCAGGAGGTGCCTTCCCTTATGCTTTATCACGAAAAACTCCAGTCAGAAAAAGGGCTTCGATCAACGGAGGGCCTGATAGGACGTCTTGGCCCGGGCACTCACATGGCCGCAGACGAGATCGCAGAGGTCGGACACCAACGGCATCACGAGAGAGAAATAGACCGTGTTGCCATCCGGATCCCGTTTCGCCAGGCCGACTCTCACCAGATAGGAAAGATGCTTGGACGCATTGGCCTGGCTGAGTCCCGCTGCCTTAGCCACGGCACCCTGGCTGAGTGGCTCCTTGGATTCCAGCAGGGTGCGGAGGACCTTCAACCGGGAGGTGTCGCTCAGGGCACTGAAGAGGCCCCTGACTTCGTCGATCATCGGGTCGGTGAGTTGTCGAGACATATTCAACCTCATAATCAAATGATTATTTAGATTTGAAATTTGTCAAGATGCTTTTATGCGCTCTGAGGAAAATGAATTCAGCCGAGGACCCTCTGGAACATCACCTCCGAGAGTGAAAAGTCGGATCCCGAAGGCCGACTCGACCCAAGATGCGATATTTCGCTTGTGTTGATTGGTAACGATGTCCCCTTGGAAGACCGGGGTAGACCGACTGGGGTGGACGTCAATGGGACCTGCATGACGTGATGATGAATGCGTTTATTTATAATTCGATATTTTCCGATATATCTTGGAGTACCATGATCTCCAGGCACTCATCTGGGTGCAATTGGCCCGCAGCCACTCGGAAGAGGTGATCGGAATGACGGATGAACTTCGGGCGCTGGTGGAACAGTTGAAGGCGGTATCTCATCCCCTGCGGCTCCGTGTGCTTGCACTGCTGGAGCCCGGAGAACTGTGCGTGTGCCAGGTGGCCGAGGTGCTTCAGGTGCCCCAGTCCTCGGTGTCCGAGGCGCTGAGAGAACTTCGGCGGGCGGGCTTCCTAGTCGAGCGGAAGGACGGGCGCTGGGTCTTCATGTCCGTGGTGCCAAAAAAGAAGGCGTCGCCCCTTCTCAAAGGGCTGCTCACCGAGGCAGGCGCCCTGCCTGCAGTACAGCAGGACCGTGCTCGTGCACTGGAAGTGAAGGCCCTGTCCATTCCGACCGTCTGTTCAAAGGTCCAGAAACTGTCCGCGGCGGATCAGAAGCCCACCCATGTCTGAATCGGTGCGACCGGGCTTCCTCCGGCGCGGTGGCTGGCTGCTGCTGGCCCTGCCCCTCTGGTTCCTGGTCTACCACTTCCTGGAGCCCTTCGCGAACGCGCTCACCACGAGGCTCTTCGGGCTGGACTTGAATGGCCATCTGGGGAGCGCCGTGGCGTTCTTCTTCTACGACTCGCCCAAGGTGGTGATGCTGCTGGCCCTCGTCGTGCTGGGCGTCACCTTCATGCAGACCTTCATCACCCCTGAGCACACCCGAGACGTGCTGGCCAAGCGGGCGGGCGCCTGGGGCAACCTTCTGGCGGCCATCTTCGGCATCTTCACGCCCTTCTGCTCCTGCTCGGCCATCCCCCTCTTCATCGGCTTCGTCCGGGTGGGTGTGCCCTTGGGCGTGACCTTCAGCTATCTGGTATCCGCGCCCATGGTTAATGAGGTGGCGCTCTTCATGCTGCTGGCCATGTTCGGCTGGAAGATCGCCCTCATCTATGCGGGCACGGGGGTAGCCATCGCCTTCATCGCTGGATGGGTCATCGGGAAATTGAAGATGGAGCATCATCTGGAGCCCTGGGTGATGGAGATCACCTTTAATGCCCAGGCCGTTACTGCTGCTGCCGAGCAGCGGACGGGTTTCAGCGAGCGCCTGGAACTCGGAGTCCAGGGCGTCAAGGACATCGTGGGCAAGGTGTGGCCCTACCTGCTGGCGGGCATCGGCGTGGGGGCCTTCATCCACGGCTTTGTGCCTGCGGAATTCATGGCCCGCTTCATGGGCAGTGGCCATTGGTGGAGTGTGCCGCTGGCCGTCCTCATCGGCGTGCCGCTCTACAGCAACGCCGCGGGCGTCATCCCCATCGTCCAGGCCCTGCTGGGCAAGGGTGCGGCCCTGGGAACCACCCTGGCCTTCATGATGGCGGTCATCGGGCTGTCCCTGCCCGAAACCATCATCCTCCGCAAGGTGCTGAAGCCCCGTCTGATTGCCGTCTTCGTGAGCGTAGTGGCCATTGGCATCGTCCTGGTGGGCTATCTGTTCAATTTCATCATGTAGGCGTTTCCCCGCGAGGCTCGCTCGCCCATTCAAAAAAGGAGTTTCCATGCTCATCGAAGTCTTCGGTCCCGGCTGCGCCAAGTGCCAGGTCATGGAGAAACACGCCAAGGAAGCTGTCGAGAAGTCTGGCGGGGGCCACCAGGTCGTGAAGATCACCGACTACACCGCCATGGCCAGCCGGGGCATCCTCAGCACCCCCGCCCTTGCCCTGGATGGCCAGATCAAGGTCCAGGGGCGCGTCGCAAGTTCCGATGAGATCCTGACCCTGATCCAGGGCTGAAACCTTTCCTCCGCGTCCTTCCTAGTTCCAAGGAGCTCCTATGTCCCTGCTTCGCTTCGGCGCTCTCGCCGCGCTCTGCCTATCTCTTTCAGCCGAGGGATCGGTGCCCACCCTTGAGCCTTCGGAGCTTGCTCAGATCCTGACCTCCCTCAAGTGGACCGTCGTCGAGTTCGGCGGCCCCACCTGCGTGCCCTGCATGAAGATGCAGCCTATTCTCGCTGAGATCCAACAGTCACTGGGAAGCCGGGCGCAGATCCGGAACTTCTACGTGACCCAGCACCCCAAAGAGGCCCAGGCCCACAAGATCATGGTGATGCCCACGCAGGTGGTCTTTGATCCCAGCGGCAAGGAAGTGACCCGCCACATCGGCTACTGGCCCAAGAACGAGTTCCTCGCAGCCCTGGCTAAAGCCGGACTGAAGTGATGGACGGCTGGATCGGGCGCCTGGCGGATCTGGTGGCCCAGGCACCGGCCTATCAGCAACTGGGCCTCGTGTTCCTGGGCGGCCTGCTCACCTCGGCGAATCCTTGTGTCCTTGTGGCTGCACCCTTGGTCGTGGGATTTACAGGCGGCACAAAGGAAGGCCGCCATCACCCTATGGTGCTGTCCGCCGTGTTCGTGCTGGGCCTCGCTGCCACCTTCACCCTCCTGGGACTCATCGCCGCCTTGACCGGCAGTCTCATGGGCGATGTGGGATGGGGCTGGAAGGCCCTTTTGGGGCTCATTCTGCTGGCGGTGGGGCTGCACCTGCTCGGGCTGTTCTCGCTCCCGACGCCTTCCCACACGTACATGGCGCGCTTCCATGGCGCGGGACTCCTGGGCGCCTTCGCCCTGGGCGGCCTCACCGGAACGCTTTCCGCCCCCTGCGCCACACCAGCCCTGGCGGCGGTGCTCACCATCGTAGCTCTTCAGAAAAAGGTGATGTGGGGAGGCATGCTGCTGTTCGCCTATGCCCTCGGCCATGTGCTGCTGCTATTTCTAGCGGGTGCCTCGTCCGGCTGGGCCAGCAAATATGCCGGGAGCCACTTTTCCAGATTCCTGGGCCAGTGGCTTCCCAAGGCCATGGGGCTGCTCCTGACCGGCTGCGCCCTCTGGGTGCTGGCTCTTACCTGGAAGGCAATGTAACCCAATTGCACCAAGCCATAGGACCAGCCCCTGTCCCCACTCGTGGATTGGAACAAGATGGCAAGTCAAACGCCTAGCCTAATCAAACCGACATTCAACCAGCCCATCTGGCCGAAGGGTTTCACCCATCCACGGCTATGTGCCTGAAAGATTCATGGCAGGTCTCCTTGGCAAGAACCTCTGGTCAAGCGTGCCTCTGGCGGTGCTGATCGGTGTGCCCATCTATTCCAATGTCGCGGGCGTCATGCCCATCGTGGAAGCCCTGCTGGGCAAGGGTGCGGCCCTGGGTTCCACCCTGGCCTTCATGATGGCCGTCATCGGGCTTTCGCTACCTGAAACCATCATCCTCAGCAAGGTCATGCGCCCCCGGCTCATCGCCACCTTCGTCGGTATCGTTGCCCTCGGCATCCTGCTGGTGGGCTATCTCTTCAACGCCATCCTCTTGGAAATCCCATGCTCATCGAAGTCTTAGGTTCCGGTTGCGCCAAGTGCCAGACCCTGGAAAAGCACGCCAAGGAAGCGGTGGAGAAGTCAGTCGGAAACCGCCAGGTAGTGAAAGTCTCCGACTACGCGGCCATGGTGGCGCGCGGCATCCTCAGCACCCCTGCTCTTGCCTTGGATGGCCACATCAGGTCCCAGGGCAAGGTCATCAGCACGGACGAGATCCTGACCCTGCTCAAAGGCTGAGGCAGTTAACCGGCCCGCTTGAATTATATGTTCCACATTAACTTTCCTGCATATGGCCGCCTTTCGGCGCTCAGCCAATCCCTAACATGGCAAGAACATCCACAATGGACTATGGTGGTGCTAATTTCCCATCCATCAAAGGAGGTACCATGCTGCCCCTTATTCTGCTTCAGACCTTCGCCCAGGTGGCCCCGGCGCCCCCACCGCCTGCCACACCCCAGCCGTCGACCAAGATCAACGAGGTCCGCCCGGGGCTCTTCACGACCGGCCTGATGACCTATGAAACGCTCGGCGCCTTGAAGGCGATGGGCATAGGGACGGTCCTGCACCTTCGGCCCGAGAAGGAGGCTCCTTCGCTGCCCGCCACGGAGCGTAAGGCCGTGGAGTTGATGGGTCTCCATTACATCTACAGTCCGGTTACCGCCGGATTGGAGGATGAGGAGGTCGATGCCTTCCGGAAGCAGATGAAGGGGATCGACCTCAAGGGCGGGCTGATGGTCCACTGCTTCAACAGCAACCGTGCCTCTGGTGCCCTGCTGGCCTACTTTGTACTGGACGAGAAGCTGCCCATGGACCGGGCCTTGGACCTCGCCCACAAGGGAGGGCTCAACATGGTGAAGATCGAGAACGCATCCCGCTTCTACATCAGCCGCAACGGTGGCCCTGCCTACGAAGAGCAGAAGGAAGTCAAGGCCGCCCCTTTGAAGTAGGGTGGGTTCCTGCCATCCAGTCCCCGGGGTCGGGCCTACCGCCCCTGGCAGGGAGGTTCTAGGCGTTCAATGCTACGCGGTGGCGAAGTGCTGGTGGCACCTGTGCTTGGCAGGTATTCAGAAAATTCCTGTGTTAACTAGTTCGCGGGGTTTCAACGACCCTTCCACTCTGGCTTGCGCTTCTGCATGAATGCGTCGATGCCTTCATGATCGTCATAGCCTGTGTCTTCACCTGACCCCGACGTGGAAAACAGACCCCAGGCAAAAAATAAATGAAATATTCAATATTATTTAACCAGATAGTCATACAATCCATTAGCCAACATCCCAATTTCCCCTATCGGAGGCTTCATGTCCCGATCTCGCGTGGTCATCCTAGGCGCCGGCGTGGCCGGTCACACCAGTGCCGCATTCCTGAAAAAATGGCTGGGCGACGAGGCGGAGGTCACCGTCATTTCCCCCCGGCCCGACTATAACTGGATCCCCTCAAACATCTGGGTGGGGGTCGGGTTGCTGAAGCCCGATCAGGTCATGTTTCCCCTCCAGCCCATCTATCAACGCAAGGACATCACCTTCCACCAAGCCAAGGCGACGGTCCTCCATCCCGAAGGAAAGGACGGGGACTCCACTCCCTTCGTCGAGGCCGAGTCCACCCAAGAAGGCAGCCTGGGAGAGTTGCTCCAAATCCCTTACGACTTTTTGATCAATGCCACGGGGCCGAAGCTGGCTTTTGAAGCCACACCAGGACTAGGGCCCAAGGGACATAGCCTGTCGGTGTGCACCGCCCCCCATGCCCTGGAAGCAGCCACCGCCCTGGACGAGGCCGTGGCCCGAATGAAGAAGGGTGAACGGCAGCGATTCCTGGTAGGTACGGGACATGGCACTTGTACCTGCCAGGGTGCGGCGTTCGAATACATCGTGAACCTCGAGTTCCAACTGCGGGCACGAGGAGTCCGGGACAAGGCCGACATCACCTATCTGACCAACGAGTTCGAACTGGGCGACTTCGGCATGGGGGGCATCCACATCCGCCGGGGCGGCTATGTGACCCCCAGCAATATCTTCACGGAATCCCTGCTCGCGGAAAGGGGGCTCCGGTGGGTGACCCAGGCGCACGTCAAAGGGCTTGAACCCGGCTACGCCTCTCTCGAATTCCTAAATGGTGAGGAAGGCGAGGAGCGCTTCGATCTGGCCATGTTGCTGCCTCCCTTCAAGGGCGTCGGGCTGAAGGCTCTGGATCGCCAGGGATCGGATATCACCGAACGCCTCTTCGCCCCTTCGGGATTCATGAAAGTGGATGCGGACTACCAGACCAAGCCATTCGAGTCGTGGCGTGCCTCGGATTGGCCTCGCACCTACCAATCCCCGGCTTTCCCGAACATCTTCGCGGCGGGCATCGCCTTTGCTCCGCCCCATGCGATATCCCGGCCTCGGCAGAGCCCCAAAGGCACGGTCATCACCCCTGCCCCGCCCCGCACAGGCATGCCCAGCGCAATGATCGGCAAGGCCGTGGCCCGCAGCATCTACAGCATGATCTGGGGCGCGAAAGAACCCACAAACACGGCCTCGATGGCCGAGATGGGGGCTGCCTGTGTGGCCTCGGCAGGATCCAACCCCTTCAGTGGAACGGCGGCATCCATCACCGTATTCCCCATGGTTCCCGACTTCGAACGCTACCCGGAATTCGGCCGCGACCTGAATCACACGTTTGGCGAGATTGGCCTGGCGGGGCACTGGATCAAGATCCTGCTCCATCACTTGTTCATCTACAAGGCCAAGATGCTGCCCTTCTGGTCCTTCATTCCGGAGTGAACAATGACCCCTGAGTACACCCCTTTCGACCAGGGCCGCCGAGCCCAGGGGTCCTTCGCGACCAAGCCGACGGACTTCACCAAGGCTCTCCGAACCAACCTCCTGTGGCAACTGGTTCGCTTCGTCATGATCAACCTCAAGATGATCCGGGTTATCCGAAAAAGCCATCACTAAAGCGATGGAGTTCCTGCCCCATACCACCATTGAGAGGGTGCCGGCTTCGTTGCGGGCGATGGTGGGGCGGTTGAGTTGGACTCGACTCGGCACGCCCTGGTATCAAGAGAGAATGGACTGGATGTGCCGCTAGGAATCCTCTGACTTCGCCAACGTGCTTCTACCCATGTCCGAGGGTAGGAATACCTAAGTCATCTGCCCTTGGTCCCCTCGTGTAGCCCTTCCTACTTGGCACTTGGATTCTTAAGGGGGTTCATGAATCGTCTGCCTACGTTAATAGATGCCACAGGCTGGCACTTCACTTAAAGCAAGTAAGGAGTTAACTCCAGGGATGTAAAACGATGGCGATCTTCTCAGCAGAGTTAATGGTCCATTTATATTTATTACTATGTAGTTATTAAACCATTTGTGATAGTTGTCACAAGCAAGTTGACCACGTTAACAACCTGATCATCATCAATCGCGAGGTCCCGTCACGCCTACCTCTTACCAGGTCGAGCAAATCTCGGGATTCCAGCATCCTCCCGCCCCCCGGGGATGGCGGCGCCTTGCCTCCAACTCCCTCTCAGAAAGGAAACGCTCCATGCGCAACACGCTGAAGTTCCTCGCTGTCCTCACCGCGATCACGGTGCCCCTTCTCGCCGAAGGCAGCGACACGAAGGGTAAGTACTTTTTCAAAAAGTCCTGCAAGTCCTGCCATGTGGCCGGTGCCGCCGGCAAGGAAATCACGCCGCTCTCCAAGACCCAGGCCCAGTGGAAGGCCTATTTCGCCGCCGGCAAGCACAACAAGGGCGCAGAGAAGCTCGACACGCTGGTCAAGCCCGATCAGGTGAAGGATATCCAGACCTTCCTGACGGCCCACGCCTCCGATTCGCCTCAGCCCATGACCTGCGGCTGATCTCGCCGACGCACGGCCTCTCTCTCACCCCCAACCACCCCTAACCAGGAGAACATCCCATGAACTCCCGCATCACGCTCGCCCTCGTCGCCATGCTGGCGCCGGTGGCACTGAGCGCCCAGTCGAACCAGGACCTTCAGAAAGAGATCGATAATCTGAAGGTCCAGCTGAAGGCGGTCGAGGAAAAGGCCGCCGCGGCGCAGGACCTCGATACCCGGCTCGTGAAAGCCGAAACCAAGCTCGCAGGCGACAACATCCAGTGGGGCGGCGACCTCCGCACCCGCTTTGATGGCGCCCAGGAGCACTTCAAGCCCTACAACCAGTTCATGGGGTTCATGCAGAACACCCCCAGCGCAGCCAACCCGTACCCCTTCGCGCCCATCGCCCAACCGGTGGGTGCCCAGGACTGGACCAATTCAGTCCAGTGGTCCACCCGGCTCGGCCTGAACATGGGCATCACCATCAACGAGAATGCCAAGGTCATGGGCCGACTCGTGATGTACAAGATTCATGGCGGGGCGGATGTGCCCACCTTCAACGGGACACCCAACACCATCAGCACGTCCTTCACCGCCGGCCAGACCCCCGCCACGGACGCGCTCCTGGTGGAGAGGGCCAGCCTGGTCTACCACTTCCCGGCGGTCGCCAGCATCCTGTCCATCGGCCGCCAGAACACCTCCGACGGCCCTCCCCTAGAGGTCCGCGAGGGCAGCGAGCGCAACGCCACGCCGCAGGCCCTGGCCGTGAACGCCACCATCGATGGCATCGGCTGGAAGTTCCAGCTCGAAAAGCTCGGCCTCCCTGAAGGCACCCTGCTCGGCCTCTGTTATGGCGTGGGCTACGAAAGCGGCTTCGGTGGCGGCGGCGCGGTCAAGCAGAACCAGACCATCGTGGGCATGAACTTCACCAACTTCAACGGGACCAATCCGTCCGCCATCACTCCGGTGGTTGGCAACATCGGCCCCCTGAAGGACACCACCGTGCTGGGCGCCATGTTCGACATGCCCCTGCTCTTCCAGATCGGCGAGTCCGTCCAGAGCGCCAACCTCTACCTGGGCTACAACCGGCTCGGCAACATGACCGATATTCCCTTCGGCAACACCATCAACTTCCCGATCCCTGGCCAGACGCCCTCGACCCAGTACGTCACCGCCACCGCCAACCTCGGCGACATGGATCAGATGACCGTCACTTGGAAGCACAAGATCGGCGACACCTTCACCTATTTTGTGAGCGGCGGCTACCTCAAGAGCCATCCGAATGGACAGGTCTCGCAGTATGGTGCCTACTGGACTTTCCCGGCCGTCATGCCTCCCGGCTACCCCACCGGTCTCCAGCAGTTGTCCGGCTTCGGCGGGCTGATGGGCGACCCCAACAAGAGCGAAACCGCCTCGGCCTACTATGCCGGCATGCGCTATGATCCCACCTCGACCTTTGGGGTGGGCGTGGAATTCAACCACGGGTCGCCCCGCTGGTGGACCTACACCCCTGCCACGGGTGAATACACCGACAAGCTCGGCGCCCGCGGCGACGTGTGGGAGGCCTACATTCACTGGCGCTTTGCCCACAATGCCGCCCTTCGGTTGGGCTACATCGACTACAAGTACTCCACCGCCATGAGCGGCTGGCAGATCGGACCATCCGCGCAGCCCGGCCAGAACTGGGAGTCCGCGATGAACCTGAGCAACACTCCCATGCTCCAGTACGCCTATCCGTCCACGGTGAAGAACTATTACGCGGCCATCGAAGTGAAGTTCTGATCTTCCCCTCCCGGGGGTTCTTCTGAACCTCCCGGAGGCGGCACCACCCGGAACCAAGTCCCTTCGCGGGCACCACCAGCCCGCGAAGGGTGTCTTGGGACCAGCTCTGTCCAATGGTTCCAGACCTGCTCTGCCCTTTCTCGTCCAGGAGAGTCCATGCCTCATCCCCCCCGCAAACCTTCTCCGCCCCGGATGAGGCGGATTCTTCAGTTCCTTGTGGGCTTGCTTGTCCTTGTTCCTCTGACTGTCCATGCCCAGGAGACAGCCGCGCCCGCCCCCAGCGGACACGGTTCCTTCACCGCGGCGCATGCAGCGAAGGCCCGCACCCAGACGGCGGACCACAGCAAGTTCAAGATTCTGCAGGGCCCCTTCAAGGATGGGGATGGTCCCGCGGTGACCAAGGCCTGTCTCACCTGCCACACCAAGGCGGCCCAGCAGGTCATGGCCACCTCCCACTGGACCTGGAATGTCTCCAAGGATGGGAATGACGGGTATGGGAAGTCCACCTTCTTGGTGAACAACTACTGCCTCACCATCATCGGCGGCAATACGGAAGGCTGCACCCGCTGCCACGCCGGCTATGGGTTCAAGGACAAGAGCTTCGATTTCAACCAACAGGAGAATGTCGACTGCCTGGTCTGCCATGACACCACTGGGGACTACGAAAAGGAACGGGCAGGCATGCCTAATCCCGCCGTCCCCCTGGCGGATGTGGCCCAGAAGGTGGGGAGTCCGACCCTCAAGAACTGCGGTGCCTGCCACTTCTTCGGCGGTGGTGCCAACGCCACCAAGCACGGTGACCTGGACGACACCATCCTGAAGGCCCCCCGAACCGAGGACGTGCACATGTCCAAGCAAGGTGCGGGCATGGATTGCGTGGACTGCCATACGTCCGATTCCCACAAGGTGGGTGGCCCGAACTATGTCATCCCCGCGGATCGGCGCGAGCAGCCGAAGTTCCCCGGCGAGAGCGTGTCGCGAATGTCCTGCGCGGCCTGCCACACGGATGCGCCCCACAAATCCTACGTGCTGAATCGCCACTACCAGAAGGTCGCTTGCCAGACTTGCCACATCCCCGCCTTCGCCCGCGGAGAACGCCCCACCAACACCTTCTGGGACTGGGCCACCTCCGGCCGCCTGAAGGATGGACGCCCCTACGAAGAGAAGGACGCCAACGGCTGGCCCACCTACACCAGCATGCGCGGCAAGATGGTCTGGGAACGGAACGTCAAACCCAGCTACATCTGGTACAACGGCAACCTGAAATTCACCCGTCTCACGGACACCCTTCCGGCTTCTCGCCCGGTGGTCCTGAATCCGGCGGAAGGCTCCTACACGGATCCCAACGCCAAGATCTGGCCCTTCAAGTTCCATGAGGCGACCCAGCCCTACGATCCCGTTCTCAACAAGTTGGTGGCCCCCTTTACCGACGGCCCTCCCGGCAGCGGCGCCTACTGGGGCGACTGGAAGATGGACATCGCCGTCAAGAAGGGCATGGATACCGCCGGCCTCCCCTACAGCGGCCAGTTCGATTACCTCCGCACTACCATGCTGTGGCCCATCACCCACATGGTCGCCCCCAAGGAACAGGCGCTCACCTGCACAGAGTGCCATGCAAGGAAGGGCCGCCTCGCGGCCGTCCCGGGGTTCTACCTCATCGGCCGTGACCGAGGTACCGGCGTCGATTTCATCGGCTTCGCCGTCATCATCCTGACCATCCTCGGCGTGGGTATCCACGGCGTCATTCGCTACCTTCACGGACGCCACTAGGAGGCCCCATGCGACGCGTTGTCCTGTATGAAAGATTCGAACGTTTCTGGCACTGGGCCCAGGCCCTGATCATCATCACGATGATGCTCACCGGCTTCGAGATCAGAGGCATCTTGGGACTCCACCTCTTTGGCTTCCAGCGGGCCGTCACGGTCCATAACGCCCTGGCCGTGGCCCTGGTGACCCTCATCGTCTTCGCCATCTTCTGGCATGTCACCACCGGCGAATGGCGCCAGTACATCCCGACCCGGAAGTTCCTCCGCGAGATGGTGGCCTTCTACCTCACCGGCATCTTCAAGGGGGCTTCCCACCCGGTGAAGAAGCACCGGATGGCCAAGCTGAATCCTCTGCAGCGGCTGGCCTACCTGGGCTTCAAGGTGCTCATCATTCCCGTGCAGATCACCACCGGTGCCCTTTACTACTTCTACCCGAACCTGCAGCACGCATTTGGCTGGTCCCCGTCCGCCCTCTGGTTCATCGCCGTGGTCCATGTCCTCGGCGCCTTCGGCTTGGTGGCCTTCCTGATCGGGCACGTCTACTTGACGACCACCGGACACACTCCCCTGACCAACATCAAGGCGATGATCACCGGCTGGGAAGACCTTCCGGACGATGAATACTTCGATGAGAATCCCTAACCCCGGATTCCCGCATCACCCAACAAATTCCAAGCTTTTTCGGGGGCCCCGTCTTGGGGCTCCCGCCTTGTAGTGCCCACCAGGAGGTGACCCAGACCCTGGGGATCGAGGGCGGAACCTTCCGCATGAACCCACTGGACGAGGGCCCGGCTTCCTCGCCCCAACCATCCTTTCAAGCCTTTCAAGCCTTTCAAGGAGATCCCATGAAGATTGCCATCCCCACCATGGACGAGCAGACCCTGTCCGCCCACTTTGGCCGCAGCACAGCCTTTCTCGTGTTCGACATCGAAAACGGCGACATCCGGAACCGCGAGGTCCGTCCCAATGTCCACGGCCATCAGGCCCACGGCCACCACGAGCATGGACAGGGCGGACCCGTGCATGGCCATGGCCACGATCACGGTGGTTTCATCTCACTGCTCCACGACTGCTCGGTGGTCCTCAGCGGAGGCATGGGGGCGGGCGCCTGGAACGCCCTGCGCGGTGCCGGGATGAAGGTCTACCTGGTCCAGCAGCCAGCCTCGGCCGAGGAAGCCGTAGGCCTGTTCCTGGCGGGCGAGCTCAGGGAGAATGAGGAAGGTGTCTGCCATACCCACGCCCACCCCTGACCCTCCGTGGACTTATGAGCCTCTATTCCGTCCCCCTCTGACAATGGTGGAATCCATGGCCACGACCTGTGTTGTGGGCGGGAATGGGTTGGTTGAGTTTGATTCAGCCTCGCATGACCTCCCTGCGAGTGAAACTCTGGCATGCTTCTCCTGACGGTTGAATGCCCCCTGGAATCGCACGTGTCTCGCACATCCCTCACTGACCTCAAGGAGGAGTTGTATGACCACCAGAATCGGCATCATCATCTGTGGACGTTATCAGGGCTGCGGTGGCGGAAAGTGCTTCCGGGCCCTGCGGGAACGGCGTGGAGCCTTCGCCATTTATCCCCCTGAAGAGCCGGTGGAAATCGTGGGCTATTCCACCTGTGGGGGATGCCCTGGCGGGAACGTGGAATACGTGCCCGAGGAAATGAAGCGCAACGGCGCCGACGTCATCCATCTGGCCACCGGCCTGGTGGTGGGATATCCGCCTTGCCCAAGCATCCGGCAGTTCAAGTCGTTCATCGAGTCGGCCTTCGGGCTCCCGGTAGTGGTCGGCACTCATCCCATCCCGCAGAAATACCTGGATCGCCACGAGAACCTGCTCTTCTGGCAGGAACAGAACATGTTGGAGCTGATCCAGCCTCTTCTGGACGAGGCACCAGAGATCAAGGCCGCCTACAACTGAAATCGGGAACGAAGTGGCCTTCTCATTCCAAACATATTTTAAAGACGATCTTGGGTAGCTCGTGTCTTCCCGGCAGGTTCGCTGGAAAGGCACGTTCATATCAAGCCAAACGAAGCCGTTCCTTTATGCCGGGAGCAGCACCTCGACTCACCTCCAATTCGACCCCACCAGCCAGACGAACGCGGAGGCGGCCTGAATCGCCAGCACGAACGCCGACGATTGCCTCAGGTCTGATCAGCAGGTGGCGATGACCACGAACGACACGGTCACCCAGGACCGATTCTGCCTCCGCCAGGGTTTTCCAAGTCGTGCGCAGGCGCTCATCCGCGAACGCCCATACGGTGTCATCCTCAAAGACAAAGTGTGTGGTCTTGGTGAGATCGACCAGTATCACGCCATCCCCTGCCTTGACTGGAATGCGGAAGGGGCCCTTGGGCCGAGTCCCCCATTCGCGCACAGACGGTGTTCGAAGCCGCTGGAGTGTGACCGCCAGCCGTTCCGCTGTCACCGGTTTCAGAAGATAGTCTGTGGCAGCTTGCTCGAAGGCCCGCACGGCATGCTCGGCGTAGGCTGTCACGAACACAACCGGAAATGGCCTGGGCAAGTCCGCCAATACATCCATCCCTGTTAGCCCGGGCATCTGAATGTCCAGGAACAGTGCGTCCACGGTATCGCCTCGGGATAGCCATTCAAGTACGGACGGACCATCTTCCAATTCGGCAACCACTTCGCATCCAGCCTCCCGGAGCAGCCTCGTCAACCTACGCCGGTTGAAGGGTTCATCCTCGGCTACCAGGACTCGGAGCGAATGCCCACTCATACCTTCACCTTGAGCCTCAGCTCAGCGATGGTCCAGTCCCCCTCGCGTCTAAGCCGGAGCGCATCGTCCGGGGCCCCCAACAGGCTGAGACGCTCCCGCAGGTTTCTCAGACCGTGGCCCTCTTGCCCTTTCATGTCACTCGGAGCCGGCCCCGTGTTGGCGACCCGCACGTGGAGCCAATCAGCTTCGCGGGCGACCTTTACCTCCAGTGCTCCGCCACCCACTGCCTTTGATACACCATGCTTCAGCGCGTTCTCCACCAAAGGCTGAATCATAAGGGGAGGGACTTCCAGGGCATCCAGAGCCTCCGGCCAATCCCAGCTTTCGCGGAGACGAAGCCCGAGCCTGAGGCGTTCCAAAGCCAGATGATGGTCCACCAGACGACGTTCATCCCCCAGGGGGGCCAGAAGGCGCGATCCATGGGTCAGCAGGGCCCGCAGCAAGTCCGAGAGGTTTACCAAAGCGGCTTCGGCGGCTACCGGATCCTCTCGAACCAATTCTGTGAGCCCACTGATGGCGTTGAACAGGACATGGGGGTTCATCTGGCCCTGTAGCACCCTAGACTGGGCCTCATTCATTGCCTGGCGAGATGCCTTCTCCTGGAGTTCGGCCCGCTCGCGGTCCGCAAGAATCCAGCCCAGCAGTAAGCCGAAGCAGAGGTGGGCCACGCCAAGGGCCCAGAGGCGGGGGTGGATGGGAAGGATTCTAGATCCGTCCACTCGCGGACCCATGCCCTGGCGAGGGCCACCCCGCCCCATCATGCCCATGCCCTGATGGGGGCCTCCTCGTCCCATCATCCCAGGACCCTGGCCCATGCCTGGGCCCATCCACCCCCATGGCATCGGCTCGCCTATCGATCCAAGCAAGAGAAGGACACCCAGAGTGAGGGCTGCCATCCAGGGAAGCGCCTGGATCACCCCACGCAAAGTACTGGCCATGGGGGCATCGTCCCCAGTCCATTGCCAGGGCAGCGGTGCGAGTATCAGAAAGAGCGCCACCCACAAGGAAGGGGCAATGATCTCGACGAGGCTCGGCTCGGGAAGCCCCATCAGCGCCCTTGTACCATTCCATACCAGTCCGAACAACACTGCGGCGCCCCAAGTCCGGGGGCGCCGCGTTCGCTGCCAAGCAGCTTGGACGACTGATGACGTACGCATGGTTACTCAGGATAGCGGTTGGTGAATCCTTAAGCGGGCCTTAACGATTTGGGCAATCGGGGTTCATGCCCGGGCCATAGCCCCGACCCATACCCGGGCCGTAGCCCCGACCCATACCCGGGCCGTAGCCCTGACCCATGCCGCGCCCACCACGGGGGCCCATCCCCATCGGCCCAGCATCGAACTGCGTCTTCTGTTCGGGAGTGAGGAGGGGCAGGATTTCCTGCTGCACAGCCCGATGCTCGAGCATCAGGTCTAACTGGGCGGCGGAGGCCTTGTCATGCAGGACCCGGAGGGTCTTAGCATCAGTGGATGCGTTCCCCAAGGCCTCGTGCAAGGCCTGGTGGGCAGCATGGTCAGCGTCCGCCTTGGTCTGGATGGCAGCCGCATGATGGTCGTGAATGGCCTGAACCTTGGTCTGCTGAGCCTCGGTGAGATTCAGCCCCATGAATCCACGGCCCATCCCGCGACCAGGGCCATAGCTACCGCAACCGGGACCATTGCTACCGCGACCAGGACCATAGCCGGACCCACAACCCTGAGCCTGGAGGGATGTGCCGAGTGCCAAAAGAGCCACCCCAAAGGCGGCAAGAGGAAGGGAATAGGTGCGCATGGGAACCTCCAGGTATTAGGGCGGATCATCCGTCCACAACAGGAGATACGCTCTGGGGCAGATAAGATAAGACCTGTCTCTGGATTGCAGATTCTGAGGATCGAATGACAGATATGGGGGGTCAGAAAACAGAACGGGCCCTTCAGGTGCCGAATCAGCCTTGAGGTAGGGCCGCACCCCAGTTTCTCGGAATACATTGATTAACCATATAGATATATGAGAGTATTAAATAGGCCGACGAAATAATTCTTTCGACCAAGGAAACAGCTATGAGAATCCTCGCCACCATGCTGGCAACCTCTCTTTCTTTGGTCGCTCAGGGACCCATCAAATGGGAGCATGACCTTGCCGCGGCCCAACAGCGGGCTCGTATCGCGAGGTAAACATGCCGACCTATGAGTACAAGTGTCAGGCCTGTGGAACACAGGAAGAAAAACTCGAAGGAATTTCCGCCCCTGAGAAACATGCTTGCCCGCGTTGCGGTGAGGCATTTGGCATGAGACGTCAATTGTCCATAGCAGCCGTTTCCATCGGTGGAGCTCGCGAATCCAGTTTTGCGCCGAGTTCCCCATGCGCCGGGGGCTCATGTCCTTTTGTGCGGGGCTAGTTGGTCCTGCACAACAAGGCAAACCTTCCT
>Ga0182021_10001874_pt1 | contig 24407 bp, 24 predicted proteins | sample 612E3MmetaG_FD_120493 | JGI IMG/M metagenome (GOLD analysis project Ga0182021, IMG submission 120493) | Permafrost microbial communities from Stordalen Mire, Sweden - 612E3M metaG (Illumina Assembly) | ecosystem: Environmental > Terrestrial > Soil > Wetlands > Permafrost | place: Sweden... | reverse complement strand
TTTCCCATCGCAAGGCACAAGAATGCGAAGCGGTAAAATTTCTCTATGAAGAAGTGGATTAAAGATACTGTTGGCCTGGGCACAGCTCTCTGGCTGATTGGGTACCTCGCCTCGCTGGTGCTGTTCTTCTCCTCATATGCAGTAGTCATGGGATGGATCCTTCTTGTCATCTTCACTCCGGTAACTATCGCGATTACGTATTTGTGGTTCCGGAGGAGAGAACACCTTTCCCTGAAGTACTTTTCAGAAGTTGGTGTGGCATGGGTTCTGATTGCCGTAGTGCTCGACTACCTGTTCATAGTCCTGCTCTTCCAGGCGACCTACTACGGTCCCGATGTGTTCGTATACTATGCCGTAACATTCCTTATCCCAGTGGGAATCGGGCTGTACCTGGACTGGTGCCGGGAGAACATGGGGGCAAAATAGGGATAATCAGGATTTTTTTGGGCAAATGTCTCCAATTGATGCAATCGACGCATTTTCCAAAAAACATCAGGAAAAAGTTTCATGCTCCCTTTCAGTTTTTAAAAGAGCACATCGACGATCCACTATCACGAGACGAAATGCACAACAGTCTTGCCATCCGGCGTAAGATCATCAGCCAAGATTTCACTGTCTTCTGCAGCCATGGTCCCTGATATTTTTCCCGCCACTCCACAGAGAACTGCTGGAATTCCCAAAATACCGGTAGATGCCCGGAATAAACCATTAATTCCGCAAGAGAAATGCTTCCGGAGCATCACCCGCGAGGTCTCTGATGCTGGTGAACACATTGAGAACATCATTCCTGGTATATCGGGCCTCTTCCGCGCCTCGTATGGGGGACTAGTTTTCAGGGAGTAACTAACAGATATGCTCATATGGTTCCACTCTTCATCTTGATTCCGGAACACATCGCATGAACGCAATCGAAGCGAAGAATCTCCACAAGTCATTCGGACCTGTTACCGCCGTCGACAATGTAAGTATTACTATTCCGGAGGGGGGTATTTTCGGGTTCCTCGGCCCAAACGGGGCGGGGAAGACCACGGTAATCCGTATGCTGACAGGAGTGCTGATACCGGATGCCGGATCGGCGCTTATCCTCGGTACTGATGTTAACAGGGATCCGCTCACAGCAAAGCTGAAGATGGGTGTCATACCCGAAAACGGCACCGTCTACAGCGACCTCACAGCGGAGCAGAATATCCTCCTTACTGCAAAATTCTACGGGATCGACCGGATGGAACGTAACAAACGGGCAGGGGAGATCCTCGGCCGCCTCGGGCTTACGGAACGAAAAGACGATCTGGTCCGTACATTCTCAAAAGGGATGCGCCAGAGGATCAGTATCGCATGCGCTATCGTCCATGCACCGCCTGTTCTTATCCTTGACGAACCGACTACCGGATTGGATGTATTCAGCCGCCGGCTGGTTATTGATACGGTCCGTCATATGAACAGTCACGGCAGCACCGTCCTTCTTACAACGCACAATATTGAGGAGGCAAATGCTCTCTGCACAACTATCAGTATTATCAACAAGGGAAATATTATTGCAACCGGAAGCCCGGAGAAACTTAAGAAGACCTTCGATACCTCACGGTATGTTGAAGTCTCCTTCGACCAGCGCGTGGAACAGGACGTGTTCTCAGCCCCGTGGATTGAAAGGGTAGAGTCATGGGGGGAGAAATGGCGGGTCTACACCAATGATCCGGACCGTGCGGTAAAGTCCATCTCTTCCCTTGCAGAGCGGGACCAGCTGACCATTGTATCCATCGCGACGTCAAACCCAACCCTTGAAGAAGCGTTTGTCCGGCTCACTGCAGGTGCGTAACGTGGACCTGAAGGTCTTTCTCCGCAGCATCCTCGTCATCACGGAAAAGAACATGCGGATCTATTATTTCAAAGGGCCGGTGGTTGTCTTCGGTCTGCTCTTTCCCCTCATAATGTTCCTCACGTTTTTTATCGGGCGGAATCTTGACCTCGTACTCTTCTTCCCCGGGTTTCTGGGCATGATGCTCTTCTTTACCGCATCATCGGTCGGTCCCCTCATTACTCCGTGGGAGAAACGAGAAAAGACCTATGAGCGACTGATCTCACTCCCTGTTATCCTCGAGAGTATTATCATCGGTGACCTTCTGGCAGGAGCAATCTTCGGTGTTGCCATTACGACCATTGTCTTTGTTATCTGTGCCCTGCTACTCCACCTCGCTCTCGTGAACACCGCTCTTCTCGCTGTTTCGATGATACTGGGATCAATCACATTCGCAGCACTTGGTACATTGCTTGCATCGCCGACCACTGACAACCCCTCAAACATTATGATGCTCTCGAGTCTCATCCGCCTCCCGCTTATTTTTGTATCGGGGATTTTTATCCCGCTCGGCCAGCTGGTGGGCTGGGAACGTACTCTTACCTCCCTCTCCCCGCTTACCTACCTGGTCGACCTGTTCCATGCGGCGCTGAACGGGGATGCAGTTTACCCGCCATGGATTGATGCAATGGTACTCCTGGCAGTGATCCTGGTGTTTATCGTCTGTGCAAAAGTTATCCAGAAAAGGAACCTGGTGAAGGGAATTTGAGATCCGCTCATAGTGAAAAAACAAAACCAGGCATGATTTCACCCCTTTCAAATGTTCCCGACTCCCTCCGAAAATGCCCTCGTAATTATCCTTATTACCATGAACGGTACCTATCATACAACTATGATGCGCGGGTATCCGTTACTTGTTCTCGTTTTTCTTGTGTTGACATATTCCTGCATTGCCGGATGTACAAGTACAGGAAATATCTACGGAAATACTCCGTCACCGGTGACCACTCCTGAGGTATCCGTGACTCCGCTGTCAGATTCCGCAATCCTGCCAGTGTTGACCTCCGTTCCTCAGGTGACCGCTTCAGCTTTCTCTGGCAGTAACCGGACGGTGATGGTCGAACTCACTGCAGCAAAAATGGCTTTTGACCAGTCCTCGATTACCGTGCCTGCCGGAGCATCAGTTGTAGTGAACTTCCATAACCGGGAAGCTCCGGGTTCTTCCCAGGTAACCGGTATCTCCCACAATTTCGCGGTATATGATTCGTCTGCTGCAAAGGAAAAAATTTTCAGCGGGGAAATTATTACCGGAGGCGAGGATGCAACTTACAAGTTCTCCGCTCCGGCAATTCCTGGCACCTATTTCTTCCGCTGTGATGTCCACCCATCGGCCATGACCGGGACGTTCATTGTCCGGTAACCGCAGTTCTTTATCGGAAATGGCGGGTCAGTTTGTCCGGAATCCTGAAAAATCGCCCGGTCGCGATACGAATATACCCAATATCATGTGGGTTCTGTCGGGACTGGTATGAATAGAAACGGAGGCGACAACGCACTAATATACGGGAAAACCGGTATGGATTGAGTTCGTGAATCAGTGACCTGAACTTTGAAACAGGGAGAAAAATCTATTACTCCATGGATCACATACCCGGCCAAATCCCGTTAATCGATGTGATGATACCATGAACCAGAATTTTCCAGGGTTAAGAGGGAAAACCGCAATTGTTACCGGTGCTTCTTCAGGTATAGGTCTTGCGACTGCACAGCTCCTCGCAAGAAACGGCGTTAAGGTAGGTCTTGTCTCAAGATCTGATGTGAAACTTGAGGATCTATCCGTTACTCTGCCGGGTTCCCGGGCTTTTCCCACAGACATGACAAAGATACCGCAAATCAGAAAGATGGTTGGCCAGGTGAAGAAGTATTTTGGCAGGATCGACATCCTTGTCAATAATGCAGGTCAGGGATACGATGCGACGGTAGAAAAGACCGAAATCGACACATTCCGGTATATCTATAACCTGAATATTATCGGGCCGCTTGTCACCATGCAGCAGGTCATCCCGATCATGAGAGTCCAGGGCGGAGGGAGGATAATCAATATCAGCTCAGGCACTGCGCTGATGCACCTGCCCGGCATGAGCCCGTATTCATCTTCCAAGCGTGCACTCGGCGCAATCAGTCTTGCCGCCCGGCAGGAACTGGAAGCAGATAATATTGTCGTATCTGTCGTGTACCCTTACATAACCCTGACCAATTTCGAGAAGAACACCATCCGGGCAGTTCCCGTTCCCCAAAATGAACAGGAGCCGACTGGCCCCTATCCGGCCGATTCCGCTGAATTTGTTGCCGTAAAGATTGTTGAAGGGCTCGTAAGCGGGGACGCAGAGATCTTTTCCCACGACTGGATGAAAGAACGGCGTAAGTGACAAAGTTTGTCGTTTCAGGTGAACTTCCCTTAAATTGTCTGTTGTTCCGGCCTGTGAAAAAAGTAATTATTTCTTAGGGTATGGCGGGAGTACCATCTGTTGCCGGGGCGATTGGTTAAAATCAAAGTCATACGCGATATCCCCGAGAACAGGGGCATTCTCTCTTACCGCAGGGCGGGAATCCGGGCGGAAATCAGTTGCCGGGTCAATTCGTGACCCGTTGAGAAAATCATCCTCTATGAACTTCAGGTACGCATCGAAGCTGAGCGTCTGGTGGTCGATATATCCCTTTTTTGCATACGGACTGATCACGATCCCCGGGACACGGATCCCGTACCCGTTCCGGTCAACTTTCGGCGGAATGACATGGTCATAGAACCCGCCCCAGTCATCCCATGACAGGAATATTGCGGTACTGTTCCAGTCAGGCCCCTCCATCGCCGCATTGATTATCGAAGTGGTCCATGCCTGGCCGTCAGAAACACGCGCAGGCGGATGTTCGCTGACGGTCTGGTTCGGATTTACCCACATGACATTGGGCAGGTTACCCGACCTCGCTGCGGCAAAGTAGCGATCTATTGCCTGGATATTCTTCACCTGGTCGTCCCTGCGGACCGTCTCGAACCAGGGAAGCGGGTTCCAGATCTCGGGCACGGCTACCCGGTGGGGCTCGGCCTCGCAGAACATCGCGTCATCGGCACAATCCGGCTGGTCACCTTCTTCGAGATAATATGCCCACGACACGTTATTCTGGTGCAACAAAAAAGTGATATCGGTCCATGGATAATCGGGTATCTTGGTCGGCATTCCATTTTCACCGATTATCAGGCGCTCCGGACCCTGGAGGGCGTCGACACAGCTCATCGGGTCGCCGGGTTTGCATGTCGCAGACCACCCCGACACCATGAACAGGTGGGAAGGGAGACTCCACGAGGCGGCAGATTCGAACATCCGGTCCTGCAGGACAAAATTATCGGCATATGCCCAATAATTCGGTATCTCGTGCCGGTCATGGTATCCTAAAACGTCCAGCTCTGCTTTTTCAGCCATACATTCCCCGGGATGAGCTGTCTTTGTACAAGTGTTGTTGATCGCAATTTCCGCCTGTTCGATGAACCCGTCCATCTTCCCGCCATTTATATCCGCTTCAGATTCGTACTGGCTGTGGGGTCCGCCAAAATTGATATCCCGCGGGTCGTGGTAGGGGCGGACGCATTGCTCGTTCTTATCCGGGTCGGGGATGCAGACAGTCGGCACACTATTCTTCATGGGGATCCCATCTGCACCGGGATAGGTACCGAAGTATTCATCAAAGGCCCGGTTCTCCTGCATGATAATAATCACGTGCCTGATCTTATGAATCCCCTCACCGGGTGCCGGAATTATCGTCGGCCAGCCGGTTGTGGTTGGAGGGGGTGGAGTCCCGCCGGGAATAATGGTCGCGCACCCTGATACCAGGATGGCGAGTACCAGGACTATAATTGTCCCTGTTGTCCCTTTTTTCATCTCGGATCTTCCTCAAATCTTTCTTCTTTATCATTACCCTCGTTTGTCAATTGCAGCGGAAGATGCGCTATAAACCCGAGCCTGATGTTCCGTTCGGGTACACCGGGAGGAGGACCGGAGGCCTCGGAGACTGGGTAAAGTCGAAATCCCGGGAAAGATCACCAAGGACCGGGGCATATTCCCTGACGCTCGTCCGGGAGTCAGGTCGGGTGTCTGTAGATGGATCAAGGCGTGCCCCACCCAGGAAGTCGTCCTCTATAAATTTCAGGTATGCATCGAAGCTGAGGGTCTGTTGATCGATGAACCCCTTCTTTGCGTACGGGCTGATTACGAGCGCCGGTACCCGGAGCCCGTAGCCATTCTCATCGACTTTTGGCGGCACAATATGGTCGTAGAACCCACCCCAGTCATCCCATGCTAAGAATATCGCAGTGCTGTTCCATTCCGGCCCCTGCATCGCAGTATTGATGATCGAAGTAGTGTATGCCTGGCCTGTAGCCAGGCTGCTCGGGGGATGTTCGCTGTCCCGGTTATTCGGGGTAATCCACGAGACCTGGGGAAGTGTCCCGTTTTTCACCGCGACGAAATAATTATCCAGGGACTGGACATTGGCAGTCTCGTTGTTCTGCTGCACGGTTACAAACCAGGGGAGAGGATTCCAGATCTGTGGCACACTCGCCCGCTGGGGCTGCTCCTGGCAGAACATCTCATCGTTTGCACAGTCTGGCTGGGAACCTTCATCGAGATAATACGCCCAACTCACCTTCTTCTTGTGAAGCAGGTAGGTGATATCTGTCCATGCGTAATTTGGTATCGATGTCGGTGTTCCGTTCTTGTCGAGGATGAGCCGTTCCGGTGTCTGGAGCTCATTGACACAGCTCATCGGATCTGTCGACGAACATATTGCTGACCAGCCGGAGACGATGAAGAGGTGTGCGGGAAGACTCCAGGTAGCGGCAGATTCAAACATATGGTCCTGCAGGACAAAATTATCTGCATACGTCCAGTAATTCGGGAGCTCCCGCCGGTCATGGTATCCCACGGCATCCACCGTAGCCGTATTTTTCATGCAGTCAGTAAAGTTGGCGGTCTGGTTACAGGCCAGTTTTATTCCCTCGTACTGCTGGCGGAGGAAACCGTCCATAGCTCCGTTATCGATATCGGCTATCGAATCGTATTCCCCGTGAGGCCCACCATAATTTGTATCGTTCGCATCATGGTAGGGACGAATGCACTGTCCGCTTACCGGGTCAGGGATACAGACCGTGGGGACACCATCCTTCATAGGGATCCCTTCCGCCCCCGGATAAGTACCGAAATATCCGTCAAAAGCCCGGTTCTCCTGCATGATAATGATTACATGCTGGATCTTGTGAATGCCCTCACCGGGAGCGGGCACCACCGTTATCGGAGGTGGCGGCAGCGATACAGGTGTGGAAGGAAGCGATACCTGTCCAGTACTTAGACCCTGACCCGACGGGGGAACAGTTGTTGGAGTTGTAGTCACGACTGAAGGAACTACAGGTGCCTGGGAAGTACATCCAGCCAAAAAGATGGCCAGCACAAACAAGGCAAATGCTCCTGTTGATACGATCTTCATGCACCGAACTTTCTTTAAGCGGTATTATAGGTGATGCTTGTTTACAGTTTTTGAAAATTGATGGGATACTGAAACCGCATTGAACAATTGTTCTGAAAAATTGTTTTTTTTGTATTCCAATACGTTTTGCCTGCTTTGCACCCGCTGGTGCCGGAACCTCTCATTAAAAATCCTCTTCAGATGCAGGGGAAGCAATTCTCCCGGAGGGAAAAATGCATGTTTCCTCAATCTTGGCACCAGAGTTTTACAATTTTGGAATACCGGTTTAGGTAAGGTTAGGCAGCTACTTTCCAATGGCAAAGAGTGCATCAGATTATTTCCGGAAAAGGGTGAGATCCTCCGGTCGGTGATGTTAACGGGATATCTTGCTATTTCCTTGCATCAGTGCCTCGCCGGTCTTTATTATTTGATGAGAACAGGTTCTGGTCTTCTGACCAGTCTGGTAGAAGTCGACCCGGATCAGCCAAAAAAACTCCGGACCATAAAAAAAGTGTTATTGTTCTTTATGCTTCCGATGGGAGGGCCATTGGTGTATATCCTGTATGTTGCCATGGATGCGACGATTTCCTCTGAAATGATATCTTCCGTCATTATACCCATCAAAGCAATCTGCGTATTCTTTGGATTTGTCCACTTTATCATTGTTCGAAAAGAGCACGCATAACCTGCTCCCGTTGAAGTAAAAAAGAGTGAGTTGGACAAAAAAAGTTTAAGGAGGCTTTGCGTTAAATGGGATTTGCACTGAGCCCCGGGGCTCCTCCTGCTGTCAACAATAAATTACCTGAATTTCCCGAACGGGTAGTCCGGCATTTCCCAATACATTTCGAAATAATTCCCGACCAGGTCATTTTCCCGTTCTTTCAGGTTATGGGGGAGAACCGGTTTTTCCTCGATGTAATACGAGACCAGCATATCCTTTTCTTCCAGCAGTTTCATCGCATGGCTCCAGAGCCGTTGTGCACAGTCTGCCGACTGGCCAATGTAGATAAGGTCCCCGGTGTCCCGTTCGAACAGGAGATATAATCCCGCACCCTGGGGCATAGTCGTTATCGTTTCACCGTCAAAAGGTCGTCTTCCGCTCCATGCAAGTCCCATCCAGTCCCGGTCACCGGGTGCCCCTGTCACCGTTAGCGGTGGCAGGCCCGGCCCACCCGCCGGATTGTCAAGGTGATCTCCCTCAAGTTTCCCGCCCCGTTTATTTTCCTTGCGGTCAGTGGATTTCCGGTACCGCGGGTGGAACCGCCCGAAGTTGCAAAGCGGTGATTCCCCATAATCCTGACGGTACCGGTAGAGAAGAAAACTCTGCATCCCCTGACGGTTGCTTTGTGAAACATCAAGGAGAGCTGCAGAACACTCGTACGAAAAACCTTCTGCATCCTGCCATGCCCATAGTGCCGGGGCTTCCGTGAGAGGATCGTTCCAGGGCATCAGCTCCCCTCTCCGGAGCGTGTGACGAAGTTCGTTGAGCCGCTGGTGGAGTGTCCTCTTTGTCTGGCCGATAAACATGAGGAATTTTTTACCAGACGGGCGGATTCGGTAAAGGCCGGGAGCCCGGGGAATGGCCCGGAACCCGGCTTTGGTGGCGGTAAAGGGGATCCACGGGGTCCAGGGGAGGTTTTCCTAGGCGTCCGAAAAATAGCTGGTATCTTCGGAGTTGACGGAGGATTCGTCGGGATATGGCGACATTCGTAATCAGGGATAGGACGGCGGTGGGGAAAAAGGTAGAGGGAGATTGAATCCAGGACTTGATGCTTTTGCAATTGTAAACGCGTGATCCTCTTTTGGTTCAAGAGTTATATTTTAAAAAAATCGGCCCAGATAGAATCCTTCACGGGAAACAAGCAGGTGCTTTTGAGAGATTTTCGCATATACCCCCTCCGTCCCGTCCGCTCAGACGTCCCCCATTGCAATTGTCTTTTAGAAAACTGATAGGAAGCCCGGTAAAAACAGAGGTCACAAGGGATAGCCCCCCGGGTTTCCTCTACCTCCGGTGGTAAAAGGTGTTCACCTTCCCCGGTGTTCCATAGTTTAGTGAATAGAAGGAAAAGGAGAGTTTGAATAGAGCCAAAAAATTACATAATCTGCAGAACCAGCAGCACGAAAAAACCGCACGCGATACAGACCAGGCTACCCATCACCGCGTAGTCGGAAAAGACCAGCTCCATCTCCCGCACGTGTGTCCGGGTGATAGTGCGATAGCCCCGCATGTCGATGGTGAGCCCCAGCACATTTGCCCGCAGCAGGGCGTTTGAGACGAGCGGGACGATAATGGGGGCAACGCTGCGGATCCGGCCCATGAATCCCGGGCCCGGGTTGTACCCGCGGGCGAGCTGTGCCTCGTGGATCCTTATACCCTCGATCTGCAGGGTTGGGATGAAGCGGAGCGCGATGATGAACATAAGGACGTAATCGATCGGCATTCTCATCTTCTCCAGAGTATGGACAAGATCGCGGGGCTTCGTGGAGATGATGAAGATCTGGAACGCGTAGATAAGGATCATGAACCGCAGGGAAAGGATCACGCCAATCTCGATTGCCCCCCAGGTAACTGGTACGGTCCCTCCGAGGACCGGGAACCCGATAGGGATAAGATAGCCGATGATAATCCCGTTGGGCATGGTGATAACGGTGATGATGATAAACACAATGCTCATCATGATGATCAGCCGGGACTGCTCGATGACTTCGGTATAGAGTTTTCCCAGGTAGGCGATCAACAGTATGACAAAAACGAGAGCAAACAGGAATACGGGATTCGTTGAAATGATGCACATCAGGCTCACTACAACGATGAAAACGATCTTCGTGACGGGATGGAGCAGGTGGAAGAATCCGTCCTTGTAGACATACGCGAGGATCTCTGCCATTTACGGGACTCCCTCTGACGTATCAGATACTACTGTTCCTTTCTCCATCAGGATGATCCGATCCGCACAGGACCGGGCCATCTCCCTGTTATGAGTGATGATGATGAGGGTGTGCCCTTTTTTCTGCAGATCTTTTAGGATCCTCATCACGAGGCGCGCCTCATTCCCGTCAAGCCCTGTCGTCGGCTCGTCAAGGATGATAATTTCCGGCTGCATGGCGATCACGCAGGCGATCGCGAGCCGCTGGCGTTCGCCACGTGAGAGCCACCGGGGGTAAAGGTGTTTTGTGTGCAGGAGCCCGACGTTATCCAGCGATTCATCAATAATCTTTTCTTCGCCGGTTCTCTTGAGGTTCCTGAGCCCGAACGCGACCTCCTCTTTCACAGTGTCGGCAAAGAACATGTGATCAGGGTTCTGGAATACGAGCCCGACATAACGTGCGAGCTGTGCAACGGAGCAGTGGCGGGTATTCATACCCCGTATGACCACGTCACCACTCGTGGGCACCAGCAGGTTGTTGAAATGCCTGACCAGCGTTGTCTTTCCCGAGCCGTTCTCCCCAACGATGGCGACAAATTCGCCGGAATGGATCTCCAGGCTGATATCGTTTAATGCAGGAATGTCTCCGTAGAGGTAGGAGAGGTCGTGCACGCTGATTACGGGAGGCTCCTGCCTTCGCGCGACAGTACCGCTTTCCGTGTCCACATCACGGATTCCGGTGAAGTCCGGGATGACCATCCTGTGTATCCGCTCGTCCCGCATGACGGTGTCCGGGTCACCCGCCGCACTGATGCGGCCGTTTTCCAGTACAACGAGCATATCAATCATGTCCCGGAAGTGCTGGTACTTGTGTTCGACAAAGAGAATGGTCTTACCCTGTTTTTTTAAGGTTTTTAGTATGCCGGTGATCCGCTGTGTTGCGCGTTCATCAAGCTCGGATGTCGGTTCATCGAGGATCAGGATCTCGTTTCCCAGTGCAAGGGTGGCAGCAAGTGCAACGCGCTGCTTCTGGCCGCCGGAGAGGTTATGCGGGGAGCGGTTCCTGAGTTCTTCGAGATATGTGGCTTTCATAATCGCATCGAGACGTTCCTCAATCACGGCGGCATCCAGCCCCCGGTGTTCGAGGGCAGAGAGGATCTCCTCTTCCACGGTCGTGAAGACCATCTGAGCCTCGGGATCATCAAAAACAATCCCGATCTTCTTTGCGAGTTCTGCAAGGCTGGCATACCCGGCAACGTCTTTTTCCTCTACAGAGACACGGCCCTCTTTTTTACCGCCGTATTCGTGGTAAAGGATACCGGCTGCAGCGAGGCAGAGCGTAGTTTTGCCGGCACCGGACGGTCCGGTCACCATTACACACTGCCCTTTAGGCACGAAAAGTGAGATGTGGTGCAGTGCTTCCTGCACCGTGTGGGGATAGGTGTAGCTGATTTCCTGGATTCCGATCATTCCTGTCCTCTCGACAGTACCCTGACCGAGGGGAAGTAAAGGATCTGGACGATCACTGCATTGAATATTGCCGTCACGATGACGATAGGTACGAATACGATAACAAAATTCATTATGTTCCCGTTATATTTGGAAAGAATCGTACTCCCAACAAAGATGATCGCGATCGCTGCAAAGGAAAAGCCACTGGCAAGCGTAGTAATAAATGTCGTGACAGTAGGGGCGAATTTTGTCTTTTCCTTAAGGACTGCATACAGCCCGAAGCACACGAGCGCACCCAGCGGCTCACTGATGAGGTTTGCCGGTGGAAACATCGAACTCGAGATTAGCATTGAAAGGATACCGGCAACAAGCCCGATACCCAGTGCTTCAAGGACTTTGGGACGAATAAGGATGATCGCAAGGCAGTAGAAAGCGATGATCATGTTCGGCGTCAGCGGTGTATGCAGCATTGCCAGGAAAAACCGGAGAATCGCACCCAGGGCAAGGAGAATACCGACTATAGCAATATCTTTTGACTTCATGGTTTATCACACAGATTTCTGTTCATTGTCATCAGGAATAGTTTAGGGGGAACCAAGGGACGTGCAACAAATAGTTGACTAACTTGTACCTTGATGTATAATTTTGTCCATTTATCTTTTAAATATTCCTCTTTATTCCCGGACGTCTGGTCCCGCATGCCCGGTCAAATACTTTGGCTGCCTCTATCCGGCACCCGGGATCATTTTTTCCCGAAAACAAAAAAATCCCGGTACGGTTTTCCTTTGATTCCTGTTCTGGGGTCTGTACAGAACCGGCCCCGGATAATGCATGCCTATATAGCACAACATCCCAGTCTGTTGTAAGCCATAGTACGTTATGTCCCACCGGTGCCCGCATGTCCAACGTCACCACTCTCCTTGACGCAAAAAGTGTCCCTGCTGCCAAAGCAGCACTTGTCTGTCCGTCCCGCCCTGATACTTATAGTTACGGGAGACTTCGGTCCGAGATGAACAGGATTGGGCTGGGACTCCGGGAGCAGGGGATAAAGAAAGGCGACCGGGTCTGTATCTACCTTGAGAGTTCGCCGGAATACCTGATCAGTTACTTTGCAATCTGGCGGATCGGTGCGGTGGCAGTGCCGTCAAATAGTGTGTACCGCGGTAAGGAGCTGCTGCATACGGTCAACGATGCAGGAGCATCTGCGATCATCACCGGGGTGGAGGGAACCGGGGTGGTCGAAAGCATCCTGGCCGAAACCCCGTCACTTACAAGCGTCATCTGTTATGGGGGGACATGCCGGGGTTCTGTCGCATGGGAATCATTTCCGCCAGCGCCAGAGACTATGCGGGCAGTCAACTGCGCCACCACGGACCTCTGCCATATTCAGTACACAGCGGGAACGACCGGAACACCCAAAGGAGCGATGCTGACGCACGGGAACTGGATGACCGCACTGGATGCCGAACGCGAAGCCCTCCGGATCAGGATGGACGACGTTTACCTTGGCATCTACCCGATGGGGCATGTAGGAATTTCCTGGGGGCTCTCGGTACTCCGGGCAGGGGGGACCTACGTAATGATGGAGCGTTTTGACGCCCGGCGCTATCTTGAACTTGCGGAGCGGTACAAGGTGACCGTGCTGGCGGGAATGCCACCGGTAATCCACTCACTTATCCACAGCCCGCCCGGCACAGAACAACTGCTGGCGACCGCCAGGGTGATCATCTCCGGTGGTGGGCAGCTGCTTCCCATTGTCTGGGAAGCGTTCGACCGCCGCTACCATATCCCGGTGGCAAATTCCTACGGGCTTTCAGAGACCATCGTCATCGGGTCCGGCACGACCACCCTCCCGGAATATCCACTCCTGACCCGGGGGTACCGGAGTGTCGGGGTCGCAGTCGGCTATACAGAAGTGATGGTGGTTGATGCAGACGATCCTGATACGGAACTCCTTCCCGGAGAGAACGGGGAAATTGCACTGCGCGGGCCGTCGGTTGCACAGGGGTACTGGAACATGCCGGAGGCGACTGCCGCCGTATTCCGAAAGGACGGTTGGTTTCTGACTGGCGATATCGGGCACCTTGACGAGGACGGGATCCTGTATATTACCGACAGGAAAAAAGACATGATCATCATGTCCGGGTGGAAGATCTACCCGACCGAGGTCGAAAACATCATCATCCGGCACCCGGCTGTCGCGGATGTAGCGGTCTTTGGTGTTCCTGACGAACGGAAAGGCGAAGTGGCAGTAGCTGCTGTAGTGCAAAAACCCGGCCAAAACCTTGACAAAGAAGCATTGGAATCCTTTTGCCGGGACCACCTTGCCGGATATAAAATTCCGAAGAAGCTGATGATCGTGGACGTATTGCCACGGGTGCACGGGTGGAAGCTGCTGCGCCGGACCCTGCGCGAACAGTTTTCCTGACCCGGCCGTAAACAATAAAAAAGGTATCCACATTCCAGAGATTTATTATTTCTCTCGCACGCATTCCCAGGCTGAATGAACTGCGAACAATATCCCCGGTAAACCACGGCGGGGGCCAAAAAAATAAAAAAAACGATCAATATTCTCCAGTATCTATGACAGAGATTAAAATGCCAAAAAAAATGACCCCCATATGCGCATTCCGGTGGTTCACCCGAATCTGAAGGCATAAAAAACCACTACCGGTACCTTCAGATTTATATCTGTCAGAATCCTTTACAATAATAGTACGTAATCGGACTATAAGTATGACCAGCCTGCTGAAGTTTGGGTCCCGGAGTGGGAAAGAACGGAGCCTGCTCGCGGTTTTTATACTGCACTCCTTAAACAAGAGCCCGAAGTCCGGCTATGATCTTCTCCGGGAGATCAAAGAAAAGACGGGGGGTCTCTGGGTTCCGAGCAAAGGGACTCTGTACCCGGTGCTCCACCAGCTTAAGGACGAACACCTCATCACGGTGATAGCAACCGGCAAGAGGGCCCGTACCACATTTGAGGTTACCGGGAACGGAAAAGAGGCCCTCCAGACCGTGAAGGAACGGGGACGGGAGAGCCACAGGAAGATGGTACTCTATAAGAACCTGATTATCGACATTTTCGGCATCGCCAAAGTCAATGCAAAAGGCCTGCTGTTTGAGATAAGAACTACGCTCGAAGATCTTCCCCAGGAGCGCGAAGACCTTGCAGTACAGGTACTGGAAAAGTGCCTGAATGATCTTAAGAGGATTGCATAACGATGACCGTCGGAAAACACAGTGATCACCCGGCCCGGGAATACCACAGCCTGGTCGCGGTACATGACATTTCGTTAGAAATCGGTCAGGGAGAGATCTTTGGCCTGTCAGGCCCGGGTGGCAGCGTAAAGATCACCCCCATAATTCAAACATCCCGCGATTGAGGATCGAGTGATATGACCGCCACAGATGAACAACACGTGAAAGTTTCTTATGATCAGGGCGATACCCCACTGGATAAAAAGGAAGGAAAGGCTGACAACATTCTGAAGAGAGTACGCAACAATCCCCGGTTATTAGCTGGCCTGATCCTGCTTATTATCGTGATTACCATTTCAGGGGTTCTTTACTGGAATGACTTGCAGAGCAAAATTTACATCGAAAATGCCCAGATCTCTGCTCCGGTAATCTCGATCGGCCCCAGTTCCCCGGGCATTATCAACGAGATAGATGTTGCGGTGGGGGATACAGTGAGAAAGGACCAGGTCCTTGCAAAGGTCGGCAACGAGGTCCTTCTTGCGAAGACCCACGGGGTTATCACCGGTGTTGAAAATACCCCGGGCCAGCTCGTGACCCCGGGCCTGGATCCCAAACCCGTAATCTCGATGATCGACACGCGTCAGCTCCGTGTTACCGGACAAGTACAGGAAGACAAGGGCCTCAAGGATATCCATTCCGGCCAATACGTGGAGTTTACCGTGGATGCCTACCCGGACTCCCAGTACCAGGGCGTGGTGGAGAAAGTCGCACCAGCCGCCCGCGTGGGAGATATCGTCTTCTCTATCTCCGACAAGCGGCAGGAGCAGGATTTTGATGTTACGGTCTCCTACGACGTGAATGTATACCCGGAACTGAAGAACGGCATGTCCGCAAAGATGTGGATCTACAAGTAACTCCCTACCTTCAATGGCAGATAACGACCGACTCAAGTGGCTGATCCTTCTCACGGTCATCGTGGGCACATTCCTTGGCAGGCTGGACCAGACAGTGGTCTCGCTTGCCGTGCCGAAGATCATGCTGGACTTCAATATCACCACCTCAGAGGCCGGCTGGATAGCGACGGCATACATCCTGGCAAACGCGGTCTTTGTGCCGGTCTGGGGCAAACTCGGGGATACCATAGGCCGGAAAAAAGTCTATGTCTGGGGTTTCCTCATCTTCATCGTCGGCTCCATCCTCGCCGGCCTCTCCTGGGACCTGGGCTCGATGATCGTCTTCCGCATCATCCAGGCGATCGCGAGCTCGGCCGACTACCCGACTGCCATGGCGATCATCTCAGTGACCTTTCGCGACGGGAAGCAGAGGGCCCAGGCGCTGGGTCTCTGGTCCGCGGCCTTTGCTGCCTCGGCTGTCTTCGGCCCGCTTATTGGTGGCCCGCTGATCGATAATTTCGGGTGGCGTTCAGTCTTCCTGGTCAACCTTCCGGTCGGCCTGATAGGCCTCGCCATGGCTCTTGCCTTCATCCCGGAATCGGTGAGCGACCGGAAGAGTGTGTCCTTTGACTGGTGGGGGGCCATTACGCTGGGCATCGCGCTCTCCCTCCTCGTCTTCGGCCTGGACCGGAGTTACGACTGGGGCTGGACTTCGCTGCCCATTGTGCTCTGCTTTGCCTCGTCAGGGTTCTTCCTCTACATATTCTACCTGATCGATTCCCGGCATCCCGAGCCGATGGTCGATTTCAAGTACCTTAAGATCCCGGCGTTCGTCTGGACCCTGGTCAATAATTTTGTGGTCTTCATGGGTATGATCGGCGGGATCTTCTTAATCCCGATCTTTGACCAGATCTTCCTCGGATACAATGCCACGGAGACCGGTCTCCAGTTCATACCGATGGCGTTCTGCATGGTGCTTGCGGCACCGCTTGGGGCAAGCCTGGTGGGGAAGATCCAGCCACGCTACGTGATCGCGGTCAGTACCTTCGTTGCGGGTATCGGCATGTACCTGTTCACCGGGCTGGACGCCCGTTCCAGTCCCTTTGACATCGTTATCCCAATCAGCGTGATGGCGTTCGGCATGGGGTTTGCTATGGCGCAGCGTACCGGCATCATCGCAGCGATCGTTCCCCACGAAGAGATCGGCAGTGCTTCCGCTGTCCTTGCCCTTGTACGTAATATTGCCGGTGCATTTGGCATTGCCATCTTTGCTACCCTTCTCAACGATTCCGTAGAAAATAATATGCTTGCCCTTTCAGCCCATAGCGTCGTGAACGTTCATACTCCTGCAGTATTGCAGATGGTTTCGGGGCTTATGTATCTTGACGCACAGATCCTTGCCTACCGCACGGTCTTTATTGTCTCGGCTGTCTTACTGTTCATAGCGGCTGGACTCGCTCTCCTGATTGATGTTAAGGAGACACCGGAAGGTGAGGAAGTTATCCTTGACAGCTGATCCTGGCATAATACATGATTTCCAACAAAAATATAAGAAGCAACGATAAAGATTCAGAAGCTGAATTCGTTCCTCAGGTTACGGGAAAATGCAGAAGCGAGAAGGGATATGTCATTGAATGGACATGGTCATTTCGTTCACCCCTCTTTCTGAAAAATTGCCTCTCCAGCTGAGTAGTCACCGCATCTGCTCCACGAGCCCGCCTAAGCCCTGACATTGCCATGAACAATGTCCGGAATACATTCTTCACACGTTATTTTTTCTCATAATACATTCTGCGCTGTGACGATTGTCAACCGGTGTCCGGGTGGCCCTCATAAGCGACAGTTACTAAAATACCAGAGCGCAGGCAGATTGTAAACAAGACACCGTGCAGTATTCGGGAGTACGATCAACAACGATGATGGACGCGATATTTTCAAAGCTCATCACTATATATGAAAACCGGATGATCGAAACCTTATCCCGAGTGCCAAAATCTCCAGTTTTTTAATCGAATTGCTCAGCCGATTATACGTAAAAAAGCCGAGAGCACTAAATATACTAAGAAGGAACAGACAAATGCAAGAGGTATAGTAATGATCCATGCTCTCATCATCTCACGGACCACCATCCACTGAACGGCATCCTTGCCTCTCGTTGCCCCAACACCTACTATTGCACCATTGATCGCATGAGTTGAGGAGACCGGTATGCCGTACATTGTTTCCATGACCAGGATTCCACTGCTCGCAGTAGCAGCACAAAAACCCTGGTATGGACGGATCTTCGTGATCCCTTTTGCCATCTTGTCCACCACCTGCCACCCCCCAAAACACGTTCCCAGCCCGATCGCGGTTGCTGCAAGGAGAACAACCCAGAGAGGTATGGAAAATGTTGTCAGAAATCCCGATGCAACGAGAAGTGCCGTAATCAACCCGACCGCATTCTGACCGTCGTTTCCTCCGTGGGCGGTTGCCTGTGCGAGGCATGCAAGTACGTGCAGCGGCTGGAATGTCCGTTTCGCCCGGCTCTGGCGTGAATGTTTTATCACTTGTGAGACCAGGACACTAAAGAGAAACGCACCCGCCATTCCGACAAGTGGTGAGATGAAGATAAAGAGCACGATGGCAAAGAGGCCCTTTATTTGCAGGACACCGGCAATCATCAGGAGAGGAATGATTATTCCAGCACCGAATACAGCACCCAGCAGAATACCAGACCTGATATCCCCTTCAAATGCAACACAAATGAGTGCAAGCACGACAGAACCAAGAACAGCGCCGGTGCACGCGAAGAAAAAGACCTGGATGACATTGGCTGATCCGGGGAGAATAATTGCGGAGAATCCCACTGCACCTACGCCTGCGCCCAACAATCCCCCGACCATTGCATTGGAGCTGGAGATGGGGAGACCTGCGCGGGTTGCGACAAAGATCAGGAGGATAGCCGAACCCATTGCCACAATGAGAGACAAGGGGGTCAGTGCATCGTGAGTGATGATTGCAGTCCCGATTGTTGCGGCGACAGCCGTTGTGAAGACAAACGGGCCCAGCATGTTGCAGACTGCGGTGAGAAAAACCGCTTTTGCCGGTGAAAGGGCCCGCGTTGCAACGACCGTTGCGATCGAATGCGACGCATCATTGAGCCCGTTCACAAACGCCAGCCCCAATGCAAGGATGATGCCAAACAGGATGAATGGTTCCATTACGATCACAGTAACATTTTTTTCGATTGATCCGGCCGATAACTCCTCATATACCCGGGGATATCGAAAGGCGGTTTTTACATGGACGCACACATACCGTGGCTTCCAGACAGACTCTATGTCTGCGATCATATTTATGATAGTATACGGGGAAATCGAAGGAGGAGGGACTCTTAAAACACCGGGTAAAAAACAGGATCTAGGACAACCTTTTGCACGTTTTTGAATATCTGAGGGGTATCGGGGTTTTAATTATTTTGCTCTGTAGAATTCCTCTTTACCCCTGAGGCCGCCCGGGGAGGATGCTGGAATTTCCCCTGGCCGGTGCCCGCCGCGTCCCAAACCACATCCCATCCTGCTTTCGGTCTTCGTAACATTGCTATATTCGCCCTCATCAGTTCCCGTCGGAAATCGTTGAATAATTCCGACCCTGTTCCGCATTTTTCTCCAATTATGACCTCTAAAATTCGGGGGGTGGGGGAAATGAGGTACAACCAGGCTCGTAGCAGGCCCCGGTGTACCAGAATTTTCACAGGGGTTTTTTGCCGGTAAAAAACAGCCACAGCTAACAATAACAATCGGCCGAGTCTTCGGTGATATTGCTCCTTAAAACAGAATTTCTACAGAGCAAATTATTTCAGTTTTTCATGAAACCAGGATGCACGGCCGGAGTTCGTGGCAAAAGAGTTGGTGGAGTGAAAAAATGGCAAGGGGATATATTCAGGGAGGAAAGGAGCAAAATCGATCACGATGATTCCCGCAATTATAAGTCCATATTTCAAAATCTGTAACTCATACAAAATGGTAAATATCCGGTCAGAGAGATCGAAGCATCCCCGGGGAACTGTCCTTTGAGAGAGAAGGCGTTTGCCGGGAATGGAGCGAAAATCATGCGATGTATTATTGAGTGCTGGATACCGGCAGAAGATGGTAACTGCAGCCTTCTTGACGGCACAATGCCTGGCAGGATACAAAAATATCTCGAAGCCGTGAAACCGGAGGCAGTATACTTTACCGTTAAGGATGGACAGAGGACAATGATCGTTATAGCAGATATTCCCGGCGAGGACAAGATGGTTGCAACATTAGAGCCGCTCTGGCTGGACTGGAATGGTTCGGTAACCTGCACGCCCGTAATGACGCTTGCAGACCTGCAGAAATCCGGAAAGGATATGGAGAAACTTGCCAAGGAAAGGGAAACCTAGATCCGTAATTTTGAAGGGGAAAATTGTCAACGAATACCCCTAACAGAAGACAGGAAAAAGTGGGATATATGCGATCAGATTCACAAAAATTGTATCAGTGCGCGTCCCTCTTCTGCGCATATTTACCCCGGAAAAATGTTGTATTGACGTAACTGCTCGGGATAACGCCGAATTTCATAACATGCCAGGAAATGTTCCCGGTCCATCAGTGTATCGCTGATTTTTTTATTGTAACCATATCAGGGAGCCGGTTTGGATTTTACAGAACGGACACACGTGCGTTTAAAAAAACAAATATCGTCCTATTGCATTATTGGAGTTGATGGATTGGACCAAAGGATTGCTCTGGACTGGGGAGCTCCCTAGCAACATGATACCTTATGAAACATTTGAATATCTCGTTGATTAATATCAGACCCATATGATTTTTGATAAAGATCCATCCCTTCAAGGTGTGCCGCAAAAAAAACTGGCGGTCCTCATCGATGCCGACAATGCCCAGCCCGAAATTATCGAAGGTCTGCTGGCTGAAATTGTCCTCTATGGTATAGCGAGCGTGAAGAGGATTTACGGGAACTGGACAACCCCCAACCTTCAGCCCTGGAAAGAAGTTTTGCTGAATTACTCAATCCAGCCCATACAACAATTTGATTACACGAAAGGAAAGAATGCAACGGATTCGGCTTTGATTATTGACGCAATGGACCTCCTGTACACCGATAAATTCGATGGTTTTTGCATAGTTTCGAGTGACAGTGATTTCACCCGGCTGGCACAGAGGATCCGCGAATCCGGGCTTCTGGTCTACGGGTTCGGCGAGAGAAAAACTCCAAAGCCCTTTGTCCAGGCCTGTGATAAATTTGTCTATACCGAGATACTGCGTAAGACCCGGCTGATCGACGAACAGCCTCCTGAAACCCAGAAGGAATCAAAACCGGGTAAAAATCTTGAGCAGCTCAGGAGTGACGCAGGATTATTGAACCTGCTGCGGTCCGCAGTTGATGCATGTTCCAATAATGATGGATGGGCAAACCTTGCAGATGTGGGAGGGAATATTGTCAACCAGTCCCCGGACTTCGATCCCCGCAATTATGGGTATAAAAAACTCAAGGATCTTGTGGAAGCAACGGATCTTTTTGAGATAGATGAGAAAAAGATCGGGGATTCCCGGGCAAAAGTCGTATATATCAAGGATAAAAAATTCAAAACAATTCAGTTTTCGCCGACATATATAAGAAAAATCCACAAGTAGGATTTCAAATAAAAAATGAATAGAATAACCTATTCCCGCTTGCCAAGCTGATGGTCAAGGTAGAAGAGGTGCCCGACAATGTCTCCCACGCATTGTACCTGGGCAAGAATGTCGCGTGAGTGCTCCTCTTCTTCTACCTGTTCCTTCACGAACCACTGGAGCATCTCAAAGGTCGCGTGATCTTTTTCCTTCAGAGCGAGGTCTACAATCCCGTTGATCATTGCCGTGACTTTCTGCTCATGTGCGTAAACCTCTTCAAACACTTTACCGGCCGATGACCATTTTGTTTTGGGAGCTTCAATATCGATCAGACTGACTTTTCCTCCTTTGGCAATAATGTAGTCATAGATCTTCAATGCATGGACCTGCTCTTCTTTTGCCTGTATTCTCATCCAGTGGGCAAATCCTTTCATGGTTACCGTTTCGAAATGGGCAGACATTGCAAGGTACAGGTAGGCCGAGTAGAATTCGCGATTTACCTGTTTGTTCAGGGCTTGTTCAATGGTTTTGGAAATCATTTTTTTCACTTTCTTTTACCCGGTAATGGTTTTTCGCTAAGTTATGCTTTTGTATACGGGTATAATTCTGAACCATATACAACGGAGGCTGTGTTTCTGCACCGGGATTTTTGATAGAAGTACGTCGGCAATCTTTCTATCCTATTTCTTATGGGCAGTCACGCGAGTCATATCATGGTCTTTATTGTCCCTTACTTTTTCTTTGTGAGTCTTTACGTTTTCAGCATCAAACTCAGTTACCGATGGTTTAGTACCGTCGTCGACTTTTTTTATGTCAGTCATTATGTTTTCCAACTCCGTTCCCTGAAGCAGGCTTTTGTTTTTCCCTGTCAGAGCACCCCTTCATGCAGCGGGAAAGTAAATAAATATCATTCGTTGTTGCAAAATCTGAAACAATCCGGAACCGAGTGTTTCTTCAATTAGACGCTTATCAGATCGCTTATTCGTCAGAGTTCATGTGTTCCCGTCCGAAGATCCTTTTTTAGTTTTCCAGTCACCGGGAGGAATGAGAAAACACGGAACCGGTCAAACGATCAGTTGGGAATATTTTACCACAGTTCAGCAATCTATATACCTTTTTTCCACGATGCTCTGTACGAGCAATGCCAAAGTACTATGATCAAAAAATCGAGACTATGGACCGTGACAGTCTTGATTCACTGATCGATGAGCGGGTAAGGTATACCATCCGGTACGCCCATGAAAACTCCCCTTTCTACCGGCACTGGTTCCGACAGAACGGAATCGATCCGGGCGATATCAGGGTCCACGAGGACCTGCTCTTGCTCCCTGTCGTCTCTGGCCGTACCATCCGCGAGAACCAGCCACCGAACACCCCGGATTTCCAGTTCCTTTCATCGGGAGTAGGAGACGTGTTCACTATCCAGGAGACGAGCGGTACGAGCGGCACACCTAAGAGTTTCTTTCTCACCTGGGACGACTGGAAGAGGTATGCAGCGAAATACGCCCGGAGTTTTGTCTCTCAGGGGTTCGGACCCGAAGACCGGGTGGTCGTATGTGCCTCGTATGGCATGAATGTGGGAGCAAACACCATGACGCTTGCAGCCCAGAGACTGGGGATGACCATCATACCGTTTGGCAAGTGTGATTTTGCGTCGAGGGCCATCACGGCGTACCGTCCGACCTCGATCGTGGGAAGCGTATTCAAACTCCTTCGCCTTGCTCACCGGCTTGAACAGGAAGGTATCCGCTTACAGGATACTTCGATCCTGAGGCTGGTCGTAGGAGGTGAGAGTTTTTCCGATGAGTCCCGTGCGTTCCTCGCAGAGACGTGGGGGTGTCCGGTATACAATACGTACGGGAGCACTGAAGGGACGATGTGCGGGGAGTGCACCGAACTCGCCGGGCTGCACGTCCCCGAAGACCTCGTCCATCTGGACATTTATGATCCCCAGATGAAATCATTTGTGTCAGACGGCAACTGCGGTCGGGCAATCCTCACAACGCTCCTCCCGGAGGGCTCAAAAACAGGCACCCTCCTGCTCAATTATGATACCGAGGATACAACCTCAGTACTCTCAAGGGAGCGGTGTAATTGCGGCAGGACTCACATGCGGATTTACAACCCGCAGAGGGAGGCCGAAACAGTCTGGATCCTGGGGAGTTCCGTGAACCGCGTAGATGTGGAGGGAGGTATCTTCCAAAAGGAAAGCATGCAGTTTCTCAATGGTGAATACGAGGCCTTCATCTATGATGGCGGATCACCGGGAGATGTTGTGATGCGGGTAAGCCTGGAGTGCAAGGATCCGGAAAACACAGACCGTAGACTCATCGAAGACCGTTTTGTCGGCCATTTCTTAAAAAACAAGAGACATCTTGCACCGTATTACGAGGACAATACCTTTTCCTTGGTATTCACTTTTGTTCATCCCGGGGAGCTTGAGCTGCACAAACTCAAAGGAAGGCAAAAACGCCTCGTAGACCGCCGGTCGGGACGGGGCACGTAATTCCGGATTCACAGGCTGCAAGCCACCCTGAGGGAAATTTCTTTCCCACCAGTGATTGTTCACCTCCGTTCAGGCATGAGACGGCTGGCTACAACAATTGCCTCTCCTGCATCTCCCGCGTACGCATCAGCGCCAATCTGTTTCCAGAGCTCAGGAACAACCCTGAACGGGTATCCACCAACAATGATTTTTACTCCCGCTGTCCCCGGGTCCGCACGTAGGGAGCGGATCAGGTACTGGACATCGGGAAGGTGGCGGGGCATGGTCGTGGACAGGGCGACAACATCAGCCTTCCGTTCCTGCACCGCACCAAGGATACTCTGCACCGGGGTGTTTGCCCCGATAAAATACGTGTCATAACCCTCCATGTGGAAACAGTCAGCCACCATACGGATCCCGATATCATGAAGCTCCGGCCCGACACTGGCAGCGACGACGGTCATTGCCTTTCGCACCATTTCTCCCCCGCTCAAGGGAAGGCCCGGGTCGCTCAGTCGGGCCATGAATGTTTCGATAGTGGCAGTTACAAAATGTTCCTGGGCA
>Ga0182021_10001873_pt1 | contig 24414 bp, 17 predicted proteins | sample 612E3MmetaG_FD_120493 | JGI IMG/M metagenome (GOLD analysis project Ga0182021, IMG submission 120493) | Permafrost microbial communities from Stordalen Mire, Sweden - 612E3M metaG (Illumina Assembly) | ecosystem: Environmental > Terrestrial > Soil > Wetlands > Permafrost | place: Sweden... | reverse complement strand
TGGAAAACTGAAAGAAAGGAGGTGAAATCGAATGAAGAAACTCATGACAGTATTTATCGCTATTCTGTTTGCACTTTCTATGACCGGACTCTGCTTCGCTCAGGCTCCGGCTGCACCGGCACCCACGCCAGAGAAGAAGGCCGAGGATCTGAAGGCCGATCAGAAGAAGGATGCGTCTAAGAAGAAAGCCAAGCAGAAGAAGGCAGCAGCTAAGAAGAAGGCCGCTGAGAAGAAGGAAGCAGCAGATAAGAAGGCCGATGAGAAGAAGGCCGCTGATGACAAGAAGTAAGAAGACGTAAAATAATTTAATTAATATTGTTACCGCAAAAAAATTGTTCAAAAGGGGCCATGAGAAATCATGAGCCCCTTTTGATTTTTCCGGCAGGCGCCTCGTTAAATCAAAGCCCACCGCAGTCTCAAGATGGTTCGTCTCAACAAATCCACTGGCATAGCCGAATGAATCACAATTGACTTGTCATTTTGGCAATTATCTGTATTAATTAACCGAACGGTTCCATGTAATATTTGAAGATATTTTCAGGAGCGCTGTGTTCGTGAGGTAAGCAAGATAATGAGTCCAACGTCACAGGAAAAAACTAAGCCAGCCGGCCCCAAAAGCGTCGACAGAAAACGTGCATCAGCGGAAAGCTATCGAACAGTGGCCTTCGACAAGAGCTGCGCCATTCCGAAGAACCTGCTCAATACCCTGAAATACCAGTATCTCCGCCGTGAACTATGGATACCCTTGGAGAACAGAGAGGGAAGAATCACGGTCGTGCTCGATGATCCCGCCAATATACTGAAACGGGACATGATAGAGAACCTTCTGAAGACAAAGGAAGTAGAGTACTGCGCGGCAACAGAAGCCGACATACTGAAGTTCATCGATCACTTCTATGGTATTGAGGACGGAGGGCCATTTCTTTCCGCCGACCGGATAACGGACGCTGCCGACGAGGGCGAAGGCTTTAAGGAAGAACAGCTTGCCGTCGATGCATCGGACAGCAACATCGTCAATCTCGTCGATGATATGATTGAGGAAGCCTTTGTCAGGCGTGCTTCGGATATCCATATAGAGCCGGATATAAAGGATCGGGTAGTCAACGTGCGCTTCAGGATAGACGGGGAGTGCATACATTACAAGACGCTGCCTTATGATTACCGGTCGCCCATCGTATCGCGGGTAAAGATCATGTCCTACCTCGATATCACCGAGCGCAGACTTCCGCAGGACGGGAAAATCAAATACACGAGACCGGGGGGCGAGGATATAGAACTGCGGGTTGCCACTCTTCCCACGCATGGATACGTTGAGGATGTGGTTCTTCGGATACTCACTCGCGGGAAGATCATGAAACTCAATGAACTGCAGATGGAGCCGGATACACATGACCGCTTCAGAGCCCAGATGAAAAAACCATATGGGCTGATTCTGATTGTAGGGCCTACGGGATCCGGCAAGACAACCACCGCCCACGCGGCGCTGCACCTGATTAACAGGCCGAACATGAAGATATGGACCGCGGAAGACCCTGTGGAGATTACCCAACAGGGGATACGCCAGGTCCAGGTACACCACAAGATCGGGCTCGATTTCAGCAATGCGATGCGTGCGTTCCTCCGCGCCGACCCGGACGTGATCATGGTGGGCGAGATGCGTGATTATGAAACTGCCAAGATGGGCATAGAGGCATCCACCACGGGCCACCTCGTATTGAGCACACTCCATACCAATAACGCCCCGGAGACAATCGTCCGGCTGCTGGACATGGGCATAGACCCGTTTGCCTTTGCCGATTCTCTCCTGTGCGTCCTGGCGCAAAGGCTGGTGCGGAGTCTGTGCAGTGCATGCAAGGAAGCCTACCATCCGGAGAAAAGAGAGTTTGATGATTTGGTACACCACTACGGTGAAAAATCGTTTTCCGGCCTTAATATCAACTATGGCGATGGTTTCAAGTTATACAGGGCGAAAGGGTGTCCCTATTGCAACGGCATGGGCTACAGGGGAATGATGGGGCTTTTTGAACTGCTGGTGGCTACGGACACCATCAAGCAGATGATAATCAGCCGGAAATCTATCGCTGCCATCCGCAAGAACGCAACAGCAGAGGGTATGCACACCCTCCTTCAGAGCGGCATCATGAAGGTGTTAAACGGAGAGACTGATTTCATCGAAGTCCTGAGCGTCTGTATTCGATGAGACCTTGCAAATTACTCTTCTGCCCGTGCAGACCCTCGATAAAGAAATTTAGATTCGCTCACCTCCCGATAATCATTTGACCTGCCGCATAATATTCTTCGCATACAGAAGAAAAAAAGTGTAAAAGCATCTCGGCCGGGGACAGCTTGTGTGACGAACGTGTTTCCACGGACAAAGATATTGAGGAATGGATTAGAGTGAAGAATGATGGACTGGTTATTACATCTTCCCGCGTATAGTAAGGTGGGCGTGTCCTTCCTGGGTATACTGCTCCTTAACTCGTCGGGTGTGCCGCTTGGTCTCGCTATCCTTCTCTTTTCCATCCTTCTGCCCCTGTGGGCCGGCACAGGCATGGGCGGCATCTACTACCAGATCGCAAGCTTCAGCGAGCCGCAGAATTATATACTGCCTGTCATCATTCTCCTCCTTTTGTTCTTTACCGAATCCTTGAGCAAGACGGGGCGGATGGATCGCACGATCGCGGCACTCAAAGAATGGCTGAAAAGCAAACATCTCATCCTGGCAGGACTCCCCGCGTTGGTGGGACTCCTTCCCATGCCCGCAGGCGCACTATTCTCCGCGCCTTTTGTAGCCGCTGTCGATGAAAGAGGTGAACTCGAATTATCTCACAAGGTGGCAATCAATTACTGGTTCAGGCATCTCTGGGAATATTGGTGGCCCCTCTATCCGGGTGTCATCCTGGCGATGCAGTATTCCAAGCTTCCGGCAATCTGGTTTTTTCTCATACAGATGCCATTTACCATCGTCGCAGCGATCAGCGGCTATATATTTATTCTGCGGAGGATTAAGAAAGAAGACGACAAGGGTGTTCGTTATGGAAAGATAGACACCGGCGAAGTCCTTTCGGCGATGGGACCTATCGGACTGCTTGTCATGATATCGCTTGTGGGATCGGCGATTCTTCCCCTCATGGGCATTGAGGGCACGCTGGCAAATTTAATATCCATGATGGTCGGCCTCATCGCGGCGCTTTGCGCTATTTTCTCCGGCCATGCCGCGGCATTCCGTCCGTCGCTCCGCATGCTGCTGCGCATTGACACCTGGTTTATGATAGCGCTGGTCATAGGAATTCAGGCCTTCTCAGCGGCCCTCGTGTGCCCTATTGATGCAACCGGGGCGACATTGATCACCGGGATGCGGGACGAATTTATCCGTACGGGCATCCCTTTGATCGCCGTCATCATGCTGATTCCCTTCATCTCCGGCATGGTGACGGGGGTTGCATTCGGTTTTGTCGGCGCGAGTTTTCCGATTGTGTTTGCCCTCATCGGAACGGAGCCGTCAACCGGTCTCTTGGCTGCTACTACTGTGTTTGCCTTCTCATTCGGATATATGGGTATGTTGCTTTCCCCCATGCATGCCTGCTTTGTGGTTACCGCTGAATACTTCTGTGTGACTGTATTCGGAGCTTACCGCTACATTATATGGCCGGTAATCAGCATTCTTATCACTTCGATTATCCTGTCAAGCCTGTATTATGTAATATTCTAATGGCAGATAAATCAGTGCTGCCCAGAGACAGGGCCATCTTGTGCCGCTTGATCCATTAGATGCTCGGCGTGGGCACATTTGCCCAGGCGGTCGCCTTCTCAACAGCTACAATGTTGACAATTGCACCGGTATCGGTATTCAGATCTATGGCATAGCGCGGCGTCCTTATTGTCCCTAATGAAAACAATCCCATCCCTGACAGATGATGCCCGCTCTCATTCTGGACTTCATCGATAATAACCCTCCTGTATGAGCAAGTATTGCAATCCATAGCCGGATCATTTATTTTAAGGGGGCAGTGATGTCTTCTCGCAATATTCGGATCCACATTACGAATCTTGGCCATGTGAAGGGCAGGTGAAGCCCTCAGATGCTCGAAGGGGTGCAATACCCACTCAACAATCATGGCAACGGTATTATGCTGCTTGTAAAGATGAAATTCCCCTCCGGTATTTGCAAGCATACCCTGCATGATGTAGTCCGCAGGCATCAAATACGCCAGGTAATCCTTGTCCGCGGATAATATTATCTTGCCGTCTCTCTCTCCATTAACAATGGTTTGAAGTGCATTCGCATCCCTGCCAATATCTTCCGGCAAAAGAGATACAATGGTGATGTTTGCATTTGATTCAAAGGGAAGAGAATGTAAGGTTATTGTCCTTAAGATAAAACCCGACCCGATAACTATTATGACAATCATCATGGAGACAACGGCGAACCTGAGCGAAGTTTTGGGGACAAGATGATTCATAAAAGAGAAGTATTTCTCAACCGTTTTAGGGAGAAACATCCCTATGTCGCCCATGTACTTTTCATAAGACTCTCCATAAAGGGTTAACATCCTTTTCTCTTCGTCTTTTGCCAGAAAATAATAAAGAACAAACATAATTGACAGGCTTGCGAGGACGATAAATCGGGGCCAGAGGATCGCCATGCCAATACCCCATATGCCAAGTGCAAGATACTGAGGATGTCGGATATATCTGTAGAGCCCTTTATCTGCTATGCCCCACTTGAATAGTTTTCCCAGATAGACCTGTAAGGCACATACTATGAAAGCAACAGCCCCGATTATAAAAAATGCCGAACCGGCAATACGAATGGTCTTGAGAAAAAGCGTCGGAGGCAAGATCATGTGGGGCAGAAAGAAAGCGGTGAGCCACCTTGTTGCGGGAAACTGTCCAAGCCAATCGAATATCGGATTAAAGACAGAATAGAAGAAGAAAGCGAACGGGCTTATCATGATCATGATTTCAAAGGCCACGATGACAAACACGATGATACTGGCAAAGGCCGTTAACTTCGTTATCTTCTCTTTTAGATTCTTCAAAAACATCTCATTTCCTCCTAATGATTACTTCACATTCCGTTATTATGTAATTGAACATGAGACCGCCACGTCTCTTTTCTACATTTTGACATTAGGTGGCCCATGTTTATCCGTAGACGTAAACTGCGATTGTGTATTTAATTTCCCCAATAAATCAGCTTTATATTTCTCGGTATAAAGGGAGTGAAATGCATTCATAATGACAAATGGCGGATAGAGAACGATGATCATCTGGAAAATATACTGAACCGCCAATAAGCGTTCGTGACTTTCAAACAGGCTGAAGATGCCGTAAAAGCCGAATACGATTGGCAGCAGGATGCCAATATACTTTCCTATCATTCTGACTTCCCCTGTCTTTCTGTTGCAATACCGAATTCCAAGATCATCCAACGTCCAGAGAAACGAAAGCAGCAATGACGTCGTCATGGCGATGGCCGTGATGCTCAAAAAGCGTGCTGGATTAAATTGACCAGATGGAAGGATGGCTGCGGCGGTAATTGTATTCCCGGTGTAGATTTGTAAAACCGTGATAAACTTTGCCGCAATCAACATTGCCAGCCCAATGCACTGTAGCGGCCTTATCAACCAGCTATGCCAGCGGTTGAACTCATAGTTTCTCTCCCCGGGAATCTGGATTAAACGGTAATTCCCCCGGTTCAGAAGATACTGCATGAACACACTAATATAAGGAAGAAAGAGAATGGGAAGAGTTAAGATAATGGTCAGACGAAAAAACCGAAGAAGAATTTTCCAGAACGACTCCACGCCGGTGACGAAGACCAATTTTGTGAAAAAGAGGGAGAGGAACAAGGTCAGAAGAAGTACGACCACAGCCGGCCAAATCAACCGGATGCCGTTTGACAATGCCTTTCGTGATGTAATTATAACATCGGCTAACCTATTATAATTGTCATGGTGCACTATTGATCCTATGTTCCCTCTCTGTACTTCAAGAAATTTCATAAACTGGTCTTCAAAGTGATAGGTGTTTTGATCATCAGGGAAACCTCCCCACCCTTTTCGACATTGCTTCTTCGATGAGATCGAGAAATCTTTTCTGCTGATCTTTGTCGAGAGCTGCTTTCGCTTCAAGAATATGTAGTGCCACCATTTTCTGTATTTCCCCCTGCATTTTGCTTATCTGGAAAATAGTGGCGTCAATGGCTTCCCTGTCGGGATGATCTGAACGGAGAAGGCCGACAAGTGCGATCCTCTTATGGATTACCTCCAGTCTCTTTTTGTCGATTTCCTCGTGAAACGATATGGCTTGTTCCTTCAGACGCTGTGCCTGCTCCGGTTTCATAGACAGCTCTTCGAAGAGGTATCCCCCTTTCTGCATCATATGTGCATCCGGGGAGATTCGGCTTTCACCATGTTTGTAATATACATAACCCGCGGTCGTCAGAAGTGAGATATTTAACAGGAGAGAGATCACAAGGATGAACTTAAAAGTATTATCTTTCATTGCGAACCTCCGTAAAATTGATATAGGCTCCTGCCAGTGAGTCCGGCGGCGCCGGATCGAATGCATCCAGAGAAAAAGACGATTCTATCCCCCGAGCTTTTTCCAGACTGTGGACGTTCATCACTAAAATATTCCCCGATATGATCCCTACAATTACAATGGCAATCGCAAAACCGACCTCCGCCAATTTTAAAAAGAGGGGAATCCGGACCGGAAAGATACTATAGGATTTCCTTTCCGTCCTCAGTTCTGCCATAACCTTTTTGGAAAAGCCCCGGGGAGCTTTGTGTTGCCCGGCTGCAGTGAAAAGGTCGTGGACTGCCAGCATTTCATGATGAAGCTTCCTGCAGTCACCGCAATCTTGGATATGACGTGTGAGCGATTCTTTTTCCGCCGGTCTGAGCTCGCCGTCAATAAGAGCGGACATCATTTTTCTCGCACTTCTGCATTTCATTTTCCTTCTCCATAGTGTTAAACGTTTCTCAGGCTGTTTTTGTTCCGTCAAAAAATGATTCCTTCAGATATTTTTCATGAGTATTTCCCGCAGCATTTCCCTCGCCCGCGAGATCCGGGACTTTACCGTTCCGATCGAACTATTCAAAACCTCGGCAATTTCCTCATAGGTGAGCTCTTCAATTTCTCTCAGAATAATTGCGGCACGCAACTTTTCCGGCATCTTTGCCAGGGCAAATTCGATGGATTTTCTTGTCTCCTTTAATTCGTGAAGCCTTTCGGGGCTCGTGTCGAATAATGATTGATCAGATGGAGAGGTTATTCCCCCTGACAGGGACTGAAGGAAAGACGATGCTGAAAAAGATTTTCTCCTGTAATCAAGACAGGTGTTTATGCCTATTCGGTATAGCCACGTATAGAAGGATGCCTCGGGCTTGAAGTCTTTCAGATTCCGGTAGGCTTTGAAGAATACATCCTGTGCTGCATCCTCTGCATCGTGGACGTTCCTGAGCATATAACGGCAAAGTGTATATATCTTGTCTTGATATTTCAGGACAAGTTCTTCATACGCAGAAACTTCACCACTATTAAAGCGGGAGATTAAATCTATATCATCGGTTCTATTCATAAGCCGTCATCTAATTCCAATGTATTTCATTTCTCCCTATGAGGATTTTCTCAATCGTCTATTTTATTTTTCACGTGATAGAAGAAATATCCAAAGAAAGACTGACACTAAATCTTTAACCAGTGCTACAAGTATTGTACCATCACGGCTTTCCCGCCACAAGTCACTGTAACACTTGATAATTATAAAATTACCTCTATTTTCTACCTCTGTGATCTCAATATGATTGGATACCAAGTATCCAGTTATGGTATCCAGCTGGATAATAAATATGCGGGATTTTTCAATTTGAAATTATTATTAATTTGAACTATCTCTACTGATAGCAACGTATAGACGAAAAGCAGGTATCTCTTGAATAGTAATGCTACAGCGAAGAACCTCTTCTTATCCTTTCTCAGACTGGGCCTGACGGCCTTTGGCGGCCCGGCGATGGTGGCGCAGATCAGAGAACTCTCCACCCGCCGTAATCAATGGCTAAATGAGACGGATTTCAAGAACGGTGTGGCGCTTTGCCAATCCATACCCGGCGCAACCGCCATGCAGACTGCCGCGTATGTGGGTCTCCGGGTTCGAGGGATCCCCGGGGCCTTTGCCGCCTATCTGGGCTTTGGATTGCCGGCCTTTATCCTGATGTTGATTCTTTCCATTATCTATGCACGTTTCAGTGACCTTCCCCGATTCATCTCTCTTTTTAACGGACTGCAGGTAATAGTAGTCGCCATTATTATTTCTTCCGTCTATTCCTTTGGCAGGAACATCGCAAACAATTACAGAAGCATTATCATTGCCCTCCTCTCTGCCTTCGCTTTCTGGGGCGGCGTAAGCCCGTTTATTGCTATTGTCGGGGCCGGCATCGCGGGGATGGCCTTCTCTCGTGCGTCCTCTTCAAAATCGGCGGCTGATTCCGATATGAGAAGAACGTCAACTGCGAAACATATTGCCACGATCCTAATCTCCTTCCTCTGTTGCTTTGCCGCTCTTTATTTTCTGAATAATAAACTCTTTGCCTTGGGAGCGGTCATGCTCAAGATAGACATCTTTGCCTTTGGCGGAGGCTTTGCATCCCTACCGCTCATGCTTCACGAGGTGGTCATGGGCAGAGGCTGGCTGGACAGCAAGACATTCATGGATGGCATAGCATTAGGTCAGGTGACCCCGGGCCCCATTGTGATCACGGCGACGTTTGTAGGATATCTGGTGTACGGCATCTCCGGCGCTGTTGTTGCGACCATCGCGATATTTACGCCTTCCTTCTTCATGCTCGTTATTGTCGCGCCATTTTTTGATCGGTTGAAAAACTCGGTATATTTTCTGAGGGCCATAGACGGGGTCTTTGCCTCCTTCGTCGGATTACTCTTATTTGTCTGCTTTAAGTTTGCGACAACTGTTCCCTGGGATGTGGCGAGGATTCTCCTGGGGATTGCGGCGTTGGCCGCTTTGATCCGTAAGGTGGATATCCTCTATATAGTGCTTGCAGGAGCCGTTGTTTCCGTGTTCATATTGTAGTGATGGGAGCAATAGAAAGCCTGTCTTTGCTCAAAGGAATCAATTTGAGGAGTTAAGAAGATGAGTCGTGCATTAGAAGGTATCAGGGTAGTTGATCTCAGCCACGTCCTGGCAGCGCCGATAACGACAATGTTCCTGGCCGACCTTGGTGCTGATGTCATTCATGTGGAGCCGCCGCACGGAGACGATGCGAGAGAATTCGGGCCTTTTGCAGGCGAGGCCGGCAAGAACCGGAGCGGTTATTTCATCAGTCTCAATCGCAACAAGAAAAGCATGGTTCTGGATTTGAGAAAGGACGCTGGAAAAAAGATACTCAGACAATTGATTGAGGTATCCGACGTTCTCATAGAGAACTACAGACCCACTACGATGAGAAAACTCGGCTTCAGCTGGGAAGAGATCCAAAAGATCAACCCCCGCATTGTTTACGCCTCCATCTCCGGTTTCGGACAGCATTCTCTTCCCGGATATGACAGCAGACCGTCTTACGATATGGTGGCCCAGGGTTACAGCGGTCTGATGAGCATAACGGGGCCGGAAGGAGGACAACCCTGCAGGGTCGGCTCCTCAGTGGGCGATATATTTTCCGGACACCAGGCTGCAATTGGAATCCTGGCCGCTCTAATCTACCGGCAGAAATCCGGAAAAGGGCAGCACTATGACGGCGCCATGGTCGACGGCCTGTTTGCCGTCCTGGAAAACGCCGTCGTCCGCCATACGATAAGCGGAGAAATACCAGCCCCGCTCGGAAGCAGGCACCCCTCCATCACTCCGTTCCAGAGCTTTAAAACAAAAGACTCATGGATTATTGCCGCCATAGGAAACGATGTCCTCTGGATTAGATTCTGTAAGGTGATCGACCGGGAAGACCTGACAGCGGATCCGCGGTTTAAGACTAATCCTCTCAGGACCAAACATGTGAAGGAGCTCATCTCTATTATTTCAGAAGAGATCTCCAAGAAAACTACGAAAGAGTGGTCGGTACTCTTTGAAAAGGCTGATCTGCCATATTCGCCCGTCAACAGCATCAAAGACATCTGCGCGGATCCGCATATCAGATACAGGAATATGCTCGTGGATATAGACCAGCCTGAAGTGGGAAAGATGAGTATTACGGGCTCACCGATTCACCTGTCAGAAACACCGGGAGAGGTATACGCGCCCGCCCCGCGTCTCGGGCAGCACACGGAAGAAATCTTAAGGGACCTCCTGAATTATTCGCAGATAGAAATTGATCAACTGAAGCGAGAGGGTATCATAAGCGGAGAAAATTAGTTCGTGCCGTCCCGGTCATGACATCAGGGAACATGCGGATAATATGCGCCTGTCCTCGGGTTAATGACTCCCTGGCCACTCGGTGGATAATATTCCCCTGTTCTCGGATTGACGGCCCCCTTACCTGAAGGCGGATAATATTCACCTGTTCTTGGATTCATGGCACCTTGATTTTCCGGTGCAGAAGGCGCCGGCACGGGCGCCGAGGGATACTTCCCGGTTTGCTGCGGCGAAAATGGAAGTTCTTGAAGGGTTCCTTGCGGCGTCAACTCTTCTGCATACTTTTTCTGTTGTGCATTTCCCTCGTCAGCAGATGCTGCAGGTAAGATCAAGAATATACCTAATGCAACAAGACTCGAGATCATCAAAAGAAGGCGGCATCGCAAATTAATCAGTCTCACAATATTGATCTCCGGCCGTTATAACGCTCGGTATCGTAACATTTTGCCACATCGACAAGCTTTAATTTGTTGATTATCCCCTTGAGCGGAACGCTTCTGATCTCACCCCCCATAAGGCTCACCATGCGCCCGTAATCTTCATTGACAATCATGTCAGCCGCGGCTATTCCAAACCACCTGGCCATCAGCCGATCACGAGCTGATGGTGTTCCTCCCCGCTGCAGGTGGCTCAAAATGAGCGGTCGTGTTTCGAAGCCGGTCCTCTTTTCAATTTCAAGCGCGAGAGAGTTCGCTATGCCCCCCAGTGTAGGATGTCCGAATTCATCGACCTTGGTGTCTCTCAGAAATTCCTGCTTCCCTGCGGGTTTGGCCCCTTCAGAGACCACAATAATTGAATAGTTTATTTCCCGTCCCTCGCGTTCACGAAGAAGGTCACACACCACGTCCATATCGAAGGGGTATTCAGGTATCAAAATTATATAGGCGCCGCTGCACTCGCCTCCGTGAAGTGCAAGCCATCCCGCATGACGTCCCATCGTTTCGACAACAAAGTTCCGGCTATGAGAACCGGCAGTAGTCCTCAACCGGTCAATTTCCTCCGTGATCACGTTAATAGCCGTATCAAACCCGAGCGAATATTCGGTGCCCGTAAGGTCATTGTCAATAGTCTTCGGGATGCCCACGGTCTTGATGCCTAACGTGTGTAATTTATAGGCAACGCCGAGAGTATCTTCTCCACCGAGCACGACAAGAACATCGATCCCGAGCTTTTTAATGTTAGTTATTAATTTTTCAGAACGGTCATTCTTCGGATTAAACGGGTTTGTCCGCGACGTCCCCAGGTATGTTCCGCCCTGGCGATCCCATGTTCGCACGACCTCCTCATCCAGATGCCGGAGGTAGCGGTCACAACTTTTCGGATCGCCCGGGTCAACCTCTACCAGGCCTTTCCAGCCTTCGACAACACCTGTAATCTCAAAGGACACGGGACGTTTCGCGGCGAGTCTTGGATCAAGAGCGGTTTTTGTTACCCACTTGATGGCGCCGTTCAGGCCGGGGCAATCCCCTCCGCCTGTTAAAACAGCAATCTTCAGTTTCATAATCTCTCCATTCGTATTATGTGCTTGCTTAAAATAACGGCACACTTAAAATAATGCAGCATAGCGCTGCTTACAACAATAACGGTTGACTGTACGTAAAATTGTAGTCTCATCCTACTATTCCTTGCGGTCGTCTCTTATTGACCAGGATGAGCGCAATTCTCAAAGATGTGAGGACTTCTGGTGAGACAACCGAATAAGATCACACACCGGATATTTGCGGAATGATAGCAACGCAAAATGGAAAGATGGCAGTTTCGGTGTGGTTGCCTTCTCAATTCTCCAAGCAGAACTTCCCGAAGCCTGTCGGAGGAGGGAGGGGGTATTTGCCTGTGTAGCAGGCAAGACAGAAGCTGTCGGAGTCCATGCCGGTCGCTTCTACCATGCCCTCTAAAGACAGATAGTGCAGGCCATCCAATCCTATGAACTCGGCAATAGCCTGAACGTATTCCTTCTGCGCGGCAATTAATTCACCCTTGGAAGAAAAATCGATCCCGTACGGACATGGGTATTTTGTCGGCGGACAACTGACAGCCATATAAATTTCCTTCACACCGCTCTCCCGCAGATTGCGGACACGGTTGCGGCTGGTCGTTCCCCTGATTATGGAATCCTCGACAATCAGGACACGTTTACCGGCAAGCAAGGGGCGTACAGGGTTCAGCTTCACACGCACACCGAAGTCTCGCATCGGCTGACTCGGCTGTATGAAGGTGCGTCCTACATAATGGTTTCGGATCATACCCATCTCAAAGGGGATGTGGCTCTCTTCCGCATAGCCCAATGCGGCATAGGTGCCTGAATCTGGAAATGGCATCACAATATCCACATCCGGCCTGTATTCCTTTGCCATGCTGTGTCCGAGCCGCTTCCGGCACATGTACACGTTTTGGCCGAATATCTGGCTGTCCGGCCGCGCGAAATAGATGAGCTCGAAGATGCAATGTGCAGGCTTCACTTTCAGAAACGGTTTCAGGCTTTTCAGTCCTGTGTGATCGATAATTACTATCTCGCCGGGTTCCACATCACGTACGTACTTAGCGCTCAACAGGTCAAATGCGCAGGTCTCGGAAGCGACCACCCACCCGCCATTGAGTTGTCCTAAGGAAAGAGGACGAAAGCCACGGGGGTCACGCGCGGCAACTACCTTGTCTTTTGTCAGCATTACGATGCTGTAAGAACCCTCAAGATGTGCAAGCGCTCTCGTAAGGGCGTTTTCGAATCCCTCTTTCAAATAATGAGCCATCAGGTGGAAGATTACTTCGCTATCCATTGTGGACTGAAAGATAGAGCCCTTCTCTTCAAGTTCAGCCCTTAATGCGTGGGCATTGATAAGGTTGCCATTGTGGCCGAGGGCATAATGCTCGCCGGCGTGATGCACAAGGAAGGGCTGGGCATTGGAGATAATGGAAGAGCCTGTAGTCGAATAACGGACGTGCCCGATGGCTAAGTGACCAGGCAACTTCGAGAAGATATCCTCGTGAAACACCTCAGACGCCAGCCCCATGCCCTTGTGCCCATAGACATGACAGCCATCCGCTGTGTTGATGCCCGCACTCTCCTGCCCCCGATGCTGGAGGGCAAAGAGCCCGAAGAATGTAACGCGCGCCGCCTCTTCATTTCCGTAGACGGCAAAGACGCCGCATTCTTCCTTCGGCTTACTTTCTGGTATCAGATATTGAGACATCTAAAGCTACCTCGATTTACCCGTGATGCTTCGTAAAAATTTGAAGGGACTATCTAACACCATTGTCTTCTTTTTGCAAGCTATGCAATATGCGGCCGTGTGCGTCTCCTCATGGCAACCGCTCAACTGTATATACGAACTCTTCACAAAGCTTTATGGCTACCACTCAAATCTTAGCTTTTCTCTCGCGTGAGAGCTTCGCGTTTCTGTGATAATCCTGAAGAGGGGAAACTTCCCAGTTCTCCTTCTTCAATGCCATGACGGCCTCGCTCAAAGCCTTCGACCCGGCAATCGTCGTAGTGTAAAGAACGTTATAAGTGAGAGCGCCGCGGCGAATGTGATAGGCGTCAAGGCTTGACCTTCGCCCCACGCTGGTATTGATGACCACCTGAATATCGCCATTCTTGATGCGATCCACAACATGGGGACGGCCTTCGCTGAGCTTGAAAATAGTCTCCGTTTTTATGCCATTCCTTTCGAGATGGGCCGCCGTGCCGCGGGTGGCCATTATATGGAATCCCATATTTTGAAATGCACGGGCGACGGGCACGATTTTATCTTTGTGAATGTCATTTACGCTGATAAATACTCCTCCATCGAGGGGTAGACTGAATCCTGCAGCCATCTGTGATTTGGCAAAGGCCATTCCAAAAGAATGGTCGATTCCCATCACTTCACCGGTGGACTTCATTTCCGGACCAAGGAGGACATCTACATTCGGAAACCTGTTGAAGGGGAATACGGCCTCTTTTACAGAGATATGTTCCGGCCATATGGTTTCCGTAAATCCCAAATCTTTTAATGACCGCCCCAGCATTATCTTTGTTGCCAGCTTGGCGAGAGGCACGCCGATAGCCTTACTGACAAATGGAACGGTCCGGGATGCCCGCGGATTAACCTCCAGAACGTAAAGGACGCCGTCTTTTACGGCATACTGAATGTTCATGAGGCCGATTACTCCTAATTCCCGGGCGATAAGCTTTGTCTGTTTTTCAATTGACTCCAGAAGTTCCTGAGAAAACGTGATGGGTGGAAGCACGCAGGCGCTGTCTCCGGAATGGATGCCGGCTTCTTCAATATGTTCCATGATCCCACCGATAACGGTATCCGTGCCGTCGCTTATTGCATCCACATCTACTTCAATTGCATCCTGGAGAAATTTGTCAATCAGTATGGGGTGATCAGGAGAAGCGGCAATGGCCCTTTCCATGAACTGGCTCAAGGTTTCCTCGTCGTACACAATCTCCATGGATCGTCCCCCCAGGACATAGGAAGGTCTGACCAGAACGGGGAAACCGATTCTCCGGGCCGCCTTGAGCGCGCCCTTGATGTCCGTTGCCGTATCGTTGTCCGGCTGCCTGAGGTCCAGGCGATTAACAATGTCCTGGAAACGCTTCCTGTCTTCGGCGCGGTCTATCGCGTCGGGAGATGTCCCCAGTATCCGCGCCCCTGCGGCCTCCAGGCCCTTTGCAAGATTGAGGGGAGTCTGTCCCCCAAACTGCACTATTACTCCGAGAGGATTTTCCGTCTTGAGTATATGAAGCACATCTTCGAGGGTCACCGGCTCGAAGAACAGCTTGTCCGACGTGTCGTAATCGGTACTCACTGTTTCCGGGTTCGAATTCACCATGATGCTCTCATAACCTTCTTCACGCAGAGCAAAGGACGCATGTACGCAGCAGTAATCAAACTCGATGCCCTGGCCGATGCGGTTCGGGCCTCCTCCGAGGATGACAACCTTCTGTTTCGATGACGACCGTGCTTCGTCTTCGATCTCGTAGGTGGAATAATAGTACGGGGTATAGGCTTCGAACTCAGCCGCGCACGTATCGACGAGTTTGAAGACAGGCAGGATATTTTCACGAAACCGCTCTTCGCGGATCTTCGCTTCGGGTTTTCCCCAGACTTCGCCGAGATATTTGTCGGAAAAACCCATCCGTTTTGCTTCCCGCAATACCGCGACTGAAGGCGCTGTTGTCTCGAGAATTTTTTCCGCCTCGACAATATCCTCTATCTGGTGCAGGAACCAGGGGTCGATCCATGTCAGACGGGAGATTTCTTCTACGGTCATCCCGTGACGAAGGGCGGCAGCAATGTAGAAGAGCCGCAGGGAGTTTGGCGTTCTTAATTTAGAAGACAGAAATTCCTCTGCATTGCCGATATCGGTAGGCAAGGAAATGTTCATGCTGTATCGGCCTATTTCGAGGGAGCGAATCGCCTTCTGGAGGGCCTCCTTAAAGGTACGGCCGATGGACATGGTCTCTCCCACGGATTTCATGGACGTCGTCAATACATCTTCCGTCTCAGGAAATTTTTCAAAAGTCCAGCGGGGAATCTTCACAACGCAGTAGTCGATGGTCGGCTCGAAGGAAGCCATCGTCTCCTTGGTGATGTCATTGGGGATCTCGTCGAGGGTATAACCGACGGCAAGCTTCGCCGCAATTTTTGCAATGGGAAAACCTGTTGCCTTGGACGCGAGGGCGGAGGACCGTGACACCCGCGGGTTCATCTCGATGACAACCATCTCGCCGTCCCGCGGGTTTATCGCGAACTGCACGTTCGACCCGCCGGTCGTTACACCTATTTCCCTCATTATGGCAATGGCTGCATCCCGCATCCGCTGATACTCCACATCGGTCAGGGTCTGGGCGGGCGCAACTGTAATCGACTCCCCAGTGTGAATTCCCATGGGATCAAAATTTTCTATGGAACAGATGATCACGACATTATCCGCCCTGTCGCGCATCACTTCCAGTTCGAATTCTTTCCAGCCGAGAACGGATTCTTCGAGCATGATTTCATGGATCATACTGGCGTCCAGTCCGTTCTTGGCGAGTTCCGCCAGTTCCTCCCTGTTGTAGACGACACCGCTGCCTGTACCCCCTAAGGTAAAAGACGGGCGAATAATGAGAGGGAATCCGATGATTGCCGCCACGGCAAATACTTCCTCCATCGTTTTGGCGAACCCGCTCTTGGGTACACGGAGTCCTATCCGCTCCATCGCATTGCGGAATTTCTCCCGATCCTCCGCCTTCTGGATAACCTCGAGAGACGCGCCGATCATTTCCACGCCGTAGCGCTCGAGCACACCGCTCTCGGCAACGGCTACAGCAGTATTCAGCCCTGTCTGGCCACCTAAGGTAGGGAGGAGGGCATCGGGCCGTTCTTTGGCGATGATCTTTGCTATGGCTTCCGGCGTAATCGGTTCCACGTACGTCCTGTCCGCCGTTTCCGGGTCAGTCATTATTGTCGCAGGATTGCTGTTGATAAGAACGACTTGGTATCCTTCTTCCTTCAAGGCCTTGCAGGCCTGTGTTCCGGAGTAATCGAATTCGCATGCCTGGCTTATAATGATCGGCCCGGAACCGATGAGAAGTATTTTTTTCAGGTCATTTCTTTTGGGCATATTTTTTCCAATTCATCTCTTGAACTAAGCGGCGAGACCGAGTCCACATTTTCCTTATTCCCATTCAATCGTGCTCGGCGGCTTGGAGCTGATATCATAGACTACCCGGTTCACACCCCGCACCTCATTGATGATGCGGTTGGAAATCTTTCCCAAGAGGTCATGGGGGAGCCTTGCCCAGTCGGCAGTCATGGCATCTTCACTGGTTACCGCCCGGATGGACAGGATGTTTTCGTAGGTCCGCTGATCTCCCATAATCCCCACACTCTTGATCGGCAGAAGAACGGCAAAAGACTGCCACAGCTTGCGGTAGAGATTAGCCGCGCGAATCTCATCCATGAGAATTACGTCGGCCTTGCGCAGGATAGCCAGACGTTTTTCCGTGACCTCTCCGATGATGCGGATGGCGAGGCCCGGGCCGGGGAAGGGCTGTCGCCAGACCTGCTCATCGGACATGCCGAGTTCCTTGCCCAACAGCCGGACTTCGTCCTTGAAGAGGTGCTTGAGGGGCTCCACCAGGGACAGATGCATCTTCTTCGGAAGGCCGCCCACATTGTGGTGTGATTTGATTACTGCGCTTGGCCCGCCAAAAGCCGAGCGGGATTCGATGACATCGGGATAAAGTGTCCCCTGGGCCAAAAACTTAACGCCTTTGATCCGTCGGGCTTCCTTTTCGAACACCTCGATGAAGGTGCGACCGATAATTTTTCTCTTCTTTTCAGGGTCCTCTATACTTTTCAGCTTACGGAGAAAGAGGTTCTTTGCCCGGGCAAATCGCAAGTTGATCTGAAAATGCTTATGGAAAACATCCTGAACCTTCTGCGCTTCGCCTTGACGAAGTACGCCGTTATCAACGAAGACACAATGCAGCTGACGGCCGATGGCCTGCTGGAGGAGGACGGCCGCGACGGATGAATCCACGCCGCCACTCAAACCCAGTATCACTTTGCCGCCGCCGACCTGGGAGCGGATCTCTGCTACGGCATCCCGGGCAAAGGACTTCATGTTCCAGCTTTTCTTGCAGCTGCAGATTTTGAAGAGAAAGTTCTCCAGCATTTTTTTCCCTTCGGGTGTATGGACAACCTCCGGGTGAAACTGTAAACCGTATAGTCGGCTGGATGTATTTTCAGCAGCAGCAATCTTCGTGTTGAGGGTTGAGGCAGTCGCTTTGAACCCTTTCGGCAATATACCAATGGTGTCTCCATGGCTCATCCAGCATCGCGTCTCCTTGTTTATGCCGCGGAAAATCCCTGATGATATTTTGATTTTGAGTTCGGCAAACCCATACTCCCTTTTTTCAGCGCCGATTACTTTCCCACCAAGGGCATCGACCATGAATTGCATGCCGTAACATATGCCTAACACGGGAATGCCGAGGTCAAAGATTTTCTTATCTGCCTTCGGGCTCCCCTTCTCATAAATGCTCGCGGGGCCTCCTGACAGAATGATGCCCTCCGGTCGCAGGGCCTTGATTCTGGCGCTGTCAATATCAGGGGGCTCAATCTGGCAGTAGACATTGTGTTCACGCACGCGCCTGGCAATCAGCTGGTTGTATTGGGAGCCGAAATCAATGATCAGAATCATCGGTCTTTTTCCTTTTGGTCTCCATTAAAGATACGAATTTCTTAAAGAGATAATTGACATCATGGGGCCCCGGCGCCGCTTCCGGATGGTATTGCACGCTGAACGCCTGCTCAGATTCGGAGGACATTCCTTCCGACGTATGGTCATTGAGGTTGTCATAGGTTTTTTCAAGATTATCAGGCAAGGATTGCGGCACTACGACGAAGCCATGGTTCTGTGAAGTAATTTCAATCCGACCGCTTTGCATATTCTTCACCGGCTGGTTAACGCCGTGGTGGCCGAATTTCAGCTTTTCCGTCCTTCCGCCCAGTGCCTGTCCTAATATCTGATGGCCGAGGCAGATACCGAAGATGGGGACCTTGCCCAGAATCTGTTCAGTTGCTTTTACTATATAGGGCAGTGCCGCCGGGTCTCCAGGGCCGTTGGAGAGCAGGACACCGTCCGGGCCGTAGGATAACATCTCTTTCCCTGTTGCAGTTGCAGGCAGCACCAATACTTCACATCCCAAATTCTCGAGGTTGCGGAGTATGTTGTATTTGACGCCGCAGTCAAGAACGACAACCCGCAACTGCCGTTCGCTTCCTGAGGGCTCCGCTGAGCCGGAAGATGAAAGCGCTTGGGGTTTGCCGTCCTTCCATCGATACGGATGCTCGCAGGTGACTTCTTTTATCAGATCCCTGCCTACAAGGCCCGGATAAGCACGCACACGCGAGAGGAGGAGATCGATATCCGTTATCTCTGTCGAAATAATCCCCCGCATCGCACCCTCGAGGCGGATGCGGCGTGTCAAGGCTCTGGTGTCAATGCCTTCGACACCCAGCTTGCCGTGTGATTCAAGAAAGTCCGCGAGCGTCATGCGGCTGCGCCAGTTGCTCGGATGCGGCTGATACTCCCTGACAATGAATCCCTCCAGGTGGATAGCAGCGGATTCCATATCTTCCGGATTTATACCATAATTGCCTATGAGCGGATATGTCATGGTTACAATCTGTCCCTTGTAGGACGGGTCCGTAATTATCTCCTGATATCCGGTCATCCCCGTATTGAAGACAACTTCTCCGAGAGTTTCGCCGGAAGAGGCGAAGGCATACCCACGGTACACACTACCGTCCTCAAGAACCAGTATTGCAGGTGGTTTCTTTCGCAACAACGACATGATTGACCTCAGGAAATAAGAATCCTCGATGTCTTAATGTTCATGAATTTCTGATAATGGGAAATGCCAATATGAGAAATTTGAATCATGTGCACAAGGGTTTTCGAGTTGTGAATAACAGCTCAATTCTTCATCAGTAGTGACGATAGAATGTAAGGTTCTTACACGATTCTTCAAATAATGGCAAGACTCCAAAATAGATATTGAATCATGAAAACCCTTGTGCACATGTGTATCGAAGACAGGAACTCTTTTGCGGCGTCCAATCTTTAAAGCATGGGCAGATATCTGTCTAATTCGTATTGACTCACATGAATCCGGAAGCGGTCCCATTCCACCTTCTTGTTCTCCATGAACTTCTCGAAGATATGGTCACCGAGCGTTTCCCTGACGAGTTTACTCTTTGATACCAGTGTAAGCGCTTCATACAAACTTCCGGGCAGAGAAGTTATCCCAGCCTTGTCCCGGGCCTTCTCATCCATTTCAAAGATATCTTCTTCAACAGGTTCAGGAAGGACGTATTTCTTCTCAACGCCTTTCATGCCTGCCGCTAACATAACTGCGAATGCGAGATAGGGGTTGCACGCCGGATCGGGTGAACGATATTCGATACGCGTTGCCTTCTCCTTCCCGGGTTTATACATGGGAACGCGAATCATGGCGGAACGATTGCGCCGTGCCCAGGAGACATAGACCGGTGCCTCATAACCCGGGACGAGGCGCTTGTAGGAATTTATCCACTGGTTGCAGATAGCGGTGATCTCCGGTGCGTGCGTCATGAGACCGGCTATATAGCTCTTGGCCATTGCAGACAAATTATACTTGTCCTTCCCGTCAAAGAAGGCATTCTTGCTGCCTTTGAATAGGGACTGGTGGGTGTGCATGCCGCTGCCGTTTTGGCCGAAGATGGGCTTGGGCATAAAAGTGGCGTAAACACCGTTCTGTCTGGCAATCACCTTGATCGCAGTTCGATAGGTCATGACCTTATCGGCCATCGCCAGGGCATCGTCATAACGGAGATCAATCTCATGCTGGCTCGGTGCAACTTCGTGGTGAGAATATTCCACGCGGATCCCCATATCCTGCATGGCAAATATGGTCTGACGCCGCAGGTCGGTGGCGCTGTCTACGGGAAGGCCGTCAAAGTAGCCGCCCTGATCCAGGATGTCCGTCGCCTTGTCATCGGCGAAATAGAAATATTCCAACTCCGGACCGACATACATGGTATAGCCCTGGGCGGCGATTTTTTTGAGGGCTCGTTTGAGAACGTAACGGGGATCGCCCTCATAAGGCGTGCCGTCGGGGTTCAGGATGTCGCAAATGACCCTTGCCACAGGCCTGTCGGAAGGACGCCAGGGTATCAACTGAAAGGTCGTCGGATCGGCCATCGCGATCATGTCGCTCTCCTCGATCCTTGCGAACCCCTGAATCGAAGACCCGTCGAAACCCATCCCCTCTTCCAAACCTTCTTCGAGTTCCGAAGGTGTGATGCTGAAGATCTTCTGCATCCCGAGCACATCGGTAAACCAGAACTGGATGAAACTGACATTATTGTCCTTGACCGCTTTTAGAACATCTTTTTTCGTTTTACATGAAAACATAGGACACCCCTTTCTTTAGAATTTTTTGATTTTAAATAACCACACTCAAAAAAGCGTTTCTGTTTTTCTTTTATTCCAGCGGTTCGTTTTCCACGAGCAGCCAGATTCCTGTGGGACACGCCCCGGCACAGAAGCCGCAGCCGATGCATTTGTCGCCATTGACACTGTACTCATATTGATCACCATCACCCTGCTTTCGTGATATCGCATTTACGGGACAGATCGTCTCACAGAGCCCGCAATCGCGGCATGCGCCGCATGAGGCGCACTGTGACGCACAATACGCGGGATCATCAAAAGCAAGAATGCTGGGGTCGTAATATTCGAGCTTAACACGCCCCGGATCGATGGGAGGCAGCTTATCAAAGGTTTCGTACCAGCCTTTCAGCACATTGTCGATGGCCGTTGCAGCAAGCCGTCCCGCACCGATGGCATCCGTCAAGAGTCCAAGTTTCACTGCATCACCGATCGCGAAGACCTGGGGATCGCTGGTCTGGAAGTGGTCGTCCACAACGATAAATCCTCTTTGCGTCGCAATATCTTCCGGCAGGAAAGAGAGATCAGGTTGATCGCCTATGGATACAATGACTGTATCTGCCGGCAGTATCTGCCCATCCGTCAGCTCTACAGCCGTTTCTGTAATGGCTTTTGTAAAGCGGGGCCACAGGAATTTTGCCCCTGCAGCTTCGGCGGCTTTCCTTTCCTTCCCGTACGATGCCGGCTCCTGGATGTCGATGAGGGTCACGTCTTTGGCCCCCAGGCGCGCGGCCTCTGCCGCGGCGTCACAGCCGACATTGCCTGCCCCGACGACAACCACTTTTTCACCCACCACGGCTTTGCCGGCCTTGCTCTGCCTGAGGAACTCAAGCGCCGGGATTGCCCTTTCGTTGCCCGGAACGGGAATCATCCGCGGTTTTTGCGCACCTACGGCAATTACCGTGAAGTCATGCCGTTCTTTGACTTCCGAAAATTCCTTCTTTGTCAAAGGGTGCTTCAGATTGATGTGTTGGACCTGCTTGCTTACACGACTCAATTCATGTTCCACTACCTCGTCAGGGATTCTGCTCCCGGGAATCATATCGGTGATCTTCCCACCGAGGCGAGCGCGCATTTCATAAATGACCGGTTCGTGTCCCTTCATCCACAGCTGCCAGGCAACGGAAAGCCCCGATGCCCCACCACCGATGACGGCGATCTTCTTTCCCGTCTTGGGGGCAGGCGCAGGCGGCATGGCTTTCAAACTGGCCTTGCCGAGCAGGGTAATATCGACCGCCGGGAGGTTTTCTTTTTGCCGCGTGCAGTTTTCCATACAGAGATTCGGGCATAGATACCCGCAAACGGTGGCCGGAAATGGTGTATATGACAGAGCCAGATCCACGGCCTTCTCCATCAATCCTTCACGTATCAGCGCCCAACGCTTTTGCACAGGGATTCCAGTGGGGCATCCCGCCTGACAGGGCGGCAGGTATTTCTCATTTTCCCATATGGGGACAAATCTACGCAGTATGCCTGTCGTGATGACATCGATGGGGCTTCTGTCCAAATCGGAGAGATCACCTATCAGTCCGCGGGCCCCCAGTTCCCGATCCCACACTTCTTTGCGGAATTGCCCCATACTTTTTGATGGGCCGCTATGTTTCTCGTGAGGCTTGAGCGCCACAAGGAGCTGCCACGCACTGCGGTCACCGGTCAAGCGCGGATACAATTCCGCACGGCCGATCGTGTCGAGAAACGCCTTCATATTTGAGGTCAGCCACTTCCACTCTGCATCGTCGGGAGGGGTCAACCTGGCATCCTGCGAGCTGTAGCCCTTATATGGTCCCCGGAAGAATATCTTTCCGCCCACCATACCGACGCAGGGGCGATAGCCGAGAATATTATCTACGCGGGGCGTCTCATGTCCGCAGACAACGGCGATGCCGCCGGCCATGAACTCGGCAAAGGAGTCGCCCACGCTTCCCAATACCCACAGTTCCGGAGGATCGAAGCGGGGGTTATGTTTTGTCATCGTCATGGCCCGCGCCCCGGTATCGCCGGTAACATAAATCTTGCCTTGAGCCATGGCGTTTCCCACACCATTGGTTGCATTGCCGCGAACGACGATGTGTGCCCCGGCGTTGAGCCATCCCACGTCATCGGATACAGGCCCGATTGCATCAATAAACGTGTTAGGGAATCCCATTGAGCCGAGTCGTTGTCCGGCTGTTCCCAATACCCTGATGAGTACGGATTCTTCTCCTGCCTTCCACAGGCGGCCACCGATCCCGTGCTGGCCGTGCGCGATGATTTCTATAGACCGATGACCGTCAGTGACGGCTTTCTGGATGCGTTCTTCCAGGATCCTCGAATCGACGCGGATGCCTTTTTCCATTCCTGCAAGAACGATTTTTGCTTTCTTAGTCATGGACACTCCTTATCCCTACACCACATATCTTATGCTAAGACGTTCGGCAGCATGATGATCGGCAATACCGATAGCATCAGACATACCAATGGGAAGCGAAGTGGAGCGACCCAGAGGAGCAACGATTTTTTTCAATTCCGTGTCAAAAGTCAAAAATACCTCGACGACCCGTTCGGCGACCTTCTCGGGATCGAGTCGTCGATCCACTCTCGGGTCCTGTGAGGTAATGCCCTTCGGGCAAATGCCGATGTTGCAGATATTGCAGCGATCGCTTTCAGAGCCAAGGCAGCCGGCCGCTGCCTGCATCATATACTTTCCTGTCTGAACGCCGCTTGCCCCCAACATGATCAGGGCCGCGGCATTGGCTGCGAGGTTGCCGCTCTTGCCAACGCCACCCGCAGCGAAAAGAGGTATCTCATTCTGCTTGCCGAGTTTGACGAGGTTGAGATAGGCATCCCGGAGGTTGCTCGCGATGGGGTGGCCCATATGGTTCATCGATACGTTGTATGCCGCACCGGTGCCGCCGTCTTCGCCGTCAATAGCCAGAGCGCCCGCATATGGATTTCTCGTCAGGTTATTGAGGACCGCGAGCGCCGTGCTTGTTCCGGAAATTTTAGGATATACCGGTACACGGAAACCCCACCCCATGTACATGGACTGGATCATTTTGGCGACCGATTCCTCGATGGAATATTTTGTC
>Ga0182021_10001872_pt1 | contig 24415 bp, 20 predicted proteins | sample 612E3MmetaG_FD_120493 | JGI IMG/M metagenome (GOLD analysis project Ga0182021, IMG submission 120493) | Permafrost microbial communities from Stordalen Mire, Sweden - 612E3M metaG (Illumina Assembly) | ecosystem: Environmental > Terrestrial > Soil > Wetlands > Permafrost | place: Sweden... | reverse complement strand
TATCATTGCAGTATCGCTGCCAGATACAAAGTGGCCACGGTTTGTGTAAAACCTTATGCTGTTAAACAGGCAACTGCCCTTTTATTGAATAGCGGTGTAAAAATATGTGCAGTTATTGGTTTTCCGCATGGCAACAGCACTACCGATGTAAAAGTTTTTGAAACAGGACAGGTTTGTGCCGATGGTGCTTCTGAAGTTGATATGGTGGTAAATATAGGGAAAGTGCTTGGCGGGGATTGGGATTATGTAAGCAATGAAATTAAGGCCATTCACAACACTTGTTTAAAAAATAATTCAATTCTGAAAGTAATAGTTGAAACGGATTTTGTTACAAATGATGAAGATAAAATTAAACTTTGCCAGATTTGCAGTGAACAAAATGTGGAATTTGTGAAAACTTCGACAGGTTATGGCTTTTTAAAAGGAACTGATGGAAAATATTATTATAATGGGGCAACCGAGCATGATATTAAGTTGATGCGAAAACATTGCTCCCCTTCAGTTCAAATTAAAGCGGCAGGAGGAATCCGTACACTCGATCAACTCCTTAAAGCAAGAGAATGGGGCGCCACACGAATTGGGGCATCAGCAACCGGGGAAATAATGAATGAAGCAATGAATAGATTTGATCAATAAAATAATATTATTATGAAAATAAAATTTCTTGGGGCAGCACGGGAAGTTACTGGCAGCAAACACCTGTTAACAACCAATTATGGAAAACAAATACTGCTTGATTGCGGAGTATTTCAGGGAAAAGGGCTCGAAACCGATGCCATGAACCGTAAACTTGGGTTTAACCCGGAGAAGATCAATCATATTGTTCTTACCCATGCACATATCGATCATTCAGGGTTGATACCATATATTTATAAACTTGGATTTCGTGGATCGGTAATCTGTACAAATGCAACGCGCGATCTATGCGCCCTCATGCTTGCAGATTCCGGTCAGATTCATGAGCATGATACCATTACATTTAATAAAAAACGGCACCGGCAGGGTCTCGATCCAGTTGAACCATTATATACCAAAGCCGATGCTGTTGAATGTATGCAACTATTTATTGGTGTTCCTTACGACAGGAAATTTCAAATTGACCAATATACAAAATTGAAATTTACAAATACCGGCCATATGCTTGGCAGTGGGGTAGTGAATATCGAAATATCGGAAAATGGGAAGACAACGAGAATTGCCTATACAGGTGATATTGGAAGACCGGTTAACCGGATATTAAAACCCCCGCAGGTATTCCCTCAAGCCGATTTTCTGATAGCAGAATCTACCTATGGCGACCGTCTTCATGTTCAAAATGAGGAAGCTGAAGAAGAATTATTGAATGTAGTAAAAGAAACCTGTGTAAATAAGGGTGGAAAACTTATTATTCCCTCATTCAGTGTTGGCCGGACACAGGAAATTGTTTATTCCCTGAATAATTTATACAATGCAGGCAAATTGCCTAAGGTTGATATCTATGTTGATAGCCCATTATCTGTAGATGTCACCAGTGTTTTCAGGTTACATCCGGAGTGTTTTAATGATGATATACTGCATGTTATGGAGACTGATCCTGATCCGTTTGGGTTCAATAGTTTGTTTTATATCAGGAAACAGGAAGATTCAAAGAAACTTAATAGTATTAAAAAACCCTGTGTTATTATTTCTGCTTCTGGGATGATGGAAGCCGGCAGGGTGAAGCACCACCTGGCCAACAATATTTCGGATCCAAAAAACACAATTCTTGCTGTTGGTTATTGTTCGCCACGAACATTGGGGGCAAGGATTTTGAGAGGGGATAAAATTGTTTCAATATTCGGAAACAAATATGAAGTTAAAGCCGAAATCCGCAGGATTGAATCCTTCAGCGGGCACGGCGATTATAAAGAAATGATAAATTATTTAAAATGCCAGGATCTTTCTGAACTTCAAAATACATTTCTTGTTCATGGTGAATATGAAACCCAATTGAAATATAAATCTTATCTTGAGGAGGCAGGTTTTAAAAACATAATTATTCCAGGTCCGGGAGACGAAAAAGAGTTTTAATAATCCTGAAGATTTATTTTGGATCGGTAATTTCCTTTTTATCGCTTTCGGGAACCTGATTTTCATTGATTTCTTCCTTATCTTCATCAAAATTGGTGATCCCGTTTTCTTTTAAGATTGTATACCATCCAATTATTTTCCTGATATCTGAAACATAAACTTTTTCACGGTTGTAATTGGGCAAAATTTTGGCAAAAAATTCTTTCAGTTTGCCATCTTCTGATTTACTGCCAGGAACAGGTTCATCGCTTCCAAGCTCAGATATAATTTTGAATACTTTTTGGAGTGGTACCTCTTCAGTATCAGTGAAAATCGCAATATCTTTAAGCGAACTCACTTTAAAATGTGTGAAGGCATTCATACGTTTTTTGTCTTCAAGCCCTTCAACAATAATCCCATTTCGCGCCTGGGAAATATATTTAAACAATCCCCTGTGTCCGGAAATAGCCAAATAATCTTTTAAATCCATAAATTATTTTGAATAATAAATCTTTGCAAAGATAAAATTACCTGTACATATAGCCAAATTATCATTATTAATTATGGCGAGAAAAATTATTCTTGACTTTAAAGGCAGATAGACTATAGGAAATTAGACTATAGAAAAGGTTTTTAGGTCTTATTTCTGTTCTGTGATTAATAAAAAATGATATGCCAAATGATTTGGATTTTCTAAATTTCTTACAGCCTTTAGTCTAAACAACCTGAAAAGAGCTTGCTGGTTTACCGAAGGCAATGGTTGCAAATATTTCAGAGTATAAAATTTATCTTAAAATAATTAAATCGAGTACTACAAAAGCTGCAAAAATAACACTCGCAATACCATTAACAGTAGCAAAGGCAAGATTGACGCGGGTAAGATCATTAGGTTTAACCAAAATGTGCTGATAAACCAGAAGGCCTATAAAAATTATAGTTCCAATCCAGTAATACATTCCCATATTTGCAATAATACCAGCAAATAAAACCAAACCTGTACAAAACGTATGAAGGATTGAGGAAATAATAATTGATGAGCGTATTCCAAGTTTTGATGGAAGAGATTTCAATGACAAGCTTAAATCAAATTTTTCGTCCTGTAAAGAATAGATAATATCGAAACCACTTACCCATAATAACACGACTCCGGAGAAGATCAGTGGAAGCCAATTAAAACGACCTGTTGCAGCAAGAAATGCACCAATCGGGGATAAAGAAAGGCCAAGGCCTAAAACAAAATGGCATAATAATGTAAAACGTTTTGTAAAACTATATCCCAGGATAATTCCTAAAGCTACTGGAGATAGATAAAATGTCAGCCTGTTTATAAACCAGGTAGTAATTATAAAAAGTAAAGAATTGGTGAATGTAAAAATCAATGCAGATTCAGGTTTAATAATTCCGGCCGGAATTTCACGAAAAGCTGTCCGTGGGTTTAATAAGTCGATATGGCGGTCGGCATAACGATTAAAGGCCATGGCAGCATTTCGGGCAAAGATCATGCATAATACAATTAAAATGAGCAGTTTTATTGAGAAATCAACATCCGACAATCGCAATGCCAAAAAATATCCAATAAAAGCAAATGGCATAGCAAACAAAGTATGACTGAATTTTACAAGCGAAAAGTATTGGTTTATTTTATTATTGTGCATAGCGATATTTTGCTAATTCTGATTCATACAGTTTATAATTTTCTTCATCAAAACAGATAAAAATGATATTTTTAATGACCTTTGAATTTTTTAAGAATTTATTTACCTCATTTATTGCAATAACAACCGCGATATCTTTTGGAAAACCATAAATTCCGGTACTGATGTTAGGAAATGCAATACTTTCCAGATTATTTTTTTCAGCAACCTCCAGGCTTTTACAATAACATGAAGCGAGGAGTTTGTTTTCATTATTTTTGCCGCCTCTCCAGACCGGACCGACTGTGTGAATAACAAATCTGGCAGGAAGGTTATGTCCTTTGGTTAATTTTGCATCACCCGTGTTGCAACCTTTTAAAGTTTTGCATTCTGCAAGCAATTCAGGACCAGCTGCCCTGTGGATAGCTCCATCTACCCCACCACCTCCTAAAAGCGAATTATTAGCTGCGTTTACAATGGCATCTGCTTCCAACTTAGTTATATCCCCTCGAATTACTTTAACCTTAGTCATGAAAATTAATTTTCAACTTGCTTCATGAATTAGCTGTCAAATTCATTATAACATTTTCTATTTTCTAATTTGTGCTCCCAGTTTTTCTTCAAAAGCCTTCATCAGGTTATCCATAACTTTATCAATCTGCTTATCGGTAAGTGTTTTTTCCTCATCCTGTAAAATAAAACTGATTGCATACGACTTCTTGTTTTTCTCAATTTTATTGCCCTGATAAACATCGAATAAGTTAATTTTTTTAATCAATGACCGTTCAGTTTTTTTTGCAATGTCTACAAGTTGTTCATAGGTAACATTCAAATCGAGCAGCATGGATAAATCACGGCGGACTTCAGGATATTTTGGCAATTCTTTAAAACTTATTTTACGATTTTTCCCCAGCTTTAAAACCATGTCCCAGTTTATTTCACCGGCAATGACTTCCTGCTTTATATCAAATTCTTTTAATAATGAATTCTTTACATGCCCGAATTCTGCTAATTTTTCATTTTCATAATAATATATCAGGCCGTTGGTCAATAATTCATGATCGAGATTTTTGGAATTGACATTGTTAAAATCAACACCTGATTTAATAATTACATTATTTACAAAACTTTTAAGGTGAAAAAAAGTAGACATTTGCTCCGGGGTATTCCAGTTTGGCTGTTCTATTAATCCGGTCAGAAAAATTCCCAATCTGTAATTTTCAGAATATTGATCAAGTTGGTTTTGAGGTTTTTCATTTTTATTAAAAAAATAGCAATTTCCAAACTCATAAAATTTAAGATTCAGGTTTTTACGGTTGATGTTGTAAATAATAGATTCCAGGCCGCCAAATAGTAATGTCTGGCGCATACAATCCAGGTCCGAGCTCAACGGATTAAGAATATATGTAATATTTTTTTTGTAAGTGTTTCTTTTATCATAATAAGAACTTTTTGTGAGGGAATTACACATTATTTCGTTAAAACCGTTGCTGCTGAGGTAATCGGAAATCATATTCTGAACAGTAGCAGGTTCTGGTTTTTCGGAATAGGAAAGGGTGGAAACAACATTTTCGGAAACTTCCACATTATTGTAACCATAAATACGAAGAATTTCTTCTACAATATCTGCTTCCAGTTTAACGTCGACCCTATAAGGAGGTACTAAAAGCACCAGCCCTTCGGATGTTTCTTTTTCAATTTTTATTTCAAGGGATTTTAAAATATTTATTATGGTATTCCGCTCCAATTCTTTTCCAATAAGAATATTGATACTCTTAAATTTGACTTCAATTCTAATGTAATCAATGGGATTAGGATAAACATCTACAACATCAGAAGCAATTGATCCCCCGGCAATTTCTTTTATCAACATTATAGCCCGTTTCAGGGCATCAACCGTGTTGTTTGGATCGGTTCCGCGTTCGAAACGAAACGATGAGTCGGTGTTCAACCCATGGCGTTTGGCTGATTTGCGAACCCAAACCGGATTAAAGTAGGCGCTTTCGAGAAAGATATTTTTTGAATTTTCAGTTATACCCGATTCAATACCTCCGAATATTCCTGCCAGGCACATGCCATCATTTTCATTGCATATCATCAGGTCTTCTGAAGAAAGCTTCCGTTCAATGCCATCGAGAGTAATAAAAGATTGTCCTTCAGACATAGTGTGTACAATAACTTTTTTCCCGCTTATTTTGTCGGCATCGAAGGCATGCAACGGCTGTCCTGTTTCATGAAGTACGAAATTGGTAATGTCCACAACATTATTTATGGGCTTTTGTCCTATTGCTTTTAACCGGTTCTTTAACCATACGGGAGATTCTTTTATCGTAACCCCTTTTATTGAAACGCCTGAATAACGTTTGCAAGCCTCATTATTCTCGATAATTACATCTATCTTAAGTTCATGATTGTCAGTCTTGAAATTTTCCACTGATGGTTTTGTAGCTTTTATTGCAGAAGTTTGATTCAAAAATGCAGCCAAATCGCGGGCAGCACCATAATGCGATGCGCTATCGATACGATTGGGTGTAAGGCCAATTTCAAAGACCCAGTCATTTTCAACATTAAAATAATCTTTGGCAGGAGTTCCTGCTTCTGCTGAAGGATCAAGCACCAGGATGCCTTCATGTGAGTTGCCCAGGCATAATTCATCTTCTGCACAAATCATCCCTTCTGAAAGTTCACCGCGAATTTTAGTTTTTTTTATTTCAAATGGTTCATCACCTGCAAATATTTTTGTTCCAATTGTAGCTACGACTACTTTTTGTCCTGAAGCTACATTAGGGGCACCACAAACAATATTCAAATATTCTCCTTTGCCAACGTCAACTTTTGTAATGCTTAATTTATCTGCATTTGGAAGTTTTGAACATTCCATTACCTGGCCTATTACAAACCCTTCCAACCCGCCTTTAACAGACTGCCATTGTTCAAGACTTTCAACCTCCAGGCCAAGATTGGTGAAAATTTGGGATAACACCTGGGGAGTTTCCTTTATAGCAATATATTGTTTTAGCCAATTGTATGAAATCTTCATTTTTAAATATTTTGTCCGATATGCAACAAAAGTATAAAATTTTCCTTACGATTATTTAGATGAACCTAATTACTGAACTTTGAAAAAAAATAATAATTTATCTTTGTGAAAGCAGAGAGTTTTATTAAAACTAATATATTGTGAATAATAGGTTGATATTGGTCGTTAATGATGATGGCATCCATGCAAAAGGGGTGGAAGTACTGACTGAAATTGCCAAAAACTTTGGAAATGTTGTACAAATTTCGCCAACAGAAAGTCAAAGTGGAATGGCTCATGCCATAACAGTAAAAACACCAATCCGGGTTTATAAATTGGTGGATACTGAAAATTTGAAAATCTTCACCTGCAACGGTACTCCGGTCGATTGTGTAAAAATGGCCATTAACAAGCTATTGCCACGGAAGCCCGATTTAATTTTGTCAGGAATAAATCATGGGGCAAATTCATCATCGAGTGTGATCTATTCCGGAACCATGGCTGCGACTATTGAAGGCTGCATTAACGAAATTCCTTCTATAGGATTTTCCCTGCTCGATTTTTCTAAAGAAGCAAATTTCAGTGGTGCACGGAATTATGTAGAAAAAATAATCGGTGAAGCTTTTTTACACCATATTCCCATAGGAATTTGTTTGAATGTGAATATCCCGGCAAAAGCTAAAGGTGAAATTAAGGGAATTAAAATTTGTCGCCAGAATCATGGAGTCTGGCGTGAAGAGTTCGATCATCGGACCGATCCTAACGGATTTGATTATTTCTGGCTTACAGGTACTTTTGAAGATCTTGAACCGCACGCTGAAGATACTGATGAATGGGCATTAAAAAACAATTATATATCTATAGTGCCAGTTCAGTTCGATCTCACGGCTTATAGTTTTATGAAAGAATTGAAAAAATGGAATTTATAATTATTCATAAATTAATTTTGATAAATAATTTTTAAAATTATGAAATCGTATCTTAAGGATGATTTAGATAAGAATAATCCCGAATTCATTTCGGCAATTGATGAACTCAGTATTTGGTCGGCCCCTTTCGGCATGAAAATGCTCGAGATAATTGAAATGAAGCCGGATATGAAGATTCTCGATATCGGTTTCGGGACGGGTTTTCCTTTACTGGAAGTTGTTCAGAGACTTGGGTCTTCCTGCCAGGCAACCGGAATCGATCCATGGATAATGGCATATGAACGTACAAAATTCAAAATCGACCAGTATAAATTAAAGAATGTTGAGCTTATTATCGGAACTGCCGAAAATATGCCATTTCCCAATGATTCATTTCATCTTATTATTTCCAATAATGGCATTAATAATGTAAATGATGAACCTGCAGTTTACAGAGAAAGTTACAGGGTCTGCAAACCAGGATCACAATTCGTTTTTACTTTCAATTTACCGGAATCCTTTATCGAGTTTTATAAAATTTTCGAAGAAGTATTAAAGGAAAATGGAAAAACTGAAGAAATAAAAAAAATGCGCGATCATATTCATCGTAAACGCAAAACTATTGAAGAAACTAAAAACCTGGTAAAACAAGCAGGATTTAAGGTTTCAAAGGTGATAACTGATAAATTCTTTTGGCGATATACCAATGGCACCTCTATGTTGAACCATTATTTTATAAGAATTGCTTTTTTAAGTTCCTGGAAAGAAATTCTAAAACCAGAAGACCATGAATTCATTTTCGATATTGTTGAAAAAAGGTTAAATCAGAAAGCAGAAGTTGATGGGGAATTTTTTATGACCATTCCTTTTGCGGTTTTTAACTGCAGGAAGGATATGTAAATAGTTTAAAAGGCTGATAACATTATTTGAAAATTAAATTTAAAATAAAATATTAATGACAACCGTAGAAATAATTCAAAGCATGCTTGCTCCCGGTATCATGATATCAGGATGCGGACTGTTGTTGCTGGGAATGAACAGTAAATATTCATTGGTGGTAAACAGGATCAGGGCAATGGATGAAGAAAAAAGGAAACTTAAAATACTTGCCGGAGAAGAGAAAATAACTGTTGACCAGGAAAAGAGGCTGAAAAGTATTAATATGCAAATCGGAAAATTTGAATACAGGATAAAACTTATTCGCAATGCAGTTGTATTTTATAGTATTGCAGTAGCATTTTTTATAATAACCTGCTTAACTATTGGATTACATTTCGTTTTAAGCGAAATGGATATTTCAGGACTAATAATTTTTCTTTTTCTTTTAGGAATGGTATCGGTACTTACGGGAATTGTCTATGCCTGCCTTGAAGTATTAAAAGGGTATGAAATTATACGAATAGAAATAAGTGAAACTTAAAATTCCGAAAAAAACATGCCTTCAATTTCAACTAATAATTCTGGACGACAAATATCTGCTTTTAAATAAATAACAGGTATATTTTCCACATAGCTTTCGCAAATATCTTTTACTTTAAAGTAATCGGAAATATTTTTAATATAAACCCTCAAATAAGAAGGAGTTAAATTTGATGAAAGGAAATTTATGTTGTTATTCTTAAGGTTTTCTATAGAAACCAGTTGAATAATATTATCTAAGGTTAACCTGGTCTGTGCTGAAACATCGTTAGAACTGAATGAATGTTGTCCTTTGATGGCCGCAGTTCCCGAAACATAAATAAAACATTTATTATTGGTTACAATTGCTTTGGCACGTTCAAATTTTGGTGTAGTTTCAGCAGCAACCTGATCTTTTTCATTATGTGCCAATACTTCCCTACTATATTGATGGGCATCATTTTGAACCGGACTTTTTAACGGATTAACAGAAGTATTGCTCTTTTCCCTTAAAGCTATAAAATCGATAATTACTCCTCCCGTCTCCATGCCAATTCCTGTGGCTGCAGGATAACCATGCCGAAAATGACTTTGACCGTAAAAGGCAGAACGGACATCGTTGAATATTTGATAGTGTTGGTTATTAGATGAGTAACCAATAATATTTTCAATATAATTCCATTGCCGCACAACATTTGAAAAGTCCATATTTTCAACTAACAAAATGTTGTGCATTTGTTCAAAGGCATCTATACTCTGCAAATAAATATCTGTAGTCTCCTTCTCGCTTCCAAGTCCACATGCAATTATCTGTGTAGATTTTGTTGTTTGAACTACAATATATTCAAGGTTGCCAATTTTTTTTCTAATAATTTCAGCATGTTCCCCTTCCGGAATAATAGAGATTTCAAATGCAACGAGTGCATTGTTTAATGGTGGTTGCGGAACAATGCAAGTAGGAATAAAAACATTGAAGAATTTCCTTGAAAAATCAAGTATGAGCTTCTTATTTTTTAAAAATCCAACATTCTCAGTATCTGATGTAAAAATTGTTTGTTTAATTATATTGGATTTTTTCAGGTTATGTGTTTCAAGATATTGGGAAAGTTGTAAATAGCAATTGTCCAATTGTTCATTTATTGTTGTACCCTTCTTAGGAATTATACTGCAATTTTCCATTTCTACACTTATATTTATAACTAATTCGTTTATCATGGTCACAATAATTCTATTAATTGCTATATTTTTATTTAATCCTGTCTATAAATTTAAAAGACACAAAAGTAACATAAAAAGAGAATTTGAAAATAAATTTCTGATAATAAGGTCAAATTATTATTAAACAGTTGAAATGAGAATGAGTTATATAATTCAATAACCTTTTTATTACATATAATTCAGCAGTTCTTTATTTATAAAATTCAATCGAAAAAATTTTGAAATTTGTATTGTAACAAAAGTAGCCATAAAATTATAGCAGGTTCCCATGCATTTTAAATGATTATTCCATAAGAATTATAATAAAACAAAATCCCTGCATTAATAATAAATGCGGGGATTTTTCTCCAACCCTGTAATTTTAAAAAATTAATTAATAATCATTTCAGTATTACAGCCATTTTTTAATTTTTTAATCTTATAGGCTTTACTAAAGTTACAGATGAAATTAACAGATTTCTGTGGTGCATGGATATTAAGTTTATTCAATTTTGTTATTACGTCCTCAAATTCTGTTTCGATGGCTTTCTCTGTAAAGGCATCTTTAATTTCATCGTTTAAGTCTTTAATGTTGGAATTAATTGTAGAATTTTTAATCATAGGCATTACATTTTTTAGTTTATTTTAACTAAATAACGTTAGCAGATGATTTATTATTTTATAAAAAACAAATATTTTATAAAAATAATTGGAAGCTGTTTACTTGGTTAAACAAATATCTTTCTCATGAATTATTTTCCTCATGTTAATTAATGCATATCGCATACGGCCAAGAGCTGTATTAATACTTACATTAGTATGTTCAGCAATTTCTTTAAAACTTAACCCTGCGTAATGCCTTAATATTACAACCTCGCGTTGATCCTCGGGTAAATAATCAAGTAACCTTTTCACATCTTCATTAATCTGGTCATCAATTAATGAATCTTCTACATTTTTTTCAGATAATTTTCTCGAATTAAATATGGGTGTTAAATAATTATCGTTTGATATGAATTTTAATTGTTTTTCTTTTCGAAAATGGTCGATAATTAAATTATGTGCAATACGCATTACCCAGGAAACGAACTTTCCATTATCCTGATATTTATTATCTAACAGCGATTTAATTACCTTAATAAATGTATCCTGGAAAAGATCTTCAGCAAGGTGTTGGTTACGCACTACCAAATAAATATAACTGTAAACTTTGTTTTTATGGCGTGAAATAAGAATTTCAAGACTTGATTGATCGCCATCTATAAAACTAGTTACAAGTTCCTGATCGGAAAAATTGAACTTGTCCACAACTACCTCCTTTTTTAGTTTGTTAATTAGTAGTGTAGATATTTTCCGATAGGCAATCCTCCTGTTTTAAATGATTATGTTTTGAAATAATTAACGAAAATAACTAAAATTTTATTACTACAAAATATATTAACTTTGAGTTTAGTTAAAATATCTTATTTTTTACTTCAAAAATTATGCCGAAGGTCGCAAATGGAGAAAATATTATAATCAAAGGAGCGCGTGTCAATAATTTACAAAATATAACAGTAGAAATTCCCAGGAATAAACTGGTTGTAATTACAGGATTATCCGGTTCAGGGAAATCATCATTGGCATTCGATACTTTATATGCTGAAGGCCAGCGCAGATATGTAGAAAGTCTTTCGGCTTATGCACGCCAGTTTCTCGGAAGAATTAATAAACCTGAAGTTGATTTTATTCAGGGCATTCCGCCAGCTATTGCAATAGAGCAAAAAGTGAATACTTCCAATCCGCGGTCTACTGTTGGAACATCTACTGAGATTTATGAGTATTTAAAATTGCTATATGCACGAATTGGTCGTACTTATTCACCTGTATCAGGTAAGGAAGTTAAAAAACATAGTGTCACCGATGTAGTTAATAAGGTAATTTCTTATCCCCGAAGTGAAAAGATTTTGCTTATCGCTCCTTATAAAACCAATTTGAAAAATATATCGAACCATATAGCTGAATTTAAGAAAGAAGGGTTTACCCGTCTTTTAGTAGATGGGAAGGTAATGAAAATGGAAGATTTGAAATCTCCTTTAGAAGCTATTCAAAATAATTTATTAAACCTTGTTATTGATCGATTGGAAGTAATAAATGATGGAGAATTTATAAGCCGTTGTGCAGATTCTGTTCAATCGGCTTTACTGATTGGTAAGGGTATTTGTTGTCTTAAAGCTTTGGATTCAAATGAATGGACAGAATTTTCAATTCGCTTTGAAGAAGACGGGATTGAATTTGAAGAACCAAATGTTCATATGTTTTCTTTTAACAATCCTTTAGGAGCATGCCCAAGATGCGAAGGTTACGGCAAAATAATCGGAATTGACCCAGATCTGGTAATTCCTGATAAAAACCTTTCTGTTTATAATGATGCTGTTGCATGTTGGCGAGGTGAAACTTTTAGCGCCTGGAATGAGAAATTGCTATTGAACGCATCACAGTTCAATTTTCCAATTCATAAACCATTCAAAGAATTATCTGAAGAACAGAAAAGTGTATTATGGACTGGCAACAGATATTTTAAAGGGCTGAACAATTTCTTTCATTATCTTGAAGAAAAAAATTATAAAATTCAATACCGGGTGATGCTTGCACGGTACAGAGGGAAAACTGTGTGTCCAGAGTGTTCTGGTTCCCGGCTGAAAAAGCAGGCAGGGTATGTTCTTATAAATAAAAAATCCCTGATTCAAATTGTATTAATGCAAATTGAAGATTTAAAAGTTTTTTTTAATTCAATCAACCTGGATGAATTCGAAAGAAAAATTGCAGGCCGTTTATTGGTTGAAATAAAAAACAGGATTGATTATCTTATCCATGTTGGTTTGGGTTATCTTACCCTAACCCGCCTTTCATCAACCTTATCGGGGGGAGAATCTCAGCGCATAAACCTTGCCACAGCTCTTGGCAGCGGTCTGGTTGGCTCACTCTACATTCTCGATGAACCCAGCATTGGCCTTCATTCCCGTGACACAAAAATGCTCATCAAAGTACTTCAGCATTTAAAACAACTTGGCAATACGGTAATTGTTGTAGAACACGACGAACAAATTATAAGATCTGCAGACCATATTATCGATATTGGTCCATTAGCTGGTCGATTGGGTGGTAAAATTGTTTTTGAGGGAGACAAAAATATGCTGCTTAATGAAAAAGAAAGTCTTACAGCTGCTTATTTGAATGCGGCTGAAACAATTTCAATACCCAAACCCCGTCGAAAATGGTCAAATTATATAGAACTACAAGGAGTAAGGGAAAACAATCTTAAAAATTTCAATCTAAAAATTCCGCTGAACATTATGACAGTTATCACAGGTGTAAGTGGTTCAGGTAAATCATCACTGGTTCGGGGAATTTTGTTTCCAGCACTTAGCAGGTTGATCATTTCATCCGGAGATAAACCTGGAAATTTCGACAGCCTTTCGGGCGATTATCACCTGATTTCAGGTCTTGAATATATTAATCAAAACCCAATAGGAAAATCATCAAGGTCGAATCCGGTAACTTTTATGAAAGCTTATGATGAAATTCGAAAGTTATATGCATCTCAACCTGAAGCGATGCATTCCGGTTTTACAGCATCACATTTTTCATTTAATATAGATGGTGGCAGGTGTGAAGAATGCCAGGGTGATGGCATGATAAAGGTAGAAATGCAGTTTATGGCTGATGTAAAACTGGTTTGTGAAAGTTGCAAGGGTATGAGATTTAAAGATGAAGTCCTGGATGTGAAATATCAGGGAAAAAATATTTTTGATATTTTAAATCTGACAGTTGATGAAGCTATTGATTTTTTTGGAACAAATGCCGGTTCACTTCAGAAAAAAATTGTTGAAAAAATTCAGCCTTTAGCAGATGTGGGTTTAGGGTATATTAAACTTGGACAGTCTTCCAGCACTTTAAGTGGTGGAGAAAGCCAGAGAGTTAAATTGGCAAGTTTCCTGGGTAAAGAAAACAGCAATATCGGACCTACATTGTTTATTTTTGATGAGCCAACAACGGGACTCCATTTTCATGATATACGAAAATTACTGGATGCATTAAATGCCTTGATCAGGAAAGGACATAGCCTTATTATCATTGAACATAATTTGGAAATTATTAAATGTGCCGATTGGATCATCGATTTGGGCCCTGAAGGTGGTGAGAAGGGAGGATACCTGGTATTTGAAGGTACTCCTGAAGGGTTGATAAATTGCGAAAAATCATATACCGGGAAATTTCTTAAAGAGAAAATCTGAATTTTAATATTATTTAAGTCCGTGAACCTTAATGAATTCATCGTATTCCTTGAGAAATGAGTTTTTCTTATGGTAATCCTTTTGGTTTTTTATATATTCTAAAACTTTTATTAATTGTGACTCACTGATACTGAAGGCAAGATATTCTTCCTGCCATGAAAATGATCCGGATGGGAAAAATAATTGATTAATAGCTTGTTTACTTGATCCTTTTATTTGTTTAATAATATAATCAATAGATTTAGCGGAATCTAAAAGGAGAATCATGTGAATATGATCGGCTGTTCCGTTAATTATTTCAACCGGACAACTTAAATTTTTTAGTTCATCAATAAAAAATTTATATATGGTCTGTTCGAAATCAGGATGGATTAGTGGCAATCGGTCTTTTGCAATTATAATTGCATGAATCCATATTTTAGTATTCGAATATTGCATGAATATTATATGATAGGCAATTTCAGATTAAAATAAATTGAAAAAGCCTATGATATTACTCATAGGCTTTACAACAAATTTGAATATTATTATTTTTCCTTAAAGCCAAACATTATAGCTACACAGCCACTTACCACTTCTTCCGGATTTTTACCCGATGGAATAACTTTTACAAGGATCTTAAGCTGTTGGCTTGATTCAAGTTTAAAATCCCATGTCCTTGCATAATTGTGATCTTTATTTGAGTATAGCACATTTTTGTTTGCATCGATCACTTTAAACTCAACATTTGGCAGAGCACCTGAACCACAAACAGCAATTCGGTAATTAGTTTCGGAATAAAAAGTTTTGTACAATTCAGCTTCTTCACCTTCAGTTAAAATAGCTGCATGAAAATTTCCGTCGTGAATATAAGGATCTAGTTCACTTTTGCAGGCTTTCTTGGCAAATCCTTTACATTGTGCATTTATTGCCTGTGATCCCAGAATTAACGAAAGTAATATGATAACAACCTGAAAAATTCTTTTCATAACCATTTATTTTTTATAATACAAAGTTCTTTCTGATAACTTTTATTTTTTCAGTCAGTTCATTAAAAGTAGCTTGTGTAACTGTTACCTTCGAATCTGATTTCAATGTAGTAACGTTGGTTTTGGTATCAGTTACTGCGTGTATTTTGGATGTTTTTATGTCAATCTTGTCAAATACCTGTTTCAATTCAGTTACCTCGACAATCAATGATGCAACATCGGCATTTTCCTTGTTCTCTTCAAGAAGTTTCATTACAATATCGATAGAAAGTTTTTGGTCTACAATACGTTCAACGAGTTTGCTGCCTTTAATGCTTCCGGGAGGAACCAGTTGAGTGGCTATATAGAGACCTTCTACCCAACCGCCGACAAGTACTATTGAAGCAACAGCAGTGCGGTCATTCTCTTTAAGAAAGCTGCTTGAAGCCATAAAAGTTTCGGAGATAATATCCATAATCACATCGCGGTTGTTGATATTTTCTTCGAGCTTTTGTATAGTATTGTTATCAATTGCATCGAGAATGCCTAAACCATCTGCCATTTTTTTTGCAGCCTGCATATAATTGATAGATGTTTGAGTTTGATCGAAAAGACTTGCAAAACTAAGATCTGTAGTATAAATTCCCAGGTTTAAAGCCATACTTTTATTCGTAGTATAGCTCGAAACACTGGACAATGGATTTAATAATTTTTCATTATAAGTAGCCCCAGCTGTTTTAATAAGCATTGCTGTTTCCAGGGGCGACGGAAGAGAATAGAAAATCTTTTTTGCCTGGTTGATATCGTTCATTATTTCGTTATCCACTTCAACATTAACATCCTGGTTAGCCGACTCCTTACTACATGATTTGCAGCCAGAGAAGGTAACAATTATGCTAAAGACAATTATCCAGGTAAGGATAATCTTAATTGGTTTTAGTATTTGCATATGTTTTATGTTTTTCTAAAATGCGCTTAATTCTTGCAATAAATACAATTAGTAAAAATAGCAGATTTTTTTTAAATTACAAAACTTGAAATATCCTTTAAAATCGACAATTTCACTCAATGTTTTTTCTAAGTGAATCAAAAAAACGATGAATCTCTTTCGTATCACGGCGTTTGATAACTTCTTTGAGATATTCCAACTTAATATTTATTTTTTCAACTTGTTCAATAGTATATGGATTAAAAAGAATTTCTGATAACAAGTAATCATTTTCCGAAAGCAATCCTTTGGCAATATTCATGTGTTTTTTGAAAGTTGTGCCAGGAGCCTGCTGTTTTTTCATGCAAGCGGCAAAAATTAAAGTCGACGCAAAAGGAATCGATAGGGAATAGGCGATCGTTTGATCATGTTCGATAAAAGAATATTCATAAATATTTAATTTCAGGGAATTATAAAAATCGTGAAAAAATTTTTTCCCCTCAGGATCAGATTCTTTGATGATAACAGCACTTTGTTCACTTAAATCTTTGATATTGGCAAATGTTGGCCCAAACATAGGATGTGTGGAAACAAACCTGCGCCCTTTTTCTTTGTAATAATCATTTATGCCTGATTTTACACTGGCTATATCACATAAAATGCATTCTTCAGAAAGGTATGGAAGGAAATTGTTGAATGCCTTAAATGTATGTTCGAGGCTTACAGCATTTATCATCATATCTGGCAAAAAATTCTTAGTCTCCTCAGGTTTAATAAAACGATGAGAATTAAAAAAGAATTTAAGCTTGCGCTTATCTGTATCGTAAATACCCACCTCATGGTCGAGGCAAAGAGCTTCGACTAACCAGGAACCCATGTTCCCTGCACCCACAATTAATATTTTCATTTATTTAAAATAATCAGCTTCATATTTAAATTGGCACATCAGCACATTTTTAACCTGTTATTTTCTTCCAGCCTGTTTTAGACAGATTCCGGTAAATTACCCCACCTGCCAAAAGGGCTGTAAAGATAAATATAATTCCAGCCACATATTCGTGAAATATTATTTTTCCAACTCCGAACAAAGTAAAAAGCACCATGATACAACCGCAAAACCAATTAATAAATAGCAGGTTATAACCAGTATCTCCAATAATTTCAGGTACTTCTCCGGAAATTTTCTTCCAACCAATACCGCCCGGATGAATTTTTTTATAGAAGGAAATAAGTTTTTCCTTGTCAGCAGGGGGAGTTAAAAAAGTTACAATAAGCCAGACAAAAGTCGACCATGCCACAATAATGATTAGCGATAATTCAAAGTTAAGATGGTATTTGATCTTGAGTATTGGATAAATTACGTATGGTGCAAGCATTGCCGAAATTTCGCTCCATGCATTGATGCGCCACCAAAACCATCGTAAAATTAGCACCAATCCAATTCCTCCGCTGCATTCTATTATAAATTTCCAGGCATCGCTGATGCGCTCGAATTGGGTAGTGACAATTAACGATAATAGCAATAAGAAGAAGGTTGCTATCCGTGAAATTTTCACATAGTGTTTTTCACTTTTGCCGGGTTTCAAATATTTCCTGTATAAATCGTTAATAATATAGGAACTTCCCCATACCGTTTGAGAAGAAATGGAGGACATGTAAGCAGCAAGAAATGCGGCAAGCAACAAACCGGTCAATCCTGCTGGCAATAAATCCCTGATCAGCATTACAAAGGTCGATCCTTTGTCGCTGACATTGGGATAAAGCACTAATGCTACGAGAGCTGAAACTACCCATGGCCATGGCCTGACGGCATAATGGGCAATCTGGAACCAGAGTGTGGCAAGCAGGGAATGTTTTTCATTCTTTGCCGACATCATCCGTTGTGCAACATAACCGCCTCCGCCGGGTTCGGCACCGGGGTACCAGCTTGCCCACCACTGAACCCCCAAATAAGTTATCAGGGCAACGAAACTCATTTTCAGCAACCCTGAAGTTGTTCCTGTGGCAGAAGCCTTATTGCTCATATCAGGGAAAAAATCGAACACCCATTTTGTATTTGATAATTTCAATTTAAGGACTTCTATTCCTCCAATATAATGAACAGCGAAAATGGCAAGTATAATACATCCTGTCATGGCTATAAAAAATTGAAAAGTATCCGCGATAGAAACTCCGGCAAGACCAGACAATGAGGAATAAAATGCCGTGAATACCATTATACACCCCACGATAAGAAGGTATGATGAGAAATGAAAACCTAATATTTCAATTTCATGAATTCCTAAAAAGGAAATTCCGGGAAACATAACTTTAATAATTTTCACCATGGCAAGGTTAATCCAGGATATAACGATCATATTCATGAATATACCTATATATATGGCACGAAATCCCCTGAGAAAATCAACAGCCTTTCCGGAATAACGGATACTTACAAACTCAGCATCGGTCAGGATCTCGGCCCTTCTCCACAAACGGGCAAAAAAGAATACAGTGAGTATCCCGCCAAAAACCATGTTCCACCACAACCAGTTTCCGGCAATTCCTTTTGTTGCGACCAATTCAGTAACGGCAAGAGGAGTATCGGCAGCAAAAGTTGTAGCTACCATACTTGTGCCGGCAATATACCAGGGAAGATTCCGGCCGCTTAGAAAAAAATCGCCGGTACTTTTACCTGCTTTTTTCGACATGATTATTCCAATGCCCAGGCTAATACATAGATATGTCGCTATAATCAACCAGTCTAAAAGAGTAAGCGTCATTTAAAATTATTTATTTATCCTTGTCAACGAAGATAGGATAAAAAACAGAATTGGTTAATTACATGTGACTGATTCTAGTGAAATGCTATTATTCCATGCTTCATATTTAATAATTTACTGAAATAATCCTTTACTATATTTCAAATATTCTGTTTGTAAATATTTTCTTAAATTTAACAAATGATAACAGTTCAGGTATATAGGCTGAAGCCCATTAGGCTATAGAAATGCTTTTTAATAAGTTTAATTTAGAGGAATAAAAAATAATTAATATGTCAATTGATTTGAATTCTCTAAATTACTGACAGCCTTCAGTCTAAAAAACCTGAGTATAAAATATGACAAAGCCATGAAAAAATATTTAATATTTACGGTTATTTCTGTTGTTACTTTATTGATGACCGATTGCAAAAAAGGAAAAATGAAAACCTTTATAATTCCACAACCTGTTAAAGTTGTTAACTCGAGTGGGGCGTTTATTTTGTCAGATCCGGTAAAAATTTTTATTTCCCCTTCTGATTCCGGTCTAAAAAGAAATGCCGAATTTCTCGCTGAAAAAATTAAAATATTTTCAGGTTATGATGTTAATATAATTAAAAGCCCGGTCGATACGGAAAAAGGAATTCACCTTAAGTTTGATAAAAATATTTTATTCAGGGAAGGCTATCATTTAAAAATAGATTCTCAAAATATTAATATTTCAGGACAAACAGCTGCCGGCATATTCTATGGCATCCAATCGCTGTTACAATTGTTTCCACAAGTACTCCATAATTCTGAAAAAGGCAACAAACTATGTGCGATTTCATGTGTAGAAATAACAGATTATCCACGGTTTTCATGGCGGGGAATGCATCTCGATGTCTGCCGTCACTTTTTCGAAGTAGATTTTATTAATAAATATATCGATTTCCTGGCAAGCTATAAAATGAATGTATTCCATTGGCATCTTACCGATGACCAGGGTTGGCGGATTGAGATTAAAAAATATCCCAAACTCACTGAAGTTGGGGCATGGAGAATTGAAGAAGATGGTAAAAAATATGGTGGGTTTTATACGCAGGAACAAATTAAAGAAATTATAAAATATGCAGCTGACAGGTATATTACAGTTTTACCTGAAGTTGAAATGCCCGGGCATGCAACGGCTTTGCTTTATGCATATCCGGAACTGGCCTGCACGGATTCGGGGCCAAAAACGATTCCAAATTCATGGGGAATTTTTTACGATGTAATGAACCCTGGAAAAGAAGAAACATTTGCGTTTATCGATGATGTATTAACAGAAGTCTCCCGGCTTTTTCCATGCCCTTATATTCATATCGGAGGTGATGAATGTCCGAAAGAACAATGGAAGAAAAGTATACTGTGCCAGGAAACAATTCGGAAAAATAAGCTGAAAGATGAATTGGAATTACAGGGTTATTTTATTAAAAGGGTGGAAAAAATTCTGGTCTCTAAGGGAAAAAAGTTAATCGGATGGGACGAAATCCTAGAAGGAGGGCTTGCCCCCGAAGCCACTGTAATGTCGTGGCGCGGGAACAAAGGAGGTATTGAATCTGCTAATCAAGAACATGATGTTGTTATGGCTCCATCGAATTTTGTTTACCTGAATAACATACAGGGTGATGCAGAATATGAGCCATTAGGGCACACACCTGCCAATACACTTGAAAAAGTTTACTATTACGATCCGGTTCCTGAACAGTTACCACCTGAAAATCGCAAGTATATTTTGGGTGGGGAAGGTTGCCTTTGGACAGAATACATTCCTTCTCCAGATATTGCGGAATATATGTTATTCCCGCGGCTGATGGCTTTGGCAGAAGTGTATTGGTCTCCTTCCGATAAGAAGGATTACGATTCATTTTTAAAACGCATGATTTATAATTTTTCAAATTTAAAAGTTCAGGATATTAATTTCAGGATACCCAAACCAACAGGGTTAAAACTGAAGAATATTATTTTAGAAAAACCCGGAAATTTCAATCCCGAAAATCCCTTGAAGTCATCCGGGGCTATTATACGATATACAACAGATGGATCGGAACCTCGTTTAAATTCTGTTATTTATAAGATTCCTTTAAAAATTTACGATAACAAAATTTTGAAAACAAAGCTTTATTTAAATGATCAGTATTCGAGCGAAACATTGATTGCATTTTTTTACAAACCTGATACTTCAAAAAATGGATTGTACTGTAATATTTATGAAAATGCAGAAATCCCTGTACCTGCTGAAGCCAAACCATTTCAAATCCTGAAAGTATATGATATCGATCCGCATATTCCTTATAAAACAGATAAAGTAGTTGTAGCAAAATATATTGCCAGGCTTAGGGTTCAAACTATAAACGAAATGACTTTTTATTTAAAGGCCGATGCTTCAGTCCGACTTTATTTCAATTCCAGTTTAATGGTAAAAAAGGAAGTTCAACCAGGGGTTAAAACGTACAGCGAATTCAAATTTCATCCTCAAAACAATTTTATAGATATTATAATTGAATATAAAATAAGCGAAGGTGGAGAAATGCTTGAGCTGGGAACAATTTCCAAATCAGGAAATCGTGAACCGCTTTCTCCGTCAGCGTTTGTAAAATAAGTTGTACTTTTCCTGCAATACAAAAGGCTTCACCATTCAAAAGGTGAAGTTTTTAAAGTGGGTTTAATCTTCCTCAATCATTAGTTCTTTAAGCATAGCTAATTCCATTTTTGAATTATAAAAACTAACAAGGTTGTCCTTTGAAGAGAACCATTCCAATACCTTATCCTTTTCAATAGCAACAGGAGCATTGTTTAGGATAGGTTGATAACTGCTCCAGGGATAATCACGGAAGTCCTTCACCAAGCCATGCAATTGCGGATTGGCATGAATATAAAAAACCAAATTGGTAAGATACTATGCTGGTCACCTCAATTCTTTTAAAGGTCTTTTCAAACAGGCTTCCATACCTGTTTTCCTGCTTGGTTATTGCCATCGCGTAACTTGTAAAGAAACGTTTAAATGCTGCGCTGACAATTTCCCCATCGCTCAAAGAGGCTGTGTATTTAAGACCTTTCCGTCTTTTTACTCAGCCTCTTCATTAATAAATGGAAGTTAATTATTCATTCTATAATAACCAGAATGTGTTGAAATATTAATAACCCATGAACACAAAGCCTGTTCACTTAGAAATAGTTCATCTAATTTTTTTCGATTTTTCCTTGTGCCTGGAAATAATCGGCAGGGTTAACGGCTTTTCCATTTTTATGGACTTCATAGTGCAAATGCGGGCCAGTAGCCACGCCTGTCTGACCAACATATCCGATTAACTGTCCCTTTTTTACGTCTTCACCGGGTTTAACTATAAAACTCTTTAATTTCGAATACATTGTAGAATAAATATTATCATGCTTTATGATAATATAGTTTCCGTTAAGTGAGTCGAATTTGGCAGTAACTACCATTCCGTTTTCGGTAGAGGAAACTTTTTCGCCTTCATCCAGGGCTAAATCAATTCCATAATGGAAGTGTTCCTTTTTGGTAATTGGATGTATCCTTTTCCCAAAACCTGAAATTTGTTTAACTTTTGATAAATCAACTGGAGGAATGGATGGCACGTTAGATGCAGTTACACTTATATTATTATTGGAAATTACACCGGAATGTGAACGGTTACAATTTGCCAGGGCAAATATTAAGACACAAAGTAATGGCAAAATGAGTAAATAGCTTATCACATTTCTTTTTGAAGTATTGTTTTTCATTATCATGGTAATTCGTTTTTTAATTGTTTTACAATAAAATTGATTTGTTAACCCGCCCAGATTTTGAAATTGGATACCTTTCAACAGGCACTTTAGATATCCTTCGGTACCGGTGCCATTGTTAATTGCCGCCATATCGGCAAGGTATTCGTGCTGAAGCCTGATTGAGTTTTTATAAAGAACAACAAAAGGATTGAACCAAAGAAAAGCTGAAGCAATTTCGGATAACAGCAGATCGAACCAATGCATCTGCCTGATATGCGACATTTCATGATGAACCATAAATTCCCTGTCGTAATGTTCAACAGATTGAACAGGCAGGAAAATGGTATTAAAAAATGAAAAAGCATAAGGCAGGTTGGTTTCCACAATTCTTTTTTCCCAGTTTAAAATGAAAATTGAATTGTTTTTGATTTCTAAAATCCGGTATATGGAAAATAAAAGTTTAAAACACATAAATACTAGCCCTGTAAAATACAGGAAAATAAGAACAGGCAAAATATAATTTGACTCGGGCTTATATAATGTGTTATTGAAATCGGGAAACTCAAAATCCGGAATTTTGAATTCATTCCCGGTAATCTGGTTCATTATAAATTGTGTACCTGGACTGAACCATGAGAATTTTAAAACAGGTATGACAAAAGAGAGTATTAGTCCGAAAAGAAGATAAAACCGGTTCAAATTAAAAAAAGTAGTGCGCTTAAAAAACAAGGCATAAAGAAAATAGAAACAAGCGAGGCATACACTTACTTTTAAAAGATACATAAAATACCATATCATCGTTTCCGTTTTTTTACCTGGTTAATCTTTTCCTGGACAATTTGCTTAATTTCTTCCAGTTCTGAAAGATTTAATTTCTCGTTTGCAAAAAATGAAGCAAACCTTGGCGCAGAGCCATTAAAAAAGTTTTTAATAATTAAAGAAATATGGCCCTGAAAATAGTCGGTTTTAGATACCAAAGGGTAGTATTGGTTGATTTTCCCGTAAGTTTTAAAACCAATAAATCCCTTTTTCACCAGCACCCTTATTACCGTCGAGATGGTTGTGTACGCGGGTTTTGGATCGAGAAAACTATCTGCGATATCTTTTAAAAAACCGCTTTCGAGTGTCCAGAGGTATTGCATTACCTGTTCTTCAGCTTTTGTTAGTTCTTTATTTTCCATGGGGCAAATGTATAACTATAATTATAGTTATACAACTATTTTTATAATTATTTTATAATTATTTTAAAATTATTTTTAATTTTCAAAATTGTAAATTCCAGTTGATCGGGAAAATGTTTTCTATGAGAAGTTTCAAAACCCGATATAATTATAAAATAAAATTTCCGTATACTTTAACAAAACTACCATGATAATCAATATTTAAGAATTCTATGTACCTGGATTTATCTTTTTAATTTTTAGCAAAATGGGTTTCATCTCTTTTTGTAAAAGGCCAAAGACCAATTCCATTTCGCATATCCTTTGTCCGACGGATATTTTGCATTGTATTTGTTTTTTCCTAATTTTGAAATGTCAGAAAAAGTTAAGTTTTGTTTAAAAATATTTTAAAATAAACTTTCTGC
>Ga0182021_10001871_pt1 | contig 24425 bp, 26 predicted proteins | sample 612E3MmetaG_FD_120493 | JGI IMG/M metagenome (GOLD analysis project Ga0182021, IMG submission 120493) | Permafrost microbial communities from Stordalen Mire, Sweden - 612E3M metaG (Illumina Assembly) | ecosystem: Environmental > Terrestrial > Soil > Wetlands > Permafrost | place: Sweden... | reverse complement strand
TAGCCAAAGTTGTAATTGCTCCAGAAGCGCCACTTTCCACGGGTTCAGCAATCAGCCGACAATTCGTATCGAATTCTAAGTTAACCATAACAAAGGTCCGCCTGCCTTTGGCACTAAACATTCGTGCGCCTGCAACAGCTCGAATCATCTTCATTGCAGTTGCTGGTCTGCCGCCTAGCCGCTGAATTAAGGGTCTTGCAAGCATATAGAACATGAGCAGAGCTGAGGTGGGGTGACCTGGCAACGAAAAAATCGGTTTATTGCCAACAAATCCGACAGTTGTGGGTTTTCCCGGCTTGATTGCTATGCCGTAAACGATTAGTCCTGGTTTACCTAGTGAATCTACGATTTGTGGAGTGTAGTCTTTTGGACCGACAGATACGCCGCCAGAGGTAATCACCATGTCAGCTGAAGCCAGTGCAGTCTGCAAAGTTTTTGTCAAAGCTGCTTTATCGTCTGGAACTACGCCGAAGTAGACTGGTTTTGCCCCGGATTCAATCACTGCGGTGCTTAGGCTATAAGCGTTGATGTCATAGATTTTTCCCTCAGGCAAAACTTTTCCAGGCTCAGTTACTTCACCGCCAGTAGACAAAACAGCAACGATGGGAATTTTCACTACTTTAGCTTTAGTTAAACCTAAAGCGGCTAAAACACCGATTTCTGAAGAACCCAAAACCTGCCCTTTTTTGAGAACAACTTTATCCTTCTTTAGGTCTGTGCCCTTCTTCATAACATTCTCATTATCTGTGACAACGATGAAAACATGCAGTTCATCTCCGTCTCGTTCGGTATCCTCGACCATTACTACTGCATCTGCGCCTTCAGGAATCGGTGCGCCCGTTACAATTTCAATTGCTTCACCTTTTGCCAAAGAAACTTTTGGTTGCTCGCCGATGTTCACGACACCTGAAACTTTTAGGGTTGCGGGTTGGTCTTCGTCCGCTCCAATGGTGTCCAAGGCTTTTACAGCGTATCCGTCAACGGTTGAACGGTTAAACGGTGGAATGTCAAGCGTTGAAACAACGTCTTCGCTCAAAACGCGATTGTATGCTTCAAGCAGCACAGCCTCTTCTTCCCCGAGAAAAACAGGTTTAAACTGGTCTCGAATTGCTCTTTGCGCCTCATCAAACGTCATAAGCTTCCTAAACATTTAATCTACATCCTCCAAACTACCGAACATATGAACTATTACTGTTTCGCCTTCGCTTATACCTTCACGGTTTTCTGGAACCGCCACGAACCCGTTGCTCTGTGTCATTGTGGATATTAATCCTGAACCTTTCGCGCTAACCGGCTCAGCAATAAACTCACCGCCCCGCAAACTTACCTTGACTCTTACATAGGTTTTTCTTCCAAGAACACTTGCAACATTTCGTGACAAAGATGCCTTCAACATTGGTCTTGGCTCTGTTTTGCTCATTCCAAGAAGCGTGCAAACCATCGGTCGACCGAACACTTCAAAGCCTATAATTGAAGCCACGGGATTCCCTGACAAAATCAAAACGGGTTTACCTTCCAACATGCCAACTGACGTGGGCATTGCAGGTCTTAGCGCAACGCCATGTACAATCACGCCTGGTTTACCAAGCTTGTTAATTGCGTCAGGAACCAAATCTAATCCTCCCACACTTGTGCCGCCAGTAGTGATGACTGCATCCTGAGTCTTGAGAGCTTCTTTAATTTTATCTGCAATTTCATCCACGTTGTCTTTAGCTATGCCATAATCGGTTGTTTCTGCGCCGAGTTCCTTGCAAACGTTTGCGATCATGATTTTGTTTGAATCGTAAATTAGGTTGCCAGACAGTTTTGTTCCAACTTCAGCAAGTTCGTTTCCAGTTGCTAAAATACCGATTTTCGGTTTCTGCGCAACCTTCAATTGGCTATATCCTAACGCTGCGGCTAATCCAATGTGGTAGGGATTCAATCGAGCGCCAGCCTTAGCCACAACGTTGCCCTTATTGATGTCCTCGCCCGTCTTAGAAACGTTAGCGTTTAGCGCAAGTTGGCTCCAAACCTCAAGTTTCCCTTCATCTTTGCGGGTGTTCTCAAGCATCACAACTGCGTCAGCACCTTTGGGAATGGGATTGCCGGTCCAAATTTGCTTGGCTTGTTTACCTTCTATTTCTTGGTTTTCTGTTAATTGGAAAATTGCTGGTTTAGACTGTGAGGCACTAACGGTGTCAGCTGATTTTAATGCGTATCCATCCATGGCTGACTTGTCAAACCGCGGCAAATCTTCATGGGCAACTATATCTTCCGCTAAAACACGCCCTAAAGCAACCTGCAAAGATATTTTAGTCATTTTAGGCCTTCCAATTTGCAAGGCACTAAACCAGAGTTGCAAGGCCTGGTCAGTTAAAGTTAGTTTTTGGAATCCTTTAAGTTTCACCAAAATGGTTCCCACTATTGCACTAGCGACTTATCGTAAAAAAACATATCGAAACAAAAAAAACTTAAAATTGATTTGGTAAACAAAAAAATGTTTGCTAAGATCTGGTTTCGTACACTACTACGCAGTCAGTTTTTATTTGCATGACCAAGTCGTGTCCTTCAACTATTTTTCTTAAGCTACTCATACTTTCTTTGGTAAGGTTTGCTTTAATGTTAATGTGGTATCCCTTGTATAGTGGGTACATGGCTTTCTGCGGAATCAACGTGATGGTGCTTCCATCCAGAGTCGGACACCTGTCTACAATTTCTCTTAGCAAGACTGCAATCTCAGCGAATTTCATAAATTATCACTGTTATAATAATTTTGATAGTCTTACTATAATTCTTTTTCTTAGGATTTAGTTTTTTTGCAAGTTAAGTTTCACTAATTACGCGAAATTAAAGTTTTAATTCTTAGTGGGTGCCTCAAGTTGATTTTCTAAGTTACTTTTTAGTTGTCTCTGCAGTTATTTTTTTAAGAAATTCCTTGATGCCTTCAGGCTGACCAAAAACCACGAGGCGACCATCCTTTTGCGGGTTAACTGAGAGATTGCTTTGGTTAGCTAGCCGCAGAACTATGTCGCAGCTAAGATTGCCGGCGGGTTCAACTCTGACCCATTTTTGATCTCTTGGAACGCCTGTGATAAACTTGTTTTCTTCCATTTTTTCTTCGGCCCCTTCTATGTTTGCTTCTTCTAAACGCCTAAGCCACTGATCAACAACTTCCGAGCCCAGAGTTTTTTGGGCTTCAGTAATAAGAGATGATTCAACATTTCCAAGATACTCCTCAACTTTCTCAGAAATTTCGCCCCGACTGCCCTCAGACTGAGAAATTATATTCATCAGTTTTGCACTTCTTAAATCGTTAATAACGTTCGCAGGTATGGTTGCGCCTTTTTTTCTGAGCTCAATCATCAAGTCTTCAAGAACTTTCCATGTAGCGGTGTGACTCATTTGTTTCCCCAGCGTATATAGTGGCGGAGGTCTATAAAATTAATCTTGGAAAAGAATAAATCTCCAAGATTTTCTGTAGTATTGTAGAGGTAACTACTTTTTGTCATCAACTAAGAAAGTCGATAATCCTGAGGTGCCAACACCAACAGGTTTTATGCAATTTGAAAACGGTATCCTAATCAAACAACAGCTCGATAACTTGCTAAACACACTGCCTCTTGAAATAACATTTATCGACGCAAACGACGTCGTATGTTTCTTTAATAAACCAGAAAAAATCATTTTTGTACGCACCAAATCAATAATTGGTAGAAAAGTGCAAAATTGCCATCCAGCCGCAAGCCTTGACACGGTAAATAAGATAGTGGATTCTTTTAAGAATGGCAAAAAGAATCAGGTTGAATTCTGGATTGAGTTAAGCGGCAGAAAGGTTCTTATTCGCTTTTTTGCAGTTCGAGACCCAGACGGCAAATATCTCGGCACAATGGAAATAGTACAAGACATCAATGACATCCAGAAACTTCAAGGCGAAAAGCGCCTCTTAGAGTGGCAAGCGTGACAAAATGAATCTTGAAATAGTCAAATCTGAGGGCTTAGCCCACAACAGCTACTACTTATCGAACGAAGGAGAAGCCGTCGTTATTGATCCGCGCCGCGACTGCGAAATCTACACAGAGCTTGCCAAGAAAGATTGCGCAAAAATCAAGTATATTTTGGAAACCCACCGAAATGAAGACTATGTTGTTGGCTCGCTTGAACTGCAAAATATGATTGAAGCAGAAATCGGTCACAGTAACGTTCTGCCTTTCAAGTATGGAGAACACAACTTAGCTGATGGCGATATCTTAAACCTTGAATACACCAAAATCAAAGTTCTCTATACTCCCGGGCATACAAACGAATCGTTATGTTATGTTGCATTTTCATCAAGTGGCAATGAGCCATTGATGGTTTTCAGCGGCGACACACTTTTTTCTGGATCCATCGGAAGAACAGACCTTTATGGCAAAACAGCCCAACATGGACAAGCCGAGAAGCTTTACGCAAGCCTTCATGAAAAGTTGCTGCCGATTGGCGACGGTGTTCTTATTTACCCAGCGCATGGGGCAGGATCCATTTGCGGTCACAGCATAAGTGGGCAGGAACCAACAACCATCGGCTACGAGAAAAAAACTAACCCTTACCTGAAGCTGAGCAAAGAAGAATTTGTTCGAAAGTCAGTTAGTGAGGAGTTGGTTGTGCCTACATACTTCCGCAACATGGAAGAATACAACTTAAACGGACCACCCTTGCTAAGCGAGATGTCGTATCCTAAGCCACTTTCTCTTGTGGCTTTCGAGGAAGAAATGGCTGAAACCAAAGTTTTAGTCATGGATACGCGGATGCCCTACGCTTTTGCTGGCACGCATATTCCTAATTCGCTGAGCATGTGGCTTGGAGGAACCAGCGTTTACCCAGGCTGGCTACTAGACACAGAGCAGTACATCATTTTTGTTCTGGAACGACCAAGCGACTTAGATACCGTGGCGCCGAGGCTGCGCAGATTAGGGTTCGATAACATGTGTGGTTATTTGTGTGGCGGAATGAATGAGTGGCAAGAAGCAGGTAAACCAATAGGCAATACGCCTACAATGTCGGTTCTTGAGCTCAAGAGCAAACTCGATAAAGAGGAAGTTTTGCTTTTAGATGTTCGTGAACCAAACGAGTGGAAAGAAGATGGAATTGTAGAACGCGCAAAATGTATTCACTTCGCTGACTTGCCTGAAAAAATGGGTTCTCTGCCAAAAGACAAGCCCATAGCCGCAACGTGTTCAGTTGGCAACCGTACCAGCATTGCAATCAGCATTCTGGAAAGAGCAGGCTTCAAAAATGTAAGTAATGTTTTGGGTGGCATGACGGCTTGGACAAACGTTGGTTACCCCACCAAAAAAATAGCCATTATGTAATCCAATAAGAATAAATAGGCAGTTTCTCGCCAAGCTCTCTTTTCAGGAAAGCTCTTATATCATCATCTTCGATGCAACGTGTCCCAGTTTTATCGTTGTGAATCGGAATTCCAGTTTCCCTAAGCGCATCCCCCTTTGGGAAATCAACATAAACATAATAATTTTTAGATGGAATAATTAGCCTAAGACTAGTAAATTCCCGGGTTTTTGAAATACCAGTTTGCTCAATATTGTAAACTATCGAATCTGGTTTTAGCTCCTTAACTAAACACTTGAACTCGACCCACTTGCTCACGCGAACCACTCTATCGCTCAAAACTTTTCGCCGTTATTCTTTTTCGGTTTCTTGCATGTTTTTTGCCTTTCTACTGGCCTTATCCTTGGGCTCTAACAGATCCTGAACAAGGTTAAACTGTCGTTTGTAAAGGTGACAGTTTTTAGAGTGGAAAATCAGTTTGCCAGTTTGTAAACCCAGTTTTGCGCGCTCGTTGATTTCCGCTACAAAAGCCTCGTTGAAAAGCTGCAAACCCGCAATGTTAGCGGGTAAGCCTGCGTAAGCATCCCAACTGCGGAAATAACATGTAAGGTGCATTTTGTTGCCAAGGATTTCAGTGTCGATTAGGCTTAGGCATGGCGGTTCATGGCGCTCTTTGGTTTTGGGATTAATTTTGTATATATCCTCTGGTAGCCTGACAACCATTGTAACCTGCCTGTCCCGCTGCTCTTTAACATAATTTTTAATTGCCTCTTCAACTTGGTCAACGGGTTCACGAAGCCTACTGCCATAAGTGTAAATTTCATCTTGCTTGCCCTCTCCACACCACAAATAAGTCAAGGCATACCACTGCACATACTTCATGTCGCACGGTGCCTTGTCGCTGACAAGCGGACGATTCTCAGGGTGATCAATCTCTATTGACAAATTAAGTTTTTTTGTCTCAGTGACTTCAGAGCCATAACCTACTTGGAAATCGTCTCCCTCACTCCAAATAGCGTTTGATGCTTTGAACCAGGCATCAGGACAGTCGAATGCAGTAATCTTAACATGCTTCAAAGTGAAGTCTCCAAGATACCGAATAATGTCTAACGTAAGAATATAAATTTACAGTTAATCAAAAGTCGGGACGAAATAATTAACGCAAAAATTGATTTTAAAATATTAAAAAGAAGAAAAGGTTGGGTTTTAGTAGGGCATTCCGCCGCCCATTCCGCCCATGCCACCCATTCCACCCATACCGCCCATTCCTCCCGGGGGCATTGGTGGCATTTTGCTGCCTTTGATGCTGATTAAATCGTCGATTTTCAGTATCATGTTGGTGGCTTCTGTGGCTGATTTTATTACTTGTTGCTTTACGCGAAGTGGTTCAATGACTAGTAGGTCTTTCATGTTTTTGATTTTACCTGTTGAGACTTCGATGCCGAAGTATTGGCTGTCTGGTTTATTGTGTTGCTCTCTGAGTGCTACCATGATGTCGATGGGGTCTAAGCCTGCGTTCTCTGCTAATGTTAGTGGGATTACTTCTATCGCATCTGCGTAAGCTTCTACTGCAAGTTGTTCTCTTCCGCCAACTTTTACTGCGTAAGCGCGTAGGCCTTTTGATAGTTCTGCTTCTGGTGCGCCGCCGCCTGCAACAATTTTGCCATCTTCAATCGCATTTCGCACAACGCATAAGCCATCATGTAGTGAACGTTCCGCTTCGTCGATAACTTGGTTGGATGCGCCTCTGATGACTATGGTTACGGCTTTAGGGTTTTTGGCTTCTCTAACGTATAGGAGTTTATCGTCGCCGATTTTTACTTCTTCAACACGTTTCGCTTTGCCAAGAACGTCAGCATTGATATCTTTTACACTTGCAATTATTTGTGCGCCTGTTGCTTTGGACAGTTTTTCTATGTCGCTGCTGCTAACGCTTTTAACAGCTAGAACGCCTGCTTTGCCTAAGAAGTGCAGTGCCATGTCGTCAATGCCTTTTTCACAAAAGAGAACATTTGCGCCTGCTTTTGTAACTGAAGTAACCATTTCTTTGAGCATGCGTTCCTCTTCGTCGAGGAAAAGCTGCATTTGATTTGGACTTTCAATGTTTATTTTAGCGTCAAACTCTGTTTTTTCAATTTCCATCTTTGCATTCAGTAGCACGATTTTTGCGCCGTCAATGATTTTTGGCATTTGTGAGCTTGCAATTTCCTTATCAATAACCATGCCTTTGACAAGTTCTGTTTCATCAAGGCTCTTGCCATGTTTCTTAACGACTTTTATGAGGTCAATGTCTGAAGTGTATTTGCCGTCAACTTTTTCGGTCACTTGTTTGACTGCTTCAACAATGATTTTTGCGAAATGATCTTCTGCAACGTTAATGCCTTTGCTAGAAAGCGACGTGATTGCAATGTCCGTTAGAGTTTTGTCATCATCAAAGTTGATGGGAATTGCGATTTTATCTAAAATTTCTTGAGCTTTATCGCTAGCTTTCTTATATCCTTCAATTATAACTGTTGGATGAACGTTTTTGTCGATTAAACTTTCAGCTTTTGAGAGTAATTCGCCTGCCAAAATTACTGCAGTTGTTGTTCCGTCGCCTACCTCGTTGTCTTGAGCTTTTGCAACTTCAACGAGCATTTTTCCCGCTGGGTGTTGAATGTCAAGCTCTTTCATGATGGTTGCGCCGTCGTTGGTTATTGAGACGTCGCCCATGCTGTTCACGAGCATTTTATCCATACCGCATGGACCGAGGGTACTTTTAACTGATTCAGCAACTGCTTTGGCTGCCATAATGTTGTTTTTAAGTGCTTCGCGGCCTGTGCTTCTGCCAGTGCCTTCTTTCAATACTAGAACTGGAATGTTTCCTCCACCTTGAGACATAATTTTCACCGTTTATTTTAAATTCTTATGGAAATGGAACAATCGGATATTTAAATATAAATTTATCGGGAGAATCAAATATTGGAAAATCCATAGAGAACCCGCAATTCTTTAATTTCACTTTACAGAGAGGTGAGGTAGAGTACAATAGTACACGAAATTAATGAAAACATTGTTGATAACTAGAAATTTTGTAAAATAGAAAAATTGCTTTTCTATTTTTTAGGTTTAGAAATGTTAAAAGAATATTTCCCTATATCATAGCTTTTAAAAAGTCCCAACGATACAAAGCTGATATAGGTATAATGGAAACTTACTGTATTTATCGAATGTGTACCGAAATGAACAGTTTTCTTAAAGCGAGGTCTCATTAAAAGTTCTAAGTTTACTCTGATAAGTTAAGGTCTTCTGGTCTATTTTTGGTCTAAAAACTGCAAAGTTTCTATTGCGGTGGGAAAGGTCTAGCATGGTTAATAATTCTAGCTATACCCAATTTAGTATTAAGAATTACAGTATTCTCACCTAAACAATCACATGCGTATAAAGAGCGCCAAACCTCAATATATGACGTGATTTTTATTGACAAAGTACCGCTCTTTGGCTATTGTCAAAGAAGTTGCTTATGTGAGTACTTTCCCACCCAGAAAATGCGGTATAGCAACATTCACGGCGGATTTAGTTAATTCAATCAGCCAATTAAACAGGTTAAAAATCAGACAGTATTTTCTATTGATGGACGTCGGCTTTTCAAACCTGAATATGGTGAATTTGAACATAAGATTGGACGCGATTTTCTTGAAGATTATTTATTAACAGCTGATTTTCTAAACAGCACTTCTGTTAACGTGGTTAACGTTCAGCATGAGTTTGGCGTTTTCGGCGGAGAATGCGGAGAATACATTTGCGGTTTTTTATCAAAGCTGAAAAAGCCAGTTTCAACCACTCTCCACACTGTTTTGCCAAATTTTGAAGATAAATCAGGAGAAGTTTTTGATAAAGTTGTTAGCCAAAGCTCAGCAATCGTGGTTTTAAATAAAACTACGCAGTCTTTGGTCAAACAATATTGGGGTGCCTGAGAAAAAAATAAAGGTAATTCCTCACGGCTGACCAAATTTTCCGCTGGTTCAAAGCTCAAAAATGAAACCCGTTCTTGGTTTAAGTAACAGGGTCGTTTTGTCAACTTTTGGACTTTTAAGCAAAGGCAAAGGAATTGAATATGTTATTGACGCATTGCCTGAAATAATAAAAAATGAACCCCGAGTGCTCTATTATGTTTTAGGTGTTACTCATCCTCAGGTCAAAAGTTTCGAGGGCGAATCTTACTGAAACCTGCTGTTGAAAAAGGTTAAGAACTTAGGTCTTCGAGGACATGTGAGGTTTCTAAATCGTTTTCTCTCAAAGCCTGAATTAATTAATTATTTGCAAGCCACGGATGTTTATCTTACGCCGTATCTTTCACCAAACCAAGTTAGCAGTGGCACCTTGTCATATGCCTTGGGCGCGGGTAAAGCAGTGGTTTCAACACCTTATCTACATGCAAAAGAGGCGTTAGGAGAGGGAAGAGGCGTCTTCTGCGGGTTTAATGACTCAGCATCTATTGCTGAAAAAGTCACAGAAATAATCGAAAACAGAACTCTGAGAAAGTCTTTAGAGCAAAAAGCCTATGAGTACAGTAGAAAGTTTGTTTGGCCGTTAATTGCCAAAAAATACGTCGCACTTTTTGACGAATTAAACGGGCAATCTGCGGAGGCATCACGATTCAGCTTCCACCTATAAAGATGAATTATCTCGTTGCTTTAACTGATGACACAGGCGTTTTTCAACATGCTAAATACTGCATTCCAAAAAGGTCTGAAGGCTACACAACAGACGACAATGCATGTGCATTAGTCGCAGCTACAAAATATTATCGTTTTAAAAAAGACACCAAAATAGAAGCTTTGGCAAATACTTACGTATCATTCCTTAATCACATGCAAAAACCCGATGGCAACTTCCATAATTATTTAGGCTACGAACGCAGCTATCTAGATGTTGACGGCTCAGAAGATTGTATAGGTCGTACACCTTGGAGTTGCGGACACGTAATTAACTTTAACCTGCCTAAGGGATTAGGTTGGTTGCTTCGCAAGCTTCCTTTTCCAGGCATTCGCAATAAAAACGCTGTTGTTTTTCCAGAAAAAGTTAATGGTAGATATGTTTTGCTTCATCGGGTTGAACCAGATCTTTGCGTTGCACTGTCTGATGATTTGACAAAGTGGTGTGACATGATGAGTTTGATGAAGCCAAGGGCAGATAGTTGGGATAACTGGAAAATTGGGGTCGCGGGTACTCCGATAAAACTCAATGAAGGCTGGCTAGTTATTTATCATGGGGTAAGAATGGAACGGATGTATTGTCTAGGCGTAGCCTTACTTGAGAAAGAGCATCCTGAACAGGTACTTTACCGTCCAAAAGATGTATATTATCTCCAAAAGAAGATTATGAACGATTTGGCAAAGTGCCTAACGTTGTATTCAGCTGCGGCAACGTTGTTTTGGACAATAAACTCTTTATTTATTATGGAGGAGCCGACTACGTTCTATGCGTCGCCACCATTCCTATGGAAGAAGTTCTTTCATTAATCCATAGATAATTTTATTCAGCTTTCAATATATGGTAACCTGAAGCTTTGCGAAGCCTATTCATGACAGCCAAACCCATTCCCTCCGAAGATAAGCCTTCAGCAAATATGAGATCAACACCTTCAGCATCAACCTCCCTTAACAAGCGAAATAGTCTCTGTGCAACCACTGCCAAATCTAAGCGGCTGCCAAGAGACAAAACAACATCTGCTTTGTAGCAATTCTGCGTTTCATCAGTAGCAAGTATGCCAACCTTGTCTCCTTTAACCCTGTAAGATTCAGCTAAATCCGCAATTTTAGATTTGACAGCTTCAATGTTGCCTTCAACAAGAATAACTTGTGCTTTTGGCGCATAATGTTTATGTTTCATTCCCGGAGACCTTATTTTTTCTAGAGGCAATTCCGCTTCAGCTTCGACAAATGGATGAAGCTGGACATCGCAAAGCACTTTTTTTAGCGCTTCAAACGTTGTTCCGCCGGGCCGAAGAACCATCGGTGGGTCAACGCTTACATCTACAACAGTGGATTCAACACCAATTTTTGTGGAGCCACCGTCTAAAATAACATCTATTCTTCCGTTCAAATCTTCATAAACGTGTTTAGCATTTGTTGGACTTGGTTTTCCAGCAAGATTTGCGCTTGGAGCTGCAATAGGGCAACCGCTCTGTTTGATTAATGCTAATGCTACGTTGTGTTTCGGCATTCGAATCGCAACAGTGTCTAAGCCTGCAACTGTCACTTTTGGCACAATGCTTGAGCGTTTGAAAACTAGGGTTAAGGGTCCAGGCCAAAACTCTTTCATCAGCAACTCAGCCTTCTTTGAGACCTCTTGTGCTAGTTTGTAAACTTCGTTTGCATTTGCTACATGTACAATTGGGGGGTTATCTAGAGGTCGCTTTTTAGCTTCAAAAAGAGTCAACACAGCATCTGGATTAAGTGCATCTGCACCCAAACCGTAAACTGTCTCTGTTGGAAAAGCCACTAAACCACCCCTTCGGATCACTTGGGCTGCAATTTGTATTTTTTCAAGCTCTAGTTTTGTTGGATTAACTTTTAACAGAAGTGTTTGTTTCATTGCAGATTCCTTTTCAATTCAAGTACTACTGAGGTTTCAATCTGTCTATCTGCAATAGTCCAGTATTTCTGTAGCAGTTTATTTTTTTCATGAGTTGAAACTAGTTCGAAACCGTTCTTTTGGTAGAATTTTATTGCCCAAGTTGCTGCTGCCCAAGTTCCAACATACACCTTAGATGTCTTTGCCAACGCTACCAAATGTTTGAGAAGTGTTTCTCCGAGTCCCTGCCGTTGATAACTTGTCAACACGTAAGCATGCCTAATCAAAGTAACATCTTTAACACTCTGCATCCCCATTACAACAGCCAAGACACTGTTTTGTTTTAAACCGTAAAATTCCACGCCACATGCTATTTCCTCTTCAAGCTCTTTCAGAGGCATGTAAGGTTCCCTCCATCTATCGATGGAAATCTTGCCTTTGTAAACTACCGCAGCTTCGTTTATAACGTTAAAAATTTCTTGAAAATCATTACTTGTAAACTTGAAAATCATGCAATTCACAATTTTTTTGGTGCACATAAAATTTTATGTTGCTGTCGGCTCTTTTTGGCCTTCACTATCAACTAATTTTTTGATTAGATGCATGAAGAATTCTTGTGCCTGTATCTCGCCTATTTTTTCTAAGTAAACTGAAACTATCGCGATTTTTCCCTTTTTAGCTGCAACATACTCAGCAAACATTCGAGCTGAAATAACATTTTTATCGCCCAAAAGCACGGAGGAAGTGGCAGCGCCAACCAAATCATTAGGTTTAGGAACAGCGATTGCCAACGTTCCAAGCTTATCTTCTTTCTCGCTAAGCATTATCATGGCGGAGTTCTTTGCTTCAACGTAAACTGCTAGAAAACGCATGTCGTTTTCAAGTATTTCTTCTTTGACGACTTTGGCACGTTCCAATTGTTTCCCTCAAAGGTTGCTTTATGTTTTGTCTGCTTAAAAAGACTTCACAAAACATTTGTGTTTAAAACCGTAAAGCAAAAAAACCTAAACATACCAACCATTCAGTTACAACAGATATAGGTCACTTATTAGCGGGCATGGAAAAGAAACTGAATGAATGTGAAAACAAAGAGAATATGGGCAGTCAGCATAACCGCTCTAATCATAACATTAAGCGTGATAGTGGTTTTTTCACAAAACCTTGCAAGCAACAGAACTGACAACAAAGTAGACCGTGTAGCTTGCTTAGGCGACAGCATCACTAACATGACAGGTTACCCAGCGGATTTGCAGGCGTTGCTTGGTTCAGGTTCGACTGTGGGCAATTTCGGCTATAACGGAGCCGCTGTAAATTTCTTTGCTGACAGACCATATTATGCTAGTGATGAATACAGAGCAGCTAGGGCTTTTCTGCCAACAACTGTAATTATTATGCTCGGAACAAATGATGCGAGAACAAACCTTAACGAGTCAATTGGCAATTTCACGGGTAATTATGAGTACATGATTGAGCATATTATAAATGGAACCAGACGGTTCACGAGCCAACCGCGAATTTTTCTGGTTATACCACCTCCATTGTTTGAAAACAGCCTTAATTTAACCAGTACGACTTTAAAGCAAGAAATTTTCCCGCTAATACATCAGGTCGCAAGTGACATGGGCTTGCCACTTATCGATGTTTATACGCCGCTGGTTAATCATCCAGAGGATTTCTCAGACGGAGTACACCCTAACTCCGAAGCATCCCAGATAATTGCAAATACAATTTACAACGGCATAAATTCTTACTCGATATAGCAGTGAAATTTTAGCCTATTAGTTTTTTCAAGATGGGTACTCTACGCATTAATAGGATTAATCCAAGAGTTACAAAAAGTGTTAGCACTGTTATTAATGGGATTTCAATGAGTGGGTTTAGTGTTGTGTAGCTTAATTTGAATCCGAGATAGCCAAATTCAAAAGATTCTAAGATTATGACATGGAATAGGAAAATGGGTAAGGTGTTTTTGCTTATGGCGTTGACGATTCGGTTGGCTATGTTATGGCTGCTTCCTGGCCAATCTGGGCGGAACTTCATCAGGATCATGAATAGGGCGGCTGAACCTATTATTACGTTTGCGGTTAGGTAATCGAAAAAGAAGTTGTTTTTGCCCATGGAAGCAAGTGGATAAGTCATTAACCAAACTCCAAGTATTGTGCAAACAAAGCCTAAGATTAATGCTCCATACAAGATAGCTGACCGCAGCCTTATTTTCTGCAGGTACGAGCCTAAAATAAAGTAACCGATCCAGCCGCCGATTACAAAAACGGAGGAATTGAAGGTTACGCCACTAATTAATTGGAGAATAGGCACGATGGCGACCCCGAAAAACCAAAGAATAATCAGGTACCTTAGAATTCGTGAGCTTCCATTAGCGACTATTACTCTTAAAACTGGAGTAATCAAATAAAGCCCAATGATTAGGTAGATAAACCAGAATTGGTAGTAAGAGCCGCTAAATAAACCGTATAAAATGCCTTGACCGATGTTGGTTAAGGTTATTGGGTACTGGGTAACGTAGAAGCCCCATGCAAGGTAAATTGCACTCCAAAAAACGAAAGCTAAGCCAATTCGGCTCAAACGTTTTTTAAGAAATACGCGTATGGGCTCGTTAAGTTTAGCTGGTTGAAGCAGTAAAGCTCCACTTAACATAACAAATAATGGGACACATGATAAAGCCAAGCTTTTGTAAACAACCGCTATCCACCAGTACCCAATCGGAATCGATGATGCTTGCAGCGTTAAATTTGACGCATGAAGCATTATTACTAAAGTGATAGCTAAGGTACGAATAAGGTCGTCTGAAATATTAATTCGATTACCTGAATCCAAACCCGCCTTTTCCAAACAAAAGCGCCCTTAAGCCCAATTATACAGTATCAGCTTCAAATACAGCTTATAAAAGTACTTGTATGTTTTTATAATAAGCAAATGATCAGGCAACTTGATGATTTTGCTCGCTGAAAAGTTAAGGCTTTGCAAGGTTGAAGCAGCGCAAATAAGATAAGAAAGCCACATACATTGTGCTTTAAGGTTAAACATGAGTGGCTTCAGACGGGTTAGGAAGTATCTAATCCCGATCCTGCTAATAGTCATATTATCAATTTCAATCGTGGCATTATACACCACTTACTTAAGTCCCAACCAATCTAAAGCTAATCCTAACGCTTACATTGGAGTTGCATTTTGCGGAAACACCACTCAAGAAGCCAAACTCTTAATTGACAGAGTGAAAAGCTATACAAACCTCTTCATTTTAGATTCGGGCAGGAATCCAGTTAGTGAAAACAGATCAAAAGTTGAGGAAATTGGCGATTACGCTGTTTCCCAAGGCTTAAACATTATAGTTAATCTCGGAGTTGACGATGTCACTGGCGCTAATAATACTTGGTTTTGGAATGTACCTTCACTGGATGCAGTTAAGCAAAATTGGACTGAGAGGTGGGGGACCAAATTTTTAGGCATATACTACAATGATGAGGTTGGGGGAGTACAACTTGATGCTCCCTGGAGAGAATGGTTTGCAACTTATGGAGCAAAACTAAATCAAATTGATCATCCAGCAACTAACGCTCTTTACCAAATTTACATAAAGCTGCTTGATTACATTAACAATGGCACTTTACCGCAAAACTACACCGTAGAAGCTAACTTTTTCGCTCAAGATGTAGTAGCAGGCGACCCTGGACTTCAAAAATTGAATAGCACTGGATTTACCTCCTTCACTTCTGACTATGGCTTGTACTGGTGGAATTACCTAGGCGGCTACAATGTTATGTTCACCGAGCTTGGCTGGAACAGCAGCGTGGCTGAGCAAATAGCTTTAGTTAAAGGAGCTGCACGGCTTCAAAACAGAGAATGGGGAGCAATGATTACCTGGAAATATAATTCCGAACCTTACCTTGATACAGGAGACCAAATTTATAATCAAATGTTAAGCTCTTACGAAGCAGGAGCAAAATACATCGCCATTTTTAATTATCCCTACAATGGGAACAACAATTATGGAGTTATGACTGATTCACAGTTCATTGCACTACAACGATTTTGGAGTGACATTAATCAAATGAAGTATGTAGATCAAAGCGCTCCCGTTGCCGCGTTGGTGTTGCCTCAGAATTACGGGTGGGGTATGCGGTCGCCGAATGATAGCATTTGGGGGTTCTGGCCAGCTGACAGCAGGTCAGTGCAAATTGGTTTAACTACAAGTAAACTTTTGGCGCAATACGGCGTCAACCTCGATATTGTTTTCGATGACCCAGCTTATCCTGTGGCTAATGGGCATTACAAAAATGTTTATTACTGGAACTCAACGGGCATTTAGCAGGGTAACTAAAAAATAATGTTTGTTGGAAAACGCTTAATTAAGAGCTTATAATATTGCTGGTTACGGAAGGATAAAATTTGAGTGACGATATATCAAAGTTACCACCTAATGTGCAAGAAAGGCTTCTTAGACTGCAACAGTTACAGCAAACTCTACAGTCAATTTTACAGCAGAAACAGCAGGTTGACATGGAGAAAACAGAGGTTGACCAGACGATAGCTGAACTGCTAAAAACCGCGGAAGACGCAGTGATTTACAAGGCGATGGGTTCACTGTTGATTAAAGTTAATAAACCGAAAGTCACCCAAGAACTTGTTGAGCGAAAAGAACTTTTAGAAACAAGAACCACTGTTTTGGTAAGACAAGAAGAAAGAATACGCAGCCAAACAAAAGAAGCACAAACAAAACTCCAAGAAGACCTAAACCCAGTATCTCAACCATTATCTTAGGTGAATGCCCGTGGTAGAGCTGGGAATACCAGAGCTAACCACCGAGCAAATAGAAACTTTATGTTCAACTGCGGAGAACGCAGCCAGAAAATACGTTCTCGCTAAAGTTTCTTCTAAAATGCTTGATAAGTTAGATATTTCTGTTGAGGCTGTTGGGTCAAAACCTGTGGATGTTATTGTGGAAATAGATCTTGTTTTAAGTTCGGAAGCAAAGGGCATTGATGCAGAGGCTCTAGTTAAAGAAGCGACACATGAGGCACATAAAGCCAGTGAAAAATACTTGAGAAAACTAAAATGACTGATTTTCAAAAGTTAATAAAAATTTTAGAAGAAACCAAAGCAGGTTTTGTTCTGTTGTTGTGTCATCGCAGTGCAGATGCAGATGCGATTTGTTCTGCTTATGGTTTACAGGGTTTGCTGAAACGGTTTATACCAAACGTTGTTACTGAGATTGGTTGTCCGCAGGGCATCAATAAACCTTCAAAAGTGCTTTTGGAATATTTACCCATCACAGTTAATTTAAAACCTAACATTGAATCAGCAGATGTCATAATTTTCGTGGACACAAACACTGTTGAGCAGCTTGAACAAGTCGCTGAAACAATAAAGAAATCTGCGGCGCCAAAAATCATTATTGACCACCACTCCGAAAACCCTGAAACAACCAAAATCTGCAAACTATGCATAATCGATGATGAAGCAGCAGCCAACTGTGAAATAATCTACAAACTCTTTAGCCAAGCCAAAACTAAACCTAACCTCAACGAGGCTAAAGCATTATTTGTGGGCATAGCTTTTGACACAAGACATTTTGCATTGGCAAGTTCATCCACCATCCAAATTGTCGCTAAATTGGTTACTGCAGGCATCGATGTTCAGGATACATTGGCGCAGTTTAACTTGCCAATTGATAGTTCTGAACGTTTAGCCAAGTTGAAAGCTTGCAAAAGAGCCAAAATCGTCAGAGTCCAAGGCTGGATAATTGCTCTTAGCCATGTTAGTGCTTACCAAGCTTCAGCAGCCAAAGCGCTTGTTGATTTAGGGGCACATGTATCAGCTGTTGCAGGAGAAAAAAACGGGAAAATTGACGTAAGCCTACGAAGTGTACGCCAGTTTAATCAAGAAACAGGCATTAATTTAGGAACAGATATAGCAGGACCACTAGGCGAATTCCTGCACGGAGTAGGCGGAGGACACGCCTTAGCATCGGGAGTAAGCGGCACAGGCGAAATACAACCAACATTAAAACAATGCCTTGTATTTTTGAAACGGAAATTAGCCAAAACTGGGTAGCTACGCTTAAATGAGCAAACGCTCACGCTTAAAGGTTAGCGAGCACAAAAATCATGGCTATAATTGAGACAAAAAACCTCAGCTACACTTATCCGGGAGCATCAAAGCCATCAATTTTAGATGTGTCGATCAAAGTGGAGAAAGGTGAGTTTGTTTTAATTACTGGCCCAAGCGGCTGCGGCAAAACAACATTGTGTCGAACCTTCAACGGATTAGTCCCCCACTTCTACCAAGGAGAACTAAAAGGAGAAATCTCAGTCGCAGGCATAGACACGCTTAAACATAACACATATGAAATGGCAAAGCATGTTGGCTTAGTTTTTCAGAACCCTGAAAACCAGTTGTTCGCTCTCTCAGTCGAGAAAGACGTGGCGTTTGGGCTCGAAAACATCGGAGTTCCCCGAGCGGAAATAAGAAAAAAAGTTGATTGGGCACTAAACCAAACAGGCATCTACGATTTACGAGAACGTTCACCTCACGAAATTTCTGGAGGGCAACAACAGCGGGTGGCAATAGCGTCTGTTTTAGCCATGGAACCAGAAATTATTGTGTTAGATGAGCCGACATCGTTTTTGGACCCCCTGAGTGCGGAGAAAATTTTTGATGTAATTTACGATTTAAACAAGAATCAGGGAATAACCGTTATTCTTGTGGAGCATAGGCTTGATTTAACGGCGAAGTATGCAAGCCACCTCATCGTTATGGATGAAGGTAAAGTGCGCTTCGAAGGTGACCCCAGAGAGATTCTTAGTTCAGAGGAAACCCGTTTAATCGGTGTTGGCATCCCCAAAGCAACCTTGCTTTACCAAATGCTCAAAAAACAGGGCTTAAACCTCAGTGACACAACACCATTGTCGTCTGAAGAATTAGCTGACCAACTACTGGAGGCACTCAAACCCAATGATTGAAGCCCAAAACGTTCACTTCTCTTACGCTAACAAAGTTGAAGCTCTCAAAGGCGTATCCTTAACAATAAAAGACGGCGAATTCCTTGCAATTATGGGGCAAAATGGCGCTGGAAAATCAACACTTGTCAAACAATTCAACGGCCTCTTAAAACCCACCACTGGAAAAGTTCTTGTCGATGGGGTAGAAACAACTAAAACAAGTGTGGCGTCTTTAGCGAGAAATGTCGGTTTTGTTTTCCAAAACCCAGACCATCAATTATTCAGCGAAACAGTTGAAGACGAAATTGGGTTTGCCCTGAAAAATTTTGGTTTCGAACACAAAGTTATTGAGGAGCGGGTAACTTGGGCTCTGAACCTTCTATCGTTAACTCAGTACAGGAAAACTTCACCTTTCCTTCTCAGCGGCGGAGAACGGAAACGTGTTGCATTGGCTTCTGTTTTGGCTTGGGATCCAAAAACTCTGATTTTGGATGAACCGACCATTGGGCAGGATCATGAGCAAAAAGAAATCCTGCGCCAATTTATCTTGCAAATGCAGACGCAGAACAAAACGGTGGTTATTGTCACTCATGATGTGGAATTTGTTGCTGAATGCAACCCCCGGGTTGTGTTGATGAAGGATGGAAACATTGTTGCAGAAGGTGTGGGAAAAGACATCCTTACGAACCCCACAGTCTTAGCTGAATCATCCATTGTGCTGCCTCAGATAGCACAAATCTTCATGAAGCTCGCCCCGCTTGGATTTCCAAAAAACATCATCGATATCTATGAAGCAAAAGACATAATTTTGAAAGCCAAGGAGAATAAAGTCCAGCCATGAGTGTTTTCGATGGTTTAAAATTTAGAAAAGTTTACTCTCCAATCCACAATCTAGATCCCAGAATAAAATTTGTTTATGTAATCTCAATCTTTGTAGTTGCGATTATTTTCTACCAAATTATTCCTTTGCTTTTGTTGTTTCTCCTGCAGATTCCGTTTGTTTTGTTAGCGCGGGTTCAAAGGCAGTGGCTGCGTTCCCTGCGGGGAGCGGCTTTTTTTGCTCTGCTCATCTTCGTGATTAACGTAGGTACAACGTTTTTTACTTCAGGCTACTCTTTGACTGCACCTATCATAGAAAGCGCTGCGGCGTTAACGTTGCGTTTCGTGGTGCTTGTTGAGTCTTTCTCAGTTTTCTTCTTAACTACTTCGCCTGATCACTTAGGCTTGGCTTTGGAGGAGTCGCGGGTGCCTTATGAGTTTGCATTCGCCTTTACCACGGCAGTGCGTTTCGTTCCTGTTCTGGCTGAGGAAGCACAAACAATTATGGATGCTCAAAAAGCAAGAGGACTGGAGCTTGAGAAGGGCGGTTTGCTTAAGAGGATTAGGAATTATGTTCCTGTTCTGATTCCGCTGATTGTTAGTGCTATCCGCAGAAGCCTTGAGCTGGCGGAGGCAATGGAATCTCGAGCTTGGGGAGCCACCAAGAAACGAACAAACCTTTACGCTTTGAAGCTTCACCGCGGAGATTATGCTTTGATAATAATTACTGTCGGAATCTTGGCAGCGTCAGTTTACATTCGGTTGTTTGTGCCGATTCCTACCATAGCCCAACTAATATAGTCCACTATGAGTGTCGGAAATTGAGACGCTTTTACACCCAATTAAACGCAATGCACCACATACTGTCAGTTTAAATTGCCTTTGAGGCAAAGAAAAGATTTAAAAACGTCATTATTTCCACAGTTGTAGGTCGGAGCTTACTAAGTTTGATCATTCAATTGATTGATGCTTTTACATTAACTTTTTCGGTTGTTTCTGTTTTTTTACTGGTTTTAGGGTTACCGCTCGTTAAGAATTTAAACACCAGAAAAAACCTTGAACGACAAGGAGCCTTAACAATTATTACACTTGTTTTACAGACTATTCTGGTTTTTGTAGTTATGATTCCATCATTTATGAATAAGTTAGATGCTATTATGGCTCTTTCACTGATTCCGTCTTTTAACATGTGGCTTCACGTCGGCTTAGGAACATTTTCGTTATTTTCAGGTTTTGCCTACGTGGGTTTATAGCTTGTATTTTACTCGTCAGGAATGAGATGTGCAAGAGCCAAAAAATACATGATCCAGACAATGATAACGTGGATAATCGCCGTAATCAGTGGCGCATTAATATTTCTTTTGGAGTTCATATAACAAGCAATTAGCAGAGCGAAAGCGATATTGACAACTTATTTAACACTAATTAGTGAATAATATGTCTGAGCATACTCGTTTTGGTCCAGCAGGAGTTCCGCCAATGTTCAAGCTCATGGGGGCAACAACATCAGATGTGCCAAAGCTTCTGCATGAAGAAGGCTTGGACGCTTTCGAGTATGGAGCAGTTCAATGGGGGCAAAAACCACAGATAAAGCAGGAAAATGCACACCAACTTGGCGAAGAAGTAAAGAAAAACGATGTTAAACTCAGTATGCATGGCTCATACTTCATCAATTTTTCTGGAAAGAAAGAAGTTGTAGAAGCGAGCAAACGTCGTTTGATCGCATGTGCAACAGCCGCCGAGTGGATGGGAGCGTACGTTGTGGTTTTCCACACGGGGTTTTATGGCCGATTTGAAAAAGATTTTGCATTCAAAACTTGCCTTGACGCAATCAAAGAAGTGAATGACGAAATCCGATGCTTGGGTTTAAAAGTCAAGCTGGGGCCAGAAACGATGGGGAGAAAATTCCAAGTCGGCAGCATAGACGAAATCTTAACAATTAATGAGCAAGTTGAGGGTACGCAACTTGTTATAGATTGGGGGCATCTGCATGCAAGAGGTCTTGGCGCTCTTAAGAAGGTGGAGGATTTTCGGGGAATCGCTGAAAAAGTTGAGAAGCACCTTGGAACCGAAGCGCTCAGAAGTATGCATTGCCACTTTTCAGCAATCGAATTCAATAGCCAAGGAGAAAAAGAACATCACACGCTTGACGAAAAAAGGTACGGACCAGACTTCCACATGCTAGCTGAAGTGATTGCCGACTTTCAAATGCATCCCACAATTATTTGCGAAACACCAAACCTTGACGTTGACGCCAGAACAATGCAGACTACTCTGAAAGAAGTTCTGGACAGCAAAAAACAAAAGACCTCATCGTAAACAATAATAGTTTTTGAGAATAATTCAAGCAACTATTTTTCCTTAGAGAGGAGGCGTTCTGCAAGTTGCAATTCTTGTTTTGTATTGATGTTGACGGCTAATTCTTCTAAGTTAAGCAGATAGATGTCTTGGTCAAGCCATTCATCACCATATCGTTTATGTCCGTCAATTATGTTGATGCCGACTGGAACGACGTCTTTGTCTTCCATTTTGAAAGAGTATTCAACACTCATGCCAAGTTTATTTTTGGTTTCGAGGGGAACGGCTACTGTTAATGCTGGTTTGCCGCAGTGTTCGTATCGTTCGACGATGGCATCTAGCGCTTTAGGTGTAACCAGTGGAAGGTCGGCGGCGATTGCTAAGAAAACTCCGAGTTTAAGGTTGTGCACAGCGTAACCCATGTCGGAAACGTAGTCTTTGCCCGGGGTTTCAATTATTTTGACTGGAAACTTGGTCAGGAACTTGGCGGTTTTAGGTGTGCAACAGGTAGTCGCAACAATGATGGAATCGATTTTTTTGGCGCCTTTTAGGGCGCATATTACATATTCGATAACGGGTTTACCGCAGACCTTAATCAACGGCTTCTCTTCTGACGCTCGCATGCGGGTTCCTTTGCCGCCTGCCATGACAAGTGCTGTTATGCCCATGCAACCGCCGCCAACAAAACAATCACACAAACCATGCGGGTTATTTCGTTTGTTGCGCCAAAAACGTCGCCTGTAACTCCGTTGAAGTGTCTATGTGCAATTGCAGTCATAACTAAACTTGTAATCACGCTTGCAAGGAGGACGAAGGCGCCTGCCCAACGCAGCAGAGGCAAAGCAACCGCCAACGAAATGAGAATTGCAACAACCAAACGTAAATCCCCTTTACCGCCATGCATAGCTTCAAGAAATGGCGAGTTCATGCCTTCATGCACCGATTTTCCAGCCCAAGCCATAACAACCATTGAGAGCTTCGCTGAAAGCTCAACGACAATAACGCCGCCAACTATAAGACTAATGTGAAAAATGCCAGCACTACCAGTGTTCAGTTGGCCAATAACTAAAACCGTAATTAGCATAGTCATAATGCCTAAAGTCAAGCCACCAGCGCCCGTTAACTGGTCATGCATAACCTCAATTTTACGCTCAGGTGTGCCGTGAACCATTACGCCGTCGCCAAAATCAAGCAGCCCATCTGTGTGGTGAAGCCCAGTTATCAATAGCAGCAAAGCCAATACTAAGCCGCCGACAACTATGCCGGGCAAAAAATGGATAGCTACCCAACCGAAAACTCCAGCCAACAAACCGATAAACGCGCCGATTAACGGAAAAACCCACATGTTCTTGGCGCAGTCAGTAAGCATATCCTTATCCATTGCCACTGGAAAAATAGTGAGGAAAGAAAAAAGATTCTTTAACTCTTTAACAACCAAGCCTGTCTCACTTCAAACCCATCAAAGAGGCATAATTGCGCTCTATCTCTTTAAGCAATAGGTCTTTTGTTATTGCGCCGCCAAGTTTAGCCATCGCCGCTATGGATGCGCCACCGGCACCGACCCCTTCCTTCACCAAGCCTGTCTCGTAAATCCGCAAGCCAGGAAAACGAGAGCAGCCAAAATTCAAGTCAGCAGCTAAAACGGGTACTTCGCAGAACTGCTTAATGATGCCGCAGATATCTGATGATTTGTCTTTAGCTACCCAGCGAGTTGTGCCTACAGCCACGTTGCAGAGTGCTTTGGGTTCTAAAGCATTAATCAACGCTAAAACAGCAGTCATCTGGGTTCCACCAGCCATCAAAACAGGCGCCAGCCGAGCCCCGCCAATAACTAAGCCAGCTAACGCAGGCATCATGGGGTCGCCGACACACGAGACGGCTTTAAGTGGGTTGTTTGATAGGCTCCCGAATTTTTCGCCCGCTGCCTTCAAGCCTGCTCGAACCACCTCGCCTTTCAAGCTGTGAGGATTCAGCGGCAGTGTGCTGCTAACTTTGCCTTCAGCCTTGACACCTAGCGCTGACAAAACACCAAGAGCTGTTGTGGTGCCACCTGGAATACTTTCGCCAATAACAAGATAATCCGACACTTTTGCCAGTTGCTCACCTAAAACTTTGGCACGCTCGATAACTTCTTCGACATTATCGACAGAATTACCTGTTCGAATATCGCGTCCTGAACTGCCGCCTATGTCAACATAAGGAATTTGCGGTTTAACTTTCACCCCACCGTTTACAACCAGCACTGGAATGTCGGCAAGGTGTAGAGCTGACGTCGTAATCAATGCAGGTGTCGGAATACCGTCTGGAGTAATTGGGACACCTTGGATAGATTTACATTTGCCCAAAAGTAAAAGTTCAGCGTCTGCGGGTGGTGTAAAATCTGTAAAATCTGGGTTTGCGCCAGCCGCTGATAAACCAGGAATTTTTCCTGTTTCAGTGGTGGCGATGGTGCAAATGAAAAGGGGTTTTTTGCCCTCAATCTCT
>Ga0182021_10001870_pt1 | contig 24435 bp, 16 predicted proteins | sample 612E3MmetaG_FD_120493 | JGI IMG/M metagenome (GOLD analysis project Ga0182021, IMG submission 120493) | Permafrost microbial communities from Stordalen Mire, Sweden - 612E3M metaG (Illumina Assembly) | ecosystem: Environmental > Terrestrial > Soil > Wetlands > Permafrost | place: Sweden... | reverse complement strand
GCGGCAGGGCCAAGCAACTTCCATGTTCATCCCCATCAAAAATCCGTGGCCGGCCTGGGTGCTGCTCATCGCGCTGGCTCCTGTCGTGTTGTTAGTGTTCGCATTCATCGCCGGGAGGTAAAGCATGTCACAACCAACGCAGTCTTCCAATCGAACCTGGGTCTTGATCGTAATCGGTGTGACGGGCCTGGCGGCGCTCGTCGTCATGGCGATCGGGCTGGTGTTGTCCCGACCGACTGCTCCGGCTCCCACGGCGACCGCTTCACCTGCGCCGCCGGCCATCGCGCCCACCGGCTCGCCCACCCCAACGCCTGCCGCCAGTGGCTTACTTACCGCGACCCTTGCGCCACCGCCCGCGCTGGCCGATCTGGCGACTCAGTTCCCCAAGCTGGCCGATGTGTTGAATGATCCTGAGCTGAACACGGTCTATAAGGATTTCCTGGTGGCCTATCAGCAGGGCGGTGAGCAGGCGGCCATCGATCTGGCGCGACAGCGCGGCATTCTTTCGCCACAAAACGAGATTCGCGCGACGCTGATCCTGGACAGCAATTATACCGAGGCGCTGGTGCAACAGCTAAAGGCCCAGGGCGTCATAGTCGAGACCGCCTACGAGAAGCAAGTCGACATCGCCGTGCCCCTGACCGTGATCAAAAACGCGATCGAGGCCGACCAGCCTGAAGCGGTCTTCAAGCAGCTCACCGAACTGGAGCACGTCATTCGCGTCAAAGCCCCGCAACGTAATTTCCCTGGGGTAGGGCAGGATCGATCCTTAGCCGCAGATGTGATCGGGCAAGGGGTGTCCATGATCGGCGCCGACAAATGGCACACGGCCGGCTTTACCGGGGCGGGCGTCAAAGTGGGCATTCTCGACTGTGGCTTCAAGGATTATCAAAAGCTGTTGGGCAGCGAACTGCCCGATCGGGTGGTGGCGAAGACCTTTGTGCACGGGCTAAGTGATCCCAATGATTCCGATGAAAAACATGGCACCGCGGTGGCCGAAATCGTGCATGAAATTGCGCCGGACGCGGAGCTATTTCTGGCGGATTATGGCTGTCAGGGGGGGCCAACCGAAGGTCGGGCAGTCGAGTGGCTCAGCGCGCAGGGCGTGCAGATCATATCCAATTCCACGGGCAACCCGACCGCGCCCATGGACGGTACGGGCCAAGCCGTGGCGCTGGTGAAAAAAGCGGCCCAACAAGGTGTGCTGTGGATCAATTCATCCGGCAATGAAGCACTGCAGCACTATCGCAGCCGGTTTACCGACACGAACAACAATCAGTATCATGAATTCGAGGGGACGCAGGAAGCGCTGTTGTTTGCCAGCGGTGAACCCGCCGTGGCGATTGTTTTGCGCTGGAATGATTGGGACCCAGTCGATCAGGATCTGGATTTATTTCTCGCCGATAAAAACGGTAACATCCTCGCGCGATCGCAAAATTCACAAACTGGTGCGCCCGGCGATGAGCCGCTGGAAGTAATTGAATATGATGGGTTGACGGTTGGCGAGATTTATCACGTGGCCGTGTACGCCAGCAAGATCGATCGACCGGTGCTGCTGGATCTCTATCTGGAGGGCGATCTCGAAATGACGCCCGTGACGGCCGGTTACAGCCTGCTCACCCCGGCCGATGCGCGCGAGGCGTTGGCCGTGGGCGCGGTGAAATGGAGCACTGATCAGGTGACGTCCTACAGTTCGCGCGGCCCCACGGACGACGGGCGCACCAAGCCCGATCTGGTCGCGCCGTCGGAAGTGGACAATGTCACCTATGGGCATTTCGGTGGCACGTCGGCCGCAGCGCCGCACGTGGCCGGAGCAGCTGCGCTAGTATGGGGCGCCAATCCTGGCTGGGATCGACAGCAGGTATGGGACTACTTGATTAACAATGCCGTCGATTATGGGCCGCGCGGCCCTGATGACGAGTATGGCGCAGGCCGGTTGCAGCTGGCGGACCCGGCGGCGCAGGCCGGGCCTACCTTGCCGCCGATAGCGCTACCCAGCGAGACGCCGGTTCCAAGTGATACACCTACACCCTCACTTACGCCTACTCAGACGCCAACCGCAGGCATTACGCCCTCTCCAACCCTACCGCCATCCATCACGCCAACGGCTTCGCCCACGCCGGGTGCGGCAGTCACTTCCTCCGATCAAAATTTGGGTGTCATCCTGATGATCGGAAGTGGCCTGGTGCTGCTGGCGCTGGTCATCATTGTGATCGTCCGTCTGCGTCGACGACCGGCCTCCGGCTTGCCGCGCAACCCTGCGCCCCAAGTCCCGCCGCCTTATGCGCCGCCGAGTTACCCGCAGGGGCCAGGGCCGGGGGGACCCACCCCTTACATGCCAACCGTGGTGGCTCCGTCGGCGGCCTGTCCACACTGTGGCAAGCCGGTGCGGGTCGGGGCCAAGTTCTGCGCGGCCTGTGGGAAGACCATTGCGCCCGCTGTGCCGCCGCCTGCGCCGCGGCCGCCTGGCCCGACGACCCAGCCGCCCCAACCGACTCCTCCTCCGCCGCCACAAGTGCAAGTGTATTGCAAGAATTGTCGGCAGCCCCTGCGCTCCGGGGCGAAGTTCTGCGCGAAGTGCGGCACAAGACAATAGCGTACGAGCGATCCATCAGCGTCAAGCCGCGCGGCCACGCTGCGCAACATCCATGATACGGATAAGGAGAAAATCTGATGCAATGTTCTCACTGTGGTCACAACAATCGTCCCAACGCAAAATTCTGCGCGAATTGCCGGCAGCCGTTGTCAACGCCGCCGCCGGTGATGCCCCCTACGCCGCCGCCTGTCACGCCACAAGCCAAGTGCGTTCAATGCGGCCGGCCCATCCGCGCCGGTGCGCCGTTTTGCAATTACTGTGGCGCAGCACAACGACCCGCGCCAGTTGCGCCACCACCTGCACCCGCAGTGCAACGACCCGCGCCAGTTGCACCACCACCTGCACCCCCCGCGCCACCGCCGCCCGTGGCCGTGTCCCGTTCGCGCTGGCCGTATTTTGTGCGGCACGGGCTGATCGTCGGAGCGCTGACGGCCAGTCTGATCATGGCCCTGGCCGGAACATTTGCCGTCGAAAAAGCGAATCCGCCTCAACCGACTGCACCGCCACCCATCATGACACCGGTGGCAGGCGTGCCAACCCCGGCGCCGACCGCCGACTACCGCCAGGCCGTGGTGGCAATCGGGGTCTCGAACGATGGCCGCTTTGGCCTGAGCTCGACCACTGGCGATCCTGCCAATCGATCTGACGATGGCAAGCAATTAACCTTCGACCCAAGTGGTAGAACTAACAACACCCGGGTCTGGATCGACGGCGACACACCGCTGTTTGGCGAAGGCGGCCTGGCCGAAGCGCCGCATCAGGTCAACGGCCAGATTCGCGCCGTCTGGAAGCAAGACAACATTGAGGTTGTTCAGACATTGTCCTACGTCAACGGGACCAGCACCGGTCGCGTGGATACGATGCAGATTCAATACGCGCTGACGAACAAGGGTAGTCGTGCCCAGCAGGTCGGTTTGCGGCTCATGCTTGACACGTTGATCGGCAACAATGACGGTGTGCCCTTTGTGGTGCCGGGCCGCAGCGGCATCACCGATCGATCCATCGAACTACTCGGCGATAACGTGCCGGATTTCATTCAGGCGCTGGAAGTCCCGAATTTGACGCAACCGGGGGTGATCGTGCATCTCACGCTGCAGGGCGCGGACGCAACGCGGCCGGATCGGGTGGTTATTACAAAATGGTGCGGTGAAGATATTCCCTGGGAATATTACGTGCTCCTGGGCGGCGATGGGCAACCCTTGGAACGGTGCCTGACCGGCGCGCCGGATAGTTCGGTCGGGTTGTACTTTGATCCGCAGGCGCTCGCGCCGGGCAAAACGCGCACGATCATCACCTATTACGGTCTGGGCGGTATTTCCAGCACTGCCACCGGCAACGCCCAAGTGAGTTTGACGTTCAATCAGGTCGTGCGGCAGGGCGATTCTTTTTGGATTGCGGCCCTGGTGGCAAATCCCAAAGCCGGTCAGAGAATAACGCTGGAATTGCCTGCCGGGCTTGAACTCTCCAATGGGTATACGGCGGAACAGGCCGTGACGGGCGGCGGTGATTATACGCAAATCTCATGGCGCGTACTGGCAAAAACGCCGTTAACCGATGGCGCCATCAAAGTCACATTGAACCCCGACAGCGTTACCGAGTCGCAAAAGATCACCGTGCTGCCTCAGGGCATTACGCGTTAATCTGGAAAGGATGAATCATGTCACTCGTTTTGAAAATGATCTATGGCTGTCTCACAGGGGCCTGGGGCGGCTTCATCGCCTGGCTCCTGCTCGATCGGGTGTTGAACATTAATCTCACCAATACCTATGTTGACGCGCTGCTCAATGGCGCGATCATCGGCGCGTGTATCGGCGCATCAATCGGCGGGTTCGGCGGTGTTATCGAGCGGAACGGGAAACGTGCGGCGCGTGGTTTTGCGGCGGGTCTGCTCACGGGGCTGCTGGGCGGCGCAATCGGGCTATTGGTGGGCGAAGCCCTCTATCAAGCCGCTGGACAGTCTGACGCCACGCGCCTGATCGGCTGGGCCATCCTGGGTATCGGGATTGGCGCGGGCGAGGGGTTGTTGATGCGCTCGTCGCGCCGATTGATCTTGGGCATGATCGGCGGGGTGTTGGGCGGGGTGTTGGGCGGCCTGGTCTTTACGCAAACCAAGACGGCGCTCGACCTGCCGGGCTTCAGCCGCGCGGTGGGCTTCACGATCCTCGGCGCGCTGTTGGGCCTGTTCATCGGCCTGGTGCCGGTGGTGATCAAGTCGTTTGTGGCGACGTTGAAAGTCGTGAGCAGCGGACGCAATGAGGGCAAAGAAATCCTGCTGGAGGGGAAGCGGGTGACGCGCCTGGGCCGCGACGAGCATTGTGAACTGGGCTTGTATGGCGACCCAACGATTCAGCCGCAGCATGCCGAGGTGCGCCAGGGGCCGCAGGGTTATGTGATCCGCGCGCTGGGCACTGCGCCGCTGTACGTAAACGGGCAGCCAGCGAGCGAACGGCTATTGCAGCAGGATGATCGGATTCGCATCGGACGGGAAGAGATCGTCTTCCGCGTTTGAACGCTGACACTTCACGGGCGAGGCAACCGCCTGGAAAGCAACCGAGGTGAAACATGCCATTGACGATCGGCGTCATGCTCAGCAATCGTTATCGCAGCGAGACGCTGCTCGGACAGGGCGGGATGGGCGCGGTGTATCGCGTCATCGATCAGAATCTCAACCTGCGTGGCGCGCTGTTTTTGGAAGAGGCGCGGCGGCAGCTGGGGGATGAAGCGTTCTTGGGGTTTTTGCAGGAGTATGCCATACTCTATGACAGCTGCGTTGCCACGGCCGATGATTTGTTTGCGGTTATGCGGAACCATAGTCCGATCGATATCAAGCAGCTGAAGACGACTTTCTTTCGGCAGTGATTTTGCCATTGCTGTCGCTAACAGTTTCTTCGACCCGATCTGATGCGCTTACAGGCGGGCTGAGTGACGGATAGGAAATGCACGAATGTCGATGAATTGAGCTCTGCAGGCATGTGCAATCTCAACCAAAATCGTAACGGAGGGAAGCGAAATGTCTCAACGAAAAATTGTCACCGCTACACCGTCAGGTACACTCCGGCTGCTCGCCTTTATCGCAGTCGTTTTGGTGATTGGAGTAGCCGTCGGGGGATTGTTCATTATTCCCCGAGTCCAATCACAACAGACTCTGGAGCAACATTACCAGGCCGGCGTGGCGTTTCAAAATGTGAGCGACTGGACCGCCGCCGAGGGCGAGTACAAGCAAGTCATCGTCCTTGATGCCAACTACAAGGACGCGCAATCACGGCTGGCCGAGGTAAAGACCAAATTGGCAGGCAGCGCGGCCACGGCGACCGCTGTCGCTATGACCCAGGCGGGTCAGGCGCAAGCCCAACTCCAGGCCACAACAATCGCCGCGCAAGCCACCGCCGCTGCTGGACCGACTGCCACTGCCGCAGCCCTTGAGGCGCATTACCAGAAGGGCTTAGGGTACATGAATATGAGCCAGTGGGCAGAGGCCAAAACTGAACTCGATCTGGTCTTTGCTGTTGACCCCAACTACAAAGAAGTACAGGCCAAATTGACCGAGGTGCGCCAAAAGTTGTCCGAGTTGTCATTGCTGACCCCAACACCAACTCCAGTGCCACTTGCGTCGCCGACTCCTAAGCCCACATCCGTTGCCGTAGGAGTCATTCCCTTTTCTGCGCCGGGCAATCCTCAGGCGTTAAATCCCGCCCTGGGCTGGCAGCCAGGCGGTTCAGAGGCCAGTGCTTATGACTTGACAATGAACCCTGGCGCATTGACGCTCATCGCAGGCCCGGGGGTTGACAATTATGAAAGCGAAGATTCGGCGCCGTTGGTAGCATATTCAATTCGGGGAAATTTTGAGGCTCAAGTCAAACTCGTGATCAACTCAATCCAAGGCAGACAGTATGCTGGTCTGGGTGTCAGGTCAGTCCAGATACACACTACCTGGGTGAAACTGTTGAGAGGATGGCAAGATAATGGAGAAGGACAAAAGCTCTGGGCGCAAGTGGATCAACAGGGAAAGGCGGATGGCCTAAACTCTACTCCCTATACGGACGCCACGATTTGGCTCAAGATTGAGAGGCGAGGTTCGCTTTTTACAATGTCCTACAGTGCGAATGGCAGTAACTGGGTCACGCTGGAAAAGGACTTTGTATTTGAAATGCCGATTGACACCGAGATATATTTGTACGCTATTGCACGCGACAAGGGTGTTGTTGCTCAATTCTACGATTTCAAAGTGTTTCCCAAATAACGCCACGATTGAGGAGCAAACGCATGGGTAATATCCTACTGACAGGCACAACTCTCAAAGGCAACTCTTACCGTATCTAGCGCTTGTTGGGCAAGGGTGGTTTTGGCGCGGTCCGTTGGCTCGTCGCTGATGACCTGAGTCTGAGTGTGCCATCAGAGGCTACTTGTGTCGCTTGCTCAGCACGCACTCGGAATAACTTGCAACTTCAAATAAGATCGTAACGGAGGAAAAGAAAATGTCACAGCGAACCAAAGTCGTCGGTGCACGAACGCCTGTCATCTGGCTTCTGATCGTTATCAGTTTGATTGTTATCGCCGCATTAGCCGTGGGCGGGCTGGTGATCTATCCCCAGATGCAAAAGCAACAAGCGGAACAGGCCCGCGCGGCTGAGGCTGAGCAGCACTATCAGGCTGGCCTCGCCTTCCAGAACGTGGGCGATGTGGACAAGGCAACGCAGGAGTATGAAAAAGTCATTGTCCTCGACGCCAACTACAAAGACGCGCAGTCGCGGCTGGCCGAGGTGAAGGTACAGTTGGCAGGAAGCGCAGCCACGGCAACCGCGGTCGCGCAAGCCACTGTCGCTGCCGGGCCGACCGCCACCGCCGCAGCCCTTGAGGCGCATTACCAGAAAGGCTTGGGGTATATGAATATCGGTCGGTGGCAAGAAGCGCGAGCCGAGCTAGAGCAGGTGTTTGCAGTGAATCCAAACTATAACGACGTGCAAGCCAAACTGAAAGAAGCAGAAGCCAAATTGACCCAACTCAGCCCGACGATTATACCAACACGACGGGTTGTAGCTGCTACCGTGCAAGCGAATGGCGAATGGCAAAACAGCGGCGTCACCGTGCAGGCCGGGCAGAGAATCACCCTTGCGGCTTCAGGTAGATGGAGTCACGGTCAGTCTAATTATGGGCCTGAAGGTTACGACAAGTACGATAACTCTGCGGTGTTACCCTCGGCGAAAATCGGGTCGCTCATCGGCAGAATTGGAAGTGGTCGTCCTTTTTTGATTGGGACAAGCCTTTCACTGACAGCAAATGATGATGGGGTACTCCAGTTAAGCATGAACGATGCCGTTGGCACTTTTGGGGACAATGACGGCTCGGTGACAGCACAGATTGACGTTCAATAAAAGTGGTTTCCAGGGAGCAGACATGGTCAACATTCTATCTTCCGGCACAACTCTCAAAAACAGCAGTTACCGCATTCAGCGTCTCCTAGGTCAGGGCGGCTTTGGCGCGGTCTATCTGGCTGAAGACCTCATCATCAACAAGTTCTGCGCCATCAAAGAAAATTTTGATAACTCCCCTGGCGCACAAAAGCAGTTTGACGTGGAGGCGCGCATCCTGGCGAACCTCAGCCATCAGCACCTGCCCCGCGTCACCGATAATTTCCTGGAGACGGCGACCGGGCAACAATACCTGGTCATGGAATACGTCGAGGGCCAGGACCTGGCTGATTTGTTAGAGCAATCCGGCCCGCTGCCACAAGACAAGGTGCTGGCCTGGCTGGACCAGGTGTTGGATGCGGTGGCTTATCTGCACACTTACCAGCCTCGGCCCGTCATTCACCGTGATATCAAGCCGGCCAATATTCGCCTGCTGCCCGATGGCAAAACGGCCAAGCTGGTGGACTTTGGCCTTGCCAAAATCGGCGGCTCATCGGACAAGACGCGCGCGGCGGCGCGAGGAGCCACCGATGGGTTTTCTCCGCCAGAACAATATGGCACTACCGGTACTGATACTTATTCCGATGTCTATGCCCTGGGCGCTACCCTCTACGCCCTGCTGACCAATGTTGAGCCGCCCGTGTCTACCGATTTGGTTATTTCAGGCGCTCGACTTGACTTGCCACGCAAATTCAATCCCCTCATTAACCCGAATGTGGAACAGGTCATCCTGACGGCGATGCAGCTTGATCCCAAACTGCGCTTCCCAACTGCCGGAGAAATGCGCCTGGCCTTGCAAGGCCGACGCCCGACGACGATCCTGGTTGCTTGCCCGCATTGCAATACACAGGTGCGCGCTGCGGCCAAATTCTGTCCGGCCTGCGGCCAAACGATTGTCCGCGTAGCGCCGTTTGTTTTCAAAAAGGTCAATCACCCGGTCAACGACATCAAAGAGTTGGTAAGTAGTTGTGACAGCTATTGGGACGAGGCGATCGGCTATTTTCGCCGGGGCGAATTTGATGTTTGGCTAAACCAGTTGGGACCGGCAGGACAGCTGCTCGCCGCACAGAGCCGCGCGCTGCGCGCCAAATACAACGATCCCTCAGCCGCGTTGGAAGAACTTTTGGAGGCCGCGGCACCCACACGCTCGCGGCCCATCCTGACGGCCAATCCTGCCGTGCTCGATGTGGGGGCACTGCGAGCTGGCGATAGCAAAGTACTGACCGTGACCCTCTCTAACAGCGGACGCGGTTACTTGCATGGCAACCTCCAGGCTCAACCTGCATGGATTCAGGTTCATCCAGCCAACTTCGGCTGTCTGGCTGGGGCCACGCAGAAAATTGACATTGAGATCAAAGCGACCGGACTTTCAGGCACAGAGCTGGGTGTGGACTATGGCGGAACAGTGACTATCCTCTCCAACCGGGGACAGCAGACCGTGCCCGTTCGCGTGAAGGTGGTCGATGAACCGCAGGCTTGCCTTGATCCTGTGCAAGTGGATCTAGGCACGGCATCCTGGGGAAACCGGGTCCGAGGGCAAATCACCGTTGCCAACGCTGGCGGTGGCACGCTGCACAGCACTCTCGTCGCCAGTGAGCCGTGGATTACTGTAGATCCGGCCGGGCAACCCTTTGCGCTGGGCAAGGGACAGTCGTTGCCTGTCGTTTTTACTGTGAACACAGATCATTTCGCCCGGCGGGGTCGTTATAGCAGCCAACTCACAGTCCAAACCAAAACAAGGGGCAATCCGGCAACCGTGGTAACGATTCAGGTGGATGTGCCCTATCTGTTAGACCCGGCTCAACCGGCCACTGCCGTCAGCACTGCGGTTGACCTCATCGCCGCCTGTGATGCTCATTGGGAATGGGGCCAGCATTTGCTGACAGTAGGCCGCATCGAAGCCTTTTTGCGCTTTATCGGCGAGGATGCGCTGGCCCAAACTGCCGCCAACGCCCGCCAGCGCCCCGACCCCAACGCCGGTCTGGAAACGCTGCTGCGCGCGGTCGGCGCCGAACCGCCGGCAAAATACAACACCAACGTCGATGAGGTGTTGAGTCAGTTAGGCTTTGGTGTCTTTTCCAAACTTGGGCGCAAACCGCCTGTGGTGACGCTGCTCATCGAGAATGTCAGTCCACGCGGCTATCTACATGGTCGCGTGGACTCTTTGGCCGCCTGGTTAACAGCGTCACAGCCACACTTTGGCTGCTTGCCGGGTCAGGTGGCAGCGATAGAACTCTGCGCCGATCACAAGGTGAAGAAGGGTGGCTTCTTCTCAATGGGTACAGAATTGTTTGAAATCGTGGTGGACTGAACAAGGATATCTAATCATGACTAACTTGCCCGGTGTCTCCATCCCCATCGAACAAACCATCGATGCCCTCGAACGTCGCCGCCTAGATCAAGCCGCGCCACCCGTCCTGCCCATCTGGGGCCAGCTCGACGCGACGGCCTTCTGGCGCGTGGTGGCGCAGTCGCGTTTCTGGGACGCGACGCAAGAGGCCGGGCGGCCCATCGACTATGAACAGTACATGGAAGATTTGATCACGGGCGCGCACGGCCTGAGCCTGCCCTTTGCCTATCTCATTCTGGGCAATCCCAAGTCCATCGCGGTGTATGCGGGCTTGCAGGGCGATGGCGTGGAGGGGCTGATGCGCTCTTCGCTGGAAGGCACCTTCCCCGGCATCGAACTCGCCGCGCAGCCGGAGAGTCGTTTGGGCAGCGCCACCTTCAAAGATCGGCAGATGTTGTCTGGCCGTCTGACGGGCATCCCTACGCGCAAGACCGGGCAGGCGGCTTATAGCGGCGCGTCGAAGTCCGCGCGGAACCTGCCCCAGGCGGAACAGATCGAGCGTTTGCTGCGCGGGTTGTTTGGCAGCGCGTGGGGCTACCTGGTGCGCGCCGCGCCCGTGCCGGAGGCGCAAATCGTGACGCAGGCGCAGAACGGTTTCACTCAAATCGCCGCCGCCAAAAACCTGGTGCATTATCAGGTCAGCGAACAACAGCAAACCATGCGCTCGATCAGCCCGACCGAACAGCAATCGGCCTCACGCTCGATCAATCAGGATCAGACCAATCGGCAGGCCGAGTACGCCGTGGAACTGTTGGAGCGCCAACTCGATCGGCTGAATCGCGGCAAGGCGCAGGGCATGTGGACGACCGATGTCTTCTTCTTCGCCGACGACGCGATCACGCTCAATAAACTGCGGGCGCTGCTGCGCGCCATCTTCGCCGGGCCGGATTCCACGCCTGATCCCATCCGATCGTTTGCCTGCAACCCGGGCGGATCACCTTTGCCGCCCGAAGCGTTTTCCACGCTGTTGAACTCCGGCGAACTGGCGACGTTCTGCCAGCTGCCCCAGGAAGAATTTCCCGGTTACGCGGTGCGCGATTACGCCCGCTTCGACACCGATCTCGTTGCGCCGCAGCGCCCGATCACGCTGCCGATTCCGATCGGGCGGGTGATGGACGGCGCGCGCCCCACCGGCGATTGGCTGGTGCTGGATACCAATGACTTCGCCAAGCACGGCCTCATCGCCGGCGTGACGGGCAGCGGCAAGACCAACACGGTTTTCTATTTGCTGGACAAGTTGCGCGCGCACAACATCCCCTTTCTGATCATCGAACCGGCCAAAGCCGAGTACCGTCACTTGCGCAGCGTGGCCGGGCTGGAGCGGCTGCGCGTCTACACGCTGGGCGATGAAACCGTCTCGCCGCTGCGGCTCAATCCCTTTGAGTTTGAACCCGGCATGCACGTGCAGACGCACATCGACTATCTCAAGTCGGTGTTCAACGCTGCCTTCATTCTCTACGCGCCCATGCCGTATGTGTTGGACACCTGCCTGCACGAAATCTATCAGGACAAAGGCTGGGATTTGACCAGCGGCCACAATCGGCGCGTGCGGCCTGCTGAACGGCAACAAGCGCATCAATATCCCGTGTTCCCCACGCTGTCTGATCTGTACCGCAAGATCGATGAAGTCGTCGATCGGCTGGGCTACGAAGAGCGCATTCAGCAGGATGTCAAAGCCGGATTGAAGGCCCGCATCGGCAGTTTGCGGCTGGGCAGCAAGGGTCTTATGCTCGACACGCCGCACGGTGTTTCCTTCAGTCAGCTGCTCGCGCAGCCCACCGTGCTGGAACTGGAGCGCATGGGCAACGGCGACGAAAAGGCTTTTCTCATTGGTCTGGTCTTGACGCGCCTGTACGAATATCGTTGGGTCGAAGCCCGATCGGCGCACCCCGGCCAGAACGCTTTACGGCATGTCGTCGTGATCGAAGAAGCCCACCGGTTGTTGAAGAACGTCTCGACCGAAGTCGGCACCGAAGAAGCCAACACCAAAGGCCAGGCCGTCGAGACCTTCTCCAACATGTTGAGTGAGATTCGCGCTTACGGACAGGGTGTGTTGATCGCCGAGCAGATTCCCACCAAACTCGCGCCGGATGCCATCAAGAACACGAATCTCAAACTGGTTCACCGCATCGTCGCCGAGGACGATCGGGCGGTGTTGGGCGCGACGATGAATCTCGACGAAGGGCAGCAGCGTTTCGTGACGACGCTGCGCGCGGGGCAGGTCGTGGCGTATGCCGAAGGCGCCGATCGATCTTATTTGCTGCACGTCCCTGAGGTCAAGCAGTCACTGAAGCGCGTGGTGAGCGACGATGAACTGAAGCAGGAAGCGGCGGTCTGGCGCGCGGCTGCGCCCTACATGTCTGCCCGATTGGCGCGTCACATCCCGATCGAGCTGCACACGTCCAATCTGCGTGATTATGCGCTGGGCGTGCTGGGCCACGCCGAATTTCCGGCCGCGTTTGAGCGCTACTTCTTATCCTTGCTGGAAAGTCCGCGCCTGGCCGTGTATGGTTACAGCGAACTCTGGCAGGTGATCAAACGCGCGCCACAGCCGCGTGCGGATAAAGAAGTGAAAGCCATGGCCGCGTGGGTGATAGCCGAAGCGGTCAGCGGTGTGCTGGCCGAACGTGGCCGCCGCCAGGCGTGGTTCTACGCCGTGACCCAGGAAATGGCCGAGACGCTAGTCGATGCGCTGGCCGACATCGCCGCGAATTTTGATAATCGAACGGTGGCGCTGGAAGCCTTGACGGTTAAACACACTCCGGCCATCGAGCGCGTGCGGCAGCGCTACTTCAATCTCGTCAAGAACGCGCCCAAGCCGTTTGCCGGTTGTGATTTTTGCCAGGCGCAGTGCCGCTATCGGTTCGAGGTGGAGCCGTTGGTGAAAGACAAAGCCACGCAGCGTGAATTCGTCGCCGCCATCCAGCAGACCAAGAGCGACGATGAAATGTGGAGCAAATTGGCGGGTGCGGCGAAAGAAAAGGCGCTGCAAGCCATCAATGAGCAGGCCGGGCCAGCCGCCGTGCAGGGTGTGGCAGTGTGCGTTGCAGCGCAGATCGGCCCACGGTTGGACTTTGCCAGTGGCAGTCAGAAGAAGATGGTGAGGAATGTGAAAGCGGTGTTGGAGCGATAAAGAAAAGTTCAGGCTTTACAACGCTGAGGAGAAGCTTATGCCCTTGTCAACCGGAAAAATGCTCAAGAAACGCTATCGGATAGAGCGGCTCATTAAACAAGGCGGCTTTGGCGCCGTGTATTTGGCAGTTGATACTAAAACTGGAATTCAATGCGCTATCAAAGAGAACTTGGACACGTCACCAGATTCGCAGCATCTATTTCGAAGAGAGGCTGAAATTCTTGCCAAATTAAGTCATGTCAACTTACCACCCGTCACAGCTTTCTTTGTAACGCCGACTGGACAGTATCTAGTCATGGAGTATGTCGAAGGCGAAGACCTGCAAGAAATCCTAGATCGGGAAAATGGTCGGGGCTTACCAATCCATCAAATAATGAGTTGGATCAAGCAGGTATGCGACGCGCTCAAATATCTTCATACGCGCGTGTCCCCAGTTATTCATCGTGACATTAAGCCAGGAAATATCCGTGTTACGGCCAGTGGGCAGGTAAAGCTGGTGGACTTTGGAATTGCTAAAGTTCATGTGCCTGGCTTGGCAACGACTAATGTAGCACGGGGTATCGGGACAGAAGGGTATTGTCCGCCGGAACAGCTTTATCAAACGGGCACTGATCCTCGCAGTGATATCTATTCACTTGCGGCGACGATATATACGCTCTTGTCGGGTATTGCGCCGCCCCATTGTGGGAATCGCATTGCTGGGACTGAAGATATGATACCTCTGGCTCAGTTACGACCAACTTTACCCGTACAGGTTGAGGCAGTGATATCAAAGGCGATGGAGCTAAGACTCGACCAAAGATATGATCAGGTTGATGAATTCTGGAAAGAACTGAGACAAGCGGTCTATCCGTTTGTGATTCAATCGAAAGACATTGATCCTGACCAAAAGAAGGCGGGTGCTATACTGCGGATGCGGCGCGCTTTGCAAAGCGGCGATTCACGCCGCATTGCAGCGGCCTATTATCCCGAGGTGCGAGAAGTTTATTTGACCTTTTCGGTGGATGAAAAAGATTTGCTCAAAAATGCATTAGATCAGTATCCGTGGCTTGTGGTTGTCTGAAATCCTATCTCACAGAACAAAAGGAATGTGATGTCTGCACGACCGACTGCCAATTTATCAGCGACGCCGAGTGCGTCAACTCCCGATTTTGCCCAGTTGCCTGAAGAATGGCGCAGTCTGGGCGAAGAGATCGCGCAGTTTGATGTGGCGTCTGCGCAACGCTTTGAAGATGTGGCGACCAGTCTCGGCACCCCCCAGGAAGATCGCTGGCTGCGGACCGGCGTGCTAGAGCATCTTGGCGTGGATAGCATTGAACGGCACGCGATTCAGTTGTTGCCAGGCGGCGACCGCATGCTGTGGGTGCTCAGGATCTCCGAATGGTTTCGGAACGTCCTTATTCTCGTCCCCGTGCTGGTGACGTGGCTCGGGTTGTTTGAAGCAGCAACGAATTACGCAGCGGCTGTCCAGGCGCAACCTGATCTGCAATATGTATCGTTCCTGCTGCTGTGGCAGCAAAACTTCATGAACCTGGGCGTGACGCCCGGGATGCCCTTTAGCACTATTGCGGCGATTGACTTTTCGGTGCTGCTGGTCATCATTGTCCTGACGATCTTTATCCACTTTGTGCGTGATGTGCTAGAAACGCGGGCGACTAGTCGCGCCGCCAACTTGCGCCGTCGCATTGATGGACTGGCCTGGCGTACCAGTCTGTGGCTGGCCGACAAGGGCATTCAACAACACCAGCAAGAACAACGCCAGTGGGATCAACGCTTGCAGACGTTTGATCGTTTCACGCCGACAGCGCAGGATTTGCTGGCATCGTTGATAGCAGAGCAGGATCGTGTGGTGAATCTAGCCACGGCTTATCAACAGGAATTTGATCAGCTACGGATACTATCGCGTGATTTGGCGGCAGCCACGAGCAGTCTGCCAGCATCGGTGCAACAAGTTCAGCTGGCCAATAGTCAGGCCTGGACCCAGCTACAAGGTTCATTGACCAGTTCGTTGAATACCTTACAACAAGTGTCAGCGCAACAAGCGCAACTGCAAGCTGCAACCACCTCAATGGGCGATGATATTCGTCAGGCCAGCCAGGCGATGGTGTCAGCCGCAAGTCAATCTGGAAAAGCGGCTGATGCTGCGGCGCAAGCTTCGGCACAGGCTAGCGGACTGGCGCAACAACTGCACGCCTCACAGGCCGGGTTGCAAGATAAAATGCGGGATACGTCAGCGGCCTTGCAGGGCAGCGCCGTGGTCTTCGCGGGCATCATTGCCTCGCTGAATCAACTGCGAAGCGGATTGGATGACCTGCTGCAAAGCAATGGGCAGGTGATCAATGGGTTGTCCACGTTAGTGCAACAACAGCCACCGATTTTCGAGAAATTCGAGCAAATCGCCGCGGCTTTTCAATCTGACTCTCAGCGAGTCCATAGCGACTTTGCGCAACTGGTGCAACTCGATGGGGCGATGATAGAGGAGATTCGAAAGTCAGTTTTAGCTACACAGGGACTATCATTGCGAATTGATGGGATGATGCAGACCTTTTTTCGAGCTCCTGCGCCGACTGCCGCGCCACCTGCCCGCCCGGCGCAGCAACCAACGGAGGTTGCAGTTCAACCGATTTCACCCGCCAGTCAGGAAAAACGCGGCGGGCTGTTTGGCAACATTTCTCGTGATAGGAAGTAAATGATGATACCTTCTCGCCCACGACAAAACACGGTGGCACTCGCTGGTTGGTTATTCGCTGATTTACTGCTCGGCATAGCCATGTTCTTTTTGGTCGCTAATTCAATCGGCGCACGCCAGCCGCCAGCCACGCCAACACTCGTGCCGACAGCAACAGCCATGCCCAGGCCCACGTCGACGCCGTTTCCGACGCCATTCCCGACGTCGACGCCGTTTGTGAGCCTTAATCCAGAGCCTTTTGCATTCGATATTCGTTCCACACCAAACGCCTTGTTGGCCCCCTCTTCGACGACAGCTGGGCGGCAGGAACGCGCCAGAATTCTCAGAATATTAGAGGATCAGATCAGGGAACGTTGCGCTACTTCACATGCCGGCATCCTCTTGATATTCGGGCATGCGTCGAATCCGACTGAGGGCGGGCAGCTAGCGCAAGCCGCCGCCGAAATCATTCAAGACGCGCAGTTTACGCAACTGTGCGGCGAAGTCGTCCCCCGCGATTTTCACTGGATTGATAACGCGGCAGCTAATCGAGGCTTGTTAAACTTTGAGATTTTCTTCTTTAATCGCTAACAACGCGAGGTAGAAGAACTTTTCCTATTGTCATTCGCCGTGAAAGAATTTGAACCCGCTTTGCATTAAGATATTGAGCGAGAGTGTCTGAAATCAGGAGGCCGAACATGGCCGATGTCGTAGCACCGCATGAGAAACAGATGGAGCAGCTACAGCCCCAGATTGAGGGTGCGCCTGAAGCCAGTTCCAAGCTGGCAAGCGCGGGGGATGCTTCGTCCGGCGTCAAACCGTTGGAACCGGGCAATGAAAACGAGAAACTCAAAATTGCCACAGGGCAACAAGAGCAGGGCGATGCGCTGGAGCGCAAATTGGGTCAGGCCAAAGAGGTCTCAGGTTACAGTGATCAGACTTTTATGGACAAACAGGGGCATCCCATCCAGACGCGCACCTGGCAAAGTGGCGATCTCGTCCAAGTCCGGGCTTATGATCAAACGGTGCAACAACCTAAGGAAACACCCGACCTCGGGCAGGCGGGTTCGGCCAATCTAGCCCTGGAACGCGATTGGCGTGACGGCTCAACGCGGGCGCGGCTCAACGATATTGAGACCCCACCCGACTATCGCGGGAGTGGCATCGGCAGCCATTTGCTCGGTGAGTGTGAGCAAGTGGCCGGTCAGCGTAGTGCCAGGGAAATTTACGGCGCTTTCGTGCCACACGGTGAAAACCCGGCGGCCGTTCGAGAATTTTACCAGAAACATGGCTATAGTTTCCGGCCCGGCGCGGCGGGCGGCGAAGAAGTGTTCAAACAATTCAATTAAGGCAACCGCCCGGTATTTGACCAGCTGGCCGTCTGTCGGGCTAGCAGCAATTCTCAATTTGCACCATCATGCTCGTGATGGTTGGGCACATCCATCGCTTCCAGCCGCCCGCGAAGCGTTTTCCCATCAGGCAAGAGCATCCGACCCAAATGAGAATTGCTGCTCTGGCGTGGCATCGCCACAAAATTCATACTGGTTCCACACCAATTTCGATCAAAAATAAGTAGTTTTACGGATAGACAAACGGGACTTATTCGTGCATACTGTTGGCTGGTTATCCTTGTGACAGCAATTCTCAATTTGATACGTTGCAATAGGCAGGCGACTCGAAGTCGCGCTTTATGAGCCGCTGGTTGATCGTCCGCCGGCGTGGACGCAATTTCGTCGGCGCGCAGCAGCCCATCAGGCACGATTTGAATCGCAAGTTGAGAATTGCTGATCGGGTTATCACCTTCTCTCAAATATGGGATAGTAATCCATCAACTACATGTCACCTGTCACTTACAGGGTGTAAGGTTAATGCCACAATAAGCAGATACCTCAATCTACTTCACAGGGGGAACACCGATGCGCGACAAACAAACGCTTGAAGCCGTAGCTCGTCTGCTGGGGTTAATGACGGCCACACCCAACTTGCGCGATCAACCGCAGCCCGGCGATCGGCCTGGCGCATTCACTCACTGGTTTGACGGCGGCGCGATCACCGTGGTGAATGACTATGCCCTTTATGAATTCGTCGACGGCGCACGGGCCTTGCTGCCTGCGCCTTTTCGACAGGTTTTCCTGCAGCTCCCGGATGGAACCCACTTGTCGCTTTCTTGGGAAAAGGTTGATCTGCCAGCCAAGTCCAGCGCGTTATCAGTTCGAGCGCAAGTACGATGTCCGCGCTGCCAGCATGATAATGCGCCCGATTCTCGTTTTTGCAGCGAGTGCGGTGCGGCGCTAACGTTGCCGACTGTTGCGCCGATCCTGCCTGAACCTGTGAGCGGTATGGGCGTTGCGAGTATTCCACCCGTTGTGGCGCAACCTGCACCAGCTCCGGTGATGGCTGCCCCCGCGGCTGCGCTTGAGACGATTCCGCCGACACCGGCTGCGGCAAAGCAGTGCCCACACTGCCTAGCACCGAACAAACCAACGGCGCGTTTCTGCTTGACCTGCGGCAAGCCCATCCCTGCTGCGGTGACCGGGCCTATCGCTCAAGGCAAGTCATCGCCCCCGTCTGCGCCTGGTACGGCTGAGAAAATCTGTGCTAGTTGCCAATTTGCCAATACTTCGACCGCGCATCACTGTCAAAGATGCGGCGCATTATTAGCGTGAGGCGCAACCATGCAACTTACTTGCCCCCACTGTCAGAGTCTCAATCGCCCGGACGCGAAGTTTTGTCTCTCCTGCGGCGTGCCTTTGACCACGATCCAAGCCCAGCCCGCCGCCTCGCCCGGTTCTCCGCCAGTTTCTACGGTGGCGTGTCCTCAGTGCGGCAAAGATGTTAGTGTGAAAGCCAAGTTCTGCAACTATTGCGGCCAACCGTTCAACCCGTCGCCAGTGGCCGTGCTGTCTGCCGCTCCAGCTTCGGCCCCGCCGCCGGGCCTTCCAGCAACACCGCCTCCACCCTATGCCGCACCAGCTTATACACCTAAAAACAAGGTCATGTCACACCGCCAGAAGGTGACACTCATCGTGGTGGGAGTGATGGTCGGAACGATATTGGGAATACTGGCTCTTCTTTTTTTGCCGGAAGTGTTAAAAAAGATTACCCCGCCTGCGAGTTCTGCATCGTCCACACCATCGGTTGTGCCCTCAGCAACGCCAACACAAGCAATGTCTTCGCCGACCAATGTTGCGCCTTCTGTTTCCCGGCCTGAGTGTCTACCCATATTACGAAGGGACGGTCAGGTACAGAAATATTCCGTTAAAAAACCTGATGAAACGCTGGACGGAATCGCGGAACAATATCACATGCGTGTTGGTGATTTAATTCGGCTCAATGATTTGCGCGGAGACTATCGGCCTCAACCAGGTGATTGTCTGTGGGTCTACCCCAAAAACTGACGACACATCTTGTCTAGCGATCATTCGACAAAAGGATTTTCTTCCATGCTCAACACAGGCGCATTGCTTCAACAAAATCGGTATCGCATCGTGCAGCGGATTGGCGGCGGCGGCATGGGTGTCGTGTATCTAGCCGAAGATATGCGTTTGGCCGGACGGCGCTGTGCCATCAAAGAATTTTCGCCGGATCAACTCTCGCTGCAGGATCGCGACTGGGCCACGCAGACTTTTCGGCAAGAGGCTGCCATCCTGTCCAGACTCACGCATCGCGGCCTAACCAATATCTATGATTATTTCGGAGAAGGCACAACCGAATATCTGGTCATGGAGCTGGTTGAGGGCGAAACATTGGAAGCCCGTTTGGAGCGCGCCAAAGACGGACGGTTACCGCAAGCCGAGACGCTGGAGCTTGCAGATCAATTGTGCGATGTGCTGGAGTATCTGCACCAGCAAGCGCCGCCCATCGTCTTCCGTGACCTGAAGCCTGGAAACATCATGTTGACGCCAGCGGGTCAGGTCAAATTGATCGACTTCGGTATTGCCCGCTTGTTTAAGCAGGGTCAGTCGCGCGATACCGTCAGCCTGGGCACGCCCGGCTACGCCGCCCCGGAACAGTACGGCGGCAAGGGGCAGACCGATCCTCGCTCGGACATTTATAGCCTGGGCGTGGTTCTACACCAGATGCTGACGGGCTACGACCCGACCGCGACGCCTTTCAATCTGCCGGTGACACGGACGCTCAATGCCAGTGTGCCACCCGCCTTGGAGGCCGTTATCCGCAAAGCGACTAACGTCGATCCGAATCAGCGGTTTCAAACGGTTGCTGAAATGCGCGCCGGCTTGTCTGGTCAGGCGTCAACTTCGCATGGCCGGATCTTGGTATTGTTGGCACTGGGCGCGTTAGCGGTGCTGTTACTGGGGGGGGCGTTCCTGCTCAGTTCAAATAATGGCATCACAGGAGTGGTGGGGGGCACACCTACGGCAACGGCGACAATAACCGCATCACCACCCACCGTTGCGCCGACTGCGACAGCGACGCGCACCGCTACACCGACTTTCACTGCGACTGCCACGCGCAATCCAACGGTTACGCCACTCAGCGCGACCGCGACGGAGACCGAGACGCCTTCACCGACGGCAACGCGTGTCTTGCCGACGCGTGTCCGCGTCATCAACACTCAGGTCCCACCCACGGCAACGCAGCCGACCTGCCCGTCAGGTCAATTCTGGGATGACATTATGAAGCGCTGCAAGAATCAGCCAGGCGGCGGGCCAGGGCCAGGGCCAGAGCCAACACGATAGTACAGGCGAGCATTGCAGATCAACCTGTTCATTAACAAATCCTAAAAGGGTGATAAGTAGCGCGACCCTATCGCTTTGACAGCAATTCAACCCCATCCAGGAGGCGCACAATGTTGCAGACTACAGTTCGAAGCAGGAAAATCTTCATCATGAGCGTTGTGTTAATCATGGCTGTGTCGCTAATCTCGACACAAGTCGCGGCACGTAGTTCGAGCCGTCCCCCAACGCGAGTTACTGTCGTGCAAGGGCAGCCTGAAGCGGGTCCCTTGCATCTAGCGCTTGTATTTGACAACGACACCCTCGTCGGCACCGTTACCGTATCCAGCAAAGATAACAGACCATGGGCGGATGTGCGTGGTCAAGCTTACTTGCTGAATTCGGCTGGGGAGCGTCTGGCGGTTATCCCGCTACAACCGCTCGGGCCTGGAGAGTTTCGGCTGATTGCCCCACTAGGCAAACTCGCTTCAGCATCAGGTTACTTGGATATCCAACTGCCGGGGAATGAACAGGCAGCTGAAGTGCGTGGAGTGTATCAAGTTGACCGGGCTAATCGTACGCTTGTTTGGGCCAAGTCGGCGCCTGATAGCCCAACTGCGCGCTTCCCTCAATCGGCGGGCGGCCCTGATGCTTTTGGGTATGTCTGGGATGACACGACGACCTATTCATGGATTGACACGTCTGGCGGAACGTCTGTTTCACTGCGTGATGACGACTGGGCCGGGCCGTTTCCTCTTGGATTCACCTTCAATTTTTATGGTCAGAACTATACCCAGTTCTATATTGACTCGAATGGTTATATCGGGTTCGACCCCACTCAGAAGGCGTCCTACTGGTCCAACGTTCGTCTCCCATCCGCGCATCGACCAAATAATGTAGTTGCGCCGTTCTGGGAAGACTTTGATCCCACACAGGGTGGTGTAATTCGTTACCGCACAGTAGGGACCTCGCCCAATCAGATGATGGTTGTAGAGTGGAGCAATGTGCCGATATACGGCACGTCCGAACTTCAATCTTTCCAGCTGATCCTTTACGAAGGCAGCAATAATATCAAGTATCAGTATCCGGCAACTCGACAAGGTGACAGCGGTGACCTTTTCTACGCCACGGCGGGCATCGAAAACGACGATGGCACGATTGGGCTGGAGTACCCCTACCTCATCCCAATTACAACAACTCGCGCCGTGCAGTTCAACTACAACCGTCCGGCATATAACGTCTTCCTCACCCCCTGGCTTCAAGGGAGTTCAGCGGCCGCTGGCGCATCTGCTTCCTTCCACGTGCTGGTCAAGAACTTAGGGACCAATGCCGATACTTACACGCTGAGTCGCTCGGCGTATAGTGGCGCAGATTGGGCGGTGAGCTTCTATCAAAGCGATGGTATCACACCGCTGGCGGGCAACTCAACCGGCAGCATCGCGGCTGGCGCGCAGAAGGACATTGTAGCCAAAGTGAATGTGCTCGCCGGAGCCAGCATAGGAAGTTGGTCTCGTGTAGCGGTGCGGACTACTTCACAAACCAGCGGAACTGTGCAAAGCACAGTCGTGCTGGATGCCATGAACACCCCCTCATTTTATCAGGCGTATGTCGATGATTACAGCGGTGACGGCACAGAAGACTCTGAGAATTATATCGATCCGATTGTAGCTGGCGCGCATCGCTCCATGCGCTTAACGACCGACCTCGACAATTCGAACTATGCGGGCATAACGGCTATGCCGGATGGCAACGCCGTAACTGTCTGGAATACAAATTATACGAACAACAATTCGATATCTGTTAGCGATGTTCAGTACGCGGTTGTCGATCAGAATGGAAGTTTTGTCCGGCCCATCACCCGGCTGACGAATAACTCGGCTGCAACACAAAGAACCTTTGATTTCAGCCCAGCACCTGCTGTCGCGCCGAATGGCAACATCCTTATCGGCTGGGCCTTGCAGAAGGATACCAACGGTGACAGGTCTATAGATCGCTATGATGCTTGGTATACAATAGTTAGCAGGAGTGGCGGAACTATCAAGGTTCCAACCGCGCTGACAAATAATGCCAGCGACTATCCGCGTGACTATCCACCTTCCGTTGTTGCGCTTATCAACGGTAATTTCCTATTGACTTGGGAACATGCGGCCTCAAGCAGTGGACCCGTGGATATTCACTACGCTGTGTTGGACAGCAATGGCAACATTGTCAAGGGTCCCACCCGGTTGACCGGAGGCGGAGGATTGAATGTGACCCCAGGCGCGGCTTCGTTCCCTAATGGGAAAGCTGCCATCGTATGGATTTCTTACAACACCGATGGCAATGGCGAGGTTTATTACGCTGTGCTGAATGCCGATGGGACATCCCCAAACGTGCTCACACCCATTACTGCGAATGGTGCTAACGCCAGCAGCAGCGATCCGGATGTGGCTGCTTTGGCTGACGGACAACTGGCCGTTGCCTGGACACAGGCAACAACGGACTTCCAGATTCAGTATAAAGTCGTGACCGGCGAGCCTCCGGTGCCTTCTAGCTGGACCACAATCGCCAGCCAGGATTTTGAAGGAGCCTTCCCTGGGGCTTGGCAGGTCTTTGATAACGATGGAACCACCAACGGCGAATATCAATGGGCTAAACGAAACTGCAAATCCTACGCGGGTAGTTATAGTGGTTGGGCGGTTGGTGGTGGAGCGAATGGCGCTGTTTTGACCTGCGGTGCTAACTATCCAAATAACGCCGACTCCTGGATGGTCTATGGCCCGTTCAGTTTGACTGACGCCACGGCTAGCGACCTTCAATTCAAACTGTGGTTAAATAGTGAGACTAGCTATGATCAGATCTGTCGGCTCGCGTCGATTAACGGTACAAACTTCTTCGGCACCTGCACCACAGGAAACTCGGGAGGTTGGATTGACAAAGTCCTGGATCTTTCTAACGTTTACAATCTGGGCAACTTAATGGGGCAGTCTAACGTCTGGGTGGCGTTGGTATATTCCAGCGATGCGTCTAACAACTATCCAGAGGGCGCTTATGTGGATAATATTGTGCTGCGGAAATGCACGTCTCCATCATGTCCGGCCACAAACATTACAAGGTCTATTTCAGGTGACGGACAGTCCGTGGAGTCGCCCAAGCAAGTGATGCGTGCGCTCAGCTCAACCGCCACGAACACTAGTGTCCAGCCTCAGGCCGCGCTTGCGACAATCTACACGGTTCCCAATGCAGTGAGCGGTGCTAACAACTACGTGTCCCTCAGCATCTCTCCTACTGTCAATCATAACGATCTTCTGATCATGACTTGGTTGGATGATGCGAACACCGAATTCGTGTTGTACGCCTTAGCGAACCAGACAGGAACGATTTTAACTCCTGCGACTGTCTTACAGCGCACGCGACATTCTAATATTTGGTCAAGTTGGAACGGTTACGGGAACGCCTACATGCCGCTTCAAGTAAACATGACGGTCAAGGTTTATCTACCGGTTGTGCTCAAAGGCTATCCACCTGTCCCGCCTCCCCCGCCAGTCACGAATGGGGGATTTGAAACAGGCAATTTGTACGGCTGGACCGCAGGTGGCGGCGTGGGGCTGGTGCCACAGGTGGT
>Ga0182021_10001869_pt1 | contig 24443 bp, 21 predicted proteins | sample 612E3MmetaG_FD_120493 | JGI IMG/M metagenome (GOLD analysis project Ga0182021, IMG submission 120493) | Permafrost microbial communities from Stordalen Mire, Sweden - 612E3M metaG (Illumina Assembly) | ecosystem: Environmental > Terrestrial > Soil > Wetlands > Permafrost | place: Sweden... | reverse complement strand
TTCGCATGAATCCGGTGCTGATCCGGTTCCTGTACCAATATTCCTCCGACGACCGTGCGAATATCCAACTCCCTGACTTTTCGCAAATTGGATATTTGCTTCATCAACCGGCGATCTTTCTTCTTTGTAAGAAGCTCCAAGACTCCTCGCTCATACTCCGGGGCAATAACGACTTCAGTGAAAATTTCATTGATAGCTTCTGCAGTAGCACGATCGAGCGGTCTATTCACACAAACAATTCCACCAAACGCAGATTTTGTATCCGTTGCAAATGCTTTTCGATATGCTTCAACAAGGTTCTTATCAGTGGCAACACCGCAAGGATTATTATGCTTTACGATGACGACAGTTGGTTCATCAAACTCTGCACATAACACCGCTGCTGCGTTGATATCCAGAATATTATTGAAAGAAAGTTCTTTGCCATGCAATTTCTGAAAATGTTCGCCAAATTTTCCATAGAGCGCGGCTGATTGGTGAGGATTTTCACCATATCGCATCGGTTGCTCCTTCCTCAACGACAAGGTAATGGAATCTGGCAGCGTATTCTGCGGCGTCAATCCTGAAAGGTACGATGCAATGACTGAATCGTAATGAGCAGTGTGCTGGAACGCACGGCATGCAAGCTGGAAACGTGTTTGCACGGTGAGTGCACCGTCGTTTTCACGCATTTCTTCCAACACGACGCCGTACAAATTGGGATTGACAACCACCGCAGTATGCTTAAAATTCTTTGACGACGAACGCACCATTGCCGGTCCGCCGATATCGATTTGTTCAATGGCTTCATCGAGCTTCACATTCTCAACAGCAATGGTTTGTTCGAATGGGTACAAATTCACCACCACGAGATCGATCGGTTCAATATTATGTTTCTGCAGTTGCTCACGATGCGATGGATTGTCGAGCACCGCAAGAATTCCGCCATGAATCATGGGGTGCAGAGTCTTCACGCGGCCGTCAAGAATCTCCGGGAAACCGGTCACATCGGATACCGCTTTCACATCAATACCGGCATTTTTCAATGCAGTAAATGTTCCACCGGTAGAAATGATCTCGACGCCGAATTCTTTTAATGTTTTTGCAAATTCGACGATTCCTTTTTTATCCGATACACTTATCAGTGCGCGCCGAATTTTCAACAACGGGTTGAGGTCTGATGAAATTGGTTTTGAAAAAGGATCGAGAATTATGACATTATCCAAACTTTTCTTCCTTCAATTATTATTTTTCCTTCAGCAAAAGCTTTTAGTGCTACGGGAAAAATTTCATGTTCAATTTTTAACACTTTTGCAGCAAGCAATTCTGGAGTGTCTTCTTGAATGATTTCGACAGTTTTTTGCATCACAATCGGACCGCGATCATATTCTTCGTCTACAAGATGTACCGTAGCACCGGAAACTTTTACACCGCTCGCAATGACTGCTTCATGCACAAAGTGGCCGTACATTCCCGGTCCGCCAAACAACGGCAGCAGCGCAGGATGAATATTCACAATGCGGTTACGATATCGCCGTATTACCTGCAGAGGAATTTTCTTCAAATATCCTGCGAGCACAAGAAGGTCTGCTTTTTGTTGTGCTAACACATTCAGCATCGCCTCTACGAATGCTTCCTCCGACGGAAACATTTTCTGCGAGAGGTGACTTGTTTGAATTTTACGAACACGTGCTATATCGAGTGCACCTGCATCGGACTTGTTGCTGATAAGTACGGTGATGCGCGCCGGCAAAAGGCCAGTATCGATCGCGCCGAGAATTGCTTGAATGTTAGAACCGCGCCCAGAGGCGAAGATCGCAATGTTCATTTCACTTTTACCAGAGTAAGCATCTCACGATGACGTGGAAATGTAATGAGAAGTTGAGGGAGAATCAACGAAAAGCGTAAGAAAACAGATGGTAATTTAGGATATAGTTGTGTTTTTTTCTTAAAGTAAGCCGTACATTGACAGCGATGTGTTTCAAAAACCGTTTCAGTCCATGGTTTACAAACCATAGCTGCAATTGCCTGTTTTCAATATTTACAAAGGACCGAGATGAATAATTTCAGAAGATTGGCTCATATATGGCTTATCATCATCTGTTGTATTTCTGGAATGATTCATGCCCAATCCGTTAATGATATCTTCATCAAGTTCACAAAGAGGTATCACACTTTTCAGAGTACAACTCTTCCCTTTTACATATTTTTGCCGGCTGCCTACGATTCCAAAACCCACTACCCTCTTGTGCTCTGTTTGCATGGGTCAGGTGAAAGAGGAGATGATTCTTCCGCCGTAAAGAAAAATAGTATGGCTATAGTATGGGCAAGAGATTCAAACCAAACACGCTGGCCATGTTTCATCATTGTTCCGCAATGCCCGAGTACTGGGTGGTGGACGAATTCGAACATCATGCTCACCGTTAATGATATCTTGGATTCGCTCCTGATCGAATTTTCCATTGACATAGACCGCTTGTATATCACGGGCCTCTCGATGGGTGGATACGGAACATGGGATGCGATCGTTCGTTTCCCAAACAAGTTTGCTGCAGCTATTCCAATGAGCGGTGGAGGAGATTCATCAAAGGCAAAGTTCATCAAACAAGTTCCGATATGGAATTTTCATGGTGCATTGGATGCTACCGTCCCCGTGAAGAATTCAAGAGACATGATGACCGCCCTGGAAAATGCTGGTGCCACAATCGTTTATACCAATTGCCATAACGGGAATTGTACGGGGCTCCCCGATAGCGTTATTGCCGACACACTCAAAAATGGTGCAAAACTTATTTATACAGAATACCAGAATGGCGGTCACGTAATCTGGGATACAGCGTATAATAATGTTTTCCTTTTACCATGGGTATTTTCGCAATCCAAGACACATACGGCCGGAATAGAAAAAGTGAATTTCAGTTCACTTCCAAAGGAAATAATTTTAGCGCAGAACTATCCTAACCCGTTTAATCCATCGACGACGATCAAATACCAAGTGCTAAGAAAATCCAACGTGCGCCTTGAAGTGTTCAATATTCTTGGTCAACATATCGCTACCCTGGTCGACGCAGAACAGCAAGCAGGAAGTTATCTAGTACCTTTTGATGCAAAGGCGCTTTCATCGGGCATATATTTTTATCGCATCGATATAGGGACAAATGTGAAGTCTTGTGAAATGATGTTGATACGTTGATGGTGTTTAGAAAAACGAAGAATGCATATTGCGCGCCACTAATTTATCTATTAAGAAAAAGGAATATTATTTCTTCTTCAGTCTGGACCAATGAATCTAAGGAACAAAAATTCGCTGTTCACCAATTCCAAGTATCATCACGCGATCTTCTATATGTCTTTCAGAAATAAGTTGGTTCAATTGGCCCTGGGCGAACATCAATGTCGAATCCAGCCCTTGCACAAACGTGCGATGATGGATAGGAATCATGAACTTAGCTCCAGCATCTTCAAAAATTTGCAATGCTTCTTTTGGATCTGTATGCACTCGCATCATGAAATCGTGCGGCTCGACTGGCGCAATAGGGATAAGTGCTATATCGATGGTGAATTTTCTCCCTATTTCCCTAAACATCTCTGGATCATAGCCGGTGTCGCCGGCAAAGAACACAGTTTTCCCCCGATACTCAATCACATAACCCGTGTACGTATGATAATCCAACCATGCAACATCAAATCCATATCGTCCGTCAAAGTGTCTAACAGGAACGGCAGTAATGCGCACGCCATTTGCTTCAAACGTCGTCCATGCATTCATCTCTCGGTACTCTGAAAAACCAAACTCAGGAGTATATTCCAAACCACCAGGTGGAAGAAGCATTGTTGCAGTTTTGGGCAGCAACGACAGACTACCATAGCTCAAATGATCGAAATGAATATGGGAAATGAGAATGTAATCTAATCGATCAATCGAAGACGGTAAAATACCCGGTTCTATTCGGCGTTTGGAAATCATACCCGCTGTGTTAGTAAATATCGGGTCTGTGATAAACACTTTATCGCCAATTTGAATCAAGCACGTTGCATGGCCGACCCATAGAACTGAAAGTCCAACTTGCGGAAAAACAGGATGTTCTATCTTTGCTGTTATGGTGTCGGGTGAAACAGGTAATTGTTCGAGTGATTTTACAATGAAACGAGTCAGGAAAGAATGACAACCTGTGGTCATCAGTGAACAATAAAGGGTGAAAAGTGATACACAAGCATACCGCAGGAAAGATTTATTGCAATTCATAACAGATGCTAGAAAAATCGAAATTCGATCGTATTCATCCAAATTTTGTTCGACGGACTGAATTTGATATTGTAATGAAGAAAACCAAAAAAAGTTGAAAGCCCTCCGATAATATAGTTTGATGACATCCCTGCAATAGTATAGCGGGCAATGCCGAGGTTCAGGCCGAAACATTCCCCATACTCAACTAGCGGCAAATGTGCTAAGCATTGTCCGGAAAAACCCCAATGGCTTGTTCCGACCTTACTCGTATACAGTTGTGTAGATACCATCAACTCAATTGAACCGGCAAATCTCTCCGGCTGCGTGACTTGAAAATAATGCCAGGGTGGATCATGCTTATTCATCCCAAATGAATACAACACCGGCGCCGCTTCCCATTCAAAAGCAAAATTTGTTTGTCTCGAAAAACTTGTCCAGGAATAACTTGGAAGCGCCTGTAGTATAAGCCAAGCATTGGAAATTCCACTCGGATGTTTCTGTTCCTGAGATACCGATGACTGCCAGAAAAAAAGAATCAGAATCGTAACAAGAAATAATGACCGAGTATGTGAGAGTATTCGTTTAGAAATCATATAAAAGAAGTGACGATAAGATATTCTTATTATTATCCGTAGTTGTTCGATCCGCTGCATTTACCAGACCATCGGCAGTTGCATCGCCAGAATACATACCAAAAACACCACCAGTTAAAGCTTCCAATGAGTTCGTTCTGGGATTTGTTCCATAGGTTTGGACTTGCGCTGTGGTAAAATCAGATCCTGCTCCAACGGTTGCAGCAGAACCTTCACCGCGCTCATGATAGCAAGATGGTTTCGGTGACGAACGACTATATAGTAACTCCCAATAGGAGCATCGAACTCCACATAGGATTTTGTCGTATCAGAGAAACACTTGATGGTGCCATCCGCAAGCAGCCATGCTGCTGCATATTTGCGCACAGTTGCTTGGGCTGCCGACGCAGAATCTCTTATCTCAATATTGATACTATCCACTGCTTCTGCAGGAATTGGAATACTGCCAAAATGTGCAGCAAGAATCCCTGTGGTTTTCAACGTAGTGTTCATACGTCCTGTACTTGGATTGTAAGGTCCTTGCAGAAATACTTTTATAGAAAGACTCAAAGATGTCTCCAAATGATCTCTAAGATATTCTGTGTTGTATTTTAGTAAAGCATACGCCTCGATCGTAATATTTGACGTACTATCGATATTGACATCGTTTACCACCTGTTGCAGCTTGATGCGCGCCGAGTCGATGTTGTTTTGCTGCAAACTTGTTTTCGCCGATGCAAAGTAGCCAATATATTTATTTGCTGTCGCTTGATCTTTGATCCATCCCAATGTGCGGGATTGAGTGGTGTAACTGGTAAGTGTGTCGAGAAAATTTGAGGAGATAAATGGATTGGGAAGCGTGGAAGGGCCAACAGTCATGACTTTAAACGAGTTTGACTTTGCTTCATCAAACCATTGGTCAAGTGTATAGTCTACTGTATCTCCAAATATTTCAATCCAGCTTCCATTGTCTCCACGTACCAAACCTGTTACTATAGCAGGCAAACGATTTGTCTCAAAACAAAAAGATGTGTCGCCATTACCAGGATTGATAAAGTTATCAAAACCAAATAACCCAAGCCATCCTAACGCCTTTCCAGGAACACCGCCGATTCTCCATTCGTTTGGACTTCTATTGTTTGTAATTAAATCAGGAGGGGTTTCAAGCATAAATTCATTTATCTTTTGCTTGCTGGATGATTTGCTTTGCAAGTCATAATGATATGATAACGTACTACTGATTTTGGTTACTAAAGCTTTTACTGTAGCGTCAACTTTGTCACGAGGATAGAATCCACTGGGAAGTGGCTGTGGAGGATTTGCCCATTTTCCATATTGTGTACCATTCCAACTATAAATTATTTTTTTCTCTTCTCCCGTACTTTCGTTCCATAGACCTGTAATTTCAAAAATATTGTTACCATCGATATCAACATATTCAAAGCTAGATGTTGTTGAAACCAATGCGCTTTCGTTTTGCGCATCAACGGCATTTATCAAACTTCCGCTGAGTCCATCCCATGTGAATACCCATATTCTCTCCACGTCCCCTCTAGCACCTTCAAACCAAGATGTAATAATCTCTACTTTTCCATCGTTGTTCAGATCACGTGTAGCCGTTATCGATGATCCGATATTTGACGTACTATTGATCGATGCTCCCGAATTCCATATGATTGTACCGGTTCTATATACACCCATGACACCATGCAAACCAGAAGTTTCTTCTATGGTTTCACGAGCAACAAAAATGTAGCATGCGCTCAATGTGTTATACGGATTAGTAATAGCCCCATCTGCAACAACGCGATTGCCGACAGCACTGTCCACATTGACGACATCTGAGACTAAATATGTTGCCCCAAAGAGACTCGTAACCTGACTTTGAATGGCATTCCAATCTGGATGGCTCACACCTGGAGATATATTTACTTGTGCATGTATTTCAATAGATAGAATTATAATGATGAACGGAGTAATTTTACAAACTGTTCTCATTTTTTCTTTCCTTTAAGTAAATACTTGGACGATTTTCCCCAATCTCCATAGAGAGAACCGTTCCAACTATATGTGAGAGTTTTATCAGAATCAGTATCTTCCCCCAGAATCTCATAGATACCATCGCCATCAACATCTTTTATTTCATAGTACTCCCAAAAAACGAGAATTGTCGATTGATTATATTTATCAGTCTGTGTAATCAACCTACCATCAGTGCCATCCCAACTAAAAATCCATAATTCTTCCCCGCCCCCCGATGCTCCTACTGCCTGTCCGATTATTATTTCAACTTTACCATCACCGTTCAATTCCCTTGTTTCTGCCACTCTTCCCCGAGCGCCGCTTGAAAAGTCATCTGTAAGCAAGACCGAACACCATATAATGGAATCAGCTTTGCATCTATAAAGACCAATAAAACCCTTACTGTTGCTTTCTTTACCTTCTGCAAGAAATAGAAAACAACCAGAAAGAGTATGATAAGGATCTGTTATTTTGCCATTAGCCTTGGAGGGATTATTTACAGATTTATCAATTTCAATCCCTGAAACATAGTATTTATGATTAAATACCTTTTCAAGTTTATTCGAAATTGATTTTACGATAATACTATGATCGTTATTTTGACAATAGCTTGTCGTAATCATTATTAGGTTTATACATATACCTATCGCAATATTTTTAGAGAGCCACATCGTTTAACTATCCGATTATTTCTTTAAATTTATAAGCATCGTTACAAAAATTAAATGTACAACAACCTTAGGTTTCATTTGTGTTTTCCTTTATGTAAATACTTTGACGATTTTCCCCATTTCCCGTAGAGAGTACCATCCCAACCATATGTTATTGTCGTCATGGTTTTTGATCCAGAGTTCTTATACCACTCTCCCAGAATTTCGTAGATACCATCGTTATCTACATCTTTTATTTCATAAAAATCTCCAGACACCATTATCTTTGATTCGCCTTCTTCATCTACCTGTGTTATAAATTTCCCTTCTGTCCCATCCCAGCTAAAAATCCATAATTGCTCCGTTCCACTTGGTTCTTGACTTTGCGCAATTATGATCTCAACCTTGCCGTCATTGTTAAGCTCGGTAGTTTCTAATACCCTTCCGTTAGCACCGCTTGAAAAATCATCGACGAGAAAAACCGAACGCCATATAATGGAATCAGTTTTGCATCTATAGAGACCAATAAAACCTTTGCTAAAACTTTCTTCTCCTCTTGCAAGGAACAGAAAGCAACCAGAAAGAGTATGATAAGGATCTGTTATTTTTCCGTCAGCCTCATCGGGATTATTTACAGATTTATCAATTTCAATCCCTGAGACATGGTATTTATGATTAGATATATTTTCAAGTTTATTCGAAATTGATTTTACGATAATACTATAATCGTCATTTTTACAATAGCTTGTCGTAATAATTGTAAGGTTTATACATAAACTTAACACAATGTTTTTTGAGTGTTGCATAGTAAACTCCTTAATTATTTTGAGGTAAGAACCATTGCGTAAAAGAATATACACTTCCTGGATAGTCTTCATGTTTATTCCATTTATGCCATATTTTATTCTTAAAAACTGCTTCAAAACCACTGGGCCAATTACCATCTGCTTCAATAGATGGTGTCAACGCATTAACAAGCAACTCTTTCATATACTTTAGACTATATGTCATATTTGTATCAGTAACATTTATATCTTCAGGACTTATACTGGGATTGGTACTCGGATAAGGACATACTTCTCTTTCTACTGCGGTTGAATACATCATTTGAAGCAATCCATAAGAACTCGCAAGACGTGTTTGAGCTACCATGTTTTTAGTTCCATGATTCCAAGTATCACGCAAAAGAACGATCATGTCTTGACGGGCCATTGCTTCCTTTGTTTGAGTGGAAAGAATAGATAAAAATTTTGCCTGAGAGAAGAGATTCGCATACGTTGTACATATACCTTTATACTCCTTTGGAAAGACCATTTTTCCATTTACGCGTTTACCATAGATTCTATGCTGAAGATCATTTGGACCGGAACCCAAATTTACGAGTTCTGAATGATCCCAAAGAATATCCCAAACAGTTTTGGGGGCTCTCGGATAATCCATATCGCAAACATTTTGGTGAATGGGAACATCTTTGCCCGTTCCCATTTCATGCCCTGTTCTCTCTGGATCTACAACCCAAAGCCCACCATTATATTTCGAATCTGTTTTCCACGCACTTGAGAATTGTGCAGTGAAAGGTTCATATCTATATGACGGTGCAAAACCTGTATAGCCACTAAAATTTATCCTTCCTGCTTCCTGTCTCATATGCCCTTTTAAGAAATGTGGTGGTATACCATATTTACCTCCATAATAGATACATATAGAATCAATATTAATTTCATGGTCAAAAACATCTCGTGATAATCTATACGTTGGACTCTGGCCAGGAGTTAAAAGTCTGACTGGTTTTTTTACCTCGATTACAATAGTGTTCGATCTTGCGCCAGACGTTGCGCTTAATCGTACTTTGTAGGTTGTATCCGCTGTCCAGTATCTACCGATCAATCGGATCATATCACCAGCAAGACTCGAGTCTGTATCGTCTTTGTAATCGTAATACGCACCGAGTTTGTTTGTAGGATATTCTGGCGTTACAGTAAATTGCGCTGGTTGACCTCCTGGCGTCCATCTGCTTGTCGAGCTCATTTCTTTGAATGTGAGTTTGGCCGCATCGGCGGGATCCGGCATAGCTTGATAATATTTCGTCTCGCCAAGCATTATTTCTGGACTCACTCCAATATAAACATTCAACACATCATTATAGTCATAGATACAGTAATCGACATTCCCGAATATCACATTCCAAGCAGTCCCTACAGTATCAGCACTATATATGCTGTATATGACACTGTCGCCTGTTTGGATATCATCTGAAACGTAATAGAATTGAACGGTATCTCCTTGCGTTACATGTCCCAGATTAGCGAGATAGACACTTTCTGGTGAACCAGTATTCGTGTAATCATATTCATATCGGTATTGATATGTTCCCAAACAGTCATTATAGATATATCGCGACCATGGCGTTACATCTGGAAATCTTGTTGGGTTAATGAGATCGTTTCTTAATGAATCTCCTTTTACAAAATGCACTCTCAATGCTGCGTTCGCTGGCAGCTCTCTATCTAAACGATTGGCATATGCATAATACACCTGAAGCTGCCCAGTGTTTCGCATAACAAATCCTGATGTTACACCATGGTCTTCATACATTAATCTATTACCCTTTTTTATATTTCTAACAGCGGTTCCTGATGCTATAGCTGCCCGCCTTTTCGCGAGTTGATCCAATCGAAAAATTTTCCCCTGGGCATCAAGATGCGTGTAAAGAGAGCTGACGATGACGGCAAGAAGAAAAAGTTTGTAGAAAGCGTTTGTCTTCATATTCCCTCACATGTTAAACTGAACATATAATATTTTTAGAACCATCCACTATCGAGAGAAGAGAATGGTTTTGGCGAAGATGTGGTACCTGAGAATTTTATAGTATGTAGTGCATAATAATCAAAAAATCAATGATTATCTGAAATTCGAGAGGAAAAGAAAGGAACACGTCATTTTGGGAGAAGAAATGCACTTAAGAGACCAATGGAAAATTATGGGGACAGAAGAGAGCAAGACGAATGGAAATGTACCTGTCTATCTATAAGAGTTTATTTTTATACGCATATTTTATAACATCGGTGGTGGACTTTGCATGAAGTTTCGTCATAACCCTCTTGCGGTAAGAATTCACCGTATTCACTGTAATTTTAAACTCGCCGGCGATTTCTTTTGAACTTTTTCCATCTGCCATCCTTTGCAGAATTTCAAACTCCCGGTCAGATAATTTATCGTGTTTTGGCCGATTGATCGATTCATCAACGAGATCGGGAATTTCTTGCTGTACTTCAGGGCTGAAATATCTCAAACCTCGTGAAACCGCCCGGACAGCTTTTAAGAATTCTTCAGCCGGTTCGGATTTCGTCATATATCCGGTCGCTCCTGCCTGCAATACTCTGCGTGCATATTGCGAAACTGGAACCATACTCAGAACGAGGATGGGCAGGCTCGGTTGAGAAGTCCTGACCGATGCAAGCACTTCTAACCCGCTTTTTCCCGGAAGGTTAACATCGAGTATCACCAGATCAAATTTCCCATTTTCCATTTGCTCTATGGCAGCTTCGTATGTTCCGGCCCGGACAATTTTTGTAATAGAAAAATTATCTGTGAGTATCCGGATAACTCCTTCTCGCGTGAATTCGTGATCATCGACCACAAGCACTCTCATGACAAACCATTCTTAATCAATGATGGATGATTATTCTGCAACGGTATATCCAAAACGACTTGCGTTCCCTTTCCCGGACTTCCGCTAATCACTGCATTTCCTCCTATCATTCTAGCGCGTTCTCGAATGCTTAGAAGACCTAAAGATTCAGGATGATCCAGCAATGCTTTTTCAAATCCTTTCCCGTTATCAATGATTTCAACATGCAACAGGTTATTGCGAAGCTGCAAATTTACTTCAACGGATGTAGCTTGTGCATGTCGAACAATATTTGTTAACGACTCCTGGACGATCCTATAAACTCCCGTCGTTACAGCTTCATCTATGGAAGGAAGTTCTGATAATTTTTGAAATCGTGCCTCGATGCCGGTTCGTTTTTTAAACTCATTGGTTTGCCATTCAATAGCTACTGCTAAACCAAAACTGTCTAAAATTTTTGGGCGAAGTTCGGCAGAGATGCGTTGTACGACCTTCGTTGTCGAGTCAATCAAATCCCGCACCGCTTGGAACCGCTGCGCTACTTCCCCCTTGGCAGAACTATGCTGCTCCATCCAAAGAAGATCGTATTTTATGCTTGTAAGAGTTCCACCAAGTTCGTCATGCAATTCTCGAGCAATCCGTTTTTGTTCTTCTTCTCGAGCCGATTGGAGTTTGTCTGAGAAGAGCTGCATCTGACGAATTCGTTCACGCTGTGCTGCTTCAACCTTGCGATGATTGCGAATCATCATAAGAACAAAAAAGGAAAACAGTCCCAAAACTACAATTGTAACGCTGAAGACCGCAGTCAATATTACGGTTGAATCTGAGGACATAGAAATCCTACTGTAATCAGAATGTTAAAAATAATTTTAAGGCTCCAATTAATAGATACAGCAAGAAATATATCTTTTGCAGAATAATGGACAAGAATTCCTTGTAATGCGACAAGCATTAACGTACCCGTATAATATATAACAAATGAAAGGAGTACCCAAAAGCGCTGATGGTTGAATAATGGTTGCACTCGATTCCCGATTACTATAAATAACGTGTAACCTGCACTGAGAGCAAGAAGCACTTGTGAAACACTTGCGGTGAGAGAATACAATCCATTGAGTGGTTCGAAAGTGATCTTTGCAACGATCCAAAAGAGTACGTAGAGCAACAACAGTGTTTGAAACATTCTTTTCATCTTATGTGATTCTTGCCAAAAAGAAGTAATATACATCACAAATAGGAATTCGATAAATATATAGAAGTGCATAAGATCCAACATAACCGAATAATCCTTGATGAACATTGCAGAAATGACATCAATTCCTAGCGCAATGATTAAAAACAAAATCAGGATTTTCATTTCACGATTAATGACACTCATCCTAGAGATTCCGATAAAGATCGGTATGATAGGGCTAAAAAGTGAAATATATGCAAATATAGGATATTGATTCATTTGTGGAAGCTGTAAATATTTACGTCGTTTCCAAAAAAAGTTCTAAAAGACTATCATTCGTAAATGATGATAAAATATCGTCAAATCTACAAACAGTGTTTAAACCGACATCTGATCTACACTGCGGTGGAACGGCATTCCATGGAGTTCCACCGCATAATAAAATCGTTTTAAGGTAGGAAATGAATTGTCATCTTGCAATATGCGTGTCTTACATACCGCATAATGGGGGACAATACATGGTCGGCATGGCTAAAACGCCTCTTACCATATCCTTTCCGTATTTGTCTGCTCCAAGGATTAGCACGCAGGGTTTCCCGTTTGTGTGCTTGCCGTAATACATTCGTACTCCGACACATCCGGGTTGTGCAAGGATTTTATCAACAATATTTTTTCCAAAGTATTGTGCGATGACTGCATCGGATGCAGCAATACGTCCATGGGTTTTTAATAATCCCGTTGCTTCCTGGAATGAAACGTTTTGGTTTTTATAATCAGTGAAATTTACTTGCTCTGCTCTGACAGATTGATTCATCGAAGGATAAATGAAGAGTGCAATCGCGAATATTGAAAGAATTGAAATGGTAACAACAACTTTTTTTGTAGACATTTGATTCTCCTTATAAAAGTAAAAAACTCAAATTGTTCGTTGAACAGATGAAAAAAATTAAGGACTCTTCAAATCATTTAGGCGGAGAGCGATTTTTTCGCGATTTAATAATTTTAAACATTCAGGGCTCCTTCAATGTAATCAAAGAATTGTTATTCACAGAAAATATGTACCAGCTAAAAAATTTATATATGCCGTTTTAACGTTATTGGTTGCCTTTTTTCGAATGAAGCTAAGACTCTTGTCATTATTTGCACTTAGAAGTTACCTCATCATGAATTATTTTTCTGTCGTATTTTAACAATTCTCTTGTAACGATTTCGTTACACACCCTGTCGTATTTTACTCGGAAAATAAAATAAATGGGGTAAATGAAGCTAAAGGAGGTGGATGGAAAGCCATTACATGCGCTCAACATGCGGAACACCTTTCACATTGTGACAACTGGTGTATAGGACATCGAAAGCCATATTGGTACACATTTCCAATGTCTAATGCAAGTGGTGCAATCTGAGCATTTCCTTATTGCGAAGCATGGCAGATTGGAAAAGAAAATACGTTAGCAGTAGAAAGAAAAAAATCGCAATTCGTCAAAAGCCTAAGTAAAAAATAGAAAAACGCCTTTTTTGACTCCATACAAGTATTTTTTTTGATTCATTGACATTCACTTCCTTGCTTTGTATTTTTCTCAAACAAAGAAGTTCTTTTTGAATCTTTCTCTATTCATGGATCAATATGACGGCAATTGCCAATTCTTACGTTTTCATTACAGGGGCCAGTAGCGGCATTGGACGGTCCTGCGCATATAAATTTGCCGAAGCAGGCGCCAAGCTCATTCTTGTTGCCCGCCGCAAAGAACGGCTGGAAAAACTTGCAGCAAAAATTAAGAAACAATTTAAAACAGATTCATATGTCGATGTGCTTGATGTACGAGACCGACATGCTGTAACACACTTTTTTCAGAAACTCCCGCTAAAATGGCATGAAATTGACATTCTCATCAACAATGCTGGACTGAGCCGCGGTCTTCAAAAATTACACGAAGGACAAATTGAAGATTGGGAAGAAATGATCGACACAAATGTTAAGGGATTATTATACGTCAGCCGCGCCGTACTGCCAGGCATGGTGGAACGAAGAAAGGGCACCATTATCAATATCGGCTCCATTGCCGGTCACGACGTTTATCCTTGCGGAAACGTCTATTGTGCCACCAAACATGCTGTCGATGCGCTCACCAAAGGAATTCGTATGGACGTTGTCGATACGCCAATCCGTGTTTGTACTATTGATCCCGGCTTAGTCGAAACGGAATTCAGCATGGTACGTTTTCATGGCGACAAGGAACGAGCGAAGAAAACATATCAGAATATGACTCCATTAACACCCGAAGACATTGCTGACGCTGTGTTCTACGCCGCAACAAGACCGGCACATGTGCAAATTGCAGAATTAATCATAATGCCAACCATGCAAGCATCGACAACACTGGTGCATCGTACTCTTCCAACATAGCTGAACACAACGAACATTTGGCATCCCTCTTTCAATCCTGAGGAATCCTCTTTATAATGTTACCATTTTTCTGAAGACCTTCTTTTTAGAAAAATTCTTGCTTGATTTCCGCGTTTTTTATCACAAAACCGTGTAACGAAAAATTGGCAACGGACTTGTATTAATACGACATGTAAATTCTTTGTCTTTACAAGAATATCTCTTATATATTTTATGGTTGAAAAAGTTTGTTCTTTAATATAATGCGATGAGGCTCAATACTGCCATGTGTTGGTATATAGAATGTAGGTCGGAATATAAGCGAACGTCCTCGATCCCGCGCGCCAACACAGGTAATGAGACTCAGGGAGGGATAGTCTCACCAAGGATTTGGGTTCCCATCGAGGACGTTCTATATTATATAGTGTACTAAAACGATTCTGTAGGTGCAAGCGATTTTAAGATGATTCCAATAATCTGTGATTATACACACAATGGGTGTAAAAAATAAGAAAAAATATAGTTTTTGAACAACCATCTATCAACCAACGCGCAGTTTTTTACGTATGGACTATCAAACCAGAGCATTGATACACAGGATCAAATAAACAATATCTAAATTGATCAAGAAAGGAGATTCCGATATGTCCGTTGACAACATTCTCCACGAAGCTTCTGCTGTTTTAAATGCTGCATTGAGATATTCCTCGCAATTTTCAGAGACCGATAAGATCCATCATCATATTTATCGGATGCGCGTCCTTATTACACGGGTTGCTGCTCATAGTTATACAACCTTGGGGAATAATACAAACGTCTCAGCGGAATTGCGAGAACTCCAGGACGTAAAAGATGTTGTACTGAAAGCAGCAGAACAACGATTTGGCAATACAAGCACGATGCTCAGTGAATTCCGTCGTTCGCGAATGCAAACACCGTCTTCGTAAAAAGATCCCTCATGAACAATTCTCGAACACATGCTTTGCCGCGTTCTATGACGTGTTCTTCATATCAACAGGTATAAAAGTTCTAAGCGGCATTCCCTCATTCGGTATGTTCCTGGCACTTCCACATATCAGAAAAAAACAGGACTGAAAAAACGATTTGGTAATTATCATCAACAGTTTCAACTGCCGTCGGTACAACGATGGTTCGAGAACTATAAATGAACTTTCAAATACATTAAAGAGAATCAATAACCCGCATAGTAAAAGAACCTGCATATGAACGTACAGCATCTATGTGGTGTGCTTGATCCAAGCAATATCCTTCGATGACCTTTCTATTCACCCCATACGATATTTGACTATTTATGTTTATAACTCAATTTGAAATATCTCACGGGGTAAAAAACCGCACACTATCCGTTTGTGAACGAAGTCCCGTTAAATCAGCATCAGAATCGACACTGCATCATTTGAAACTCACGCCTCTTTTTCGTACCATCGAAGTGCAGACAACCACAATTGCCATATGGGATTTCACGTGCCGATTATTTCATCTATTTCGCTCCTGTTTGGTGGATTTGTGGCAGGCGTCTTTGGTGCTCTGCTGGGACTTGGCGGCGGCGTGTTGCTGATCCCGTTTCTTGTGATGGTTCTTGGTGTTCCGATGCATCAAGCAATTGCGACAAGTATCATAGCGGTAATTGCTACATCGAGTGCCGGTGCGACAATGAACCTTGAACGTCGTACTGTCCATATACGGCTTGGAATGCTGCTGGAAATTGCCACAGTAACAGGAGCAATTCTCGGCGGGATTACAGCTAATTATCTAAGCGCAAGTGTTCTGGCGAAACTCTTCTCTATCCTGTTGTTTCTGGTTGCACTCGTTATGATTTGGCGGGTGCGGCAGCATACCGGTCAGGAGCTGATTTATACCGGTGGCGTTCTTCCCGGCTCATTTTATGATGATGCCAACAGAAAAATCGTACAATATACAGTAAAAAACGTACCAGCCGCCTTGCTTGTTTCGCTTATTGCCGGCAATGTTTCCGGATTGCTTGGTGTCGGAGGCGGAATTTTTAAAGTTCCAGCGATGCACATTCTTTCCGGTATTCCGATGAAAGCAGCAACCGCAACGAGCAATTTTATGATCGGCGTGACTGCGGCAGCAAGTGCATTTATTTATTTTGCACACGGACATTTGAATCCCTTTATTGCTACGATCGCCGCACTTGGCGTACTTGCCGGCTCGATGATGGGTGTACGTATGAACCGAAGAATTCATGGCCATGTCTTAACGTGGATTTTTTCTTTAACTTTATTAGGAATTTCGATTCAACTGTATCTACGATAAGCATATGCCGGATTCCATTTCCATATCAAATGATGGTAGGCACGATGCTGAACGCTGGACAGGCCGCGTGCTTAGGATTGGTGTATGGGTTAGTGCAAGCTTCATGGTAACAGGGTTGCTTATCGGAGCGATGTATCCTTCAACAATCGTTGCATTTTGCAGCAATCCGACGCTCGGCAACTTGATGATGCGAATGATCTCCGGCTCATTCGATCCTGTAACGCTGATGTTTGCAGGACTTGTCTTTCTGATGTTCACGCCAATACTTCGCGTCATCACTGCGATAGTTGGATTTGGAATGGAGCGCGATTGGCGATTTGTATTTGTTTCTTCTGTTGTGCTGTTACTTTTAGTGAGTGAAATTGTGTATTCGATTTTTATCAAAGGATAAAAAACCAATGACATTTACGCAAAAACTTCGTGAAATTCAGCTCAAACAAAAATCTCTACTGTGTATCGGTCTTGATGTTGATCTGGAAAAAATTCCCGATCACTTAAAATCGTTAGCAAACCCTATTTTGGAATTCAACAGGCTAATCATTGAGGCGACCAGCGATTTTGTTTGTGCGTACAAACCGAACCTTGCATTTTACGAAGCAATGGGTGAGCGCGGTTGGACAACATTACGAGAAACATTGAAGCTCATTCCCAAATCCGTTCTCACTATTGGAGACGGCAAGCGAGGCGATATTGGTAACACGGCTGAGCGGTATGCGAAATCACTTTTTAATGATTTCGGTTTTGATTCGGTTACCGTCAATCCTTATATGGGATTTGATTCCGTTGAACCATTTCTAAAGAATCCGGAAAAAGGTGTCTTCCTGCTTGCGCTGACCTCTAATTCCGGATCAAAAGATTTTCAACGGCTCAAGATAAATGGCAAACCGCTCTATGAAAAAGTAGTGCGGACAGCAAAAAAATGGAACACAAACCAAAACATCGGTCTGGTAGTCGGCGCTACGCATCCGCGCGAACTCAAAACAATCCGTAAAATTGTTCAGGAGATGCCACTGCTCATTCCCGGCATAGGAAAACAGGGAGGCGATTTGAAATCGGCAATCCGTGATGGCTGTGATAAAAATGGGCAACTTGCCGTCATCAATGCGAGTAGAAGTATTATCTATGCGTCATCGGGAAAAGATTTTGCTGAAGCAGCACGAGCGGAAGTGAAGAGAATGGTAGAAGAAATGAGAAATTGAAGAAGGAATATAGAAAGACGCGCCAATCGTCAACGACAAACGGGAGGAAGTATGAAACGCCGTACATGGAATATTCATGAGCGGTTTCTTCGTCATATCTGGAGCAATCAATATCTCAAAACCTCATTACAGACAATAGATGGCAAATTGCTCAGAGTGATTGACGTCGGGAAACTCAACTCTGATAGTGGCCCGGATTTTCTCAACGCGAAAGTGAGACTAGGAAATATCACCTATGCAGGCGACATCGAAATTCACCGTACGGCATTCGATTGGTTCCAGCATCAACATCAAGAAGATCCGCATTATAACAAAGTTATTCTCCATGTTGTTCTCGAAGCCAGCGAAAAATTTCCGCCTACCCTTGTAAAATGCGGACGGGAAATCCCGATACTGGTTCTAGGAAATTTCCTTTCCGAATCCATTCACTCCATTTGGCAAAAAGCTATTCTTGATGAGCGGGTAAAAAAATCGAAAACGCTTCGCTGTTATAACAATAATCATACACTTTCAAGCGAACTGATTGAAAACTGGTTCACCAAGCTCGCGGTGGAGCGGCTTGAACTAAAGCTTCGTCGATTTGAAGAACGATTAAAGCAGCTTGCTTATGAAAAGCAAATGATGGTACGGGAACGGCAGCGGCCTTACGGCGAGCCGCCGGTGGAAGGTGAGCACTATGAAATTCCGCCGCCGCTCCCCGAGTTATTACAGAAAGATTTCTCATTCAAGCAGCTTTGGGAACAAATTTTATACGAAGGAGTTATGGAAGGACTTGGGTATAGTAAGAATCGAGAGCCTTTCTTAACATTAGCACAAAGCGTAACATTGAAACGCATTGGAGATTACAGATTTCAGAGTGAAGATGGAAAAACAGAAGCATTGCTCTTTGGAGCGGCGGGATTGATTCCTAAACTGAATTCCCTCAAAGAGCGGGAATCACGCGATTATGTGCGACGACTTGCCCGTGAATGGAAGATGCTGAAACCTTCTTTTCACTCTGAAATCCTTCACCTGGCAGACTGGCAATTTTTTCCAACCCGACCATCGAATTTTCCAACTCTCCGAATAGCCGCTGCTTGTGTGCTCATCAACAAGTTCTTTTTTGATGACTTATTTCGACGCATCATTCAAACAATAAAAAGCAATAACTCAGATAGAGAAAAGGAACGCGAACTCATCCGGCTGTTCAGTACAGAGACAAACTATTTCTGGAAACATCATTATCATTTCGATGAAGCAGCGCCGAAGAATGTTACAGCACTCGGAACCATACGCATTCGGGAGATCATTATTAATGCCGTTCTCCCGGTAACTCTCCTCTACGCACGTATATTTAAAGACAAGACTATTCGAGAATGCGCCCTGCAGTTATATTCTTTTCTTCCAGCATCTGAAAATAACGCAATCACCCGGCTGATGGAGAAACAATTACTGAAAGGGCAGCATTGTCAAGAACGTGCGAGTCATCAACAGGCAGTCATTCAACTCTATACGTATTATTGTTTGGAGGGACGATGTACTGAGTGTGATCTTGGGCAGAAACTATTTATGTGACTGCTGACAAATGATGAAAAAAAACCCCACACTCGAATTTGGAGTGCGGGGTTCATTGTGTTTATCGAATAGGAACGAGAATTTTTCAGACTCTGAACAACAGGTCGGCATATGTCGGCAGAGGCCAGATATTTGCATCGACCAACGTTTCCAATTTGTCACCATCGACTCGTAATTTTGCCATAGTCGTGAAGACTACATCGCGATAGTACTCTGCATGCCTAAGAACATCACTGCTGTGATCATCGCCGGCCGAGGCAGCTTCAAGAGCTTCAATATTTTTGCCGAAGGAATCGATCGTTGAAGTCAATTCCGCCAGTAATTTATCCGCAGTGCTTGATTTGGAGGCAACAGTTTTCAACGAGGACAAAGTAGCCGCAATTTTTCCGGCATATTCAAGTGCAGCCGGTAAGATTTGGCGTTTTGCCATGTCTAACATTGTCAACACTTCGATGTTGATTGTTTTGATATATCCTTCAAGGAAAATTTCATAACGAGAATGCATTTCTGCTTTGCTCAAAACGCCATGCTTCTCATATACCTTGACGGCCTTCTCGCTGATCAACGAGGGAATGGCGGCAACGGTGGACTTGATATTAGGCAAACCGCGCTTTTCAGCTTCTTTCACCCATTCATCGGTGTAGTTGTTACCGTTGTAAATAACCCGTTTATGCTTCTTCACAATCTCTGTAACGATATTCTGTGCTTCTGCGTCGACATCTTTTGCTTTCTCTAAGCGGCTTGCAATACGTGATAAAATTTCTGCAACAATCGTATTCAAAGCAGTATTCGGTTCTGCAATGGATGCCGAGGATCCCACCATTCGAAATTCGAATTTATTGCCGGTGAAGGCGAACGGAGATGTTCGATTCCTATCTGTTGAATCTTTCGGCAATGCCGGCAATGTGGTTACTCCAAGTTTCAACTCACCGCCAACTTTAGATGATGTGGCTCCGCCGTTTTCGATCTGCTCTAAAATATCAGTCAATTGCTCACCAAGGAAGATCGAGATAATAGCCGGAGGTGCTTCATTGGCGCCTAACCGATGATCGTTTCCCGGGTTGGCAGTGGAAACGCGGAGCACATCGGCATATTCATCCACTGCCTGAATCACAGCAGCAAGGAATAGGAGAAATTGTTCGTTGTCGTGCGGCGTATTTCCCGGCTCGAGTAAATTCTGTCCATCGTTGGTACTCATTGACCAGTTGTTGTGCTTCCCTGACCCGTTTACACCGGCAAACGGTTTCTCATGCAGCAGGCAGACCAAACCGTAATGGCCGGCAACTTTCTTCATTGTTTCCATCACCAACTGGTTGTGGTCGGTTGCAATGTTGGTCGTTGTATAAATAGGAGCAAGTTCATGCTGAGCCGGTGCAACTTCGTTATGCTTTGTTTTTGCCAATACGCCAAGCTTCCAAAGTTCTTGGTCAACTTCTGCCATAAATTTTGCGATACGTTCTTTTAAGTTTCCAAAATAATGGTCCTCTAACTCCTGTCCTTTGGGCGGTTTTGCGCCAAAGAGTGTCCGTCCGGTAAGTATAAGGTCTAATCGTTTTTCATATAATTTTTTATCAATGACAAAATATTCCTGCTCCGGTCCAACCGTCGTTGTAACGCGAGTAACCTTTGTATTTCCTAATAACCGAAGAATACGAACCGCTTCTTTTGAAAGAGCCTGCATCGATCGGAGAAGCGGTGTTTTCTTGTCGAGTGCCTCGCCTGTGTACGAACAAAATGCTGTGGGAATACAAAGAGTATTATCTTTGATGAATGCTGGAGAAGTGCAATCCCATGCAGTATATCCGCGTGCTTCAAATGTTGACCGCAGCCCGCCAGAGGGGAAGGAGGAAGCGTCCGGTTCGCCTTTGATCAATTCCTTGCCGGAAAACTCCATAATAATACGTCCGTCAGCGGTCGGAGAAATGAAGGAATCATGCTTTTCAGCGGTAATTCCGGTCATGGGTTGAAACCAGTGTGTAAAGTGAGTTGCGCCTTTTTCGATTGCCCAGTCTTTCATTGCATTGGCAACAATATCAGCAACCGCTGGGTCAAGCGGCAAACCTTCATCAATAGTCTTTCTTAACATTTTATAGATATTTTTTGGCAGCCGGGTTCTCGTCGCTGCATCACTGAATACGTTAGAAGCAAATGTATTTTCCAACGATTCCTGAAGCACTAAAGGTTCCTTTTCCATATGTATTAAATCTCCTTGATAGTAGTTAAATATTATTATTGTACTTGTTAGTCTATGTGAACATAAATTATTGATAATGGTTCCTTTTCCATATTTATTATGCCATTCTAAAAGAAGTTGAACATTATTATTTTATGTCTTAGTGTAAAATAACATAAATTATTAATGTAATCAAGTCATTATTCGGTTTATTTTTAGTTTCTCAATTGAGAAGCCTTCTTATACATTTGATGGGTACTAGAAGGCCTCTGTTTCAATTGAACAAACTTTTCTTTTAATTTACAAGATCTTTCGGCCTCTCTCTTGAAGAGGCTTCATATAATAATTTAAGATCGAAGGAAATGCAATATGGAAAGATTTTTATTAAATTGCTTTTACATTATTTCCATCGTTTCACTGCCATTTGCCGATACGTTCCGTTTATTTGCCGAATTATCCGTATCTTTTTAAAAATTCTGTTGTATGTTCAAATAGTTTACTGTTAATGTTTTATATCTTATTTCGCAACTTTTTAGTTCTTATTTTCGTTCTAAAGAACACCTGATTTAAAAAACTAAAACCACGTCTAAAACTTATGGAAAACAAACAAATAGACCTTTCAGCATTACGGATCAGCAGAAATCAAGTACAGCAGGACGGTCCTCCTAAAAAAACGGGCACCTATATTGGCATTGCCGGTGGTATTCTCATTCTCGGTATTGCTGGATTCTTTCTTTACCAGTCATTGTTTATGCCTGCAATCGAAGTTACATTAACTACAGTTTCCTGGACATCCCCATCGCAATCACATGCTGTGCTTACCGCAAGCGGATATGTCGTTGCACAGCGAAAAGCTGCAGTTGCTTCAAAGGGAACCGGAAGGCTTGTGTATCTCGGGGTGGTGGAAGGAGATCGGGTTAAGAAGAATCAAATTATTGCGCGACTTGAAGATTCCGACGTGCGTGCCTCGCTCGATCAGGCTAATGCGAATCTCCGGATCAATGAAGCTGATCTCAAAGATGCACAACAATCGCTCAAGCGTCAGAATAATCTATTAGAAAAAGGATTAGCAACTCAAGCAGACTATGATGCGTCTGAGGCTCGTGAGCTTCGTGTTGTTGCGAATATTGAAATGGCAAAAGCCATGGTTGATGGTGCGGAGGTCGCTTTGGAAAACACACTTATTCGCGCGCCGTTCGATGGAACCGTTTTAGCCAAGAACGCAGATATCGGAGAAATGGTTGTTCCCATGGCAGCAAGCGTCGGTTCGAAATCAGCTGTTGTGACCATTGCCGATATGACATCGCTGCAAGTAGAAGCCGATGTGTCTGAATCCAATATTGAGAACGTCAAACCCGACCAACCCTGCGAAATTACTCTCGATGCATATCCAGAGGTTCGCTATCAGGGATATGTCGCAAAAATCGTTCCGACAGCCGACCGTGCAAAAGCAACGGTGATGGTAAAGGTTGCTTTTAAATCATACGATAATCGCGTGTTGCCAGAAATGGGAGCGAAGGTGTTGTATTTATCAAAAGCATCCGATGCAGCGGCATCCGCCGAAAAACCGTGTCTTACTCTTCCAGCATCTGCTATCGTTGAACGTAGCGGAAAGAAAATTGCATTTCGCGTGATAGATAATAAAGCATCATCTGTTGCGATTTCTGTCGGTCGTGCAATGGGCACGCTTATTGAAATTACCGACGGGCTCACTTCCGGAGAAAAAGTGATTGATAAAGTAGATGCCTCAATCAATGATGGAGTTAAAATAAAAGTACTCTAGAACAATAACAAAGAAAATTATTCAAGGATCAAACTATGTCTAACACGATTATCCAAGTTCAAAATGTTTCCAAATCTTATTGGCGGGATAGTTTTGAAGTTCCCGTTCTCAACGACATATCCATCGATGTTCACGAGGGAGAGTTTCTCGGCTTGATGGGACCTTCCGGTTCCGGTAAGACAACATTACTCAATCTTATTGCTGGGATCGACCGGCCCAGTAAAGGTAATGTTCTGGTGGCTGGAACGGATATTACAAAACTGAACGAATCCGCATTGGCGAAGTGGCGTTCGCACAACATCGGCTTTGTGTTCCAGTTCTATAATCTTCTGCCTGTTCTCACTGCATTCGAGAACGTCGAGCTTCCGTTGTTACTCACATCGCTTTCCAAAGCAGAACGGAGGAAACACGTTGAGCTTTCACTGGATGTCGTCGGCCTTGGAGATCGTATTTATCATTATCCAAGACAACTTTCCGGCGGACAGGAACAGCGAGTGGCAATCGCGCGCGCGATCGTTACTGACCCGACTCTTCTCGTAGCTGACGAACCCACGGGCGATCTGGATAAGAAATCAGCTGAAGAAATTATGACCTTATTGGATCGATTAAATAAAGAGTTTAAGAAAACAATTGTCATGGTAACGCATGACCCGCGCGCAGTCGAGAAGGCAAGTATTGTGCATCACCTCGACAAGGGCGAATTATCATAGGAGAGTGCCATGAGAATCTTCAAACTTATTTTTAAGAATGCACTGCGTCACAAGCTGCGTACACTTCTTACCATCCTCGGTATGGCA
>Ga0182021_10001868_pt1 | contig 24452 bp, 22 predicted proteins | sample 612E3MmetaG_FD_120493 | JGI IMG/M metagenome (GOLD analysis project Ga0182021, IMG submission 120493) | Permafrost microbial communities from Stordalen Mire, Sweden - 612E3M metaG (Illumina Assembly) | ecosystem: Environmental > Terrestrial > Soil > Wetlands > Permafrost | place: Sweden... | reverse complement strand
TCGGCCATTGCGCAATATTCCTCACTGCTGCCTCCCGTAGGAGTCTGGACCGTGTCTCAGTTCCAGTGTGGCTGATCATCCTCTCAGACCAGCTACCCATCGCAGGCTTGGTGGGCCGTTACCCCGCCAACTACCTAATGGGACGCAGGCTCATCTTCAGGCGCCTTTCGGCTTTAACAGCAACACCATGCGGTGTCGCTGCATCATCGGGTATTAGCCCCGATTTCTCGGGGTTGTCCCCGACCCAAAGGCAGATTGCCTACGTGTTACTCACCCGTGCGCCGGTGTACTCAGGATATTGCTACCCTTTTCCCCCTGACTTGCATGTGTTAAGCACGCCGCCAGCGTTCGTCCTGAGCCAGGATCAAACTCTCCGTTGTATGTTTTCACACATAGCGTTGAGTCTGATGAATGGCGTTACCATCCTCCTTCGGCGACAGCCTCCGGAGGACGCATTGCCAGGTTTACAACTCGCTCAGAGTTGACTAATGGCTATGCACACTACTTGTCAAAGAACAATCGTTTTCCCAAACCCGCGCCGCATTCGGAACGGGCTTATAATATACTCAGGAAAAGGCCCCAAGTCAAGAAACTTCTGAGACTTTACAGATTTTTTTGATTGGTGCTCAGTCTCAAGGCAGGGCTATCAATATAGATATCCACATCAACAATGTCAAGCCTCGCAACACCTTCTTTACCCATATTCCCCGCTCAGGAGGAATGTTCCAGGTGCAGCCATACCCAGAAGCATGCACGGACGGGGTTTCCGGGCTCTGCCAACGATCTGCCCCGGAGCATCACGCGATAGAGGCAGAGAGGCCTACACCCGGTACCTGCGCCAGGCGTGTCCGGACTACGGAGAGGAAATCGAGGAGTATTTGATTGATTCGAGTCCCCTTTAGGTGGGACCTCATCAGTGCGCTGGCGGCTTGGGAATCTCATCGAGCTTATCCTGAACCCACTTCACCCCGATGCCGGTCAGGAGATCCGTCCTGTCCACAACATACGAGCTGCCGTCATAGACCATGCGGACAAGAGTTGCTTCCCCCTCTCCCTTCGGTGTGAATCCTTCAAGCACCGCTCCGCCGTGGGTTCGCTGCGCGAGAACGTGAATGCGCGTGCCGCTGACTTTTCCCAGAAGCTGCCTGGTCTGCCCGTCCACGATCGCATAATTGCATCCTGCGGGTCCGCAATTGCAGCAGAGCATGTATTCGGGAATCCCGTCGTCGTTCAGATCGACGCGGACGGCCCTCATGTCACTTCCCTCCGGGCCGCACTCGACAATAGCGCGGGAGATCGAATCGGCTGATGAGATCTCCAAGGCAGAGCTTTCGTCAAACACGTACTCGGTGGAATCAGAGGCTTCCGGGAAGCCGGGCGATGCCGCGAATGACAACGCCGCACACAGGACAAGAATAGTCATGGGAACACCTCCCGCGCTGTAGGTAAACGATGCTCCAGATGTCAGACACAACGGTCAGACCTTGAAGTCTGACCTCGGAGTCTGACTGAATAGCTTGACTTCTCATTTGAGGTGTTCGACCCCCCAGGCTTGCATCTGTTCCAACATCACGAGGTCGGTCAGATCATAATGGATCGGCGTCACGGAGACGAAGTTGTTGTGTACGGCCACCTGATCGGTATCGGCTTCGGTATCGGTGACAACCATCTTGCCCGTCAGCCAGAAGTACTCGCGATCGGCCGGATCGCGGCGAACGTCGAATGTATCCTCCCAGCTCGATTTCCCCTGCCGGGTGAGGAGGACTCCGCGGATCTCCGATTCGGGGACCGGAGGGACATTGACATTCAACAGCGTGCCCGGAGGGAGCCCTCTCTCAGCGATCAGGCCCGCAAGGCGTGCGGCGAATTTCGCAGCGTAGGAAAAATCCGGCTCGGCGTAGGTGGCAAGGGAGATTGCAAACGACGGTATGCCGAGGACGGTCCCTTCTGTCGCAGCCGACACGGTCCCCGAATAGAGAATGTTGATGGCCGTGTTCGAGCCGTGGTTGATGCCCGAGACCACCAGGTCGGGCTTGTCTTTCAGCAGAAAGCGGACGGCCAGTTTCACGGCGTCCGCAGGTGTGCCGTCCACCGCGTAGCCGAAGAGCTCTCCGTCCCTGGAATAGGGCACAACGCGCAGCGGGGTATTCATGGTGATCGCGTGTCCCACGGCGCTCTGCTGCTTGTCGGGAGCCACCACTGTCACCTCGCCAAGGCTGCGCAATTCCCGGGCCAGTGCGAAGATGCCGGGGGCATGAATGCCGTCGTCATTGGAAATCAGTATGCGCATGAAGGGCCGCCGATGATCTGCCGCCGTGCGAAAGCCTCAGCCTGTCCTTCTGTGTTCCTCGTACCATGCAATGGTCTTCTTCAGGCCTTCCTCAAAGTTTGTTGTCGCTTCAAACCCGAAGCGTTCCCTGGCGCGCTGTGTATCGAGCTTGCGCCGGGGCTGACCGTTGGGTTTGGTCGTATCCCAGATGATCCGGCCCTCGAAGCGGGTCAGGCGGACGACCAGCGCGACAAGATCCCTGATGGAGATCTCGAAGCCGGCGCCGATATTGACCGGATCGGCATCGTTGTAGCGCTCGGACGCCATGACGATCCCTTCCGCGGCATCATCGACATAGATGAACTCCCTCGTGGCGCTCCCGTCCCCCCACACGACGATCTGCGTGTCGCCTGCCTCGCGGGCGTCGACGCATTTCTTGATCAGCGCCGGGATGACGTGGGATGAGGCCGGGTTAAAGTTGTCGGAGGGTCCGTACAGGTTCACAGGAAGGAGGAAAATCGCGTTGAAGCCGTATTGCTGGCGGTATGCCTGGCACTGCACCAGCAGCATCTTCTTGGCGAGTCCGTAGGGTGCATTGGTCTCCTCGGGATAGCCGGTCCAGAGATCGTCTTCCCTGAAGGGAACCGGGGCAAACTTCGGATAGGCGCAGATCGTCCCGATCACCACCATTTTCTGAACTCCCGCCTGGCGGCCGATCTCGATGAGTTGAATCCCCATGATCGCGTTGTCATAAAAGAAGCGGCCGGGGTTCTCCCTGTTCGCGCCGATCCCGCCTACAACGGCGGCGAGGTGGATCACGGCATCGGGACGGGCCGTGTCGTACAACCTCCGGATATCCTCATCCTTGCGCAGATCGTACTGTTCGATGCGGGGAATGAAGATGTCGAGGTATCCCCTCTGCTCAAGGGAACGGACCACGGCTTTTCCCAGAAAACCCGCTCCCCCGGTGACCACGATCCTGCTCTTGGTTGTCAGCATTCGCTCACCCGACAGTGATTTCCACGACTAGTAGCCCCTCCGCTTCACACGATTGAAGTCGGCCTCTGCCATGATCCGCACCAGCTCTTCGAAGCTCGTCTTCGGCGCCCACCCCAGTTTCTCCCGGGCCTTGCTCGAATCCCCGATGAGGATGTCGACCTCCGTGGGCCTGTAATAGCGGGGATCAACGGCAAGCAGGGTCTTCCCCGTCTTCCGGTCGACGCCGGTCTCATGTTCTCCCTCCCCGCACCACGCGAGGTCCATGTCCAGCTGGCCGAAGGCAAGCGCCGCGAACTCCCTGACCCTGTGGGTTTCCCCCGTGGCAAGAACAAAGTCATCGGGTGTATCGGCCTGGAGTATCCGCCACATTCCTTCGACGTATTCCGGCGCATAGCCCCAGTCCCGCTTTGCGTCCAGGTTGCCCAGCATGAGTTTTTCCTGGAGACCCAGCTTGATGCGGGCGGCGGCAAGCGTGATTTTACGGGTCACGAACGTCTCGCCGCGCCGCGGGGATTCATGGTTGAAGAGGATGCCGTTGCTGGCGAAGAGGTTATACGCTTCCCGGTAATTGACGATCATCCAGTACGCGTAGAGCTTGGCCACGCCGTAGGGGCTACGAGGGTAGAACGGGGTATTCTCGTTCTGCGGGATCTCCCGGGCCTTTCCGAACAGCTCGCTCGTCGACGCCTGGTAGATCCTGGTCTGCAGGCCCACCTCCCTGACCGCATCAAGAAAGCGGAGCGTCCCGATGGCGTCGACTTCCGCGGTGTATTCCGGCACCTCGAACGACACCTTGACGTGGCTTTGCGCGGCAAGGTTATAGATTTCCTGGGGATGGATCTTCTCCAGCAGTCTGTTCAGGTTGCTGGTGTCGGTGACATCCCCATGATGCAGGAAAAAAGAGACTCCGGACACGGCGGGGTCGTTGTAGAGATGGTCGATCCTGGCGGTGTTGAAGGAAGAACTGCGCCGCATAATGCCATGCACCTCATAGCCCTGTGCGATCAGGAACTCCGCCAGGTATGAGCCGTCCTGGCCGGTGATGCCGCTGATGAGCGCCTTTTTCATTCAATAACTCTCCTTTCCCGTCGGAAACTCCCCACCCTTGACGTCGTCGATGTAATGCCGGAATGCGCCGCGGACCGTTTCGGCAAGCTCGGCGTAGCGCCGCACGAAACGGGGCTTGAACTCTTCCGTGAGACCGAGCATGTCGTAGACCACCAGGACCTGACCGTCGCAGTGGGGACCGGCGCCGATGCCTATCGTGGGGACCGGGATGGCCCCGGTCACCTCCCGGGCAAGCGAGGCGGGGATCTTTTCGAGCACCATAGAGAAGACGCCGGCCTCGGACAGCACCCGCGCATCGTCAAGAAGCTGCCGGGCTTCCTCCTGCTCCTGGGCCCGGACCTCGTAGGTGCCGAACTTGTTGATGGACTGCGGTGTCAGGCCGAGGTGCCCCATGACCGGGATGCCGATCTTGACGAGGTGGCGGACGATATCGGCGATATAGGCACCGCCCTCGAGCTTGACCGCTCCCACACCCACTTCCTTCATCACACGGCCGCAGTTGCGCACGGCGTCGTCAACGCTGGTCTGATACGACATGAATGGCATGTCCACAACGATCAGCGCGTTCCGCACGGCACGTTTGACGGCCTTGGCATGGTAGATCATGTCGTCGACGGTCACGGGCAGGGTGGTCTCATACCCCTGCACGACATTGCCGAGGGAATCTCCCACCAGGATGATGTCGATGCCCACCTGGTCGAGGTATTTTGCCACGAGGTAATCGTACCCCGTCAGCATGGCGATTTTCTCGCCGGTCCGCTTCATGGTGATCACCGTCTTGGTGGTCACCACGCGCGGCTTGCCCGCTTTTGGCGGGAGATCGGGTTCGTGAGACTCGGTGTCAGGCATATGCAGGGAGCGGTTCGTAGACGGATTCGGCGGTAGGGGACAGGGTGACGCCCCATTCTTCCTCAAAGCCGCGCCGGAGACAGCCGGCAAGCGCGGGCACGTCGGCCTCCCGGCCGAGAATATCCGCAAGGTCCACGGTGTGTCTTCCCAGGACGGCAGTCATCCCGGCAATCGCCTCCGGGTCCTCGAGCGCGAGGAACTGGGGCAACCGTCTGTGTGCCGGGCCGCAGAGGATGGAGCCGTGCTGGAGCACAACATCGCGCGTGCCGCCGCTCACGCGGCGCTGGGCGCTGCCCACCAGCTTCCTCCCGTGCCACTCGATCTCATAGCGGGCGGAGCTGGCAAAGCAGGGGATGGACGCCACCCTCCGGTACTCCGCACGGAAGTCGGGCTGCGACTTCTGCAGAACCGCCTGGACGCCGAAGAAGCCGAGGCCACGCACCAGCGCGTTGCTGATCTGATTGTAGACATCGAGCACGCTCCGCCGGCCTGCAGGCATCACCACGCAGTAGGTGAGCTCTTCGGCATGAAGGATGGCGCGCCCGCCCGTCGGACGGCGGACCACATCGATCCCCGCTTCCGAGCACCTGGGAGTATGGACGTCCCCCATGGCCTGATGGTGCCCGATGGAGACCGCCCACGGGTGCCACTGGTAGAGGCGCAACACCGAGGGCATGGCAGGGTCGTCTCCCATCCGGAGCGCCAGCCCCATGTCGTATGCCATGTTGTACGCGCCGCTGCGGGCGCCGGAATCGACGAAGTGCCATGACGGGGCGGCCAAGGTCATCCGCGCGTCCGGGTCGCGCCGATTATGCCGCGAGAGCTCCCCCCGATGAACTCCAGGATATGACGGACCTCCTGGAACGTCATCAGGCTTTCATCTTCCTGGATCCGCGCCATTCCGCGGGAGATATTGAGCTGCGAGCGGTAGAGGAGCTTGTAGGCGCTCTCGATGGCCGTGATCACTTCCGGTTTGAATCCCCGTCTCCGGAGCCCGACGGCATTCAACCCCAGAAACCGCGCGGGAGAATCGCCGGCAAGCACATACGGGGGGATGTCCTTCGGCACCCTGATCCCGCCGCCGATCATGGCATGGCATCCGATGTGGACAAACTGGTGGATGGGGGTGATCCCCCCGACGATCACCCAGTCCTCGACGACGCAGTGCCCGGCCATCATGGCCGCGTTCGACAGGATGACGTGATCGCCGATAACGCAGTCGTGCGCCACGTGGGTGAACGCCATGAAATAGTTGTCGTTGCCGATCACGGTTCGCCCGCTATCGGCGGTCCCCCGGTGCAGGACGGCATATTCGCGGACCTCGTTCCGGTCGCCGAGCTCGCAGGTCGTGGGCTCATTCCGGTACTTCAGGTCCTGCGGGGTGTGGCCCACCACCGCCCCGTGGTGGATGACGCAATTGCGGCCTATGCGCGCGCCGCGCCCGATGAGCGCATGGGACGCCACCGACGACCCGTCGCCGATCACGGCGCCTTCTTCGATGATGGTGTAGGGACCGATGCAGACGCCGGTGCCAAGCTCGGCCCTGGAGCTGACGATGGCACGGGGGTCAATGAGGGTGCTCATGCTTTCTGCCAGAACAATTGGAGTTACGCGGGCGCGCTGCCATTGCCGCCGGGAACGGGCCGCTCGATGATCGACGCCATCATATCCGCCTCTGCCACAAGATTCCCTTCCACGAAGGCCTTCCCCGCCATCACGCAGATCTTGCTCTTCCGCGTCGTCATCTTCATCTCGAACATGAGCTGATCGCCGGGTCCGACCGTGCGCCGGAACTTCGCGTTGTTGATCGCCATGAAAAAGACCAGCTTTCCCTCGGGATTCTCAATCCCGTTCAGCAGCAGGATGCCGCCGGTCTGCGCCATCGCTTCCAGGATGAGGACGCCGGGCATGACGGGCATGCCGGGGAAATGCCCCTCGAAGAACGGTTCATTCACCGTGACATTCTTGATGCCCACGATGCTCTCGTCCATCTTGAAGTCGATGATCTTGTCGACCAGGAGAAAGGGATAGCGGTGAGGAAGGATGCGTTTGATGGCGTTGATGTCGAAGACCACCCCCGCTTTCCGCTCATGCTGGTACTTATGGACCAGCTTCTTCTGTTCAAAGAGGCGGCGGATCTTCCGCGCGAATTCGATGTTGCTCGCATGGCCCGGCCGCGCAGCCAGGATCTGCGCCTTGAGGGGGACGCCGATCAAGGCAAGATCGCCCATGACGTCGAGCAGCTTGTGCCTGCAGGGTTCGTTCGCAAAGTGCAGCGGGCGGTTGTTCACGACCCCGTTTGTGCCCAGGATGACGGAGGAGCTGATTCCCAGCTTCTCGGTGATCCGCCGGATTTCCTCGTCCGAAAGCTCACGGTCGACGATCACGATGGCATTGTCGAGGTTTCCGCCCCTGATCAACCCCGCGCTGTGCAGCATCTCCACTTCGTGGAGGAAGCAAAAGGTCCGGCAGGGAGCGAACTCCGTAATGAACTCCGTCTCGAGGTTGAACAAGCCTGTGTGCTGGCTCCCGAGCGCCGGGTTGTTGTAGTCGACCATGACCGTGATGCGGTAGTCGTCGGTCGGCAGCGCGACGATATCCACCTTCTTCACATCGTCATGGTAATGCACCGTCTGATCGATGATCAGGTAGTCCTTCGGGGCTTCCTGTTTCTCGAATCCGGCCCTCAGCAGGCTCTCGACGTACGGCTTGGCGCTCCCGTCGCCGACGGGAGGTTCGCTGTTGTCCAGCTCGATGAGGACATTATCGATCTGCAGCCCCACCAGTGCAGCCATCACATGTTCGACCGTCTGCACGCGCGCGGCCCCGAGCTCGATGGTGGTCCCGCGGGAGATGTCCACGACATGGTCCACATCGGCCGGGACTTCGGGCTCCCCGGGAAGGTCGACGCGCCGCCACCGGACTCCGTAGTTCTCAGGGGCCGGCTTGAATGTCATCGTGCAGATATTTCCCGTGTGGAGGCCGATGCCGCTCATGGACACGGGCTGCTTGATCGTGCGCTGCTGGACGAGCATAGGGCCTGAGTCTGAAGAATCGAGAAGTTGGTTTGCGCTTTCCGGATGCCATGCCACCCCACCGGGAAGGTTCCGTGAGGCCGGGCCGGAGCAGGTCAGGTAACGCCGGGTGCACGCGGCGCCACCGGCATCAGGGCTTTGCCGGAAGCCGGGTGCTCAGCGCCTGTTTCAGATCGTCGATCTCCCGCCTGAGCTCGCGAACCGTCCGCAGCAGGTCCGGGAGCTGGGAGAGGGCTCCCTGGATTCTGAACGCATCCCGGTGCGGGAGGGCTGGCGACCCGAAGATCGTCGTGTTCGGCAAGGTGACGGATCTGTGGACGCCCGACTGCGCGCCCACCTTGGTGCCGTCGGCGATCTCCAGGTGGCCGGTGAAGCCCACCTGTCCGCCGATCATGACCCCGGCGCCGATTTTTGTGCTCCCCGAGATCCCCGCCTGGGCCGCACTCACCGTGTTCTCGCCGATGACCACGTTGTGGGCCACCTGGATCAGGTTATCGAGCTTGACACCCTTCCGGATACGCGTCTCCCCGAGGGTGGCACGGTCGACGGTCGTGTTTGCCCCGATCTCCACATCGTCTTCAAGAACGACGATGCCGATCTGCGGTATCTTCTCGAAGGAGCCGTCGGGCAGCGGGGCAAACCCGAAGCCGTCGCCGCCGATCACTGCGCCGGGCTGCAGAATTACGCGATTTCCCAGCCGGCACTCTTCCCGGACGGTCACATGGGCGTGCAGGAGGCAATCATCACCGGTCACGGCGCCGTCTCCGAGGACGGTGCAGGGACCGATCATGGTGCGGTCGCCGATCCGGCAGCGGGAGCCAACGACGGCATGAGCGGCAATGCGGACTCCGTTCCCCAGCACGGCGGAGGGGTCGATGACCGCCGAGGGATGGATGCCCGGGGCCACAGGGGGGGCCGGGGGGTGAAAGGCAGCAACGCACTTCACGAAGGAGGCGTAAGGATCCGCGACCCTGAGCAGGGAACACTCGCCGGCGTTCCGTCCATCAGGGAGGGAGACGGATGCCGAAACGATCACCGCCGAGGCGCGGGTAGTGGCAAGGTAGCGTGCGTACTTCATGTTGGCGAGGAACGTGAGGTCCCCTTCGCCCGCTTCCTCGATCTTCGCCACACGGTGTATCTCACGGTCACCGTTGCCGACAAGCTCGGCCTGCAGCAACCGGGCGATTTCCTGAAGTTTCACGTGACGCTCCCGGCGGTGGACGCTTACTTGCCGAACGACTGCATGCGCTGGATGACTTTCGTGGTGAGATCGTTCTTATCGCTGGCATACAGAAGCAGGATCTGTCCGCTCTTGTCGAAGACATAATCGTACCCGTCTTCCTTTGCGATATCCTCGAGCACCTGGAAGATCTTGTTCTGGATGGGTTTCATCACCTCGTTCTGTTTCTGGAAGAGCTCGCCGTTCTGGCCGAATTTCCTGTTGCGGTAATCCTGGACCGCCTGGTCGAGGGACCGCAGATCTTTTTCCTGATCGGCCCGGGCCTGATCGGTGAGGATAAGCTTCTTCTTGTCGTAGTCTTCGAACTTCTTCTTCCAGTCGGCCTGCATCTTCTGAAGCTCGGCCTCCCACTGGGAGACGAGACCATCGAGGGTCTTCTGGGCGTCGATCGCTTCAGGGAGCGTCTGCATGATCGACTCCGAATTGATGTGCCCGATTTTGCTCTGGGCGGGCGCCGAGAGGGCGATGGCCGCAAGCAACAGCGCCGTTACACACATACGTCTCATGCAATGTCCTCCGCTGTGGCGTCGCAGCGCCTTATTTCCCGCGCTTGAGATTGTCAAGCACACGGTTGGTCAGATCGTCCTTGGGGTCGGCATAGAGAACGATATTGACGTTATCATTCTGATCGAGCACGAAGCTGTATTTCTCGGTTTTCGCGATCCGCTCGATGGCCTTGAGGATCTTTTCCTTCACGGGGGTGAAGATCTTCTCGCGCTGGGCGGCGAGATCACGGTCCTTGGCCTGGGCGTATTCGCGGGCGCGGAGCTGGATGTCCTGGATCTCCTGCTGGGCCGTGCGCTTCGAGGCGTCGTTCATCATCGATTCTTTTTTCTGATAGTCCGAGTACTTCTCCTCGATCTGCTTCTGCATCGTTTGGAGAGTATCCTGGATCGGCTTAGCAAAGCCTTCGAGCCGCTTTGCGGCCTCGCGTGCTTCCGGCAGCTCGTCGAAGATTTTGGCGGAGTTGACAAAGCCGATCTTCTGCGTCTGGGCGAGCAGCCCGGAGCCGGCGCAGAGAAGAACGGCCAGGAGGAGAGAGAGTGATGTTCTGGGCACGGTATCCTCACACAAGAAGAGAAGGTGGTGGTGTTCAGTGGATAGTGGAATCAAAAGCCGCGGCCGAACACAAAGTGGAAATGCCAGCCGTCAGGTTTGCCGTCGCGCGGCGACACATCGTCGAACCCGTACCCGTAATCGAAGCCGATCAGTCCGATGGGTTGGATCTGGATACGTGCACCGAGGCCCGCCGAGCGTTTCAGGTCGAAGTAGTTCGCTTTGGCGGAGCTCTCGAACACGTTGCCGCCTTCCGCAAAGCCGAGAAAGTAGATCGGGATCGGATTGATGGAGACCGCGAAGCGGAGCTCCGCCGTCTGCTTGGTTTCGACGCGGCCCGCCACGACGGTGCCATTCGCTCTGGGGCCGATAGACTGATCTTCGTACCCGCGCAGGGGGGTGGTATTGATGTAGCCCAGTCCGGTGCCGCCCATGGAGAAGAGGTCGATGGGAGAGATGTTGCCGGTGCCTCCGCCGATGGGGGCGATCGTGCCGTACAGGGTGCTGAGGTAAAGAGCCACACGCGTGGAGTTGAAGATCGGGATATACCAGTCGGACTGGTAGATCCACTTGAGGAACTTCACATTGCCGGGGAGGAACGGCCCTCCGGAGATCTGGAACGTCAGGGAGACATTCGACCCGCTGCTCGGGAAGATGGGGTTGTCGGTGCTGTTGCGCGAGATGATCTGCGTGAGGCTCACCTGGCTGGTGACCCCCTCCTGGTAGTAGCCGAGGCCGTTCCTGACATCGTTCCTCTGTCCGTTCAGGATCCAGTCGCCGCGGAAGTAGTCATCCGGCCACCGGAAGCGCCGGCCGAGACGAATCGACCCGCCGGTCTGCTGCAGGTCGAACGTGTAGATCTGGCGGGTATCGAAGAGGCTTACCCCGAAGAGGGTCGGGGTGTTGAAGAGCCACGGCTCCGTGAACCCGATGCTGAACGTGCGGAAGCGGGAGGCCTCGCCGAATTCCCACTGAAAACTCATGATCTGCCCCGCGCCGCCGGAGAGGGGCTCGCTGATCGAGAAGTTGTTGATCGTGAAACCGAGGGCTCCCGTCACTCCGAACGCGCCGCTGTAGCCGACGGAGGCATTGATATTGTCGCTGGATTTCTCCTCCACCTCGTAGACGAGGTCCACGGTCTTTTCGTCGACCATCTGGTAGTCGGGTTTCAGCTTCTCGGGGTTGAAGTAGTTGAGCTGCTGGAGCTGGCGGAGACTCCGCATGATGCTCGCGCGGCTGAAGTAGTCCCCAGGGCGCGTCGTAAGCTCCCGGCGGATGACCTTCTCCTGGGTCTTGGAGTTCCCCTTGATGTTGACGTGCCCGATCTTGAACTGGTTCATCTCAAAGACATTGACCTGCAGGTCGACGCTGTCCTCCGCCACGCGGGTCTCCACGGGCTCCAGGTTGAACCGGAGATAGCCATTGTCGAGGTACAGTGCGGCGACGTCGGTCTGAGCCTCGTTGCCGCGGAGGTTGTGCTCGAGCTTGTCGGCGTTATAGATCTCGCCGGGGCGCACCCCGAGCCGCTCGTTCAGGGCCTCCTCAGGATAGACAGTGTTCCCCTGCCACGTGACCCGGCGGATCTTATACTGCGGACCCTCGCGGACGGTGATCAGGATGTCCATATTCTCCTTGTTGCCGGGATACGAGATCGAGTCCGAGATCACCCCGGCGTCACGGTACCCGTTCTTCCTGTAATACTGCACGATGAGCTTCTTGTCCTCGTCGTACTTCTTGGTGTCGAATTTCGCCCCGGACCAGAACTTCCACCAGTGCTTTTCCGACGTGTTGTCCATTGCCCCCCGCAGGTCGCCGTCCGACACGGCAGAATTCCCGCTAAAGATGATATGGTCCACCCGGACCGGAGGGCCCTCGTTGATGTCGACGTGCACGACGACGCGATTGGACCCGGTGTCGGCCGGTGTGGTGGTCGGTTTCACGTCGGCAAGAAGATACCCCTCTTTCTCGTAGAGCTTCCCGATCTCCCGCCGGATCACGGTCAGCTCGTTGGCGGAGAGCACCTGGCCCCGGACCAGGTTAAGCTTTTTCATGATGTCGTCTTCGCTCACCTCGTTGCGGCCGCTGTACTCGATCCGCTCGAAGCGGGGGAGTTCCCGGACATTGATGACAAGATAGAGACCCGTGGCGACCCGGCGGTCCACCGCGATCTGGATGTCGTCAAAGATCTTGAGCTGCCAGAGTTTCCGGACGGCCTGGCCCACCTGATCTCCCGGAAGGGTAATTTCATCGCCGACCCTGAGGCCCGAATTGGCGATAATTGCCGCGGGGTCAGCCAGCGTATTGCCTTCGACGGAGATGCCGAGAATCTTGAGGACTTCTTGAGGTTGGTTGCGTTGTGCGTCTGCTTCGGGAAGGAGGAATATGCCCAGGCCCATCGCTGCCAGCACCAGCAAAAACTGTTTCATATCACGGTCCCGTTACACTCTTGATGAATCGCTGGACAGGGTTTCCCTCGCCTCCCCCGGAGGGGAGCTGTTCGCTCACCATGCCGAACCGCCGCTCCCGTTTCTGATAGTCCTGGATGGCGGCATAGAGTTCATCGCGCCTGAAACCGGGCCAGAATTTCGGCGTGATATAGATCTCGCTGTAGGCGAGCTGCCACAGGAGGAAATTGCTGATACGGAACTCGCCGCTCGTGCGGATGAGGAGATCCGGGTCGGGAGTCCCCTCGGTGGAGAGATACCTGCTGATGGTCCCGTCGGAAATCTCCGCGGGGAGCAGGCTCCCCCCCGCCACCTCGGCGGCCAGGCGCTTGACGGCCTGGGTGAGGTCCCAGCGCCCGCTGTAGCTGAGGGCAAGAGTCAGTGTCAGGCCGGTGTTGTTCTGCGTCTTCCTGATGTCTTCGGCGAGCTCCTCCCGCACTTCCGTGGGAAGGGCAGCAATGTCGCCGATGGTCCTGATGCGGACGTTGTTCGTGTGGAGGCGGTCTGTCTCATCCTGGAGCGCCTTCAACAGCAGCCGCATGAGGAGAGACACCTCATCCTTGGGGCGCTTCCAGTTCTCGGTCGAAAACGCATACAGGGTGAGGTATTGTACGCCAAGCTGTCCGCATGCCTCCACGATATCCCGGACAGACTCCACCCCTTCGGTATGTCCTGCAATACGGGGCATACCTCGCCGCTTGGCCCACCGGCCGTTTCCGTCCATGATTATGGCAATGTGGCGCGGAATCTCGCCGGCGGATTTCAGCGCCTTCTGGGCTTTCGGATCCTTCGAAGTCGGCACTCCAAACCGCATGAATCTCTCGTGGATTCATAAAGTACGCCATTCACCGTAGAAAGTCAAGGAACGAACGGCTCGTTGACTTTCCCTCTCAAAATGGATATCTTCCTCAAGAATCGATGCCGGAGAGGGCATCCGAGTGCCTGGACTTCCCTTCCTTCCCATGGCCGCCTCCCCTTTCCGCGCACCCGCGGCTGCAGTCGGAAAGCAACCAGGTTCAATTCCTACCCTGTCGGACGAGGTGATCATGGGTGGCGTTCCAAACATGTCGGGCATGATGAAACAGATACAGAAGATGCAGGAGAGAATGGCCCAGGTCCAGGCTTCTCTGGAGGCGAAGACCATCGTCGGTGAATCAGGCGGAGGAATGGTGAAGGCGACGGTGAACGGCAAGCAGCAGCTCATCAAGCTCCAGATTGAAAAGGAGGTCGTGACTCCCGACGACATCGAAATGCTGGAGGATCTGCTGATCGCGGCCGTGAACAAGGCCATGGAAGAAGCTTCGAAGATTGCACAGGAGGAGATGTCGAAAGCCACCAGCGGCATGATGCCGAATATTCCGGGATTGAACTTCCCGGGTCTCTGACCGGGAAACGGTATGCTCTACACATCCGAGGCTCTGCAGCAGTTGATCGAGGAATTCTCCCATTTCCCGGGAATCGGGAGGAAGACCGCACAGAGACTTGCCCTCCACGTCCTGAAACTCCCCAGGGATGAAGTGGTACAGATGGCCAAAGCCCTGGTCGGAGTCAAGGACAGAATCCGGCACTGCACGGTCTGTTCGAATATCACGGAGCAGGACCCCTGTGTCATTTGTGCAAGTCCGAAGCGCGACCGGAGCCTTGTGTGTGTGGTTGAAGAACCGAACGATGTGATGGCTGTTGAAAAAACCAACGAATACCGCGGGCTGTATCATGTCCTGGGTGGGGCATTGTCTCCGCTTGACGGCATCGGGCCCGATCAACTCCGGGTCAGGGAGCTTCTGACACGCATCAACAGCGATGTTGGCGAGGTCATTCTTGCCATGAATCCGAACGTCGAGGGGGAAGCCACCACAATTTATCTCTCGCGCCTGTTGAAACCTCTGGGCGTCAGGGTCTCCCGCATTGCGCGGGGCATCCCGGTGGGCGGCGATCTGGAATTCGCCGATGAGGCGACTCTCACCCGCGCACTGGAGGGGCGGATTGCACTGTGAAATCCCGTTTGCGTGCCGGCCCTTTACGGCTGTGCGTTGTTTTCCTCGCCCTGCTCCCGGCTGGGTGCGGTCTGTTTGAGCCGAGGCAGCCGGAATCACCGACCGCGCCGAGCGACTCCTTCCGCCCCTCCACCGACCCCGATGCCCTGATTGAAAACCTTCAGAACGCGATCGCCCAGAAGAACGTGGTAAACTACGAGCGGTGCTTTGCGGAGCCGTCGCACGCCGCCGAGCCGTTTGTCTTTGCCCCGTCGTCCGCCGCCCTGGCTGTCTATGCCGCGGTCTTTGCGCACTGGACGGTCGACGAGGAGCGACAGTACTTCCAGAACCTGGTGGCCCGTTCTCAGGGGAAATCCAACGCCGTCTCTAACCTGACCCTGACGCACAAGACCATCATCGTCAGCGGCGATTCGGCGGTCCATTCCTATGACTACACGCTGACCTTCGAACACACCGATCCGACCTTCCCGCAGACCGCGATAGGAACGATGCAGGTTGTCATGGGACCCGACAACAACAACGCCTGGGTGATCTACCGCTGGACAGACTACAAGACCACCGGCGATGTGACATGGAGCCATTTCAAGGGCAAATTCAGCAACTGAGCGGCCGCCGGCGCGGCGCCCGGGGAAGCCTCATGGCGCACCCATGAGACTTCCAACAGGCAGGGCCGCCGGCGACAATGAGCGCCCGGAGCGGACGAGACCAGGGAAGGGGAGATGAACATGCACGAAGGCAGGAGCCGCGCAGGGCCCGCCGTACCCCGGAGAGGGATCGGGCCGGGACTGCCGCTTCTCCTTATAACGCTCGCGCTCGCCTCTCTCGCCGGCTGTCTCAATCCGTTCGCGCCGGGACTCGATACTTCGCCGGGCGTGAACACCTGTGACCCGCAGTCCGTCGACGGGCTCTTCCGGTGCTTTCAGTCGGCGTACACGTTCCGGGACACAACGCTGTACGGACAGATCCTCACCGACGATTTCGTCTTCGTCTACCGGAACTACGATCTGGGAGTGGATGTGAGCTGGGGACGGGACGAGGAGATGAGGACGACGTACGGCCTCTTTCAGAACGCGCAGAAGCTGGATCTGATCTGGAACAACATCATCTCCACCACCACAGACTCCAATGTGATCTCGGTGGTGCGGGGCTTCAATCTGACGCTGGTCTTCAATCCAAGCGACATTGAGAGGGTGGACGGCTATGCCAGTCTGACGTTCGCGCGCGCGCGGGTCACTGACCCGTGGAAAATCGTCAGATGGAGAGACGAATCCAACTACTGATTCCCGGCACCAGGGGCGTTCTGCCGCATTCCCCCCGCAAGCACCTCAGGCCATGAGTATTTCCTATATGCTCCGTGAGAGTCTTTCCGGATTCCGCCGCGCGAAGCTCTCGAGCGCCCTCGCCGTCATCACGATCTGGATCGCCCTGCTCCTGCTCGGCCTGTTCGCGGTGGCAAGCGTGAATACCCAGAGGTTCGTCCAGTCTCTGCGCGGCCGGCTGGAGATGGAGGCGTTCCTGCGCGAGCCCGCCTCGGACGAGGAGCTGCAGCGCATCGAGCATGCGATCCTGGGACAGGACGGGGTGGACAGCGCGGTCTACGTCTCCAAGGACGAGGCGGCGCAGCGGTTTCAGCGGGAGTTCGGCGAAGACATCCACCGGGTGCTCGACTTCAATCCCCTTCCCCCCTCGTTCAAGATCCTCCCGCGCGCAAGCTACAGGAACAGCGACAGCGCCCGCGTGCTGCACCGGAAGCTGACTGCGATCGCGGGCGTGGACACGGTGGTGTACCGCCGCGCCCTGCTCGAGGTCATCGACACGCGGACCGCTGTGGTGTACAGGATCGCGCTCGGCCTGGGCCTCTTCGTCGCGTTGTCGGCGGTGGTGCTCGTCGGCAACACCATCCGTCTCTCCATCGATGCCAAGCGGCACATCATCCGAACCATGGAGCTGGTGGGGGCGACCCGCCTGTTCGTCCGGCTCCCGTTCCTGATCGAAGGGATGCTGCAGGGTCTGCTGGGGGGCATCCTGGCCGGATTCCTGCTGAATGCGGCCGTGGAGCATCTCGCCATCCTGGTCTCGCCCGAGCTGGCCGCCTTCATCCATATGCCGACGGCCTTCTACGCATCAGTCGCGGCGGCCGGCACTCTCCTCGGCCTGGTGGGGAGTACGCTTTCCGTGATGCGTTTCCTGCGCGCGTGAGACGGTGCGGCACCTCATGGGGAACGGGACGGCCCGGCGCCCTACTTGAATCGGCCTCCCCGGTTTCGTACATTGGGCGACAACGTTGAACCTCTTCCCTCCGCCGGATGCCCGTCCATCCGGGGGGCCTTCTGCCGGCTGCATTCCCACATCACAGGCATCACCCATGAGCAAGCTCTCTTCGTTCACCGCGTCATCGGTCGGCCGGAAACTGCTCGTCGGCCTGACCGGCCTGTTCCTCTGCCTGTACCTCCTGTTCCACATGACGGTGAACCTGTTCCTGTTCAAGCAGGACGGAGGAGGGACGTTCGACACCTACGCCGAGTTCCTCGCGACCTATCCGCTGCTCCGCCCTGTCGAGATCATCCTCTTCCTGCTGTTCCTCGTCCACGCATTCTTCACGGGCTTGCTCTGGTTTCTGAACCGCCGCGCGAGGCCGCAGCGCTACGCAGTGAACCGGAACGACGAGGTCAGCGAGACGGCATCGCGCATCATGTTCATCACGGGGATGGTGGTCACGGCATTCCTGGTCGTCCACGTGAACACGTTCTTCGTCAAGTCGCGTTTCTTCTCGTCGGAGCACTCCCCAACGATGTACGCGCGTGTGGCGGAGGCTTTCGCCAATCCGGTTTACTCCCTGTTCTACGTGGTGGCTCTCGTGTTCCTTGCCTACCACCTGCGGCATGGGTTCCAGTCGGCCTTTCAGACGTTCGGACTCCGGACGTCCAGGTACCGGAGACTCATCGAATGGACCGCGGTGATATTCTGGCTGGTCATACCGCTCGGCTTCGCGCTCATGCCGCTGTTCTTCCTGTTCCGTGCTCATTAAGCGGGGACCATCATGGCACTCGAATCAAAAATTCCTGCGGGACCTCTTGAAACACAATGGGACCGGCACCGTTTTGCGATGAAGCTGGTCAACCCTGCAAACCGCCGCAAGTACACGGTTATCGTCGTGGGGACCGGGCTTGCGGGGGCATCGGCCGCAGCGTCGCTGGGCGAGCTGGGATACAACGTGGTGTGTCTGAGTTACCATGAGTCGCCGCGACGTGCCCACAGCATCGCCGCCCAGGGGGGGATCAATGCCCCGAAGAACTACACGAACGACGGGGACAGCGTGTACCGTCTCTTCTACGATACGGTGAAGGGGGGGGATTACAGGGCGCGGGAAGCCAACGTGTACCGCCTGGCGCAGGTGAGCGGCTCGATCATCGACCAGTGCGTGGCCCAGGGAGTTCCGTTCGCCCGCGAATACGGCGGCCTGCTCGACAACCGGTCGTTCGGAGGAGCCCAGGTCTCGCGCACGTTCTATGCACGCGGACAGACCGGGCAACAGCTCCTGCTCGGCGCATATTCCGCCCTCTGCCGCCAGATGCAGGCAGGCACCGTCCAGTTCCATCCGCGCCGTGAGATGCTTGACCTCGTCGTCGTGGACGGCCAGGCCAGGGGCGTGATTGCCCGCGACCTCGTCACCGGCGCACTGGAATCCTATGCCGGACACGCCGTTGTCCTCGCGACGGGGGGATACGGTAACGTCTTCCATCTCTCCACCATGGCGAAAGCGAGCAACGCCACGGCCATCTGGCGCGCCTGCAAGCGCGGCGCCTGGTTCGGCAACCCCTGCTTCACGCAGATCCATCCCACCTGCATTCCGCAGGGCGGGTCGTACCAGTCGAAGCTCACCCTGATGAGCGAGTCGCTCAGGAACGACGGACGCATCTGGGTGCCGAAGACGCAACGGGACAGGCGGCGTCCCGAGGAGATCCCGGAGGATGAGCGGGACTACTACCTGGAGCGGTTGTACCCGTCATTCGGCAACCTCGTGCCCCGCGACGTGGCCTCGCGCCGTGCCAAGGAAATGTGCGACAAAGGGCTCGGGGTGGGACCGACAGGCCTGGCGGTATACCTCGACTTCTCCGATGCCATCAAGCGCAGCGGCAAGGAGGTGATCGAGGAGAAGTACGGCAACCTGTTCGACATCTATCATGAGATCACGGCGGAGGACCCTTACACAACACCGATGCGGATCTACCCCGCCATGCACTACACGATGGGGGGGCTCTGGGTGGACTACAATCTGATGAGCACGATCCCGGGGCTCTTCGTGCTCGGCGAGGCGAACTTCTCCGACCACGGGGCGAACCGTCTGGGGGCGAGCGCCCTCATGCAGGGCCTTGCCGACGGGTACTTCATCGCCCCCTACACGCTCGGCGATTACCTCGCCTCGGCCCGTCTCCCGGCTGTCAGCGGGGATGAGCGGCCTTTCGCCGAGGCGCGCCTCGAAACCGAAGATCGGATCAGGAAGCTCCTGGCGATCCAGGGACGCCGCCCTGTGGATGACTTCCACCGGGACCTTGGCAAGATCATGTGGGACAACGTAGGCATGGCGCGGAATGCCGCCAGCCTGACCAGGGCGCTCCAGCTGATCCCCGCCCTGCGCGAGGAGTTCTGGCAGGATGTCAAGGTGGTGGGCGCCGGCGATTCCTTCAACAACGACCTGGAGCGGGCGGGGCGGGTGGCGGACTTCCTGGAGCTCGGCGAGCTCGTGGCCCGCGATGCCCTGCACCGCGACGAATCCTGCGGCGGTCACTTCCGGGAGGAGCACCAGACCGATGAAGGAGAGGCGAAGCGGAACGACGAGCAGTTCGCCTATGTCGCCGCATGGGAGTATACGGGGAGCAGTCCGGTCCTCCACAAGGAGCAGCTCCAGTTCGAATACGTGAAACCTTCCCAGAGGAGTTACAAGTGATGGACTTCACACTGAAGGTGTGGCGGCAGGCTTCCGGCAAGGCGCCAGGAGGGTTCAAGATCTATGGCGCCAAGGAGATCTCCCCTGACGCATCATTCCTGGAGATGCTCGATATTGTGAACGCCGGACTGGTCAGGGACGGCGAGGAGCCCATCGCCTTCGACCACGACTGCCGGGAGGGCATCTGCGGCAGTTGCGGCCTGATGATCAACGGACGCGCACACGGACCACTCCGCGGGGTTGCCACATGCGAACTCCGGATGCGGGCATTCAAGAGCGGCGGCACCATCGTCGTCGAACCCTGGCGCGCGAGGGCGTTTCCCATCATCAAAGACCTGGTCGTGGACCGGACGGCGATGGACCGGATCATGGCGGCGGGAGGATACATCACCGTCAAGACCGGCTCGGCTCCCGACGCCAACTCCGTCCTGGTTGCGAAAGAGCTCGCCGATGAGGCATTCGACGCGGCGGCTTGCATCGGGTGCGGAGCCTGCGTGGCTACATGCAAGAACGCTTCGGCCATGCTCTTCGTGGCGGCGAAGGTCTCCCACCTGGCGCTCCTCCCGCAAGGAGCGCCGGAGCGGGCCCGGCGAGTGGAGGCAATGCTGTCACAGATGGACGCCGACGGGTTCGGAGCCTGTTCCAATACCTACGCCTGCGAGGCCGAGTGCCCGAAAGAGATCTCGGTTTCGCACATCGCCAGGCTGAACAGAGAGTATATCAGGGCCAAGCTGGGATAGATCGGACGAAGGCGGTCAGACGAAGACACGACAGTGAAGTTCATCGCACTCGAGCAAGAAATCCCCGGAGTGACGGAAGAGCAGCTCCATCCCCACCTCCGCGCTGAGGCGGCAAGGGCCTGGGAACTCATCCAGTCGGGGGTGTTCCGCGAGATCCATTTCCGCGCCGATGTATCCTCCGCCGTGATCGTCCTGGAGTGCGCCACCACGGAGGAGGCGCACGCGGCTCTGGGGACACTTCCCCTCGTCGCGCATGGCCTGATCCGTTTCGATGTCATCCCTCTGAAGCCTTATACCGGGTTTGCGCGGCTGTTCAGGTAGGTGGCGGTACCCTGGTGACGCTTCCCAGGGAGTTTCCAGACATCGTAAGAGCCCCCTCCCGTCCCGCTTCCCTGGCCTTCCCCTTCGGCCATTCACATGCCGGCCTGACTCCGTTCCTCGACCTCAAGACCTCACAGTCAGACTTCGCTGGCTTCGGACCCTCACACTCCGGACAGACCCCGTTGCTCTCCAGGTGATTTAGTCGTATGTTACTGTGATGGTCCCTCTTCATCATCTGCTCGTCCCGACTCCATGACGAAACGCCGACTTGCGATCCTTTCCGTCGCGTTGTTCTTCAGCCTGCAGCCGCTCTTTCCTCAGGACTCCAAGGAAAACGCTGATTTCAAGCTGGCTCTCAACCTTTACAATGACGGCCTGTTCGACCTGGCGGCTGAACAGCTCCGGCAGTTCGTCGGTTCATATCCCACAACGTCTCAGGGGATTGAGGCGAGGTTCTTTCTCGGCCTCACGCAGCTGAAGCTGAAGCGCTACGAGGACGCGCGCATCACCTTCCAGACATTCGCATTGAATTACCAGGATAACCCCCGCGCCGCGGAGGCCTGGCTGCACACCGGCGAGGCATACTCGGCGATGAACAATGCCAGGGAAGCCGCCCTCGCCTTCGAGCGGGTCAAGGTGTTCCATCCCAAGAGCAAATCCGCCCCTGACGCGCTCCTGCAAGCCGCGCACTCTTTTACGCTTGCCGGCCAACGGGACGACTCGAAGCGTGTGCTGCGCGTGATCCTGCAGGAATACCCCGCCAGCGGGGCGGTGCTGGCCGCGCGGACACTGCTCGGCAAGATGTACTTCGAGGACGGCAACACCGAACAGGCGCAGAATGAGCTCCGGCGTGTGATCGAGGGGGACCCTTCGGCAGATGCCCGCGCTCAGGCGTTGCTCATTCTCGGGAACATCAACCAGGCCCTTCTCAGGACCGAGCAGGCGCAGGCGAATTATCAGGAGATCATCACCCGGTACAAGAATTCATCCGCCCTCCAGGGTGCGCTGGTGAACCTCGGGAAGTCCCAGGCCGAAGGCGGGAAATATGCCGAGGCAGCCGAAAACTACAGGAAGGCGCTTGCGCTCAAAGCCAACGCGGATTCCTCCCTCCTGAGGGATGCGATGTTCGGGCTCGCCGCCGCCGAAGACGGTCAGAAGAATCCGGCGGGCGCAATCGCGGCGTACGGGAAATTCCTCGCAGCATTCCCCGCCGACGATCATGCTTCTGAAGCGTTGTGGAACATGGCGCTCGCAGGAAGCAGGGCGAAGCAGTATGCAGTGTCCAACGGCGCCTGCCAGAGGCTCACGCATATGCAGGGGGGCTATCGCCGCCTGGCCCAGATCCGGCTCGCGCGAAACGCCGAGGAGGAGCGGAACCCGTCCGGCGCCATCGAAGCCTATCAGGCGTTCGTCGATCAGAACCCGGAGGATCCTGCAGCCGCGGAGGTTCTCCTCACCATCGGCCGCCTGTACGAAGAGCGGCTCCATGACGCGCGGAAGGCGTCGGCAGTCTATGAACAGCTGGCCACCCGCTACCCCCGTGCGCCGGCGGCATGCAGGGCCCTTGCCGGGGCGGCGAGGTGCCACGAACTTCTGAAGGAGACGGACAGGGCGCTGGACCTGTATCGCGAGCTTGTCAGCCTCTTCCCGGCGTCGGATGAACGGCCCGGAGCCGGGAAAAGGATCGCGATGCTGGAAACGTTCGACGCGAAGGACAAAGACGGCGGACTGGAGAAGCTCGCACTCCTGGTGGGAGACGTTGTTGCCGAAAAGGACCGCGTCGGGCTCTCCTACAGGCTGGGGGAGATCTATTTCCACCAGATGAAGAACTATGAGGCGGCGGCGGTGCAGTTCACCAACGCCATCAACAGCGGGATGTCCGACGCCCGGTTCGTCGATGCACTCTTCCTCCGCGCGAAAGCGTACGAGAACCTTGCGCTCCGTGATGAGAAGTACCGCCCGCGGGCGATCGAATCGTACCAGACCTTCGTGCAGTCGTACAGCGAAGACCCCCGCGCCAGGGAGGCGATGGTCTCCCTGTTCTTCCTCCGTGCGACCAATCCCTCTGCCGCCCGCACTGCCCTGCAGGGAGTTCCCTCCGACCGCCGCGACACCATGCTGCTGCGGCTGGGCGAGCTCCTGGAACGCGCCGACAGCTCGGCCGATGCGCTTCCCATCTACGAAACGGTCGCGCGTCAGTCCCGCGACTCCGGCTCAGCCACCGAAGCAGCCTACCGTTCGGCTTTGCTCTTTGGCAAGGCGGGGCAGGTGGACTCGGCGCTTGCCTGGGGCGGGATCTACCTTGCCCGAGCGCCGGAGGGAGCGCACGCGGCACAAGTCCTGACGGCTATGGGGGAGATGCAGCGCAAGGACCCGGCTCAGGCCATCCCCCTCTACCGCCGCCTCGCCGGAGAGTTTGCTTACACCGCGGCGGGGTCGGAGGCGCGGCCGCGGCTCGCCGAAGCGCTGGCTGCCTCTGGCAATGCCGACGAAGCCGTCGCGGTCTACAGGGACCTCGTCCGGGAGGAGCAGGAGAATGCCCTGAACGAATCGGGGGTGAGCACGCCCCTGCTGCTCGGACTGGCAAGGGCCGAGCATCAGGCCGGACATACGGTGGAGGCAAAGACGCGTCTGCTTGAACTCCTTGCGCGGGAGGGCTCCGGCAAGGAGGCCGGGCAGGCGTACACCCTGCTCGGCTCGATCGCGAAGGGTGAGGGAGCCCTCGAGGCGGCCACGGCATATTTCCGCTCGGCCGAGAAGGCGTCGCCGGGAGTGGCTGCCACCCGGGAAGTCGCGGATCTCCTCTTCAATGCCGGCAACTACTCCGACGCCATCAAGCAGTACGCTGAGCTCGCAAAAGCGGCGCAGGCCGACACGGACCGGCAGTACTGTGAATCGCGCATCATTCTCGCCCGCCTGAGAAGCGACGACATCCCGGGAGCGAACCGAGACATCGCGGCGTTCAAAGAACGCTACGGGAAGGCCGACGAAGCCCTTGCCGCTTTCGAGCTGGAACGGGGGAACTACTTCTTCCGCAAGGGTGACCATGCCTCCGCCATGAAGACCTTCGCCGACGTGGCCAAGCGGTACGATGACACTCCCTCCGCGCCTGAGGCAAGGTACTGGACCGGCAAGACGCTGCAGTCCGCCGGCAAGATCCCCGAAGCGGTCGCCACTCTCGAAGAGCTGATCAAGGACCACCCTGAGGCCGACATCATCCCCCGCGCCCATCTTGCGCTCGGTATCCTCTATTATGATGAGGAGAAATGGCCGGAATCCATCAGGCATTACCGTCTCATCACCGACGATCCCAAGGCCGACCCCTCCCTCCTCCCCTACGCGATCAGCAACCTCATCGAGGCCTATGAGGTGGCCAGGGTGAACGATGCCGCCCTGGCCCTCACGCGCAGATACCTGGAGCTGTATCCAAACAACGAGGACAGCTTCGACAAGAAGATCAAGATCGGGATCCTGTACGATCGACTGGGG
>Ga0182021_10001867_pt1 | contig 24453 bp, 26 predicted proteins | sample 612E3MmetaG_FD_120493 | JGI IMG/M metagenome (GOLD analysis project Ga0182021, IMG submission 120493) | Permafrost microbial communities from Stordalen Mire, Sweden - 612E3M metaG (Illumina Assembly) | ecosystem: Environmental > Terrestrial > Soil > Wetlands > Permafrost | place: Sweden... | reverse complement strand
GGAGAGGGTTAGCGTGAGGGTGATTTCCTGGGTTTAGGAATATCATATGGCACTATAATCCTTTTCTTGCCTGCGGGGTTTAAGGGGGCAAAGCCCCATTATCGACAATTGTCATTCCGTATTTGACCGTAGGTACTTTACGAAGTAAATGTATAGGAATCCAGATAAAATTCACCAAATTTTATTTTTAATGAGAGCGTTATGGATACCTCAGCTTTCCTTAGTTATTTAGTTTCCCAACCTACCTACTGCGAACAGATTGCGCATATCGAGCGTATCCGCGCGCGTGATGCCCGGTTCGCCGAGTTGGAAAACCCCCTTTCTTCAGCGCTTGAAGAATGCTTACAGAAACACAACTTGTTACCACTCTACACACATCAGGCGGAAGCGGTAAATCAGGCAAGGCAAGGTAAAAACGTAATTGTCGTTACCTCAAGCGCCAGCGGTAAAACCCTTTGCTACAATATCCCTGTACTGGAAACACTTTTCACTCAAACAGATACAAGGGCCTTGTATCTGTTCCCGACCAAAGCGCTGGCACAAGACCAACTGCGCACGCTGCATGAAGACTTCTGCCCGGATTTATTTAAAGTCAATGACTTTGCCACATTTGACGGCGATACTCCACCAGCAGAAAGAGGGGAAATCAGGAAAAACGCCCGGATTATCCTGAGTAATCCGGATATGCTGCACGTCGGTATTTTACCCAATCACCAGCAATGGTCGCGGTTTCTACGCTCGCTGAAATACGTGGTAATCGACGAAGCCCATACCTACCGTGGAGTTTTCGGTTCCCACTTGGCGGGAGTATTGAGACGCCTGCGCAGGTTATGTTCTCTTTACGGCGCGGAACCGCAATTCATGCTCTGTTCCGCTACCATCGCCAACCCAGGCGAACTGGCGGAAGAACTAACGGGCCTCCCCTTTGTCATCGTGGATAATGACGGCGCCCCCCACGGCGGCAAGGATTTCGTATTCTGGAACCCGCCCTTAATCGACGATGGGAAAACGACACGCCGCAGCGCTAATTCCGAAGCGACGAATATTTTTACAGAGTTGTTGGAACAGAATATCCGCACTTTAGTCTTTGCCAACACCCGCCGTCTCACCGAGCTAATCTACACCTACACGCGGGATAAACTGGGTTCCATCAAACCTGCCCTGGCGAAGCGCATCAAGTCCTACCGCGCCGGCTATCTGGCAGAAGACCGCCGTAAAATTGAACGCGACCTTTTCTCCGGCAAGCTTTTAGGGGTAGTCGCCACCAATGCGCTGGAATTGGGAATCGACATCGGGGATCTGGATGCTACGATTCTTACCGGTTACCCCGGCAGTATTGCCAGCACGTGGCAACAGGCCGGTAGAAGCGGCCGCGGCAAGCAGCAATCATTGAGTTTCTTGATTGGAAGAGACGGTCCACTCGACCAGTACTTCATGCGCCATCCCGACTTCTTTTTCCAGAAGAATTTTGAAAATGCACTGGTGAATCCGACCAATCCGTATATCTTGCGGGCGCACCTTTTATGTGCTGCCTGGGAAATGCCGCTGACGGAAACCGATGAAACTTATTTCGGTCTCGCTTTAGTCAAAGAAAGAGATGAGCTATTTGCCCGCGGGGTGCTCAAAGAGCGCCGTAATAAGTGGTATTTATCGGCCAATATCTCTTATCCGGCAAAGGACATTAACATCCGCTCAACTTCCGGGGAGAATTTTGCATTAATCGATACCTCCACCGGCGCGCTGCTGGAAACCGTCGATTCGGGGATTGCCTTTTTCCAGATTCATCCCGGCGCGGTCTATCTGCACCAGGGGGAGACTTATCTCATCACCAAATTAGACCTGGCCACGCATACCGGTTACTGCAATCCCACGCAGACCAACTACTATACCCAGACGAAAGAATTGACCGACCTTCATATTCTAAATACCTTACGCGGCAAAGATACTAAACACGTCAAGGTTTATCTGGGCGAAGTGGAAGTCACCAATAGGGTACTTGGTTATAAAAGAAAAGCGCAGTTCACCGATGAGACACTGGGGGAGGAGGCGCTGGATTTACCGCCGCAGACTTTCCAGACGATGGCGCTCTGGTTTGACCTGCCCGAAAGAACCGTTTCGAGGATAATCAGTGAACAAATGGATTTTGCCGGCGGACTGCATGCCACCGAACATGCCGCCATCGGGATTTTACCGTTGTTTGCCCTGTGCGACCGCAATGATATCGGTGGGGTATCGACGGTTTTCCACCCGGATACAGGCAAAGCGCAGATATTTATCCACGACGGGCACCCTGGAGGCGTGGGTATCGCTGAGAAAGGTTTTGAATTAATCGAGCAATTATGGCGGGTGACACTGGAGACCATCAAGGAATGCCCCTGTCAGGACGGCTGTCCGAGCTGCATCCAGTCCCCGAAATGCGGCAACAACAACCAACCGCTGGACAAGAAAGTGGCGCAGATTTTGCTGGAAGGATTATTGAGCAAATAATCACACATCAGCTTGCAGAACTGAGTATACTTTTTCTACGAAAAGTACCTCAAGTTGCGGCTTTCGGCCTCCGGCTAAAGCCTACGGGTATTTCGTTGCGACTCAAAGGGAACTAACCATTGTCGAGAATTTACTTGACAATAATTGTTTTCGCATTGTATACTGCGTTATTCTTACGAGGATTTAATTGGGATGAAGAACTTAAGACCTAATATAATGAAACGTTTTGCGGGAGTCAAAGGGATTTCCTGTTGGGCTTGGTGTATCTTCGATCCGGAGATAAAAATATACTAAAGTAACCCTGATTAAAATTGAACCGTACACTGAGCCCAGGAAATCGATTCCCGGGCTCTTTTTTTACCAAGGAAAAAACTAAATTAAAAATAAACTTAACGAGATAGACATAATGAAGATACTGAACAAAATAATTGATAAAGCTAACCTTAAAAGTTTTGGTCCCGGTATCTGGGCGGCAATGGGCATTCAAGCAATCCGCTCGATGGGGTTCTCAATTGCTTTCACTTATTTATCGCTTTACTTATACCAGCAGCGTCATATCTCCATGACCATGGTGGGATTAGTGATTTTAATTTCCGGGATAATCGCGGGGGTATTTCAGGTAATAGGCGGAATTCTGGCTGACCGGTTTGGACTGCGCCGGATGTTCGTGATATTTCAAATGACCGAAACCATGATGTATGCTGTGTTAGCCGTGCTGATCGGAATGAACGCCGCTGTCTGGCTGATCTTTACCGCCTCGGCCCTGGTGTCAGTGGCAGGCGGCATGACGGCGCCAACCATATCCGCCTTGGTAGCTGACGCTGCACACGAAAAGCATCTCAATGAGTCTTTTGGATTGATGGCCATCGGCTTAAATTCAGGCTGGGCAATCGGGCCGATAATCGGTGGATTTCTGCTGGGTCATGTTTCCTTTGCCTGGGTTTTCGGAATCGGCGCGGTGGTTCAATCGCTTTCGCTGATCGCTGCATTTTACCTCCCTAAGGACGGAAGAGGAAAGACCGCCGAATTCTTTTCCAGGAATTATCTGAAACAATTTCTCTCGGATAAGACGCTGATTGTTTTTTGTGTTTTATGTTCGCTGTTATTTTTAGAGATGGCAAACTGGGGGTCTACTTTATCCGTATTCACGGTGGCCAGAATCGGGTTCACACCGGCACAATATGGGTTGTTATTGTCCATCAGCGCCGTGTTGATCATCATTTTTCAATACCCAATATCCAAACGAATTAACTGGTTGGGTTCACGTAAGGCTTTATTATTGGGGAGCATTTTATATAGTTTGGGTTTTTTTTCCATGAGCTGGGTGAAATCATTTATTCCCGCAGTCGGCGCAATCGTAATCCTGGTAATCGGGGAGATGCTATGGGTCCCAACAATACATTCAGCCATCGGGAAAATGTCCAAACCAGAGGATATCGGGAAAAACATGGGGATTCTCGGTTTATGCGCAACGGTAGGGAATTCCTTCGGGCCGCTGATGGGGGGATTTTTCCTGGACAGGTTTCCGACCAGGCCCTTCCATGTATGGGGGCCGGTCGCCTTACCGGCATTATTTGCCGCAGTCGGCTTTTTATTATGGAGAGGATATTCACGCACGGATGCAATGGTTAATAAAATTCCAAGTTCCAAAAACCAACAGCCAAACAAATTCTAAATACGAATATCGAAATATTAAACATTATTGGCATACGCTTATATTCCCATAAGTTTTTGGTATTTCTGATTTCTCTATTGGAATTTGTTTCGAGTTTAGTGTTTCGGATTTAAGATTTTCTCCTCTTAGCCTCAAACCACGACAAACCCAGCCGAATTAAGCTAAAGTATAGATAGGAAATTGTTTTGGGTGTGGGGTAAGAGTTGATTTATTTTGGCGCCAATCCGGTGATGTTGCAAGTGGGTTCGTTCTCCTTACGGTGGTACGGGACATTTCTCACGCTGGCGGTGGTCTGGGTCATCTTCTGGATGTGGCTGCAGGTTAAAAAAGGCGCTCAAATCTCGCTGGATACCCTTTTGTCTGGGACGCTTGTCGCTATTCCCTCCGGGCTTATCTTCGCGCGTTTACTCCACGTTATCGATGATAGCGTAATTGCTAGTCTGCACCCGGAACTGGCCGATTCGGGTAAAGTGATTAATTACCTGCAACATCCGGGACTAATTATCGGCGGCGAGGGTTTAACCATCTGGGGGGCAATCCTCGGCGCAGTGCTGGGCGTCTGGATATACTTTAAAATCACTAAAATCAAAGGCGGCTACATCTTCGACCTGCTGGCGCCCGGCTGTATCATGGCGCAAGCTATCGGCCGGCTGGGCTGTCTCTTTAACGGCTGCTGCTACGGCACGCCCACAACGCTGCCCTGGGGCCTGGTTTATACCGACCCGCAGAGCTTCGGTTTCACCAATGGCGTCCCGTGCCAGCCCACTGTAGTTTACGAAATTATTTACTGCGTCATTATTTTCGTGGTGTTGCTGATGTTAAGAAAGAAATTGAAGCCGGCCGGCTCGCTATTTATACTTTATCTGGCGCTCTACGCAGTATGGCGGCTCGGCATTGATTTTCTACGTGACGGCACTCCATTTCTCTTCGGTCTGCATCAGGCGCAAATTATCAGCATTATCGTGCTGCTGATTACCATACCCTGGATAATAATCCATACCAGATGGGTCAAGAAAAATAAACAAACTCCCCCATCTTCTGATAAAATAGAACCGAATCAAGCATCTCAATGATAAACCAGAAATCTTGTTTCAGGAAGGAGCATTAAATTAATGAATAAGACTGATGTTGTTGTAGTGAGCGGCGCCCGCACGGCGATCGGTTCGTTCGGTGGCTCGCTGAAGGATACTCCGGTAGTACAGCTCGGCTCACTGGTGATTAAAGAAACCCTTAAGCGCGCGGGACTCCGCCCGAGGACCGGTAAGAAATTATTGGATGTCGGCCCGGACGCATTGAAAGGTGAACCTTGCGAGGTCGAACAAAAAGCCTGTAACTGGGACACCTCGCTAAAAGAAGTGCAGGTAGATGAAGTGGTCATGGGCTGCGTCCTGCAAGGCGGACAGGGGCAGAATGTGGCCCGCCAGGCCATGATTTATGCCGGCGTCCCTAAGGAAACCAATGCTTATACGGTGAATATTATCTGCGGCTCGGGACTCAAAGCCATCATCCTCGCCGCGCAGGCAATTCAATGCGGCGATGCGGAAGTCGTGATTGCCGGCGGCATGGAAAACATGTCGCTGGCGCCCTATATCTTACCCAAAGCCCGCTGGGGATACCGCATGAGTGTCAACGCAAAAGATGATATTTACGACCTCATGGTCTATGACGGACTGTGGGAAATCTTTGGCGGGTATCACATGGGCAATACGGCCGAAGCGATTGCGGCTAAATATAAGATTACGCGCGAAGAGCAAGACCGGATTGGGCTAATCAGTCATCAACGAGCGCGCGCGGCAATTAAAGCCGGTAAGTTTAAGGATGAAATTGTGCCGGTCCTGGTACCGCAAGGCAACAAAGAACCCATCGTTTTTGATACCGATGAGCGGCCGATGGAGACCTCGATAGAAAAGCTGGCGAGATTGCGCCCGGCCTTCAAGAAAGACGGTACAGTGACGGCCGGCAATGCTTCCGGTATTAACGATGCCGCCGCAGCGGTACTGGTCATGTCCCGCGCGAAGGCCAAAGAACTCAGGCTGGAGCCGTGGGTGACAATCAAATCCTACGCCGGCGGCGGGGTTGACCCGGCTTACATGGGCTTAGGTCCGATTCCTGCATCCAGAAAGGCTTTATTGCATGCCGGTCTGACAGTGAAAGATATGAATGTTGTGGAACTGAACGAGGCATTTGCGTCTCAGGTTATCGCTTCGATGAGAGAATTGGGGCTTTCGCTGGATAATACCAATCCGAATGGCAGCGGCATCTCGCTGGGGCACCCCATCGGGGCGACCGGCGCGAGAATGCTTGTCTCGACGATGTATGAGATGAAGCAAGAGAACTGGAACACAGGCCTGATCACAATGTGCATTGGTGGCGGGCAGGGCATGGCGATGGTGGTGGAGAAGGACTAATACTGCCTTGCACGATTCTAGTTTAATATATTTTTAAATGTAAAATTGAGCTACCCCTCACTCTAACTCTCTCCCTCAGGGGGCGAGAGAACTAAGACTGACTTGCTTCGTCCCGATGAAATCGGGACGAAGCAAGTCAGTGTGAACCCATAAGGAGACCCCTCAACTTCGCTCAGGGCAATAATCGAGGGTGGAGGAATAAAATGGGCAAAGAGTTTAAAATCGTTGTTGGTGGGATTGTAGCTGAGGCGACGCTAAACGATAGCAAAACCGCACGCCTGGTGTTTGACGCTTTGCCGATTACCGGCAAAGCTAACCTATGGGGTGAAGAGATTTACTTTGATGTTAATGTGGAAGCCGAAGAGGAAAATGGGAAAGAGACAGTAGCCCTGGGGGATATTGGTTTATGGTTAGCCGGCCCGGCATTATGCATTTTTCTCGGCAAAACGCCCATCAGCCGCGGCAACGAAATCAAACCTGCCAGCACTGTCAACGTCATCGGTAAATTAAAGATGTTTCCGCCCTCTACCGAAAGGTAAAAGCGGGGGAGAAAATCACATTCCGTCGTAATTAACTCTGGTTTTCATCTTAGATGCCGCCAATTCACCGGTTCCCCTATTGACTTTTATATACGTGCTCATTTATTGGAGTGGCTAATGATTTATGACACGCTAGTTACAACAGTTAATCAAAAAATACTACAATTTTTAACTAAATATACGGATAAAGAATTTCATGAGAGAGAAATTGTCAGACGGATTGGAGTATCTTCCGGGTCTGCTAACCGTGCGTTAAATGCTCTTTTTGCTACTGGGGCAGTTAAGCGGCGACAGGAATGGAGGATGTTATTCTACTCGATTGATTCCTCAAATCCCGCTATCACCGAGTTCAAGAAGCTGATTAATATTTTATTGATTGAATCCCTTACACAACAACTCAAGAACGTCTCAAAACGCATAATCCTGTACGGAAGTTGTGCTCAAGGCACAGACAACTCAAAAAGTGACGTAGATATTTTTATTGTAACCAATGAAAGGGATAGAGTTATCCGGATAATTGATAACTTCCATTTCCCGCAAGGCTATGAAGGTTTGCATATTCAAGCAATAATAAAAACCCCGACGGAACTCCTCAAGATTGGAGAATCCGAACAGGTATTTCTCAATGAAGTAGAGAAAGGTATTACTTTATGGGAAAGCGCGGCAAATGAATCCCGAATTTAACAAATTTGTTGAGAATGGGAAAATAATCGCTTTTCCAAAAGGCAAGGATTAAATCCGGAAAGAATTAGCGGTTGCTCGGAGTGACCTTACAGACGCTAAAGCAGGTTTTGGGAGTCAACGTTATAAATGGTCGACTATTCAGGGATACTATTCTATGTTCCACGCAGCCCGGGCGTTAATTTATTCGAGAAACTATCGGGAAAAAAGTCATTACGCCATTTCCATAGTCTTAAAAGCACTTTTTGTTGAAGAAGGGAAACTGGATATACGGTACGTACGAGATTTTCTAAATGCAATGAATCTCCGCGAATCTGCAGATTATGAAGCTGATTTTTCCCGTGAAGGTGCTGAGGCCGTTATAAAATCGGCTGAGGACTTTATTCTGATTGCAGATTCCATACTTCGTTAAATCAAATCGGGCGAGAAAATCACGTTTGAGAGGTAATATGGAAGTATTAGAAGCCATCCGCACGAGAAGGTCTATCCGTCGGTTTAAGAAAGAGCCGGTGCCTCCCGAATTAGTCGAGAAGCTCCTGGAAGCCGGGCGCTGGGCGCCTTCCTCAGCTGATTCTGAACCGTGGGAATTCATCGTTGTGACCGACCCCGAAATCAAGAGAAGAATCTCACGGTCCTTTAATTTTGGGCCTTTCCTAAACGAAGCGCCGTTGGCGATTGCGGTGGTCGTTGACCGGTTGCGGACGGCTCTCCCGGTGCAGGACGGCACCCTGGCCGCTTATGCCATTTGGCTGGCGGCACATGACCTGGGACTGGGGGCTTGCTGGATAAACCCGAATATTCCCGGAGGTATTAAAAAGATTCTGGGCATTCCTTTCACCAAAAGACTAATCACCGTCCTGACTATCGGCTACCCAGATGAAGCGCCGGTACACACCCGCCGCAAGTTACAGGATTTTGTGTACTTCGAAAAGCACGGCAATAAACTAGGGCCGATTAAATTTAAAGAGTAAAAAGTTTTAATTTACGCTTCGGCTCCTTTCAGTTATCTTATTCCCACAACAATAATCTGTCTCTATAAACTTTACAAATTTTTTGTGTCTGCTGATTCTTCGTGTTATACTAGCAGCAAGCGAATTTAGGCGATTAAGATGTAACTCAATTTGATGAATAAGCCTAAAGATTGTCCCCCAATTTCTGTGGTTATTTGTACTCTAAATGAAGAGAGCAGTTTACCCTTTGTTTTACCAAAAGTACCGGAATGGGTAGACGAAGTGCTGTTGGTAGACGGTCATTCTACGGACGGCACGGTGCAAATAGCCACTGAACTTTTACCGAAAGTACGCGTGCTTTATCAGACAGGGAAAGGAAAAGGCGATGCGCTGAAACTCGGTATCAATGAAGCCAATGGCGAAATTATCGTGACGCTGGATGCCGATGGCGAGACACCGCCGGAGGAAATCGAGCGTTTTGTCCAGCTGCTGCTCGATGGGAATGATTTTGCGAAGGGGTCAAGACTATTTAGAAGACGGCCGTATAAAATGCCGCGCTACCGGTGGTTCGGTAATAAAGTATTAGCATTCACCTGTAATATTTTGTACGGCACACACTTCAGCGATATTTGCTGCGGATATAATGCTTTCTTGAAGAAAGGATATCTAAAATTGAATTTATCCTTCGGGAAAAAGAGGTTGGCTGCAGCATGGAATAACAAATGATAGTCAGGGCGAAAAAAGCCGGGATGAAGATTAATGAAGTCCCCATAAATAGTGAGGGCAGAATTGCCGGTAAAAGCGTTATCGGCAGTGTCAGACAGTCTGTGAAACAAGGCCTGTGGGACTGGTTGCTGATTATCGGGGAGAGATTTCGTAAATGACTCCCTTGTCTAGAATTGCCGTTAATTATTCTTTTTATGAATTCCCGTACATTTTCTACGTAAAGTACTTCCAGCTACGGCTTCCAGCCGGGTTTGACCCGACAATCCAGGAGACTATGCAAGCTCATCAGCATTTTTACCGTCTAATTACGGTGCAACATCAGCCCACAAGTGCAGACTTTCGTAGACATCTGAGCTGCCACCTTTATACAACAAAAACTCCAACTCCTGTTTATCACCCGTCTTGGTGTGAGTGACGGTAACTGCCTGCTCCTGCTTCTCTTCCGTATTCAGAATGAAAGGCTCAATCTGCTGATATTTGTTACCCCCGAGGGTAATGTCAATTCTATAAGTTGTCGCGTTATTCTCATGATTAATTATTCCGAGAATTACCGAGGTATTTTGTCCCGAAATAATTGTGCCGGGATAATTCTCAACCTTGCCGGCGTCATTCAGGATATAGAACTCGGTAAATTTTTCCACATTTCGCGGCTGGCGCGCAACATAAACCAAAGTGACGACCGCCCCGATAACCAGGACCACCAGTACCACAGTTATAATTTTATCCAGTAAGGATTGACCCGACCACAAATAAGACAGGGACGGAAATCTTATATTCAAGTGGAGCGCGATTCTTTCTTCTTCGAAAAGTTTCCGGTTACGGTACAAACCAATCACAGACATCGTAAAGATGAAAATGAACAGGGATATCAGGATGGGATACAAACGGATGCCCCAGGGTGTATAGTTCAGCGCTAATGTGAGAAGTGGCACCACTGCGATACTCAGTCCAAAAGTCAAGGCGAACCTTTCGATATCACTGAGATTGTCTTTTCGGGGGAATAAGGCGGCCAGCAGGGTAAAACCCGGAAAGAATAAAACTGCCGGTAAGCCGAGAATGATACGCACAACATTGTTTGGGAAGAAGGCAATAATGACAAAGAGCAGCGCTGTAATAATATTGATAGCATAAAGGAAATGCCCGGCTTTAATCCTCACATTGAGACACTCCCTGTTAGAAAGGATAATTAATATAATATACCACTTAGCGGGATTTATGAGAAGCGAATGAAAGTGAAATATTCAAATCCGCGGGCACTGATAACGGTAATTTCAACCCCTGGCGAGGCTGATTTCTCTTCTCAGCGTATTGTAAAAGATCTCTTGCGCATAACGCTCAAACCAGGGACGATGACCGCATTTTTCCAGCAGAATAAAACGGAAGTCTTTCAGAACGTGGGAAAGCGGCTCCCTCACACCCGCGGCGGGATGCGGGTCATAATCGCCGTGAATGGCAACGACCGGACATTGTATCTTATTTCCCAGCTGTAATAATTCCCCGCTACTGCGCATCTTCCCAGCTTCCGTCCAGACCTTCTGGTAAATATCCGGATTGCTTTCCAGACCTCCTGTAACATAAGGTAGCGGGCTAAAAGAGTCTGCCTTATTCATCAATTCCCCAAACCGGACAAAGCCGTTACGCATAATACCTCTTGAATTTAGCGCGGACAACAGGGATAAGACCTCTTTCTCTTCAAAAGGACCGCTGCTGACCAAGATAAGCTTTTTCACCAGCGAGGGATACCTGGCGGTCAAGATATAACACAGCCAGGCGCCCCAGGAAAAACCGATTAAAATCAACGGGGAATCGCCGTATTTTTCCAAAACGTCTTTTAACTCTTCGACCTGACCGTCTACAGAATTTACCGTTTGCAACGGTTCCTGAACACCGGAGTCTGAGGCGAGTTTACGGGCTACCGGGGCCATCTCTCCAGGTGCGCCAGGCCCGCCGTGAATTATGGCTATATTGAACGGCTGGTGTCCATAAGTCCTCAGGTTGTTCATAGGTATATCGTAACGCATCAGGGAGGAGAAGGGAAGAAGATAGATAAACTCCGGCTGATATCCGTAAATACAACGTTTCTAATCTGATGTTAACGGATTCCCCATCACGTGCGGAATGATAATAGAGTTTTCGGAAACCTCATGTTTATTTACGTTGAAGGGCTAAATAGTCTTTTACAAAAATAAAATTAATTGGGTACTTGACAATATTAATAAAACACTATATTATATATTAATAATATTAATAAAGACATTAATTAATGTAATAAAAACGTTCAAGTATAGACAACTTTAAGGAATTTAATAAAATGCCTAAAGACTGGCAGGAATTAACCAAACTGACACGGGGCGCACCGATTACCGTGGAAAGAGTCAGTATTGTAGGCAGCGGCATCAAAATTGAAGGTGATTTCGAGTTACCGACATTAGCGCGGCTATCGGCGGAAGACCAGGTCTTTGTGATGGCTTTTTTAAGGTGTGACGGCTCGATTAAAGAAATGGAACGGGTTTTTGGTATCAGTTACCCGACGGTGAAGAATCGTCTCAACCGCATCGCCGAGCAGTTCGAGTTTGTAGAAAATATGCCGATACCGGTCCAGGAAGACGTTTTAGAAAAACTGGCGCGGGGTGAAATTACGGTTAATGAAGCAATAGAGAGGTTATCAAAATGAGTATACTGCCTTGTCTGATGCATTTACGTATTCACAATGAAGAGCATAGTTTTGGTCTCTGGCTGCCGTTATTTCTGGCATGGTTAATTTTAGCAGCATTAGCCTTGGCATTATTACCTATTTTCTTGATTTTACTGATAGTTGCCTGGCCGCTCGGTTGGGGTAAATTCACACTGCTGATAGGACCGCGGATTTATAATATATTGTGTGCTCTAAAGGGACTAAAAGTGGATATTAACCGCCAGAGAGAGCAAATTGCGATTACTTTTGTTTAAAACTACTGGAGGACTGAAATGACTGAAAATCAAAAGAAAATTCTGGAAATGGTGGCGGATAAAAAAATAACCGTCGACGAGGCGTACCGACTCTTGAGTTTGATACAACCTACAGCAGGTTCTAACAGCGACGGGCCTAAAGAAAAGAAACCATCGCCGAAGTATATGCGTGTTGTGGTTGATACCGAACACAGTTGGGAGGGCGGCTGCGACCGCGGCCCGGCACACATTAATATCCGTGTCCCGGTGGCTTTACTTCGTGCCGGGGTAAAACTGGCGACTTTGATTCCGCCCGAAGCTTACAATCAGGTTGACGAAAAGTTAAAAAACCGGGGAATTATGTTCGATTTACGAAATATGAAACCGGAAAACGTGGAGGAATTGGTACAGGCACTCAATGATTTACAAGTGGATATTCAAGGCAGTCAGGAAAAGGTCCGCGTTTACACGGAATAGTTTAAAGTAACGAGTTATGAATTTGTCGTTTAGAATTTAGTTTTTAGTTATTAGAATTTATTTGGATTTTGGAATTCAGTATTTTTTCAGGAGGATATTATGGGTTATTTTAAAATTCTGGCAGCCATCCCCGGTTTCTTCTTGAGTTCCTTCATTTTGATGTTACTCTGGGGAGTAATTGCTCCCAAAATCGGATTAGCAAAGATTGATTATCCGTTGTCCATGCTGATAAACATTACTTTATGGCTGGCAGTGGCACCGCTGGCGGCGGTGGGGAAAGGTCACTGGCGTTAGAGTGATTGATAGACGTTTAATAAAAATCCTCACTATGAAAATAGAGAGGAAACAGGTTCATTCCCCGATTGTGCCAACCATGCTAATCTGAAAGCTAGCTGATAGCTTTACTTCAGCTTTCTTCTATCTCCAGTATCCTGTCTACACGGAAGGTTCTTGCTTCCTGGCGCATCAGACAAAAAGCTCGTACTCCCATGTATGTTTTGCCCTGGAATGTCATTTTCCCGACACTTTCCGGTCTGATATTCCTGACCGATTTTTCGTCGCTCGGTTTCAGATATGTGATTTTCAATGTTGCTTTGTTGTTAATCGCTTTTTCGAGCAGCGCTATTTTATCATTTACCGGGTGGGACTGGTCTGCTTTTTTATATTGATATTTAGTCAGGAAATCGATGACTTTAAAATCCGTCCAGATATCTTTTTTCTGCAGAGGTTTCAGCAACACGATACCTTCCAGAGATGTGCAGCGGCTTAACGCCACATAGGTCTGACCGTGCGCAAAGGCGCCTTTCCCGATATCGATGATGACGTTATTAAAAGTTTTCCCCTGGCTTTTATGGATGGTAACCGCCCATGCCAGCATCAACGGATATTGGGTGAATGTGCCGATGACTTCAGAAGCCAACTGTCCTCCATCAACGAAACTACAGTAAATTTCCCAAGTAAAGGGTTCAATTTCGACGGTGCTGCCGTCATTCAGATCGGCGACGATGACATCTGCACCCTTATTATTTTGCAACAGTCCCTTGATTTCTCCAATGCTGCCGTTCACCCAGCGTCCTTCAGTATCATTGTTAAGCATCATGATTTGCGCCCCTGGTTTTATCTTGAGGTCGATGGTGGTGGGCAAGTTATCCTTGCCGAACTCACCTTCTAGTTCTCCTGTAAAAATGAGCGCAGGACTGTCCAGTTTGGCCAGTTGCGCTGAGTTGATGGTTTCGGCCATAGCGTTAGTGGTGGTTAAATAAACGTAGAATTCGCCCGACTCCGGCTCAAAATGCGGATTATATCTTTGTTTGAGCAGTGCCAGGCCTTTTTCGGTGATGGTGTTATTCCGTACGGAATTGAGCAGGTCAATGAACTTTTCGTCATGCTGACGATAGACCTTTTGCAGTTCCACAAATTCCATTTCAAAAAATTCAAAAACATGAGCGCCATAAAAATAAGGAGTTTTATATAGAGAACTGAAGATTTCCTTATCGCTGCTGGTAACGACAGGTGAAAGCTGGTAAAGGTCGCCGATAAATATCATCTGAATGCCGCCGAAGGGTTTGTTTTCCAACGGGCCGTTAAGCCGTAAGAATTTATCCACACAATCTAAAAGGTCGGCTCTGACCATGGAAATCTCATCGATAACAAGGGCATCCATCTGTTTATAAACATTCTTGCGCTCATTGCCAGCGCGGAGTTTTCTGACCCGTTCCGGTGTGATATTAGGCCGGAATTTAAAAAATTTATGGATGGTTTGGCCTTTGACATTCAGCGCGGCGACGCCGGTCGGGGCTAAGATTACTACCTTTTTACGGGTAGTCTCACAAAAATGAGTCAGTAAAGTCGATTTACCCGTACCCGCCCGTCCGGTAACAAATACGCTTTTACTGGAATTTTCCATCAATTCCAGGGCTTGTTTGAATTCATCATTTAGTTCGATTACCGGGGTCTTGATTTTAGAATTATTAATAAATCACCTAACCAAAACTCTACCACATTAAGGTGACAATGGATAAAAGGGGGGAAATAACGTTAACAAAAGCGAATAGAATTGAAAAAATTAAACTGAACACCAAGAGAATAATCGGCCAAACGCCTGATATCTTTAGTACATATGCTTCGCAAAGTACCTAATACCAAGGTCTACCCCCTCACCTTAATCCTCGCCCTCAGGGCGAGGAAAAGGAACTTAGATATTCCTTTTTCTCAGGCAATCGTCAACTGCTTTGACGAGATTTTCTCGTTCTTCTTCCGAAAGGGGCTGGTCGTTTTCTAGTTTATTGATAGTTTCATTGATATCCGTAGTAGATCGTCTTAAAAGTTCGAATTTTTCATTTTGTTGCCTGATACTGGCATTAATGTCCTTGAAATCCAGATTCAGGTCCAATTTGTCGTTGATAAACTCTAAGGCTTTTTTTTGTGAACTGGGGTCATCATTGCTCATCAGATAGAAGGGTACGGGTACCCATATATTCGCTGCTGGGATGTCCCGCGTTTTTGCAATCCACAATAAGTATGAATTTAAGGTCGGGCGGCTACCCGGCGGCGTCTCAAAATCCATATCCCGTGATAATTGATAAGAGGTCAGAGTTTTCTTAATTTGGGGTGAACTGAAAGTTGCCCAGGAGTCTCTGGGTATAGTGTGAGGTGTGAGAGTTACCATCCCGCCTACGGCATACATTTCTTTAACACGGCAATGTTCCTGGGCAACATCGATTATAAGATTCAAGAACTTGTGCCATTCGTACCGGGGTATCGCGCTCCGGAAAATTATCAAATTATGTTCCTGACAGGCGTAAAAAGTGCTCTGCGGAAATTGCACAATATCGTTTTCGATGGATACTCCGCCCAGAGGGAAAAAATCAACAGGGTTAATACTGCAGAAAGCTTGCATATCGAGTTTTTTAATCAAGTAATCCGTAACTGCGACACCAACCTGTGCGGTATCTGATTCCCAACCGACCACCAAGGTCGGTTTTCGCAGCTTTGGTTGAGCGGAAAATTGCAGGGGTTCTGTCATATCCCTTTGTCCTTATTAAAAAACTCATCGATATGTTCTTTAAACCACTGCTCGTCTTCCTCGCTGATCGACTCCTGTTTTGTTTGGGAGGCGTTTTTTCTCTGTTCCAGCAGCTCTCTGATATCCTGGGGAAATTGCTGATAAATATTGTTAACGACCACTTCCATCTGGATAATCATATCGTTGAGATTATTGTTGGCAATATTAATGCCGATGATTTTTGCCAGTGTTCCTAAAACCGCTTTCGACGCCTTGGGATAGGGAAACGGCATTCTGGATAAATAGTCGGGAATTTCTCCCATAAGGCAGATGCCATCGATACCCCGTCTCTTCGCGGCACCGATAAGTAAACCGTTTAACCCGGTGATGCTGCCTTGATTGCCTTTGCCTTCTACCTCGCTCATGAGAATCGTATTGTCATAACGGCGGAGATCAGACAAAAGCGCTTTCTGATTAGCTACCGCCCATACTTTTGGTTGCAGAGTATGGTGTGTGATAGCAATTGCCGCGCCTGATGTGAAAATGCGCTTGCAGGAGAATTTTTGAGCCACGTCCAGGACGAGATTTGCCATTTCGTAAGCTCGCTTCCCCTCGGCATAAGCACTTTCCCTGGTAGCGGGTTGTTCTTCACCGATAAAAAAGAGCAAATCATTTTCTGCCATGCGTTTGTAGTAAAACTTGTTTCCGGGAAACCCCATTTCGGTGAGAATGCCGCCCTGAATGACGACTTTATTCGGGTAGAAGAAATCCCATGGTTCAATTTCACCCAGCTCTTCTGCCTGTACCGCCTGGCGCAACGTTTCGATGGTAATTATCCCGACATTACCGATACCGGGCCAGCTAACAACCATATCGGGATGGTGCAGTTCCGGTTCTTGACGAAAGATGATACCCAAGGTTCACCCCTTTGGAGACATCTGTATTGATAATTTTACCCTGAAATCATTATGAAGGACAAGTAGGAGTAAATATTAGGGGTAAATTTTTCTTTGGTGGTATACAAAGTATTTTCCTGTGAAGGTGGGGATTTGCCAGAAAGTATCAATAGTGATAGTATGGCGAGTGAAAGTATCAAGGGGATGAACCGTAGAAAATCTTAGTTGATAAAAAGAATTACTTCGTTTTATTCCTTTTTAACTGATGTAATGTTTTCCTGATATTTTCGTATAAATAATTAGAGTGTCTTTTCAAAGAGATAAAATTAATGACCAACAAAATGAAGCTGCTTATCGGTTTGCTGGTGCTGGGAATAGTTGTAATAGCAACCGGTGTTATGTTTTTATTTCTCCTTTCCGGCTGTCAAACGGCAGAGACTGTCACTACCTCCAAAACTGGTCAGGCTCCCGTTATTGGACCGGTGTGCTTGAAGGAAAGGTGTGGATTGGCCCGCTCTCAGGGGGACCTCCAGAGAAACTTGGGTTGTCGTACCCCGCTGAAATCTACCAACCCCGCAAGATTATGGTCTACGATGCCGACCATATTAAACTCGTCAAACAGGTGGACATCACCGAAAAAGGTTATTACAGCGTAGAACTCCCCGCAGGCAAGTACACTGTAGACATTAATTATGTGGGTACTGACTGGAGTAATGATGTCCCGCGCAAATTAACATTACAGCCCGGTATCCATATTAATGTGGACATTACTTTCAACATCGGCCCGGATTTATACGTACCTTAAGAGGTAAAGCAATGACAAACAAAATGAAACTGCTTATCGGGTTACTGGTTTTGGGAATAGTATTGCTTGGTACAGGGCTGGTATTCCTGCTATTTCCCACTCAGCAGACGGCGCTAAAAGTAACATTGACACCGGCTCCTGGAACATATTTTTTCAACTCACAAAATGATTCTTCGTACGTTATATTGAAAAACGTGCAGATTGAGAAAGTTGTCGCCGATAGACAATATATCTCACCGTGGTCTACAAAAAATATTATTAACGCGGGAGAGCCCATTTTAATTGTGAATGGGACTGTTCAAAACAATCATCCAACCAATAAAGAAATAATGATGTACGCGGAAGGGCGTGATAAAACAGGGAAACAGGTTTCCTGGACACTTGATGCCTCTAGCATAGCGGGGCAGATTGGGTTTCATCTTGAAACCGGCGAAACCGATACATTCACGATACATTTGAGTTTTAATGAGAGTATTAAATCTATCCGTATTTTGGGGAATAACTACAGCCAAATGCCGCCTTAAAGGGTATATAGAAAGCAAACCTGCCATTCAATATTATCGGAGACAGCGCCAGTAATCTTTCAGATAGCTTTTAACTTCGGCGACTACTTTTATCGTTTCCGGCATTTGCGCATCGATACGCATTGAATGGGGGATTGGAGAGGGTTCCTCAATCGGTACATTAAAGTTTGCCAGTCCGGATATCAATGCCATCCAGGCGTAAGGTAATACTCCCCGATGATATCCTGAGGCGACAAGGTCGATAACCTTACCACCGCAAATATCGGACATTTGCCTGACTTTTTGTCCGATCATCCGGAACCCTTCGACGGTAAGTCCCAAGCTGGTCAGTCCATCGTTGAAGTGCGGGTCGGAACCGCCGTTGCGGATGATGATTTCCGGCCGGAATTCCTTCGTTAAAGGCTCAACAATTTGTTCGAAGACCAGTTTGTAGGAATCATTACCAGCGTTAACGGGTAACGGAACATTCACCGTCTTGCCGATGCCCGCTCCTGAACCAATCTCCGAGGCAAAGCCGGTTCCCGGATAGATTGTCGCCGGGTCCTGGTGCACATCCACTAAAAGAACCCGCGGGTCGGAACGGAAGTATTCAGCGGTGCCGTTACCGGCGTGCGCGTCAGTATCCAGAATCATGATTTTTTTCAGGTGATACTTATCCAGGAGATAAATGGCAGTGAAAGCAACATCGTTGTAGATGCAAAACCCTTCACCGGTCGCCGCTTTAGCATGGTGCAATCCGCCGCCGATGGAGATAACCTTCTGATATTTACCTGTTTGTGTCAGGTCAACGGCCAGTTTTGCCTGTCCGATGACCAATCTAGCTGCTTCTTCTACTTTTCCGGGTCTACCGATCGGCCGGTTATCCAGAGCGTGATACTGGAAAAAATCGCCTTCTTCAGCTAATCCTAGGTTCGCTGCGCGGTAATATTGTCTAGTGAAGTCAATGTAATCGCGATGGCAGATTCTGAGGAGGTCTTCATCTGTAGCCCAATTGGCCTTAATAATCTCATAGTTGTTGTCAGGCGGGAGTCTTTCAGCGAGAAATTTAGGGAAAATCCGGTACCGGTCTCCGCGGAAGGGATGGCCAGGTCCGAAGTCGTATTCCTTGAGTTCCTCGCGATACAGAATGGCAATTGTCATCGAATATTAGTACTCTTCACCCAAATAGAGATAGATTTCTTCAAAACGCAATGCCGGTAAATCGTGGGTGCCCTATCTAATATTTGTACTCTATTCAATACGGGCTGTCAAGAAATGAGGCTGTCGAGTGAAGTTTTGCTTTGGTTGAAAGTATGAATAAGTTAAAATATGTTAATACCTCACAAATAATTACCCAATTACCCACCTTAGTAGACAACAGGGAATAAGGGGGTCAGTTTTAAACCCTCTCATGCGCAAATGGTGATATACGTTATACTTTAATACTTAATATGAACGAATTACGTTTAAACCCTAAATAATAAAGTACCATTTATGAATTTTGCCGGTTTTAATGCAAACACAACTCCCCATCTCTTTAATCTCCTCCCGCGGGGAGGAGAAGTTCTTTTTTTAGGCCGCGCGAGGGCAAACGCCCTCGCTTGCCCAGTATTTCCCTAATCCCCCGTCCCAAGTAATTGATACTCCCAAAGCTTGAGTTTTCCTCCACTTTAAGTGTTACCTAGGAGACCTGTCTATTTTGTTACCACTGTACTCAGTTTTTACCCTTTTGGTGAAGAATTTGGTGTCTGGGTGCCGTGTTATTCTATAACAAGTAACGGGACAAAAGCTTTCAGCCTTAGCGATGGGAATCGGTGTTATTCGGCTTCAGTTTTAAAACGCAAGATTGCGATCAACCCGAAGACAACCATGAAACCGACCAATACGAGCATATTCGGTGTTACGGAATTGAAATCCCCGCCAAAAATCAGCAGTTTATTAAAAGCAGTAGTCGCCCAGGCGTGAGGAGTAATCTTGGAAATTGTTTGCATCCACTGCGGCGTAATATATAACGGCCACCAGCAACCGCCGAGCGGTGCCAGTATCAAAGATGTTAGCACACCAATTGAGGAAGCGCTGCGTTCCGTCTTCACAAAGGTTGCCAGCATCACGCCAAAAGCAGAAGACATCAGTGTCATCAGCACAGAAATGAGAACCACCGCCAATGGCGATACCCCGAGATTCATCTTAAAACCCAGGATTCCGACTGCCCAGAAGATAGCGATTTGAATTAAACCTTTAGCTACGGTACTCCCGTAGACGCCGCCGAGGATTGCAGTTTTAGTGGCAGAGTTGGATAACAGCCTTTCCAGCGTGTGGTTTTGCCGTTCTTTCACTAATTGCGCTGCCGAAAATGCCGCTGTGAAAAAGACGAACATCACGAGGTATCCAGGTATGGTAAAACTGGAGGGGTTTAAGGCAGAAACGGCCCCAATGCTCTGAGTATTGAAGGAAATCAACGGAGCTTTTGGGGTGATATTCGTCTGTCCCGAAAGCTGCGCACGAATCACTTGGGCAAGGTCACCGACACTGCCGGGAGCAGTCATATCCTTCTCCAACAACAGACCGATAACGGCATTATTAACAATCTGCCCGGTGCCTATTTGGGACGCAATACTCTGTGCTGTGCCTTTTAGCGCCGCAATGACCTGTGTATTATTAGGGTTATATACTACTTCCAGTTCAGTACCGTAACCCATTTCCACTGCCTCCGTGAAATTATCAGGAAAGGCAATAAATCCGTCCAGCTTCTTATTCTCAACATCCAGTTTTGCCTGGTCATAGTCTTTAAGCCAGACAATTTGAGGTTCACCGGCTTTGAGGGTGCTGACGTCTTTTGTTTCCATCGCCGAGAGCAATTGATAACTGATGCTGCCGGCGGGTTCTTGAGTGGCGAGGTTAATTACTAACCTCTGGTCTCCCGCATCCACTTTCATCACCGCATTGAACAAAAAAATGAAGAAGAATGGGAACAAGATAGCGAAAATCAACGCCATACGGTCGGACGCGAAAATTTTCAGGTCTTTGACCATGAGAAACCACATATTGCGTAATTGTTTCATAATGTTATTTCCCCTGAGGCAGGGCTTTAAAAATAAGGCGGCTCAATATCAGCCCGACCAGAGTAATGCCGACCATGACAGAGATATCTATACCCAGAGTAGAAAAACTACCGTTATCAATTATTGTTTTAAAAGCATGGTTAGCATAACCGTTAACGGACAATTTACTGAATGTATATAGGGTTGTTCCTTTCGAGATGGTGAAGAATGTACCGCCGAGCATTGTCATCGTCATGGTGAAAAAGACACCGATCCAGGTGGCAGAGTCCTGCGTGCGGACGGCAGAAGCAATCAATAAGCCGATGGCGCTGCAAGCTGTGGCAAAGAGGAGGGCAATTAACAGCGATTCAACAAAAGAAAGCGGCGTGAGAATTTGGAAAACTGTATAGGATAATGCCAGCAGGATAAACGTCTGGATAAAGCCACGGAAAACACTCGCCAGGAACTTACCGAAGAAGAGCTCGCCGATGGTCAGGTGTGTGGTAAGTAATCGTTCCAGCGTGCCTTTGCGGCGCTCATCTACGAGCGCGGCAGCACTGAGACTGATAGCGAAGAGCACGTACATGGTAATGATACCGGATAAAAAGTCTTTCACCATATTCGGCTTAACGCCGACAGATACCTCTTTAATCCCTACGAGCGGGTATTGATGTTCCTTATCCAGGAATTGTAATGTTGTGAAAGTAATTTGGGCAGCCGGTATATTTTTCCCAGCCAGCGCCTGACTAACCTGATCAGTAACAGTGAATTGCTGATTGACTTCACTAACCACCCCACCGATAATACTGGCGACAATCTGGCCCTCCTGCCCGCCGTTGCCTCGTTGCTCGACAGTCAGTGCCACCGGTTGTCCCGCATTTAATTTATCGGAGAAATCAGCAGGGATAAAAAACACCATATTTAAATCGGAGCGATTCAATTTATTCTCTGCATCAGCGCGGGAGAGAAGCTGAATTTCGAGACTATCTTGCTTTTTAATGTTATCTATTAACTGCAGGGCATAAGTCCCATTCGTGTCTTCATTAACAATGTAAGCCGTGCCGTGGAAAAGCCCTGTCCCACCGAAAGCGCCATAAATCAGCGCAAAAGTGACAATGGGGAGCAAAAGACTAAACGCCAGGTCGGCTTTATCTTGCAAGTAGGAACGGACTTCTCTCAGGGCGACGATTAAGGCTCTTTTCATTGCTCGATTAATCTCGCAGACTTCTACCGGTCAGTTTCAAGAAAATGTCCTCAAGCGTTACCTTATCCGGGTCGCCAATCTGCTTTTTAAGACCGTGCGGGGTATCCATGGCGACAATTTTACCGCCGTCCATGATAGCCACGCGGTTGCAGATATGGTCTGCTTCCTCCATGTAGTGGGTAGTATAGAGGACGGTTAATCCTTTATCTCGTAAATTAAATATCGTCTCGAAAATTTTATTACGGGACTGCGGGTCGATGCCTACCGTCGGCTCATCCAGAATCAGTAGTTGCGGGCTCCCCATAAGCGCGATGGCTAAATTGACACGGCGTTTCATACCGCCGGAGAATTTGGCGATTTTGCCTTTAGCTCGTTCGGTCAATTCCATCAAATTCAAGTTAGACATTGCCTGCGCTTTGGCTTCTTTACCGTCGAGGCCTTCCATCCGCCCGAAGAAAATCAGATTATCCAGTGCGGAAAGGTCTTCATATAGGGCCAAATCCTGCGGACAGACGCCAATCAAGGCACGCACTTCTGCCGGGTTTTTCCGAGCGGAATAACCGCCGATAACCGCATCTCCGGCATCAGCTTCCAGTACAGTGGAAAGAATGCGAATCGTGGTGGTCTTGCCAGCCCCATTCGGTCCTAAAAGACCGAAGATTTCTCCTTTACCAATGGTAAAAGAGACCCCAGCGACAGCTTTGTTACCATTGAAACTCTTTTGGAGGTCCTGGGCTACCAGAAACGCTTCAGCCATAGGTCTTCCTCCCGTTATTGAAATACATAGCAAAGATTATATATTATTATAGGAATGCTTACAATGATTGCAAGTAACTATGAGCGTGAAACATGAGTAATAGTGAAACAATTATCAATACAACCAAACTGACAAAGTACTACGGAAAACAGCTGGGGATCGAAGATGTGGACCTGGAAGTGAAGCGTGGCGAGGTCTTTGGGTACCTGGGGGCTAACGGTGCAGGCAAAACCACGACCATACGGACTTTGTTGGACTTTATCCGGCCGACAAGCGGTTTGGCGACCGTCTTCGACCTGGATATAAGGCAAAGCAGTGTCGATATTCACCGTCGTACAGGTTATTTGAACGGTGAACTGGCGTTATGGGAAAATATGACCGGCGAGGATTTACTGAAGTATCTCGGCAATCTGCGGGGCGGTCTGGATTGGAAGTATGTTCGGGAATTAGCAGCGCGATTTGAATGCGACCTGCCCCGGCGCATACAAGGACTTTCCATGGGTAACAAACAGAAACTGGGACTGCTACAGGCTTTTATGCACAAACCGGAGTTGCTCATCCTCGACGAGCCAACCAATGGGCTTGACCCGCTGATGCAGCACCAATTCTATGATTTACTGAGCGAAACCAAAAAGGAAGGCCGCACCGTCTTTCTTTCCTCGCATATTTTACCAGAGGTGGAGAAAGTGTGCGACCGGGTGGGCATTATCCGTCAGGGAAAGCTCGTTACAGTAGAGACTATCGAAACGCTGAAATCACATTCCGTGCGGAAATTGGAGATTCATTTTGCAGGGACCGTCCCTAGAGACAAATTTAGCAATGTGCCCGGCGTGCGTGATATCGTTGTACAGGATAATTTATTAACCTGCACGGTGGTTGGTTCGTTGGACGCACTGGTAAAAGCTGCCGCCCAATTTGAAGTTGTCAATATTGTCAGCCATGAACCGACGCTCGAGGAAATATTCCTGACCTATTATAACGAGGGAAAAAAGTATGTTAAGTAATATCTTTTTAAAATCTTTGCGCGACCAGCGTAAGTCTTTACTTTACTGGGGCATCGGCCTGATAGCGATGGCGGTAATCATGGCCTTCGTCTACCCGACTATCAAAAACATGCCCTCGATAAATCAGTATCTGAGCGAGCTGCCCGAAAGTGTGAAAGAAATGTTCGGGCTGGGGATAATTGACTATGGGACCCCGACCGGATATTTCGGGACGGAACTGTTTTCCTTTATGGTGCCTTTGTTGTTGTTGGTTTTTGGTATCGGATTCGGCGCTAATGCAATTGCCGGCGATGAAGAAAAAGGCACGTTAGGATTTTTATTGACGAATCCGGTGCCGCGCTGGCGGGTGGTAATGGATAAGTTCGGTG
>Ga0182021_10001865_pt1 | contig 24461 bp, 21 predicted proteins | sample 612E3MmetaG_FD_120493 | JGI IMG/M metagenome (GOLD analysis project Ga0182021, IMG submission 120493) | Permafrost microbial communities from Stordalen Mire, Sweden - 612E3M metaG (Illumina Assembly) | ecosystem: Environmental > Terrestrial > Soil > Wetlands > Permafrost | place: Sweden... | reverse complement strand
GTCTCGATCTGCGCTGGACCGCCGGACCCAAGCCGGGGTCGTTCTTCTCCGCCGAGAACTTTCGTCATTTCGCTGAGCTGGTAGATGCATGGGCCGCCAGCGATCCCGGCCTCTTCGGCTATTTTGGTGGCGGATCGCTGACCGAGAAATCGCATGGCCAGTGCAACATGGCGTTCTTCGGCAGCCGCTACGGCGTGGAAGGCCTGTATCTGCTCGACGAGCCCGAAAGCGCTCTTTCGCCTCGGAGGCAGATGGAACTGCGAGACATCATCGGCCGGGCCGCCAGCCACGGCCAAGCGCAGTTCATCGTGGCCACCCACTCCCCCATCTTGCTGTCCTTGCCTGGAGCTCGCATCCTCAGCTTCGATGGTGCTTCTGTGCAGCCGGTCGCCTTCGAGGACACGGACCATCTCCGCTTCTACCGCGACTTCTTCGCTTCGCTCGCCCACAGGCGGCGGGCCGCACCTGCCGGGTGAGTCGGCCAATTCGGCTCGCAGCGCCGGAAGTTGCACGGGTAGCCCCGTAGAATTCAAGCCGCTCTCCAGGTCGGGTAGAGAGAGGTACAAGAGTATAATGGGGTACCGTCAGCATGCTCTCTCGTGATCTCCAGCGATGACCTCAATAGTCCCAACCACTTGCGGGGCGGAGAAAGTTGAACCTGGGGTCGCTGATGGTTCGTCCAGCCGATCTAATGGGGAGCTCCTAGCAAAATTCATTCTTCAGCCAGGCCTGTGTGGCTTGCGCGAGCGGGCTGGTCGCTCCTGCGCTGGCCACACAGGCGGCAATGCGGCCCGGAAGCGCCGTGGGCAGCCGGCGGTACGAATCCAAGCGTGAGGCGGATCGGGGGGCATCCGGAACGACCGCCAACACACGTGTCAAGAATTCCCGCAGGCCGGACTTGTCGGCCAGATTCGCAAGGGTGGTCTTCTTGCCGAAAATCTCAGTGGTGAGTGCCACCACACCAAGTTGCGGTTCACGGTCGTCGCTGTCCATCCAGTGCAGGGCTGGGGTCAGCAGACGATCCGATTGACCGGGATGCCCACAGAGTCGCACGCATGCGTCTTGCACTCTCCTGCACACCGGCGCGCGTTCGTCGGCCCGGAACTCATGCAGGGCAAGCCAGCCTTCCTGCACCGGAGCTTCCTCCATGATTTCAACGCTGCCGCTACTGCGTATATGAAACTCGGGAATGTCTCCGTACGCACCGTACGCAGCTGTACTGGATCTCGTCCGGTTTGTCCGATAAGATCCACTTTGTCAGCCGGCGGCCCTCATACTCGGTGCTTCGATGGCTTACTCCCCATCACCTCGATGTTCCAGTCCTCGTGACGGCTATTGCCTGCAGCAGGCCTGCATGCGCTGGACAATGTGGCTCGCGATCGTCTGGTTGGGTCTCGGCTGTACGAAATCGACGGTGATGGGCCAGAATGGCTACCCCGACAGCGGAGGCCTCGGCAGGGCAGATGCCGGCGTCGATGCCGCCGTCCAAGTGCTACTACTGTCCGACGCCCGGCCGGGCGACGCGGTTCCAGTGGAGGACATCGCCTGCCACCGCTCCGTGACCCTGAGGGGCGTGTCCATCACGCGCCCCGTCCCGTTCGATGTCGTCATCGTCGCCGACAACTCCGACAGCCTGAGCTGGTCGCGCGACAGCCTGGCGTCCGGCCTGAAGAACCTGCTTGCGCTCGTGCACGGCTACGAGGCGCGCTTCTTCGTGGTGACTACCACCCAGTACGGCGCCTCCAGCCAGGCAGCGGTTTCGCCCATCACAGGCAAGGATCTGGTCAGCTGGCGAGACTCCGTCTCAGGCGTGCCCTACGTGAATGCGGTGACCACGTACAATCAGGAGTGCGTCGACGGCAGCGGGGCGCCCACGACGTGCCCGAAGGCGCCCCAGACGCTTACCGACAGCTGGAAGGTGACGGGCACGTGGCAGTTCCAGTTGCCTCCGCCCGTCGCCCAGATCACCTCCGCGATGGACGACGCCGAACTTGGCGTGCAGCAGAAGCGCATTGGCGACGCAGTCCTGGCGCTCGGCGGCGGCGGCTCGCAACAGGAACAGCCGATCTGTACTCTGCTTCGCTTCATCGGCCAGAGCCCCTGGGTGCTGCCCAAGCACGTCGTGTTCGTCGTGCTCTCCGACGAGGACGACACCAGCCCGCCAGACGTGTGCCTCGCCAGCTACGAGGCCAATCAGCAGGCAGGCGGGGGATCCAGCGGAGAGATGCTGTGCGACAGCAATTGCCCCTCCTACGTGTACGTGACCCAAAGACCGAACGAGGAGGAGCACCTCGACTTCACCTGCGTGCCCGTCGACGACAAGGGGACGGCGCACCCGGAGCGCGCCACTACGAAGTCGTTGGTCTCGAAGCCGATCGCCCAATGCGGGGGAGCGGCGACGGTGGCCTGTGCCGACGCGGACCTCACCAAGGCGGGCATCGAGTGCGGCGCGGGGACGGTGGTACAGAACTGTACGCGCACATGCGCGGTCGGCACGGGCACCCTCCAGTGCAACCTGAGGCGGCCCGACAACAAGACCGACATTTGCACCCAGCCCTTCGATCAAGCCGGCGTTCACTACGCGAACCTAGCCGATTTTTGTTCGCGCTCGAATGGCCCGGGTTGGGGGAAGTGTGATGTGCTAGGTCTGATGCCCAGCAATGCGGACGGCGGCACCACTGCCTCCTACTCGGAACACAAGAATCCGCTCGTCTCCGCACAAAGCCCGGCGGAGATGATCCAGACATTCAAGAACAGCGCCGACCGCCTCATCGGAAAGGGCAACTATTCGATCGAGGCGATCGTGCTGGATCCCGCGTTCAGCTGCCCGCTGAATCCGGGCCAGAGCTACGCGCCCAACCTGCGCTCGCTCGCCAGCAGCGCGAGCGACGTCTTTGCGCTCTGCGAGGACTACGCGCCCGCGATCGAGCGCATCGCGACCTTCGCCGACTACTTGATCCAGACCACGTTCCCCCTTGATCTCGACGCGTACGAGGCTATCGACTCGGTCGTCGTGACCAACAAGCAGGGCCTGCAGCGCACGGTGGCGGCCGCCAGCTACACCTACGATCGGGCGGCGAAACTCCTGCGCTTCAACGTCGGCGTGCTGACCGCGCAGGACGAGTCGCTTGCCGTGAACGTCGCCCGCTACTGCGAGATGATCGCGGTGAACGACAACCTCATTCCTACCTTCTGTCCCTCGCCAAGCCGTCATCCGGGAGCTGTCGGCCTGCATTTTGGCGGATAGACGGGGGAAGATTGGTTGTCGCGCGCCAGCCCAGGCGCCAGTCGCGGTGCTATCGCCGTCCGAGCGGCGGTGATTTCGTCCAGCGCACAGAGGTCGCCCATCCACGTCCGTGTCGGCCGGTGGAGACTTGCGGGCGGTCAGGCCGCGAGACGTTCGTAGCGATGGTGGAGTCCACCGACTTCGGGCAGCTCCACAATTTCACTCGGTCGGTCGAACCGTTCGGTGCTCTAGTGCCTCACTGTGCCGGCCGGAGGTCAACGCCCCAGCAGACCACGCGATAGTCTCGACCAATGGCACAGGTGGTGTAGCCCACATCGCAGGTGGCGGCAACCGAGAGGAAACTTCCACTCGGCGGGGTTGCCTGGCCATGGTCGTTCGCTCCCCAGCAGGCCACCGAACCATCAGTCTTCACTCCGCACGTGTAGTCCCGCCCAGCGGCAACCGAGAGGAAGCTCCCACTCGGCGGGCTCGCCTGGCCATCGGAGTTCGAACCCCAACAGACGACCGAACTGTCGGCCTTCACTCCACAGGTGTGACCGCTACCCGCGGACACCGATAGGAAATTCCCACTTGGCGGGCTTGTCTCGCCATCGTCGTTCAAGCCCCAGCACGCGACCGAACCCTCTGTCCTTACTCCGCAGGAGTGAGCTGCCCCAGCGGAAATCGTGGCGAAGCTTCCACTCGGCGGGGTTGCCTGGCCGAAGTCGTTCCGTCCCCAGCATGCCACCCTTCCGTCGGTCCTCGCTCCGCATGCGTGATCTTGACCAGCCGCGACCGAAGCGAAGCCTCCGCTCGGCGGGGTTGTCTGGCCGAAGTCGTTCGATCCCCAGCAGGCCACCGTTCCGTCAGACGTCACTCCGCACGTGTAGGCGGTCCCGGCGGAAACCGCAACGAAACTTCCGCTTGGCGGTGTCGCCTGGCCGATGTCGTTCCATCCCCAGCAGGCCACGGGACCGTCGGACCTTAGTCCGCAGGTGTGATTCATCCCAACCGAAACCGAGACGAAGGTTCCACTCGGCGGTGTCGCCTTGCCAGACCCGTCCGATCCCCAGCAGGCCGCCGAACCGTCTGTCTTCACTCCGCACGTGTAGTCGTACCCCGCGGAAAGCGAAACGAAGCCTCCGCTTGGCGGTGTCGCCTGGCCCTGGTCGTTGCGTCCCCAGCAGGCCACCATTCCATCTGTCTTCACTCCGCACGCGTGATATTGCCCAGCTGAAACCGAAACGAAGCTTCCACTCGGTGGGGTAGCCCGGCCATCGCCGTTGTTCCCCCAGCAGGCCACCGAACTGTCCGACTTCAGTCCGCACGTGAAACCGCCTCCGGTGGAAACCGAAACGAAGCTACCCGCCGGCGGGGTTGCGTTGCCGTCGTAGTTGGTTCCCCAGCAGGCCACCGAACCGTCGGTCTTCACTCCGCAGGTGTAATCGCCCCCTGCGGAAACCAAGGCGAAGGCTCCACTCGGCGGAGTCGCCTGGCCATAGGCGTTCGATCCCCAGCAGGCCACCGAACCAGCGGCTTTGACTCCGCAGGTGTGATCGTACCCGGCGGAGACTGAGACGAACGTTCCACTTGGAGCGGTGGACCGGCCATTGTCGTCCAATCCCCAGCAGGCCACCGAACCGTCGGTCTTGACTCCGCAGGTGTGATTGAACCCAGCGGAAACCGAGACAAAGCCCCCACTCGGGGCTGTCGCCATGCCATCGTCGCTTGATCCCCAGCAGGCCACTGAATTGTCCGATTTGATTGCGCACGTGTGATAATACCCTGTGGACACGGACAGGGTCGTTTGTTCGCAATCCGTCCCCCATGTGCCCGCGGGACAATCGCACACCGCGGAGGCGTTGCCGATCGTCACCAGCGTGCCTCCGTGTTGGCATGAACCTGCGGTGGTACACTGTGGGGCGTTTTCGGTTGTGCTGCTCTGCCCTGGCGGACACGGAGCGCAGACTCGATCTGCCTCTGGTCTCCCTTCGCCCTTGACGTATTGCCCAGGCTGGCAGTTGGCAAAGGGCGCGCAGGCAGCAGCATTCGCGTCGGTGCTGAACGTGTCCGCCGAGCACGCGGCGCAAGTGCGATCGCTCGTGGCCGAGCCTTGACGGGTGATATACTGGCCGGCGCGGCACTCGGCAAGGGGCACGCAGGTTGTGGCGTTGGCTTTGTCGCTGAACTGGCCGCTGGGGCAAGGTGCGCAGACGCGATCTCGTGATGGGCTGCCTTCCACCGACAGGCGCTGCCCAGGCTGGCAGTTGGCAAAAGGTGAGCAGGCAAAAGCGTTGGCATCGGTGCTGAACGTGTCTGCCGAGCACGCGGCGCAAGTGCGATCGCTCGTGGCCGAGCCTTGACGGGTGACATACTGGCCGGCGCGGCACTCGGTAAGGGGTGCGCAGTGACCTGGGCTGGCAGAAACGCGAAAGCTGCCCACTGGGCACGTCTGCGTCTCTCCGTCTTGTTCCGCGCTTGCGTCGCCAGCGTGTATGCTTCCGCCGTCCTGTCTGCCTACCGCGCTGTCGGCTCCGCTGTCATTGCCGCGCCCGATCGCTGCGTCTGAAGGCGGTGTTCTGCCGCCGCACCCTGCCAGCAGCTGCGAGAACGCTGCTGATGTGAGTAGACACCAGAGTCTCCATCGATTCGAGAGGCCACCATTTCCGACGACGGAGGAGGTCGTAACGAGCATGCGGGGCAGTTTACTCCATCCCGCGCCGGTCAGGGTGCCGTCAGTTCGGCCGATCTCAGCCCCCGGCAGATTCGGCGGAAGGCGTGCGTGGGATCACGTGACCACCAGTGTGCCCAGAGGCATGTGTCGGTATTCGGGCGCGAGCACCATCACCTTGACGGTGGCCACTTCTGCGGCCGTGAGCTTGCCAGGGCTGGGGTGATCGAGCTTCGCAACCGCATCGAAGCACTGTTGGCGATCCTGATCGAGCGGCTCACTGGTGACGACCGGGCGCAAGACACGCCGTTGCCAGGTAGATACCATGGAGCGAGGGATCGCAATGTGCCTGACCGCTTGGCGAACCACAGGGGGCGGATCGAATAATGGCACCCGACGACAAGAAGCGTCGTTGCGGCTACTGCTTGATGGCGTTGAACGCATCCGAGAGATCGTGCCAGGCGATCTCAACGCCACCCTTGAAGTTGTCCCATTTTTGGCCGTTGGCGGCCTTGTATTCATTGAGCTTGCTCTGCACCACGGCGTGCTTGTCCTTGATGCGATCGATGCTTCTGCGATAGTCAATCTTCGCCTCGCTGCCCGCTTCGTCGGCCTTGGCCACCAGCCTATCGAGCTTGGCTCCTAACTGTCGGAGTCGTGTTTCGATCTTTCCCACCTCTTGTCCTACTGTTTCCACGGGATTCTCCTTTTCGTTGTTACCTTTGTTGGTCCGAGCCGCTCAGCGCTTTTCTAACTGCGACTCGAATGGCGACGACCACTCGACCGCGGAATCGCGCCCCGGACGTAACGGCAGTGGTCACTGCGCCGACGGTTTCTTCGCTGCCAGTTCCACGTGCTGTTTCTTCCCTCCGATTCAGGTCAACCTGGGCAGAGCTGTCGGCTGATTGGTCGCAGTCTTCCTGCACCTTGACACGGGGATGTTGCAGCATTCGGGCCACTGGCCACACACGTGAGTTCAACCCCTTGCATGCATGGTTGTCCTAGAAGACTGATTTCTTCAATCAAGATGAAGTGACTTCCCATTCAAATCGATGGAAGGTGCATGTGCTCGACGAGCCATGGACGAAGATGTTACAGCTCATAGCTAGATGCACTACTGAGGCATCGAAGTCGAGACGCGGCCCATGATCTCCGCCCCGAGACGTAGCTCGAGACCGCTCAGGTGACGTCTCGCGACGACCACGCGCAGGAGCAGCGCCACGAGGCACGGGTTCGCCATCACGTTATCGCCGGGGACGTCCGGGAAGGCTCGCACGGCATCGTCGAGATCATCGCATGCGTTGTCGAGCGACCTGCGCGCGACCGCCACAGTCGCCGCGACGCTGCCGATTTTCGCCATCGTCACCGAGAGGCTCCGTACTCCTGCACGACGAGACTCTGGTCGAACCATCTGCAGCGAAGGGCACAACACACCCCAAAGAACATCACCAAGCCAACGACCACGCTCATCGTTTCCCCGTTTCCGCGCCTAGTAACGTGAAGACGCACCACTTGGCTGTCACGCCGGGCGCGATATTGAACTCCAGATTCCGCGCGGCCGCCGTGTACCTCTTGTACCGAGGATGGCGCAATCGCAAGGATTAGTTTTAGCGGCCGCTCGGAACAACTTGCGCAGCTGCGTACGGGGACATTGCACGCTATTGCGTACGCAACAGCGGCAGAGCGGGAATCATTGAAAAATCTCCGGCGCGCGCAGGGGGCTGGTGGTGATCGATGGAGTGCACTTCGGACGCGACTTGCGGGGCGGGTGAAACGGTGGCAAGGGATAATGGGCCAGCGTTGCAAGGTCCGTCGTGTTCTCTGCCGAGAACATGCTTGTGAATAGTTCCGACTACACGAGGAATACCAGGATCCCCAGTTGCGCCTCGACGGTTTGGCGCAGGAAGGCCCGCAGTTTGTCCAGGTTGTCCATCAGGTATCGGAGCGAGTCTTCCTCGAGGGCGGATCGGGTCCAGATGTCGGGGTAGATTTCCTTGGCGGCCATGTCCCGGGCGTTAAATCGCTTGCGCAATTCATAGGGGCTCAGGGCAGACAGGTTCTGGTAGATGGCCTGGGCTTCGCTCGCGCGGAAGGCGCGTACCGGCCCATGATCGGGGTCAATTCGGCCCACCTGGCGTCCGCCCTCGACGAGAAAATCCAGAGGAGGATCGCCCTCCCAGGCGCTGCCGGTGAGAAGGTACTGGATTCCATGCCACGATTTGTCGAGATCGCAACGCGTGCCCTCGTTGGCGTCCAGCTTCAGCGCGGGCAGTGCCGTGGCCCGCCGGGTACTGGCGGGCTTCTTGCCCCGTGCGGCGGTCTTGGTGGGTTTCGGCCGCGTGGCTCCGGCCAATGCGGGATTCTCGGGCGCGATGAGCCGCCAGGCCAAGGAGGGCGACCTGACGACGCGAGCTATGCTTGCATCCGCAAGGCTAAGCAGGCCGAGGCGCATTGCCATGGATCAAGACCTCTGCGCGCACCAGCCGGCCAGAGTCATACTCGGGCAATTCACGGGAGAAACGTATCGCCTCCGCAGCCACGGTCAGCGAAACTCCAGGCGCAAAACACAGGGGGGAGAATGGCACGTCACGACGGTCGAGGCAACTGGCGCGCTGATATTCGTTTCATTCTTGGGGGCGCGGCGCGCTGCGCCCCATCCGGCGCAGAAACTCCCCCTCGTCGATGGTCTCAATCTCGAGCTCCTGCGCCGTGGCGAGCTTGGATCCGGCCTGCAGGCCCACCAGCACGAAGCTGGTTTTCTTGGACACGCTTGACGTGACGCGTGCGCCAGCTTGCTGGGCCAGGGCCGTGGCTTCCTCGCGCGAGAGGGTGGGCAGGGTTCCGGTGATGACCACGATCTTGCCTTCCAGCGGGCGTGGACCGGCAGAACCACCGGCTGTCTCGTCTTTGACGCGCAACCCGGCCCGGCCCAGCTCTTTGATGAGCGCGCCGTTCTCCTGGTCGCGGAACCAATCGTAGACCGCGCTGGCGATTTCCGGACCCACGCCCTCGACGGCCTGCAGATCCTCGAGACTGGCGCTGGCAAGGGCGTCCAGCGAAAGAAACCGTTGCGCGAGAAGCTGCGCCACATGCGTGCCCACGCGCCGGATATTGAGCCCCACCAGCAAGCGCCATACCGGACGTTGCTTCGAGGCTGCGATGGCGTCAAGTAGGTTCTGGGCCGACTTGCCAGCGAAACCAGGAAGCTGCATCAGTTGGGCTGCGTGAAGGGTGTAGAGGTCCGCGGGATTGTCAAGCCAGCTGCGTTCCACCAGCGCCATCACCGTCTGATAGCCGAGGTGCTCAATGTCGAGAGCTTCAGGTGAACCGAAATGGCACAGCCATTCCACGGTCTGTGACGGACATCCCTTGCGGTTGGGGCAACGCCAGTCGGCCTCGCCCGGCTTGCGCACAAGCGGCGTTCCGCACGCCGGGCACTGCTGGGGGAAGGTCCACGCCGGGGTTCCGGGCGGCCGCTTTTCCAGCACCGGGCCGACCACTTCGGGTATCACGTCACCGGCTCGGTGGACGATGACCGTGTCCCCTTCGCGCACGTCCTTGCGCCGCAGATCGTCCTCGTTGTGCAGGGTGGCCGAGGTCACCGTCACGCCGCCCACATGCACTGGCTCCAATTCCACGTAGGGCGTGACCCGACCGGTGCGACCCGTGTGCACGGCGATGCGTCTTACCAGGGCCGTGCGCTCCTCTGGAGGGAATTTGTAGGCGATTGCCCAGCGAGGCGCGCGGCTGGTGGCGCCCAGGTCCTCGCGCTGCCGATAGCGGTCGACCTTGATGACCACGCCATCAATCTGATAGTCGACATCGTGGCGGTGCTCCTGCCACTTGGCGCAGTAGGCGGCCACTTGATCCAGGGTGGATGCGCGCTCGATGTTCGGGTTGACGGGCAGGCCGACCGAGCGGAGGTACTCCAAGTCATCAGAGTGGCGTTCGGCGCGCAGCTGACCTGGCTGACCGGCGTCGGTATCCGTGCCGTAGCACCAGAAGCTCAAGCCCCGGGCTGCCGTCACGGTGGGGTCTTTCTGGCGCAGGCTTCCGGCGGCGGCATTACGGGGATTGGCAAAGGGTCGTTCGTTTCTTTCTGCCAGTTCTTGATTCAGGCGAAGAAAGACGGAAATCGGTTGGTAGACCTCGCCGCGCACCTCCAGCATGCTCGGGTGTTCCCTACCCAGAAGGCGCGCGGGGATCGGGGAAACGGTGCGCAGGTTGGCGGTGATGTCCTCGCCCACATGTCCGTCGCCTCGCGTGGCCCCGCGCACGAACAACCCATTCTGGTAGAGCAACGACACCGCCAGTCCGTCGATCTTGAGCTCACAAACAAAATCGACATTGCTACCCGTCGTGCGCTGCAGGCGGCCCAGCCACGCCCGCAGCTCCTCGGTGGAAAACACGTTGTCCAGGGACAGCATGGGCGAAGGGTGCTCGACTGGCGCAAACAGCGCGGAGCCCTTGCCGCCCACGCGCTGGGTCGGGCTCGACGGCGTGACCAGAGCCGGGAATCGTTGCTCGAGGGCGCGCAACTCGCGCATCAGCCCGTCGTATTCGGCGTCCGAAATGATGGGGCGATCGAGCCCGTAGTAGCGCGTGTCGTGGTTAGCGATCTGGCTGCGCAGATCCTCGATCCGCGTCTGCGCCAACGCGCGTTCGTGCTCTGCGAGGGATTCGGGATTCCCTGGTTCAGGCGTCATCTCGAAATCTGCGGTCTACGCTTGGCCCTCGTTGAGCACGGAATCCAGTTCCCTCTCCACTGTGGCGCGATCGACGGAACGGGCCACTGACAGCTCCTGCGACACCAGGCCACGCGCGGTGTCCAGCATGCGGCGCTCGCCAAAAGAGAGCGGCTTGGTTTTTTTCAGGCGGTGGAGGTCGCGGAACACTTCGGCTACTTCGAACAGCGAGCCCGACTTGATCTTGTCCATGTAGGCGCGATAGCGGCGATTCCAAGGATGGCGATCGAAGCTCACGGCCTTTTCGCGCAGAATTTGCAGGACCTCGTCCACCTCCTGGGCACCCGCAACCGGCCGGATGCCAACCTGCTCGGCCTTGTCGACGTGAACGAGGATCTTGAGATCCGTGCTCGCCAGACGCAGGACGTAGAAGCTCTGCACCTTGCCGCCGATTTCTCGCTTCTCCAGGTTCACCACCTCGGCAATGCCGTGCGAGGGATAGACAGCGTGTTGGCCGATTCTGAGCGTGAGTGCCACAGGAACCCTCCTTGGAAAAACAGGGTGGGCGTGTCGACTGCCAGCGCGTAGTGTTACCGCAATGCGATGCTAGTGGTCCAGTATAGGGGGCCTCAAGCAAGGGTACAACGCGACTCTGGTGGGTGCCCGGCATACTGGGGGGCATGGATCCGGAAGGGCGTCCGCGGCGTGGTTCCCGCTGGTCGGCCGCTGAGAGTCAGTTGCGATACGTGTTGAAGAGGCTGGCATCCCGGAACTACAATAGATGGTGTGACGAATCGCCAGCGCCGTAGCCGCGGTCGGGGGATGACGCTGGTCGAGTTGATGATCGTGGTGGTCATCATCGGCATCCTGGCCGCCATCGCCACCGTCGGGTACAAGCGCTACGTCGGACGGGCGCGGCTCTCAGAGGCGTATGCCATGCTGGCTGAGCTGTCGGCCAAGGAACAGCTTTATTTCATGGAGGTGGGCGTGTATGCGCCAGTGCGCGCGGACAACAACCTCGACGACCTTCCGGCGGGGTTCATCCCCATCGACCCCACGGATGGGACCTTCGAATCGGCGCGCACGCCGCATGACGTCTCCAACCCATCTTTCCCCGTTGCGTGGAGCCGGATCGGCCTGCGTCCCCGCTGGAAACAGCTTTACTGCACCTACCTGGTCAACGCCGGCGTTGCAACCGATACGCTTCCAAGTCCAATCGGGAGGTCCGTGTGGCCCGCCGCGACGCCGGGCGTGCCTTGGTTCTATGCGGTGGCGGCGTGCAATCTCAATACTGCAGATGGCGGCAACTTCCCCGACAACGTGACCCTCTTGGTCCTGACCCACGACTCGCCTGCCCTGCGTACGATGAACGACGGGCACTAGGAGCCTCTTGCGGATAGCCTCCAGGCGTCGCGTGGCGGGCGGAGCCGGGCCGTCTGTCTTGCTCGGAACCCTGGGCGGGTTCCGAACCTCACGCGACGGGGTCGGCCAAGCAAAGCTCGTCCGACCCCACGCGACTGCGTCGCCGCTCGCGTGAATACGTCCAGTATTCGGCGCTTCGCCGCTCCTTGCATCCGGCCCGGCTGCGCTCCGCCACGCTCGGTCCGGCTATCCGCAACAGGCTCCTAGATCTGGCCTCGGCTGTCGCTGGCTGTCGGGGGCATATGCGTGGCTCAACGCACCCGGCATTGACTCTTTTTGTCAGTCAGACCTGCCCAAACCCGATCTTTGTCACCATGGAATCCTGAAGTCGGACCCGGACGATTTCTTCTTTCCATAGTGATCACAGGTTGTTAGGCATCATGACGCGGTTGGTTCTGTGGTGGCACATCGGGTGCACAGTCGAAAGCACAGGAGGCAAGTGACAATGACCATCAAATCTCGCAAGCGTAACGAAGGCTTCACCCTGGTGGAGCTGATGATCGTCGTGGCGATCATCGGAATTCTGGCAGCAGTCGCGATTCCGGCATTTACCCGCTACGTGAAGAAGTCACGTACGGCTGAGGCGGCGGGCCACCTCAACAAGGAATGGGCAGGCTCGTTGTCCTACTATGAGACGGACCACATGAAGAGTGACGGCGGAGCGCGGCCCAAGCAGTTCCCCAGCCCCTCGGCCACCTGGGCCTGGACTCAGGAATGCGGCTGCATGGACGGTCAGCGGTGCCCTGGCAATTCCACGGCTTGGGGTGCTGATGACGTATGGTTGGCCCTCAACTTCGCTCTGCCTGATGCGCACAACTACCTTCCCGGGTACAGCGGCTCAGGCACGGGTACCAGCGCCAACTTCACCGCGTTCGCCAAGGGCGACTTGGACTGCGACAGCACCCTGGCCACGTTCTCGCGCAGCGGGAATGTCAACACGAATGGCGACGTCACCGGCAGCTACCAGCCGGTCGTCGTCAACGAGCTAGAGTAGACAACCTTACGGCCCTTGAGGTCGAGCAAGCCCCGGATGGGAGATCCCCGCCGGGGCTTTTTGCTATGTGCTCACGGCCGCTACTCACACGGCGCGAGGTGATTCATCTCGACAGCCACCCACCAAGGCTGGCCGGCAACCTGTTGGATCGCCCTCCGAGAGATCGTGGTTAGACCGCCGGGCCATCGCCGCGGGCGAGCACCGTATCCCTGGCCAGGCGTGGGTCGTGGTCGGGATGGTCCAGATTGAAATGCAGTCCGCGGCTCTCGGGCCGTCGCCGCGCACTCTGGATGATGAGCTCGGCCACCAGTGCGATGTTGCGTAGCTCAAGCAGATCGCGGTTCACCAGGAAGTTCCAATAGTACTCGCGGATCTCCTCGCGGATGAGATGCATCCGCCGCGCCGCACGCTCGAGCCGCTTGTCGGAGCGGACGATTCCCACGTAGTTCCACATCAGCCGGCGGATCTCGTCCCAGGTGTGACTGACCACGACGGCTTCGTCCGCCACCGTGGCATCGCCTGGATACCAGGTCGCCACCTGCTGCGGCCTGTCCAGCTTGGCATCGCGCACGTCGTCCGCGGCGCGGGCGGCGTAGACCAGGGCTTCCAGGAGTGAGTTCGAGGCCAGGCGGCAGGCGCCGTGCAGGCCGGTCATGGAGGCCTCGCCGATGGCGTAGAGGTTGCGGACGCTGCTGCGCCCGTTCCCGTCCACCAGAATGCCCCCACAACTGTAGTGCGCGGCGGGCACAACCGGAATGGGCATGGTGCGCATGTCGATGCCCAGCTCCAAGCAGCGCCGGTGGATGTTGGGGAAACGCTCGGCCAAGAACTGCGCCGGCAGGTGGGTCATGTCGAGCACGACACAGTCATCGCCGGTGCGCTTCATCTCGGCATCGATGGCACGTGACACCACGTCGCGTGGGGCGAGATCCTTCATCTCGTGGTAGCGCGGCATGAATGGCGTACCATCCAGCAGGCGCAGGATGCCACCCTCGCCGCGCAGGGCTTCGCTGATGAGGAAGGACTTGGCCGCCGGGTGGAAGAGACAGGTGGGATGGAACTGGAAGAACTCCATATTGGCCACCCGCGCGCCCACCCGGTACGCCATGGCCACGCCGTCGCCGGTGGCCACGTCGGGATTGGAGGTGTACAGGTACACCTTGCCGGCTCCCCCGGTGGCTACGATCACGGCGCGCGCAACCACGGTCTGGATTTCGCCCTTCTTCTGATCGTAGACGTACGCGCCGAACACGGCGTTGGGGCCGCCATACTTGGCGGTGGTCAGCAGGTCGACTGCCATTGAGTCGGCCAGCAGCGTGATGCGGTCCCCACGTTCTTTCACCCGTTCAAGCAGGGTGTCGTGGATGGCGGCGCCGGTCATGTCGCGGGCGTGCACGACGCGGCGGGCGCTATGGCCGCCTTCGCGGGCAAGTTGGAACTGGCCGTCGGGCTCGCGGTCGAAGTCCACCCCCAGCCGGTTGGCCAAGTGAAGGATGTGCTCTGGCCCCTGGCGCACGCACATGTCCACCACGTCGAGGTTGCACAGGCCGTCGCCGACACGCAGCGTGTCCTCGATGTGCTTCTCAGGTGTGTCACCCGCACCCAACACCGCGGCCACTCCGCCCTGAGCCTGGTGGGTGTTGGCGTCGGTGAGGGCGCGCTTCGACACCACCAGCACGCGTCCGTGCTCCGAGGCACGCAAGGCGAAGTAGAGCCCCGCCAAGCCAGAGCCAAGAACCAGGTAGTCTGCTTCCATCACGGAGCCAATCTACCAGACCGGCAGGTTCGAGGACATGCGACGGGGGCGCCGGATTGGATGGGCGACGGCCGTCGGCCTGTGTTACGATCTTCTGGTTGTGATCGGCCGTCCCTCCTATCTCGCGCTGCTGCTCTTGCTCGCGCTGCCGGCGTCTGGTCACGCCACGGTGTGGCAGCGGCAGCGGGTGGACGGCACCCTGGAGTTCACCAACGCGCCCACCGCAGGTCCAAACTGGCGGGCGGTTCCCGAGTCGGAGACCAGACGTACCTCGGTGAGGCCGCGCGAACACGCGCCCGCAGCCCGGGAAATCAACAGCGTGGTGTGGACCCGCGAGCGCGCCGACGGGGTGGTCGAGTTTACCAACCTGCCCCCGGTGGGCAGGCGCTGGAAGGTGCTGTTTCGGATCGGGCCGGGCAAGGCCTCTGCCATGCGGGGCGACTCGGACCTGGTTCCCCCACGCGACAGTTCCTTGGCCCGCTACCAGCGCTTCGACGAGCACATCCGCGATCAGCAGGCCTACTTCGCCATTCCCCAGGCCCTCATCCGGGCTGTCATCAAGACCGAGTCCGACTACGATCCGTACGTCGTGTCCAGTGCGGGCGCTCTCGGGCTGATGCAGCTTATGCCGGCCACGGCGCGGGCCATGGGTGTGACCAACGTGTGGGATCCGCGGCAGAACATCATGGGTGGTGCCCGCTACCTGCAAACGCTGGCCAAACGTTTCTGCAGGACACCCGCCGTGGGACGGGGCGACGGTGTTGGCGGCGCGTTCGTGTGTTCGGACGACGAGAAGATCAAGGTCCTCGCCGGGTACCATGCCGGGCCTGGCGCCGTCGAGAAATACCGGGGATTGCCCCCCTATGAAACCACGCGGACCTATGTGGCCACCGTGTGGCAACGATACAAGCGCGAGGCTGCGCTGTCGGCGTGGGTGGGAGCCGCGCCGGTGGCGCTGCGATGACCTGTGCCTGCTGACACCTACCTTCCCGAAGAGTCCGTGTCCGTGCCGGCGATCTCCGGACCTGCCGGCGGACGTGAGGACGAAGCGCTGCGGGAGCAGCTTCATCGCACCAGCGAGTTGGTGGTGGCGCAACGCTTGCCCGAGGCGGAGTTGGAACTGCTGCGCGCACAGGCGGACGCGCCCCATGATCTGCGCGTGCTCAAGCTGCTGGCGCTCGTGCGCTTCAAGCTGGGGCGTCTGTCCGAGGCGCGCCAGATCTACCGGGAAGCCGCGCAGATCGCTCCCGACGACGCGGCCATACGCCTCAACCTGGGACTCATTGCCCTCAAGCTGGACTGGTTCGACGAAGCCGTGACCGAGCTGGAGACCACCGTGCGCCTGCGTCCCGACGACAGGCGTGCGTGGAGCTATCTCGGGTATGCGTGCGCGCGCACGGGTGCGCGGGGGCAAGCGGCGGCGGCCTTTCGGCGTGCCGGCCAGCACGAGCTGGCCGCGGAGATGGAGCGGGTGGCGACCTCGTCCTTTTCAGCATCGGAGGAAGAAGCGACGGGCGTAGTCGAGCCCGACCGCACGCATGTCGCCGATAGTGGCCCGGCCACGCCCAGGCCGGAGCTGCGCACACAGGTTCTTGATGCGGTCATGCCCGCGCAGCCGGGCTCCACACCTGGGTCAGGCGAGATTGTGTCGCTCCACGCCTTTGCCCTGGCCCGCATGTTGGCCCCGTCGCCCGAGCCGGCGCCCATGGCCTGGCTCGGGCAGGGGGTTTTGCGCTTTGCCGCCGCCAGCGAGACCCACGTCCGCGAGTCGGCGCTGCTGGCGGCGCTGGGCGGGGTCGAGTTGCTTCCGGCGCGACGGAGAATGCGCGGACACCTTCTGGGTGAAACGCTGACTTCGCAGGGTGGGAGATTCCTTCGTTTGGCTGGGAACGGCGACCTGTGGCTTTCTTCCTGGCGTCCGGGCCGTGCGCTTTTCGCGCTGTCGCTGGACCGGGATGTGCTTTACCTGCGTGAAGAACACGTGGTGGCCTGGGGCGACGAACTGGTGTGGGAGTGGGGTCGCGTGCCGGGCGGTGGGCCAGCCCTGCTGCAGTTTCGCGGGACCGGGCGGGTCGTCGTGACTGCGGGTCCTGACGAGTTGGTGGCCGTGCGTCTGAGCGAGGGAGATTCGCTGGCCGTGTTGGGGGGGCGCCTGCTTGGCTGGGTGGGACGCCTGGTCGCGCAGGGCATGGCCGGGCGGGAAGGCGAGCCGGGCGACTCCTATGTGACCTGCACCGGTGTCGGAGTAGTATTGCTGTCAAAACATGGCGAATCTACGCAGCCAGATTACGGATCTGCCCAACCTCGTGACGATGGCGCGGGTGCTGATCGTCCCGGGGGTCCTGTACTTCATCGATAACTTCAGCCCGGTCCGCAGTTTCATCGCGGCACTTCTCTACCTCGTCGCCTCGGCGGGAGATGGCCTCGACGGCTACCTGGCCCGCAGCCGGGGTCAGGTCAGTGTCCTCGGCAAGTTCCTCGATCCCCTGGCCGATAAGCTCATGGTCACGGCGGTGCTGGTCTTTCTCGTGGCGATGGGCCGGGCGACGGCCTGGGTCGTGGTGGTGCTGGTCGCGCGCGACTTCTGCATCACCGGCCTGCGCGGCATCGCGTCCAGCGAGGGCATGGTGATTGCTGCCAGCCCAGGTGGGAAGATCAAGACAGCGTTGCAACTGGTGGCCATTACCATGCTTCTCGTGCACTTCAGCTATCCTGTGCTCGGGCTGGGCGTCTCGGTCGACTATCAGGTCGCGGGCACGATGTTGCTGAACATCTCGGTGGCGGTCTCGCTGGCGTCCGGGGTCGAATATGTGTGGGCCTTCGCCAAGGCGGTGGGCGCGGTCAGGCGGGAATCGCCCTAGCCGTAGACGCTCGGATGGGGAATCGCATCAGACGGCGACGCCCCGGCGGAGGATCCTGTAGGCGACGGCCGCGGCAGTGCCGAGAGCTAGACTGAGCGCCTGCGCGGTGGAGAGCGCCAGCGGCTGATTGGTAGGCAGGTCGAGCCAGGCCGCCACGCGTGGCAGGGAGATTCCGAAGAGGAAGCCGCGGCCCTGGTCTCCGCGCAGAACTTCGACGGTCGCGCGCAGGAGTGCGTAGCCCATGACGTAGACAAGCGCCAATGACCCGGGAAACGGCCGGCGGCGGCGCAGGAGCACGAGCAGGACGAACAGCAAGCCTTCACCTGCCGCCTCGTAGAGCTGGGTCGGGGCGAGGGCCGGTGTCGCGGGTGCGCCCGGCGTGACCAGACCCGAACTGGCCAATTCGTGATACGCGACGCTGTTGGGCGGAAAATGCACACCGAAAGTGGAAACCTTGCCGTAGCAGCAGCCGGCCAGAAAACAACCCACGCGTCCCAAGGCATGGCCCAAAGCCAGTGAGGGAGCGAGCAGGTCAGCCACGTTGCCGACGGGCCAGGACCGCCGGCGCGCGAAACGCAATACCACGCCGGCCGCTGCGAGAGCGCCGCCGTAGAAGACCAAGCCGCCCTGCCAGATATAGAGCGGTGCCGTGCAGTCGGCGAGCGCGCGCAGTGCTGGGCGGGATGCGCCGGTTCCCGCGCACAGGCGTGCGTAGTCGCCAGCGTGCACGATCACATAGAGGACGCGCGAGCCGACGATGCCGGCCACCAAAGCCCAGAACGCCAGGTCGAGCACGGCGGCGGTGTCGAAGCCCATCCGCCGTCCTTGGCGAAGCGCGAACAGCACGCCCGCGATGGCGCCCATGGCGACCAGCAGGCCGTAGGCGTGGATGTCCAACCCGTGGCCCCCCAAGTGCAGCGTATAGAGGTTCGGTCTCACGCGCCTTCCCGCGTCGGCGCCGGGTCTGCCAGCCAGCGCGAACGCAGACCACCAAGCAGCAGGAAGAGCCCACATGCGATGAGAGGCAGCGACAGGATTTGCGAGGTGGACAGCCAGCCGAAGAACACACCGCGATCATCGTCGCGGAAGATCTCCACGAAAGAACAACACGCCCTTGCCGATGAGCAACCAGGCGAAGACCTGACCATCGATCCGTCTTCGCCGCCGCACGACGAAGTAGAGCAGCAGAAACATCCCGAGGTTGAGCAGGGCGAGGTAGATCTGGGTCGGGTGCACGGGCAGGGCAGGGCTGCCCTCGGAAATCAGGCCGGCCGCGCGCTGGGCATCCCACACGCTGCTCCCCCTGGGGAAGTGCACCGCCCAGGGCAGATGCGACAGCTTGCCGTAGCAGCAGCCGTTCAGGTAGCAGCCCACGCGGGTGAGAGCCAGACCAAAGGCGATCCAGGGCGCGGCCAAGTCCGCCACCACCCACCGCCCCATGCGATGCTTGCGCGCGTAGGCGAGGCCGAAGATCGCGGCGAAGATGAACCCGCCGTAGTAGGCCAGGCCCCCCCGCCACACTTTGAAGACCGCCAGACAGTCACGCGGCGGATGGCAGGTGTGGGTGGCCAGGTTGCACACGTAGTCCCAACCGCACTCCGAGCTGGCGTTGCAGTGGGCGACTTTGGCTTCGGTGGCCGCGACTTTGAAGTTGTCCACGCACAGATTCACGTAGTCGTGAAAATGGCCGTCGGCGAAGATGTGCAAGACGCGCGCCCCGATGATCGCCCACAGGACGAGACCGATCCAAAGATCGTAGATCCGCTCGCGGTCGAGCCCGAGCTTGCCCGCCTCCCGCCGCATCATCCAAAGCCCAACCAAGAAACTCAGGGAGAGCGCGGCGAAGTAGGCGGGGACGTCCAGCCGCCCCAGCAGGGGAAGATCGATCCCGAAATCGATCAGGATCGGGCGCATGGTGGCTAGCGGGCACCGCCCGCACGTTGGGGCGGCGAGCCGGTGGCCGAGCGGCGCTTGTCGAGCATCATGTCGAGTGCCATGAGGCACACGCCCACCACCAACGCCGCATCCGCCACGTTGAAGGCGGGCCATTCGTGGCCGCGGTAGTGCCACACGATGAAGTCGCTCACCCGGCCGAAGGCGATGCGGTCGATGAGGTTGCCGACGGCGCCCCCGCCTATCAGTCCCAGCGCGAGGTGCAGCCGGGTTTGGCTAGGGTCCGTGCGGCGCAGGTAGTGAAAGACCAGGGCGAGCGCCGCCATGGCCACCACAGTCAGCAGGATGCGGCCGCCGGGCAGTTGTTGCAGCATCCCGAACGCCACCCCGGGGTTCTCCGAGTAGCGCAGGTCGAAGCAGCCATCAATGACCACCACCGCCCGCCGCGGGTCGAGAGGTTGAAGGTGGGTGCGGGCCAGCGCCTTGGTCCACTGGTCGAGGAGGATCGAAACCACGGCTGCGACCGTGAACAGGATGTTGCGGCGTCTGGTGGAACTCATTTGGTCTCCAGCAAGCTGACCACGGCGGCGCAGCGAGTGCAAAGGTTCGGCTCCGCAGTGTACCCCGAGGCCAACCCGGTGCGCCGCCAGCAGCGCGGGCACTCTGGACCGCTGGCCTCGCCGACCGTGATCTCGGTGGCGCCCGCGGCATTGTCGGCGCTGATCTCCAGTTGCGACACCACGGTTAGCTCAAGCAGGTTTGCAAGATCGCGCTGCCAAAGCCCTCGCTCGGCTGCGTTGGGTCGCACCGTGACCTTGGCCTCCAGGGACTTGTGGCCCGCGGCGCGGAAAGCCTCCAGTTTGGCCAGGATCAGCTCGCGTCGGGGCCGGATCTCGTCCTGCCAGCGTCGAACCGAATCCCCGCTGAGTGTCGGCTCCTTCCGGATCTGGCCGTGCACGTCGAAGGGCTCGCCCGTCTGCCGCAGCAGTTCGTCGGCCACGTCCTGCGCCGAGAAGCACATGATGGGCGCCATCCAGGTGGCGATGGTACGCACCATCTCGCAAAAGACGGTCTGCACGCTGCGCCGGCTGAGCGACCGGGGCGCCTCGCAGTAGAGGACGTCCTTGACCGGATCCAGATACTCAGCCGACACGGTGACCACGTAGTCAACCACCCGGCGGACCACGTCGTGGAAGGCGTAGGCGCGATAGGCGTCGAAGACTTGCCGGTCGCGGTCGCGCAAGACTCCCAGCGCCAGACAATCCAGAACGCGCAGTTTTTCGTCGGGCAGGAGATCACGCGAGGGCACGAAGTCATACAGGTTAGACAGAAGGTAGCGGCAGGTGTTGCGGATCTTGCGGTACGACTCGCCCAGCTGATCCATGATGGTCTTGCTGAACACCACGTCCGCCTGGTAGTCGGCGGCAGCGGCCCACAGGCGCAGAACCTCGGCGCCGTTCTTCTCCATCCACGCACCTGGCTCGACGTAGTCAGTCTTGACTCCCGCGGCGCGCGCCTTTTCGATCTCGGACTTGGAATAGACCTTGCCGCGCTCGTCCAGCACCCAACCATGGGTCAGTACCGCCTTGTAGGGCGCGGTGCCACGCGCGGCCACTGCGGCCAGCAGCGACGAATGGAACCAGCCGCGATGCTGGTCTGCACCTTCGAGATAGAGGTCGACCTTCTCGCCCTTGGGCACCAACACGCCGTCGGCCACCGCAGCCCAAGACACGCCCGATTCGAACCAGACGTCGACGATGTCCGCGCCCTTTTCGAGATCGGTGCCCTGGCACTTCGGGCAGCGTGTGCCCGCCGGGGCCAACTCGCTGGTCGGCCGGCTGAACCAGGCGTTGGCGCCCTCAGCCTCGAACAGGGTGGCCACGAACTCCATCGCGTCGGGCAGCAGGAAGGGCTCGTCGCAGGTCTTGCAAAGATAGGCGGGGATGGGCACACCCCAGATGCGCTGGCGCGACAGGCACCAGTCGGGCCGAACTTCGATCATGCCCCGGATGCGATCGCGGCCCCACGTCGGGATCCACTGGGTGCGGTCGATTTCGGCCAGGGCCTTTTCGCGCAAGCTGTTGCTGTCGCCCAGATCGCCCAGGCGCGCGAACCACTGGCTGGTGGCGCGGAAGAGCACCGGGTGCTTGCAGCGCCAGCAAAGGGGATACTGGTGTCGCACGGTCTCGCCCGGCTGATTGAGCAGGTATCCCGTCTCGGCCAGAAGCGCTACGATTTTGGGGTTGGCTTCCAGCACCGGCTGGCCCGCCCACAGCGGCACCTCGGCGGTGTAGCGGCCGCGGCCGTCCACCGGGGCGTAGACATCGAGGCCCTCGGCGCGACCCACGGTGTAGTCATCGGCGCCGTGGCCCGGGGCCGTGTGCACAAGGCCGGTGCCGGCCTCCAGCGTGGCGTGGGACGCGAAGGTCAGGCGGAAATCGCGCTCGCTGCGCGGCTCGCCGACAAAGGGATGCTGATAGCGCACGCCGCGGAGAGCGGCGAGCTTATCCCCGGCAATCTCGATCCATTCGGTCTTGGGCGGGACGGGAAGAGCACAGGCCGCCAGGAAGGGTTCGGCCAGCTCGCGCGCCACGATCAGGTATTCACGCCGGCCGCCGCGCTCGACCGGGACGCCGGCATAGGCGAGCTGCGGGTTGGCCACCACGGCCAGGTTGGCGGCCAAGGTCCACGGCGTGGTGGTCCAGATGACCAGCGCGGCCGCCGCCTTGCCGAAGAGCCGTTCCACCGCGGGTTGGTTGGGTGCAAGCGGGAAGCGCACGTAGATCGACGGCGAGCTGTGATCCGCGTACTCCACCTCGGCCTCGGCCAACGCGGTCTGGTGGGTGGTGCACCAATGCACCGGCCGCTTGGCGCGGTAGAGCAGCCCCTGCCGGGCAAAGGCCGCCAGGATGCGCACGATGGTCGCCTCGTAGCCCTTGGCCAAGGTCAGGTAGGGCTGGTCCCACATGCCCACGCAGCCCAGACGCCGAAAATCGGCGCGCATCACGTCGACGAACTTGAGCGCATGGGCCTCGCAACGCTTGCGGAACTCGGCGGTGTCCAGCTTGGCGCGGCCCCCGGCCGCCTTCTCCACCTGATGCTCGATGGGAAGACCGTGACAGTCCCAGCCGGGCACGAAGCGCGCGCTTTTTCCCATCAGCATCTGCGAACGGACGATGATGTCTTTGAGGACTTTGTTAAGCAGCGTGCCGTAATGAATGCCGCCGGTCGCGTAGGGAGGGCCGTCGTGCAGCACGAAGGCCGGCTCGCCTGCCGCCTCGCGCGCTGCCAGCAGCTTCTCGTAGTGGCGTTCGTCAGCCCAGCGCTTGAGCCACAGGGGCTCGCGGCGGGCCAAGTCGGCGCGCATGGGGAATTCGGTCTTGGGCAGGCTGAGTGTGTTTTTCCAGTCCACGGGTCGTCGGATACTAGCAGAGTCATGTTAGATATGGCGCATGGCCGAGAGGGCTTCCTGGGACGAATACTTCATGAACATCGCGCGGGTCGTGTCGTCGCGCTCGACCTGTCCGCGCAAGTCAGTGGGCGCCGTGATCGTGCGCGACAAGACCATCCTGTCGACCGGCTACAATGGGTCCATCCGCGGCCTGCCTCATTGCACCGAAGCGGGCCACATGATGGAGAACGGTCACTGCGTCGCCACCATCCACGCGGAGAGTAACGCCATCCTGCAAGCCGCGCGCAACGGCGTGATGATTGACGGTGGCACCATCTACGTCACCGCCAGCCCGTGCTGGAACTGCTTCAAGGAGATTGCCAACTCCGGGATTCGTCGGATCGTCTACGGCGAGTTCTATCGCGACGACCGCATCTTCTCCGTCGCTGCCACCCTGGGCATCGAGCTGGTTCACCTGGCATGTCCAGAGCCATCGGTGAAAGCGTCCGATGGCGAACAGGCTAGATAGAGTCGAGAAATTGCGGGCCGCCCGCAGGGCCGGCACGCGGATGGCGGGTCGCGTGGGCGTGAGGGTGAGCGTGTTCGTGTGGGGTGCGCGCTGAGACCGGTCCGCATGTCGCTTTTTGCCCACACGGCTGTGAGCCCCGCAACTCTTTTTAAGTTGACAGACATCCAAGTCCCGGCAAGCCTTATGAAGGCATGCCAAGGTCGCCCCTGACAGCCCTGCTCGCACTGAGTCTGGCCGTGGCGTATGTGGGGGCGGTGCAGGCCGCGGCCGGGCCGGCGCCCGGCAGATCGGGTGCCAGCGCAGCCGCCAAGGATCGCAGCAAGTCCGCCAGGCCCGGCAGGCGGCAGGTTCGCCGCGGAAGGCTGCTTGGTTGGGTGGTGCCCGACAGTGCGCTGCGCGTCAGCCCGGCGCCGCGGCCGTCGGGTGATATCCGGGTCTACGCCCTCAACTACAAAGAGGAACTGCAGACCAACATCTATAACCCAGACGGCTCGTACAGGGTGGACGCGGCCAAGCAGATCGCTCATGTGTTTCGTTGCCGGCGTACTGGCGAGGAACACGAGATTGATCCGCGCCTGCTCACCATCCTTTCCCACGTGAACGACCGTTTTGGCGGCCGGCCGATTGAATTGCTCTCGGGCTATCGTTTCCAGCGAAAGACCACCAGCAACCATTTCCATGGCACAGCAGCCGACATCCGCGTCGCGGGCGTTCGGCCGCGCGACCTACAGGCATTTGTCCATAGCCTGGATGCCGGTGGCATGGGGGTTGGCTTCTACCCGCGGGTGGGATTCATCCACGTGGACGTGCGGCCGGCCCCCAGTTTCCGCTGGATTGATAATTCCCGCTCCAACCCCGACGCCTGGGACAAACAGCCCCCGCGCGGCTGGAAACGCAAGAAGCTGGAAAGCTAGCGCCTCCGGTCAGAATTTCGGCCACGTTTGGGCGGCCGATCCATCCCGGCCGGCTGCGTTGCTCCTCGGTTACATACGTCAAGTATGCGCCCTCGTCGCGCCTTGCCGTCCGGGCGCCT